>Ga0302226_10000002_pt1 | contig 369786 bp, 346 predicted proteins | sample II_Palsa_E3_3_FD_193524 | JGI IMG/M metagenome (GOLD analysis project Ga0302226, IMG submission 193524) | Peat permafrost microbial communities from Stordalen Mire near Abisko, Sweden - II_Palsa_E3_3 | ecosystem: Environmental > Terrestrial > Soil > Palsa > Peat permafrost | place: Sweden...
ACCGGACCGCGGAGGCCCCGGACCCGGACCGGACCGCGGAGGCCCCGGACCCGGACCGGACCGCGGAGGCCCCGGACCCGGACCGGACCGCGGAGGCCCCGGACCCGGACCGGACCGCGGAGGCCCCGGACCCGGACCGGACCGCGGAGGCCCCGGACCCGGACCGGACCGCGGAGGCCCCGGACCCGGACCGGACCGCGGAGGCCCCGGACCCGGACCGGACCGCGGAGGCCCCCGGACCGCGGAGGCCCCCCGGACCGCAGCACCGCTTACGGTCCCTGCGTCCCGCGGAGCAACCGCGCGACGAATACCCTTCACCCCGATGCCCACCGACCCGCGCCCAGCCAAAACCGCCTCCTACCTCGCCGACGCGGCCGAGGTTCACCGCGTGTTGCTGCTCTACAGTGGCGGGCTCGACACGAGCGTCATGCTCAAGTGGATCCAGGACGAGTACGAGGCGGAGGTGGTCGCGCTGACCGTCAACCTCGGGCAGCCGGGTGAGGACTACGAGGTGATCGAGGGCAAGGCCCGGCAGCTCGGGGCGGTTGACTGCCGCGTCGTCGACGCGCGCCGGGAGTTCGCGCACGAGTACGTGCTGCCGGCGATCAAGGCGAACGCCATCTACGGCCTCGGCTACCCGCTGTTCACGGCGCTCGGCCGACCGCTGATCGCCAAGCTCGCGGTGGCGCATGCGCGCGAGACTGGCTGCGACACGATTGCCCACGGCTGCACCGGCAAGGGCAACGACCAGGTTCGGATCGAGGCCACGATTGCCACCCTCGCGCCCGACCTCAAGGTCATCGCCCCCGTGCGGGAATGGCAGATGGGGCGCGAGGAGGAGGTCGCATATGCGCGCGAGCACGGCATCCCCGTCAAAGGGGGAACCGAGACGGCGCCGTATTCGATCGACGACAACCTGTGGGGCCGCTCGAGCGAGGGCCGCTGGATCGAGGAGCTCGACCATGCGCCAGAAGACGACGTGTTCCAGCTCGTCACGCGGCCCGAGGACGCGCCCGACCAGTCCGAGGTCGCGACGCTCGAGTTCGAGCGCGGTGTCCCCGTCGCCCTGAACGGCGAGCGCATGGAGCTGGTGGCTCTGCTCGAGCGCGTAGGCGAGCTCGGTGCCCGCCACGGCGTCGGGATTGTCGACCAGATCGAGGACCGGATCGTCGGCCTGAAGGTGCGTGACATCTACGAGGTCCCGGCGGCGGTGATCGTGCTGCTCGCTCACCAAGAGCTCGAACGGCTGGTCGGGACGATCCACCAGAACCAGTTGAAGCCGACGCTCGACCGGAAGTGGGCGTACCTGGTCTACGCAGGGCTGTGGTGGGAGCCGCTCCGAAGCGATCTCGACGCATTCATGGACGCCGCCAATGAGCAGGTGAGTGGAACGATCGGGATCAAGCTCTATAAGGGCTCCGCCCGGGTGGTGACGCGATCCTCGCCAAACGCGGTGTACGACGCCCAGCTCGCCACGTTCTCCGAGTCGGGCGGGTTGTTCTCGCACAACGCGTCCCCCGGGTTCATCGAGCTCTGGTCGCTGCAATCGCGGATGGCCTGGCGCGTGCGCGATCGCGACCCGGGGTAGCATCTTCTCGAGATGAAATACAAAGTTCTTGGATTTGCGGTCTGGAACGGCGGTAGGTGGTACCTGCGCCGCCGTTACGGCGGCACGCCGCGCAAGCTCTTCGCCGCCGGCGTGATTGCCGCTGTGCTGGCCGGCACGGCGGTCGCACAGCGCCGGGCGTCGGACGCTCGGCACTAGCCCACGCCGATCGTTCCCGTCGCCGCGCCCGCCGTCCGTCCGCGTCGCGGACTAGCGTCCCTGTGCGCGCATGCGTAATCGCTTGAATCGACCCCCAGGCCTGGCGGCCTCGGCTCGCGGTGACGGGTGGGGCGCGACCCCGCGGACCGAGCCGCGCTCGGAGCAGCGACCTGGCTGGGACTCGTTGTGACCGAGCCGCCCGGCCTCCGGCATCCGCTCGGGATCGAGGCGGTGCACTGGTCGCGTGGCGCCGGCATCGACCTCGTCGTCCGCGTCGCCGGTCGCTGGCGCCGTCGGACCGCGATGACGGTTCCTCCAGTGCTGGTGATTGATACCGAGAACCGGCGCTATCGCTTTCCCGCCCTCCCCGAGCCCCCCAGCGTGCGCGGCTCGCAGCCTGGCTTGTGGCAGGTGGGCTTCACGATCCCGGCCTCGCTCGCTCCATATCTGTCAGGCCGCCTGACGCTCGTGCTCGGAAGCGTGTCGATCCCCCTGCCGCCGGCGGTTGCGGACACCGAGGAGCCCAGCTTGCCCGACCGCGTCGAGGAGACGGTGCCGGTGAGCACCGAGCAGGCCGTGCTTGCTGAGCGACGAAAGCGGGACGCGGCGCTGGTCGAGCGCCAGGTCCAGCGCAGGGCCGACGAGGCCGAGGCTGCGGCCCGCGAGGCCCAGGCTGCGGCGCGCGAGGTCGGGGCGCGCGTCGAACGGCTCGAGCTCGAAGTGGCGGAGGCGCGCGGAGAGACCGCTCGGCTGGAGGCAGCGCTCGAGCGAGCTCAGCGCAGACGGCGCGAAGCCGAGCAGTTCGCCCACTCGGAGGCCGCGTTGAGGCTTGAGCTCGAGCGCGAATACGGCACGCGGATAGGGCGCCAGCAGACGGACGCCCGCGTCGTCCTCGAACTGCTCGAAGCCGTGCAGATTCATGCTCGTGAGCTCGAGCGCGAGGTCGAGACGCTGAGACGCGCGGCGGACGAAGCAGGCGAGCCAGTCTGGGATCGATCCCCATCGCAGCCGCGGCCCGGTCTCGACCGAGCAGGACAGCCATCCGGCCAGCGGGCTCGCGTCCTCGCCGCCGAACTGATCATCGCGAACTCGATCCCGCCCGCGCCCGTCCCCGTGGCCCCGTCGACGTTGGGCGCCCCGTCGGGTCTCGGACTCGAGCTCGCGATGCTGGGGTTCACGCACGCAGCACGGCTGGAGGAGCCAATACCGCACGGGAACCGGCCACCGTTGGCGCACGGGTCGGCGTTCGTCGCCGCTGACGCGGTCATCCGCAAGCTACGCGACGAGCTCGAGCACGAGCAGTCCGCCCGGGCGAGGCTCGAGTCGGAGCTGGCGAAGGCCGAGTGGCGCGTCGCCGCAGAGCGGGCGCAGGCCGACGAGCTCGCCGTGCGAGGGCTGCTGGTCGAGCACGAGCTGGCCGAGGGTCGCGCGCGCGCCGCCTACATGCTGGAGGCGATCGAAGGGATCGGACGTCAGCTCGACGCCGTGAGGATGGCGGCCGGCCGCCCGACCGCCGCCAGAGGCGAGGTCGCGGAAGAAGACGCCGGTCCGCCTGCGCGGCGAGCGAACCGAGGCGTCGGCGAGCATCCCGATCCGCCCGCGGCACCGTCCGGCAGGATTGCGCCCGATCGGCTGGCCGCGGCGCGTTATCGGTTGCGCGAGGAGTCGTCACCGCCCGAGGCGGAGCCCGACCCCGCTGATCCCGACGGCGTCGCCGTGCCTAGGCCCGAGCTAGCTCCCACGCCCGAGCCTGAGCTCGAGCTCGCCGCCACGCCTGAGCCCGAGCTCGAGCTCGCCGCCACGCCCGAGCCTGAGCCCGAGCCCGCCGCTACGCCCGCGCCTGAGCCCGAGCTCGCCGCTACGCCTGAGCCGGAGCTCGCCGGTGCGCCCGAGCCCGGCGCCGCGACCCCCACAACCGAGGCCGAGCCCGCCGCCCCGACGCCCGTGCCCGAACCCGAGTCCGGCGCCGCCACGCCCGTGCCCGAATCCGAGGCCGCCGCCGCCACGCCCGAGCCTGCGGCCACGCCCGCGGCCACCCCCGACCCCGGCGGCGCGCTCGAGCCCGAGCCCGCTGCCGCCACGCCCGAGCCCGCGGCCCTGCCGACGCAACCCGCCCGTTGGCTCCGGCGGACGATGAAGAACCTCCTCCGCGAGGATGCCGCGACCGCGGGCAGCGTCGTGGTCCATCTCCTGCCCGCGCAGCGGCTGGTCGGCGGCCCAATCCGTTACGACCTCGCGCTTGGCGACGCCGGCTGCTTCGCGGTGACGGCGCTGGAGGGAGAGTTTCGCGTCGAGCGACTCGACGAGCCCCGCCCGTTGGGAGCGGTGGGGTTCAGGGTCGAGGGCGATCTCGCCGGGCTCGGAAGGTTGCTCGTGTACGGCGCGCTTCGGCGCCGGCTCTCCCGCCGGGTCGCCTCCGTTCGAGGCGACCGACGGGCGATCAGGGCTCTGGACGCCCTGATCCGAGAGCCGCTCAGCCTCCACGAGCTGTACGCCGCCGGCGTGCGGCTCGATCCCGAGCTCACGCTCGAGGTCGTTGCGCACATGATTGATCCCTCATGGACGGCCGGCGAGCGATTCACGATCGGCCATGAGTCCCGTGCTGGTGGTGGCCGCACATATCTGCTTGTGCGCGACGGCGAGCGACCGCGTGTGTCCTCCCAGCCCTCGCTGGGGCCGGTCGCGAGCACGATCCTGTGCCCCAGCGAGGAGCTGCTGGCGCTGCTCGCCGGTGGATCCGGATCCGACGCCACGGTCCGCGGCGCGACCGCGCCGATCGCGCTGCTGCGCGAGTGGATCGTCCGCGCCGAGCACGGTTCCTGATCCACTGCGACGGCCTACCCCGTCCGCTCAGGCGCCTATGCTGAGCGGTGTCCGGATGAGCTCCGCCTGTGCCCACCTTCACGTCCACTCCGAGTACTCGCTGCTCGATGGCGCGTGCAAGATCGACGACCTCGCCGCGCGGGCCGCGTCGTTCGATCAGCCCGCCCTAGGGCTGACCGACCACGGCGTGATGAATGGCGCAGTCGAGCTGTTCAGTGCCTGTCGCAAACATGGGATCAAGCCGATCCTCGGATGTGAGGCGTATGTCGTCGACGACCACCGCCGCCGCGGGCCGGGGCGGCTGGAGCGCTTCCACCTGACGCTCCTGGCTGCCAACCAGGCCGGTTATCGGAACCTCGTCAAGCTGTCCTCGGCGGGCTTCATCGATGGCCTCCAGCGCGGCAAGCCGTCGGTCGACCTCGAGCTGATCTCCCGACACGCCGAGGGCGTGATCGCGCTCACCGGGTGCCTGCAGTCACGCTTCTGCCAGAACCTAATCCAGGGCAAGACGACCCAGGCGCGGGCTCATGCGGACGAGCTGATCCAGGCTTTTGGCGCCGACAGCGTGTACTTCGAGGTCCAGAAGAACGGCCTGCCCGAGCAGGAGAAGGCGAACGAGGGAATCGTCAAGATCGCACGCGAGCTCGGACGTCCGCTGGTCGGGACGGGCGATGTGCACTACCTGCGCCGCGAGGACTATCAACATCATGCCGCGCTCCTGTGCGTGCAGACGAAGTCAACGCTCGCGCAACCGAAGATTCGCTTCGAGACCAACGAGTTCTACCTGCGCTCCAACGAGGAGATGACCAACGCCTTCGCCGAGTGGCCGGAGGCGATCGCGACGACTGTCGAGATCGCGGAGCGATGCAACGTCGAGCTCGAGCTCGGCGGTCAGCTGATCCCGAGCTACCCGACCCCGGACGGCAGCGGCGAGGGCGATTATCTGCGCGCGCGGGTTCTCGACGGCCTCGCCCGCCGCTACGGTAGCCCGGCGCCCGCCGAGGCCATCGAGCGCGCCGACTTCGAGCTCGGCGTGATCGACAGGATGGGATTCAACGCGTACTTCCTGATCGTCTGGGACTTCGTCAAGTACGCCAAGGACTCGGGCATCGCCGTCGGCCCCGGGCGCGGCTCGGCCGCCGGGTCGATCGTTGCCTACTGCCTCCAGATCACCGATGTGGACCCGCTCCGCTACGGCCTCCTGTTCGAGCGCTTCCTGAACCCGGAGCGCGTGTCGATGCCGGACATCGACATCGACTTCTCGGTCCGCGGCCGCGAGCGCGTGATCCGCTACGTGACCGAGAAGTACGGCAAGGAGTCGGTCGCCCAGATCGTCACCTTCGGCAAGATGCTGCCGCGCGCGGCGACACGGGACGCCGCACGCGTGCTCGGCCACGACTACGGCGCCGGCGACCGGCTTGCGAAGCTGATTCCTGACCCGATCATGGGGCGATCGCCGAGCTTCGAGGAGTGCCTGAAGCCGGGCCAGCCGCTCCGCGCCGAGATCGAGCGCGATCCCATCGCGAACCAGATCATCGAGGTCGCGCGCGGGCTCGAGGGGATCGTTCGCAACTCCTCGATCCACGCGGCAGCCGTGGTGATCGCGGACCGTCCGTTGACCGACATCGTGCCGCTGCAGCTCGCCGACGCGGGCTCCGACGAGAACGGCGAGCGCGTATTCCGGACCGTGACCCAGTTCTCGATGAAGCCGATCGAGGACATCGGCCTGCTGAAGATGGACTTCCTTGGCCTGCGCAACCTCGACGTGATCGAGGACGCGCTCGACATCGTCGAGCGCTCGACCGGTCGGCGTCCCGACATGGCGACGCTCCCGCTTGATCACGAACCGACGTACGAGATGCTCGCGCGCGGCGACTCGATCGGCGTGTTCCAGTTCGAGTCAGAGGGCATGCGCGAGGCGCTGAAGAAGGTCCGCCCGACCGAGTTCGACGACCTCGTCGCGCTCAACGCGCTGTACCGGCCGGGGGCGATGGACCAGATCCCCACGTACGCGCGCGGCAAGCGTGACCCCGGTTCGATCTCCTATCCCGACGAGCGCCTGCGCGCGATCCTCGAGACGACCAAGGGCGTGATCCTCTACCAGGAGCAGGCGATGCAAATCGCCAAGGAGCTTGCCGGCTTCAGCGGTGCGCGCGCCGACGACCTGCGCAAGGCGATCGGCAAGAAGAAGCGCGAAGCGATGGCGCTCCTCAAGCCCGAGTTCGTCGCCGGCTGCCGCGAGTCGGGGACGAACGAGCAGGTGATCGAGTGGCTGTGGGCGACGAACGAGCGCAGCGCCGATTACTCGTTCAATCGCGCGCACGCCGCCTGCTACGGCCTGATCTCCTACCGGACCGCATGGTTGCGCGCCAACCATCCCGCCGAGTACATGGCGGCGCTCATCTCCTCGGTGATGGCGACGAAGGACAAGGTGCCGTTCTTCGTCGCTCAGGCTGAGCAGATGGGGATCGCGATCCTGCCCCCGGACGTCAATCTCTCAGACCACGAGTTCGTCGTCGTCGAGAAGAACATCCGGTTCGGGCTGGACGCGGTCAAGGGGGTCGGATTTCAGGCGGTCGAATCGATCAAGCGCGCCCGGGAGGACGGCGGGCCATTCGCGGACCTGTGGGACTTCTGCGCTCGCGTCGATAACCGTGCGGTCAACAAGAAGGCGATCGAGGCGCTGATCAAGTGCGGCGCATTCGGCTCTACCGGCGCGTCACGTAAGGGCATGCTCGCCGTGCTCGAACAGGCACAGGCCGCCGGTCAGAAGAGCCAGCAGGACGCGCTGATCGGTCAGGGCTCGATCTTCGATCTCGGCCCCGCGGCGGGCGATTCCTCGGGCCTGTCCGGGCAGGGCTTCGCGGCGCCGAGTCGCCCCCCGATCCCAGCCGAGGAGTTCGATCAGGCCAGCATGCTCGCGGCCGAGAAGGAATCAATCGGCCTGTTCATCTCTGAGCACCCACTCAAGCAGGTGGGGCCGGCGCTGCGTGCTCGTGTCGACTGCTCGCTCGCCGAGCTCGCCGAGCGCCGCGACGGCGACTGGGTCACCGTTGGCGGAATGATCACCCAGACGAAGAGGATCCGGACCAAGAAGGGCGACCCGATGATGTTCGCCACGCTCGACGACCTGGGGGAGGCGGTGGAGATGCTGGTGTTCGGAAAGCCGCTGGCGGCTGGGGAGGAGGCTCTGATCCCGGACTCGATCGTGATCGTCCGGGGCAAGGTCGACCACAAGGATCGCGACAAGATCTGTCTCCTTGCCCAGGACGTGAGTCGCTTCGAGCCCACGGCCGAGGAGATCGACGAGGCTCGGGATACCGTGGCGAGACCCGCGAGCTCGCCGCAAGCGTTGCGGCTCCGGCTCGACGCGGCGCGCCTCCCGGCGAGCGCGCTCGAGGAGCTCAAGGATCTGCTCGCGACCTTCCCGGGCGAGTCCGACGTCGTGATCGAGCTGCACACGTCCGGGGGGCGTCGCCACCTCAAGCTGGGGCCCGGCTTCCGCGTGGCGCCCAGCGTTGGGCTACGTGCGGAGCTCCACCAGTTGCTCGGCTCCGCGGCGCTCCACGAGTCCGCGGCGACCGCCTGAGCCCGCCCCATTCCCGCGACGCCCCGCCGGGCAGGACCACGCGCCCTGGTGGCGAAGGTGGACCGTGTGAGCAACGGCCCGACTCGGCCCACCGACCTCGCCGACTTCGTCCTCGACTTCCTCGGCTACCTCGAGCTCGAACGTGGTCTCTCCCGCAACACGCTCGACGCGTACCGCTCGGATCTCCTTCAGTACGGAGAGTTTCTCGCCCGGAGCGGGCTCGATCCGCTCGCCGTCGGGCACGCCGAGCTGGCCGCGTTCGTGTCCGAGCTGGCCGACGGCAGGGACGGACGGCGGCCCGTGGCGGCCGCGACGCTGCAACGCAAGGTCGCCTGCCTGCGCTCCTTCTACCGCCACCTGCGCCGCGAACAGCTGATCGAGCGTGATCCGACAGCCGAGCTCCGCGGGCCCCGCCGCAGCAAGCGCCTGCCGAAGGTTCTGTCGCGTGACGAGGTCCGTCACCTGCTCGAGCAGCCGCGCGGGTCCTCGCCCGCCGCGCTGAGGGACCGGGCGCTGCTCGAGACGATGTACGCGTGCGGGCTGCGGGCGTCGGAGGCGGTCGCGCTCGAGCTCTCGGACTGCGATCTCGAGGCCGGCATCTTGCGCGCACGTGGCAAGGGATCAAAGGAGCGGATCGTCCCGATCGGGACGAAGGCGGTCGAGGCGCTCAGCGCCTATGTGGAGCACGGTCGCCCTCGTCTGGCTGGGATTCGCGTCGAGCCCCACCTGTTCGTCAACCTCCGCGGCGTCGGGCTCTCCCGCCAGGGCCTCTACAAGATCGTGCAGCGACACGCGCGTACCGCAGGTCTGGAGAACCGAATGAGTCCGCATACGCTCAGGCACACGTTCGCCACGCACCTGCTTGCCGGTGGCTGTGATCTGCGCTCGCTGCAGGAGATGCTCGGCCACGCGGACATCGGCACGACACAGATCTACACGCACCTGTCGACCGATCGGCTGCGCGACGTGTACTTCGACGCTCATCCTCGAGCTCAGCTCGCGACGCCTGAGCCGGCCGGCCGTCGACATGCTCGGACCTGACCGTATCGCGCGCGTGCCAGCTGACAGAATCGCGCGATGCTGACGCGACGTCCGCTCGTCACGGCGCCGGCCGACGGTTCGCGTGTGAAGCGGATGCACCGCCGGGCGTTCGTCGTCGTGCTCGACGCGTGCGGCATCGGAGCGCTTCCCGACGCCGCGGGTTACGGAGACGCTGGGACGAACACACTCCTGCACCTCGGCGAGGCGGCCGGCGGGCTTGCGTTGCCGAGGCTCGAAGCTCTCGGCCTCGGCTCAATCGTGGCGCTGCCGGGGGTGGCGCCGGCGGCCGATCCGGCGCTCCACGGGCGCCTGCACGCGCTCGGATCGGGGAAGGACTCGACCGCCGGTCACTGGGAGCTGATGGGCGTGGTCTCGCCGACCGCGCTGCCGACGTATCCGGGCGGCTTCCCCCCCGAGGTGATCGAGCACATTCGCACCGCCGCCCGCCGCGACGTCATCTGCAACCGCCCTTACAACGGGATCGGCGCAATCGACGACTTCGGTACCGAGCATGTCGAGACCGGCGCGTTGATCGTCTACACGAGCCAGGATTCCGTGCTCCAGATCGCCGCGCACGTCGACGTCGCTGCGCCGGAGGAGCTGTACGACGTGTGTCGTCGCGTGCGAGCACAGATGTCGGGCGACCACGCGGTCGGACGCGTGATCGCGCGGCCCTTCGCGGGCGCACGCGGGGCGTTCGCCCGCACCGAGGGCCGGCGCGACTTCTCGCTGCCGCCGCCCACCCGCAGCTATCTCGAGGAGCTGGGTGCTGTCGGCGTTCCCGTCCACTCGGTCGGCAAGGTCGGCGAGCTCTTCTCGGGTATCGGGATCGACCTGCAGCATCCCGGCGCCACCAACGCCAGGGCGCTGGCCGAGACCACCGAGCTGATTCACTCGCTCGAGCACGGGCTCGTGTTCACGAACCTCGTCGAGACGGACCAGGTCTACGGGCACCGGCACGACATCGAGGGCTTCCACGGGGCGCTCCTGGAGATCGACGCGACGGTCGGCGAGTGGCTGGCGCTGATCGGTTCTGATGATCTCCTGGTGCTCACCGCCGATCACGGTTGCGACCCGACGGCGCCCCACACCGATCACACGCGCGAGCACGTCCCGCTGCTGGCAGTGTTCCCGGGACACGCCGGCGCCCGCCACGACGGCCCCCTGGCCGACGTCGGCGCGAGCGCGCTGCGCTGGCTGGCCGGTCGTGACGCGCCGAGCCTCCCCGGCGACCCGTTCCTCTGAGTCCCAGCCATGCCCGAGCTACCCGAAGTCGAGACCATCCGCCGCCAGCTGGCACCCCACCTGGAGGGGCGCACGATCGCGCACGCTGTGATCGGCGACCCTCGGTTCACCCGTCCCGTGGCGCCGGCCGTCGTCGAGGCCGGCCTCGACGACGCGAGGATCGAGCGCCTGGGGCGCCGAGGCAAGTACCTGATCTGGTCGCTCTCCGGCGATCGGCACCTGCTCGTGCACCTGCGCATGACGGGAGCCCTGCTCTACGACCCCGTCGTCGCGCCCGTGCACGTCAGGGCCTGGATCGATCTCGACGACGGCCACCGCGTGGCCTATGTCGACCCTCGCCGGTTCGGAACAGCCCATCTGCTTCATGGCACCCCGTCGCGCGACGCCTACCTCGATCAGCGTCTCGGCGCCGAGCCGATGACACCGGAGTTCACGGTCGATTACCTACGGACGCTCGCGCGCGGTGTGCGGGCTCCGATCAAGGCGTTCGTGCTCGACCAGCGCCGGATCGCCGGAGTCGGAAACATCTATGCGGACGAGGCGCTGCATCGCGCCCGGATCCACCCGCTCCGACCCGCGGGTCGGATCAGTACTGCTCAGCTCGCGGCGCTACGCGACGCGATCGAGGACGCGCTCCGTGCCGGCATCGAGGCCAAGGGAGCGACGATCGACGACTTTCGCCATGTCGACGGCGCCGCCGGGTCCTTCCAGGACCGCTTCCTCGTCCACCGTCGAGAGGGTGAGCCATGTCCGACCTGCGCAACCGTGGTGAAGAAGCTGGTCGTCGCCGGCCGCGGGACATACGTCTGCGAGCACTGCCAGCCGCGCCCGCGGCGCCGGCGGCTGTGAGCGCGATCAAGTGGCGTGGGCTGGCGCCGCAGCACGCGGCTCGGGCCGCGGGGCAGGGCGAGGTCTGAGATCTAGGCCGCGAGCAGCTCGATGAGCCGACCGGTGTAGTCGGCCACTCGGAGCTCATCGAAGCCGCCGAGCGTATGCTCGCCGATCACGATCTGCGGGAAGGTCATCATGCCGGTCGTGCGCGCAAGCTCTGCGCGACCGTCCGGGTCCATTGACAGATTGATCTCTTCGTATTCGATCCCACGCTGCGCGAGGAGCGCCTTGGCTCCAGTGCAGTACCGGCAAGGCTGGCTTGTGTAGATGGTTACCGAAGGCATCGCTTCACAAAGCATAGTATGTCCGCTCCACTGAGGACCGAGGCCATCGTGCTGCGCTCGATCCGATATGGCGAGGCGGACCGGATCCTCCACCTGTACACCCCGCGCCACGGTCGCGTCGGAGCGATCGCGAAGGGCGCGCGGCGGACGCGCAGTCGCTTCGGTGCCCGGCTCGAGCCGTTCTTCCACCTCAGCCTCGTCCTCCACGAGGGGCGGGGCGACCTGTTCACGGTGACGAGCGCGGATACGCTCAGCGCCCACGGTGGGGTTCGCGACCATGCGGCCACGCTCGATGCAGCAGCTCGCGCCTGCGACGCGGTCTCGCGACTGTTCGAGACCGGTGATCCCCACCCCGAGGTGTTCCGCCTGCTCGCCAACGGGCTCGCGCTGCTCGCGTCGGACGCTTGCCATGCCCAGGCGGCGACCGGACTCGCGTTTCGCCTGAAGCTCCTGCTCGCGGCGGGGATCGTGCCCCAGCTGACCGCGTGCGCGAGCTGCGGAGCGACCGAGCACCTGGTGGGATTCTCGGGTGCGGCTGGGGGGGTTGTGTGCAGTGGCTGCGAGGCGACCGCGTTCCGGCTCGACGAGGAGGCTTACCGCTTCCTCGTCGACGCCCTCGGGGCACCGCTCGCCGGCGCCCCCCAAGCCTCCGAGCGTGCGCTGCGCCAGGCCGAGCGAGCGATCGGGGAGACGGCGGAGCATCACGCGCACGTGCGGCTGCGGCCACTGATGGGAGTGGGGTAGGGGCGACGGCGGCGTCGCGCACGCAACATGTCGCAACTTCGCCACAAGCACGAGCGCCCGCGGAGCACCACGTCTCCGCGCGCTGGCAGAATCGGTCGCATGAGTACCACCAACCTCGGCGGCGCCGATCTGGTCGCCCTCGCCCGCGAGCACCCGAACGGGCCGGTCGCCACGGCGTTCGCCGAACGGATCATGGCGCTCGAGGCCGCGGTGCTCTCCCCCCGCGCGACCTCCTCGTACCCGGCGCGTCGTGCCCGGCCCGAGCCCGACTGCGGTCTGCGCACGCCGTTCCAGCGCGACCGCGACCGGATCGTGCACTGCAAGGCGTTCCGCCGGCTGATGCACAAGACGCAGGTGTTCGTCTCCCCGCAGGGCGATCACTACCGCACGCGGCTCACGCACACGCTCGAGGTCACCGGGGTCTCGCGGACCGTGGCTCGGGCGCTGCGACTCAATGAGGATCTCGTCGAAGCGATCGGCCTCGGACACGATCTCGGTCACCCGCCCTTCGGCCACCTCGGCGAGGACGTGCTCGACCGCTGCCTGACCGAGCGCTTCGGGCGTGGCTTTCGGCATAACGAGCACTCGCTTCGGGTCGTCGATCGCCTCGAGCGCGAGGGCCACGGCCTCAATCTCTGCGAGCCGGTGAGGGACGGGATCCTCCACCACTCCGGTCGCGCCGCGCAGCCGGCGACGCTCGAGGGCAAGATCGTCCGGCTCCTGGACCGCGTCGCTTACATCAACCACGACATCGACGACGCCCTGCGGGCCGGCGTGATCGCCGAATCGGACCTTCCCGCGGAAGCGATCGTCGCCCTCGGCGACACCGGATCCCTCAGGATCGACGCGCTCATCCACGACCTCGTCGAGCACTCCGAAGCCGCGGGCGACATCGTCCAGGGGGAGCGCGCAGCGGAGGCGATGTCGGCGCTGCGGACGTTCATGTTCGAGCGCGTCTACCTCGGTCCCGATGCCCGGCGCGAGCATGCGAAGATCGACGGCGTCGTGCGGACGCTGTTCGATCACTATTGCGAGCATCCCGAGGCGACGCCGGAGAACGGGGGCGACACTGCCCAACGGGTCACCGACTACATCGCCGGCATGACGGACCGATACTGCATCAGGGCGTTCGAGGCGCTGAGCGTGCCGGTCGCCTTCGCGCCGTGACGCGCTACACGGCGGACTCTCGCGACCGCGTGCGCGACGCGGTGGACATGCTGACGCTGATCTCGCCCCGCGCCGAGCTCCGCCGCGCGGGCGCGAACAGCTATTTCGGGCTGTGCCCGTTCCACGACGAGCGCACCGCGTCCTTTCATGTGCTGCCCGATGACAAGCGCTACCACTGCTTCGGCTGTCAGGCCTCAGGCGACGCTTTCTCCTTCGTCATGGAGACCGAGGGCTTGGATTTCGTCGCCGCGCTCGAGGTACTCGCCGACCGCTTCGGCGTCAAGCTCGACACCGAGGACGAAGATCCGGCTGCGGCAGCGCGCCGGCAGCGCCGGGAGCGGCTATACGAGCTGCTCGGGCGCGCCACCACCTACTACGCGCGCTATCTGTGGGAGGCGAGCGAAGCCGCCCGCGCGCGGACGTATCTGATCGGGCGGGGCCTCGCCGAGGAGACGCTGCGCGAGTTCCGGGTGGGATACGCGCCGAGCGCGTGGGACCGGATCTTGCTCGCCTCGCGTCGCGCCGGGTTCACCGACGAGGAGCTGCTCGCCGTCGGGCTCGCGCAACGGTCCCAGTCACGCCCGGGATCGATCTTCGACCGCTTTCGGGAGCGGATCATGTTCCCGCTTGCTGACTCCCGCGGACGCGTGCTCGGCTTCGGGGCGCGCGCGATGCGCGAGAACCAGCGCCCCAAGTACCTGAACACGTCCGAGAACGACCTCTATCACAAGGGCAGCCAGCTGTTCGGGATCGACCTGGCCCGCGGCCCAGCCTCGCGGGCGGGGCGGGCGCTGCTCGTCGAGGGCTACACCGACGTCCTCGCTCTTCACCAAGCCGGTCTGCGCAACGCCGTCGGGATCATGGGCACGGCGCTGACCGAGGAGCAGCTCCGTGAGCTGGAGCGCGTCGCCCGCGTGCTCGAGCTCTGCCTCGACGCCGATGGGGCCGGCCAGGAGGCCATGTTGCGGGCCGCGCGACTTGCGTCCGGCCGGAGCCTCGAGCTACGCGTCGTAGCGCTCTCCGAGGGCGCGGATCCCGCCGAGCTCGTGCAGCGGGAGGGCGTGGATGCACTCCGCAAGCTCGTTGAGGGCTCGGTCCCATTCGTCGTCTTCCAGGTGCAGCGGATCCTCGACCACGCCGACACGGGGAGCGCCGAGGGTCGAGACAGGGCATTCGTGGAGCTCCAACCGGTGCTCGCGGAGGTGCCGCCGAGCTCGTTGCGTGACGAGCTCGTCCAGCGGGTGGCAGGGCGGCTCGAGCTGCCTGAGCGGCGACTCGAGTCGCTGCTGGCAGGTAGCCGGACGACGGCGGCGTCGAGCTCGGTCGTGGGCGGCGGGGAGCCTGTGACGCCGTCACCGCTCGACCAGGGAGCGCGCGCCGAGCGCACTTTCCTCGTCCTCTGCGTCGCGCTGCCCGACGCGGGGCGTGCCGTCCTGGCGGCGATCGATCCGGATCAGCATCTGAGCAGCGAGCCGCTGCGTCGCGCGGCGCGTCACCTCCTGGATCACATCGACAGCCCGCTCGCGGGGCTTCCCGAGGACGACGAGCTGGCGCACGTGATCTCCGATCTCCTCGCGCGAGCCGGACGGTATCCCGACGCCACGAAGGATCGGCTCGAGCATGCTGAGCTCGTGCTCGAGCTTGCGCGGCTCGACCGCGCGATTCGGCGCGCCCGGGTCGAGGCCGGCGCCGCGGGCGAGGCCGGCGCCGCGGGCGAGACCGGCGCCGCGGGCGAGACCGGCGCCCGGGGCGAGTCAGGCGCCGAATCGACGGCGCTGGCACGCGAGCGCGAGGGTGTGCTCAAGGCGGTCCGGGCAGTGGTGGCACGACTGGAAGAGAGCGTCTGAGCAGCGCGGGGCGGCTGGTCGCGCGTGGGCGGCTCGTCGCGACACGTGGCGGCGGCTGGTCGCGGTGGCCGGGCCGCCGCTACGAAATCGGGGGGGTGTGATCACGAAGACAGGGGGCAAAAAGCCCTGCCCGACCCGCCAAGCCCTACAACTCAAAAAGGTAAGGGGGTGATGGAATTTGGCGAATAATGAGTGCCTTTTCGTCATGCCGGAAACCGGCAGTTCGCAACGACCGGAGCTTGGCGGGGAGTCCGCGTTCTCACGCCCCAGTGGTCGGCGCGCCCCCGCACTTAGACGCCGCCGCCGAGGCCGAGGGCGGCGTCGCCTCGCTCGCGGTACATTTAGCGAAGGCCGGAGCGGTGGCGTTGGATCAAGCAACCGCAACAGACACCATATTCCGGGGTAACTCAATTGGCAGAGTACTCGGCTGTTAACCGAGGTGTTGTGGGTTCGAGTCCCACCCCCGGAGCTCCCAGCGCGGCAGATACCACGCGAAGGATTTCCACCAATCTCTAGGTCTGCTTCGGAGCCGGGAAGCCGGTAGCTCGCCCGGCCAGCCATCCCGGCCGCGAGGTCCATCACGCGCTCAAGGGTTGGTCACGCGCTCAACGGTTGGCTCGTCGCTGGCGAGGGCTCCATCGCCGTCCACGGCGTCGGCTCCGTCCTGAGGACACAGGAGTCGCGACGCTTCTGGGCGCAAGCAGCCATCGGGGAGTCCGGGAGGCAAGGCGCTCGCTGTAACAGCTGTGTGGCCAGGTCGGGTGAGTTCGCCCGGGATCACACGAGCAACGAGCGCTTCGTTGCTTGCTTGCGGGTAAGTTAGCAACTATCATGGTGTGGCGCGGGCGCTCAGCTCGCGTGGATGCTTGAGCTGCGGGTATGAGCCCTTGGCGCGGTGATGCGATTCTGTGGGATGCTGATCGCACATCGCGTTCCAGTACGCACGACATGGGAGATCGACGAGTGGTATGACTGAGGTGATCGATGTCCATCAGCACGTCGGTGCCCCGGCTGCTCTGACGGGGAGTGGGGTCGAGCAGCCGCTCGATGACGAGGTACGTGGACGGGTCGGGGCGATGGATGCATTCGGCGTCGACTGGGCGGTGATCCAACCGACGCAGATGTATTTGCGACCTGCGGGTAACCGAGACACGATGGCGCTCAACGACAGCGTGGCCAAGCTCCGCGCGCTCGCACCAGAGCGCTTTCGCGTCGCGGTTGGGACCGTAGAGCCGCTCACCGGCGCCCAGGGCCTGACCGAGGTCAACCGGTGCATGGAGGAACTGGGTCTGCACGGCATGAGCTGGCATCACCGGTTCCAGGGCTGCTACATCGACACGCCGTTGATGCGCCCGCTCTTGGCGCGACTGGCCGAGCTGGAGGGAGTGGCGATCATCCATGTGAATTCGGAATCGAAGCTGGAGGCAGCCTGGCGGCTGGCCAAGCTCGCACGCGAGTTCCCCCAGATCGAGTTCGTAGCACTCGACGCATTCTTCTCGTTCGAGGAGAGCGAGCATGCGCTGGACATCTGCGAGCGGGTCCCGAACATCCTTTGGGACCTGGGCGGTCCGCTGCTGTCTTGGCCCGCCGCCTGGGCGATGGTGGAGTCATGGATACTCGAGCATGGGGCTCACCGGCTCGCCTTCAGCGCTGACATTGGTTACGGGCGTTCGCCGCTGCAACGGCCCCACCTACTGGACAGGATTCTCGAGTCGGGACTCACCGACGACGACAAGGCCGCGATCCTCGGCGCAAATGCTCGCCGGGTCTTCGCCAGGTTCCTCAACGGTTGATCGGCTGGTCCGCGGCTCGTCAAACCCGGAGTTCCAGTGAACTTCGTGTTTGCCGATGATACCCTACGGCTTGCGTGCCAGCAAGCTAGAGACTAGCATTCGGTGTTCCTGCTGTGGAGGGTGAGTTCAATGTGTGCGATTGGGAGGCTGATGGTATGAGTACGTCTTTGCGGCACGGGATTTTCTTGGGGCCTTGGCATGCGTTGGACGAGAGTCCAACGTTGGCCATTCAGAGAGATCTCAAGCTTGTTCAGCTTCTTGACGAGCTTGGGTTCGCGGAGGTCTGGATCGGGGAGCATCACTCTGGTGGGTGGGAGATGATCACGTCTCCGGATTTGTTCATCGCCGGGGCTGCTGAGCGGACGAAGCGGATTCGGTTGGGTACGGGTGTCGTCAGTGTCAGCTACCACAATCCATTCATCGTGGCTGAGCGCCTGATGCAGCTCGATCATCAGACGATGGGACGGGTCATGTTTGGCTTTGGTCCCGGGTTGCTCGCAACCGACGCACATATGCTTGGTATTCCCCAGACCGCTACGAGGGACCGGCTCGCGCAAGCGCTCGAGGTCATCGTGCGGTTGTTCGATGGTGAAGTGGTCACCGAAGAGACGGACTGGTACTCGCTTCACGACGCACGCTTGCAACTACTGCCATATCAGCAGCCGCGTCCGGAGATCGCCGTCACGAGCGTGTTCACGCCGTCCGGGGGGCGTCTCGCGGGGAAGCTCGGCCTCTCGATGCTTTGCGTTGCGGCCAGTGATCTGCGCGCATTCGATGCTCTAGCTGGGAACTGGCAGATCGCCGTCGACACGGCCGCTCGGCACGGCCAGACGGTGAGCCGGTCACAGCTACGCCTGGTTGCGCCAATGCATCTCGCGGCAACGCGTGAAGAGGCCAGGGAGAACGTGAGGTTCGGCCTGTCGCGGTACATGGATTACGCAAACGCCATTCAGAAACGATTCGAGATTCCCGACGGCGTCGATCCAGCGGACTTCCTCGTCGATAGCCACTACGCGGTGATCGGGACACCTGACGACGCGATCGCGATGATCGACCGGCTCAGAGAGAAGCAGGGCGACTTCGGGACCTTCTTGATCCAGGCGTTCAACTGGGCAGATTGGCCAGCCACCCAGCGCTCGTACGAACTCTACGCGCGATATGTCATGCCACATTTCTCCGACGCGAACGTCGCTCGCAGCGCCTCGCTCGAGTGGATGCGAGACAAGAGGGACAGCCTCTCCCCGGCGCGCGCCCAAGCCGTTCAGGAGGCCTTCGAGAAGTACGGTACCGACGTCGGAGCATCAGAGGTATCGGACCGAACCGCCAAGGGACCAGTGCTATGACAACCCTCACCCGCCACGACCATCGCACCATCGCGCGACCCCTCGCTCAGCAACTCGTCAAGCTTCCGCGGCGCACTTAGCAGGGATCGCCGCCGCGCGCTTGGCCAAGGCTGCCCCCCGGCTGCCACGCGAACACACGGCCGGCGCCTCAGCCAGAATAACCCCGTTCGAGAGCAATTCGCACAGGCTATCCCGCGTCGTGCCACCAGGCTTCGCGCCACTCGCCGGCTCACCCTGATACCACCAAGACACCCCATTCGCCGCCGAAATAAGTGTGTTGACCGCGGCCCACGGATCCAACGGCTCAAACACCCCAGCCGCTACCCCCTCTTCGTACGCCGCAATAAATAGCTTGGCGTAGTCCCGCCTGCGCTTCGCCGCCGCCGGCTTCCTCAGCCTCGCGATCTCAGGACGCTCATGCAGCAGCAACGCAACCAGAGTCGAGTTAGTTACCGCGACATCGATATGAGCGCCAAGCATCGCAACGAACCTGGGCTCCCGAGTCCCAGGCCCCACGGCGGCCGACTGCACCGCCGTCTCGAACTTCGTCATGAGCTCATCAAACAGTGCACCAAGGATCTCGTCCTTGCTCTCAAAATGGTAATACAGCGCCTGGCGCGTCACCCCAAGCTGCTCCGACACAGCCTCAAGACTGGTCGAGCGATACCCGTGCTCCGCGAACAACCGCCCCGCGAGCTCCAGCACCTCCAAACGATTCACAGCGCGACGCCCACTCTTCTTACGGTTCATCACCGAACAGCATATACACCCACCAGCAGACTGAACGAAGGCAACGCCGAGAACTGGAACGCGCTCAACACGATCGGTGAGCAGACCACAAGCCACCTACATATGCCTCTTGCTTGCACGCAGGCAAGCTGAGGGCTATCCTGCGCCACGAGGGAGACTGAGGCCAGAGATTGTCGGACTGCAACGCGGTCAACCGCGAACCAAACCAAGGGCGACCGCCCGTGCGATTTATCCTGATCTCGGCCACATACGGCGCAGGCGGGGACTGGATTGCACAGCAGGTCGCGAGTCGACTCTGTCTCCCGCTCGTCGTGCCCCAAGCCATCTCCGCTCGGGCGGGCGAACGCCTGGTGCGCTCGGCCCCGACCAGGTCCGCCTTCCAGGTCGCGCCGCCGGTTCGACTTCACCAGCTCCTGGCGGTTCTTGCGCGAGTCGGAGATGTGTTCGGTTCCTGGCCCTTCGACGAGCCGCCTGGAGTTGACTCGCTCGCCAGCAGCGGCGTGCCGGACAACGCGATGGATGCACTCGCCGCTACGGGTGGAGCGGTGTCGTTGACGCCCGCCGCTGCCGCGTTCTTGAACGGTGCAAACAATGTACTCCGCGTGAGGCTCGACGGGCCGCCGAAACGTCGCGTCGCGCAGGCCATGGTCTGGGAGGGCCGGGACCGTCTGACCTGCGAGGGCCGCTTGGCCCGGATTGACCGAGCTGACAATGCCCACGCGGCGCGCTACTGCGGCGTAGATCCCACCGACATTGGCCAGTACCAAATTGTCCTCGACTCGACTGCGCTGCCCCTGGCGGCGTGTGTAGACATCATCGTCAACGCGACTATTGAACTGCTGTAATCGCGCAAGTCCGGTCATCGCAAACCGCGCGGGCCGCGGCTGCGCTCTGCGGGAATGCTGCCGGACAAGAGGATGAGCGGTGCCACAGCAGATGTGGTCAACACGAGCGCCGAGGCCCGAGCGCTGGCACAGCCACCGCTCGTGGTGCTCGAGCCGCTTCGAGATCTACTCGACGAGCTCGACATCGGCGTGGGGCCGGTAACGGCCCAGCCGCTCGGTGACGGCCACTCGAACGTGACGTACCTCCTGCGGCGGGGTGAGGACCGCGCCGTGTTGCGGCGCCCTCCTCGGCCGCCGTACGCGCCGTCCGCGCACGACGTCCTGCGTGAGGCTTCGATTATGAATGCCACCCGCGCGGTCGGGCTGCCCGTTCCGCGGGTCCTCGCGATGGTCGATAATCCCACGGCACTCGGCGTCCCGTTCGTTCTACTCGAGCACGTCGTCGGGTACGCGATCTCCAACACAGTCCCAATGGCGCTGGCGTCCCCGGCGGATGGGCAGCGGATGGGTCAGGCGCTCGTCGACACGCTGGCCGACGTCCACGCCGTCGATATGGCCGACCCTCCGCTCTCGCAGATCGGTCGCCCCACGGGTTATCTCGGCCGGCAGCTCCGCCGGTTCTCGCGCATTTGGCAGGACGTCGCGACGCGAGAGATCGCGGATCTGGACCACGTCACCGCGTGGCTGCAGGAACACCAACCGCCCGAGGGTGAGAGCACGCTTGTCCACGGCGACTACCGGCTCGGCAATGCATTGTTTGCGCCTGAATCGCCAGCGCAGCTTGTCGCGATCCTCGACTGGGAGATGGCGACAATCGGAGACCCACTCGCCGACCTCGGCTACCTTTGCGCCACGTGGGCCGAGCCCGACGACGAGCCAAACCCCATGCTCGCGCTGTCCGCAGCAACTCGCGGCCCCGGATTCCCACGGCGCGCCGACCTACGTGAGCGCTATGCCCAGCGCACCGGTCGCAGTACTTCCGGGCTCGCCTGGTACAAGATCCTTGCTCTCTGGAAGGCCGCGATTTTCCTGGAGGCCAGCTACCGCCGCTACCGCACCGGCACTACCACCGACCTCTACTTCGCCAGCCTCAGCGACGGCATCCCTCAACTCGCAATGGCAGCCCGAGCGATGACCGCCAGGGCATGTCGCTTCGGCTAGCTCTCCGAGGCCGAGGAGTCGGGCGTGGTTCAGGCGTCGGCAACGCGGCGCAGCAGGGCGAGCGCCTCGTGCAGCAGCGCTCTCTCGTCGGCGTCCAGTTCGCGCTCCAATGCTTCGGTGAGCCAGGTTTCGCGCGTAGCGCGAGTTGTCTGCAGGATGTCGAGTCCCGCGGCGGTAAGCTCGACGAAGGCTCGGCGCCCGTCGGCGGGGTCGGGGCGCCGCGAGACGAGCCCCGCGGTCTCCAGGTCATGGACGATCTGGGCCATCGACTGTGGGCGCATGCGCTCACAGACGGCCAGGGCGCTGATGCTCGACGGGCCGTCGCGGTCGAGGCGGCCAAGCACGGCCAGGCGTCCCGCTGACGGGCCGGGCTCGGCGCGCAGCCGGCGAACAACGCGCCCCAGCGTCTCGCGCAACTCGTGAGCCAGCGGGCCAATCATCGGCTCCTGAATAGGCATCGGCACAGTCTAATATAGCCTCGGCAGGCAAACTGTCCAGGTGACCTGTGTATGGTGATGAGAGCGGATGCGTACGTTCGACCCGGATCGCTACAAGTGGATTGCCTTGGTGAATGCCACGCTCGCCGTGCTGCTGGCCACTCTGGACGGCACGATCACGATCATCGCGATGCCCGCCATCTTCCGCGGCATCCATCTCGACCCGCTCGTCCCCGCGAACTCGTTCTACCTGCTGTGGATGATTCTCGGTTACCTCGTCGTGACCAGCGTTCTCATCGTCAGCCTCGGGCGCCTGGGCGACATCGTCGGGCGGGTCAAGATCTACAGGCTCGGCTTCGTGATCTACACGGTCGCATCGTTGCTGCTGGCTGTCGACTGGATGCACGGGAGCGCTGGGGCGCTGTACCTGATCGGCTTGCGGATCGTGCAGGGCATCGGCGGGGCCTGCCTGCTCGCGAACGCCGCGGCGATCATCACCGACGCCTTCCCGGCCGATCAGCGGGGGATGGCGCTCGGCATCAACAACATCTTCGGCGTCAGCGGGGTGTTCATCGGCGTCGTGCTCGGCGGCGTGCTGGCACCGATCAACTGGCGTCTGGTGTTCCTGATCTCGGTGCCGGTCGGGATCTTCGGAACGGTCTGGGCCTACCACAGCCTGCGTGAGCTGAGTTCGCCGCAGGCGGCGCCGATCGACTGGTGGGGCAACCTCGCCTTCGCGCTTGGCCTGATCTTGATCATGACTGCGGTGACCTACGGAATCCGCCCGGCCGACGGGCACGCGGTGGGCTGGGGCAGCGCTCGCGTGCTCGGCCTGCTAGCCGCCGGGGTCCTCTCGCTGATCGTCTTTGTCAGCGTCGAGCGGCGCTCGCGCGATCCGATGTTCCGCCTGCAGCTGTTCCGCATCCGCGCGTTCACGTTTGGCACGCTGTCGACCTTCCTGTCCTCGATCGCGCGCGGGGGCCTGATGTTCATGCTGATCATCTGGCTGCAGGGCATCTGGCTGCCCCAACACGGCTACAACTTTACCGAGACCCCGCTGTGGGCCGGGATCTACATGCTGCCGCTGACCATCGGCTTGCTGTGCGCCGGACCTGTCTCCGGCTACCTGTCTGACCGCTTCGGCGCGCGACCTTTCACGACCGTCGGGATGCTGCTGGCGGCGCTCGGCTTCGGACTGCTGCTGCTGCTGCCGACGAACTTCTCCTACTTGTCGTTCGGCCTGATCCTGCTCCTGATCGGGATCTCGATGGGCCTGTTCGCCTCGCCCAATCGGGCGGCGGTGATGAACAGCCTGCCCCGGGCGGACCGGGGGGCGGGTGGCGCGATGAATCAGACGTTCCAGAACTCCGCTCAGGTGCTGTCGATCGGCGTCTTCTTCACGCTGATGATCATCGGGCTGGCCTCGACGCTGCCCCAAGCGATGAGCTCCGGCCTGGAGGCCCACGGCGTCTCGGTCGCCGCCGCCCACCGTGCCTCGACGCTGCCTCCCGTCTCGATCCTCTTCGCCGCGTTTCTGGGCTACAACCCGATCCAGCACCTGCTCGGGTCCCACGTGCTCGCCGGATTGTCGGCCCACAGCCAGTCGGTCCTCACCGGCACCTCGTTCTTCCCGAACCTGATCTCGGCACCGTTCCGCAACGGGTTGCACGCTGCCTTCCTGTTCTCTATCGTCGCGTGCCTGATCGCCGCTGCGGCGTCGCTGATGCGGGGCGGACACCCCGCCCACGACGACGACCCCGCGCCCGCCGCAGGGATGCTTGGCGAACACCCAGCCTACGACGAGGACCCAGCGCCCGTGGCCGCGTCCGTCCCCCGCCTGGGGGTGGCCGAACCCGAGGAGCAGCATGCACGTTGAGTGGTACGGACAGTCCTCATTTCGCCTGACCGACGGTTCGACGACGGTGTTCATCGATCCGTTTGCGGACATGACGCCAATGCTCGACCGCGAGCTGCGCTGGGACTACCCACCGATCGCCGGCGTCACGGCCGACCTACTGCTCGTCACCCACGAGCACCTCGACCACAACGGCGTTGACGCCATCGGCGGCGATCCGGTGACCATCAGGTCGACCGCCGGCCGCCACGAATCGACGATCGGCGAGGTGCTCTCCATCGCCTCCGAGCACGACGAGGTCGCCGGCACCGAGCGCGGCGCCAACACGCTGCTGGTGTTCACCCTCGGCGGCCGGCGCGTGGCACACCTCGGCGACCTCGGGCAGCGCGCCCTACGCGACGAGCAACTGGCCGCGCTCGGCACCATCGACGTGCTCTTCGTTCCGGTGGGCGGAGGCCCGACGATCGGCGCCGAACAGGCTACGGAGATCGCGGCCGCCCTGCGCGCGAGCGTCATCGTCCCGATGCACTACAAGACCAAGCGGATCGACTTTCTCGAGCCCCCGGATGAGTTCATCGAGCGCGCGGCTCGCGCCGAACATCTCGCCTCGCCGACGTTCGAGCTCGAGGCGCTGCCAGCTGGCGACACTCCATTGGTCATCGTTCCCGCTGCGCCCTGAGGGCGATCCGGCTGTGACCCCGCGCGACGGCGGTCGGCAATGCCCGTTAATTCTCGCGCCCACTTGGAGCGCGGCCGTGTGGCTCCGTGTCGAGAGCGTCGATCAGAAGCTCGAGCATACGCGGCCAGGCCTCATGTTCAACCTGCCTGGCGGCGCTCGTCGCCGCGAACAGCAGGCGCAGGTCGAGCGTCGTCGCATCGGCTCGCAGTCGCCCCTGCGAGCGGGCGCCAGCCAGTAGTTGCTCGACCGCATGAGTAGCGCGGTCGCCTGCCGCGACGACGTCCGGATGCTCAGCGACGGCGGTCCGCGCTTCGCCGAGGAACTCGTCAGCCGCTTGGTTCTTGACCAACGTCCACAACATCTCGGTGAGAGCCAGCCAAAGATCGACTTCGCGTTGGGCGGCGCCGAGCGCAGCATCCGCGACCTGCTCTAATCGCCTCGTTACGAGCGCTGCGAGAAGCTCGTGCTTGGACGGGAACTGTCGGTAGACGCTTGCCACACCGGCACCCGCGGCCGCGGCGACCGCGGGCATCGGCGCGTCGAGGCCCTCGCGAGCGAACACCTCGGCGGCGGCACGCAGCAACCTTTCGCGTTTGGTTCCGGGGTCAAGGGTGGCCCACTCGCACCTGCCCCGCGGCTCGCGATCTCCGGGAGCAACGGCCGAGCCGCCCTTACCGACCGGAATGATCATTTCGGTATAGTAGCGGCATGCCGTCGCGCACGGGAACGGCGACCCGCGTTCACCCGAACGTCATCCTCGCTGTCCTCTCTCTGGCCGGGCTTGCGTATGCGGTCTTGAGCTCGGCAGTGATCCCGGCCTTGCCCACGATTCAGCACGAGCTGCACGCATCCGAGGCGGGAGTGTCGTGGGCGCTGACCGGCTACTTGCTCTCGGCTTCGGTCGCGACGTCGATCATCGGCCGGCTCGGCGACATGTACGGCAAGGAGCGGCTGCTGCTGTATACGTTGATCGCCCTGGCCTTCGGCACGCTGTTGGCGGCGGTGTCTGACTCGCTCGGCGTGCTGATCGTGGCGCGCGTCATCCAAGGCTCCGCCGGCGGTATCTTCCCGCTCGCGTTCGCGATCGCGCGCGACGAGTTCCCGGCTGACCGCGTCGCCGGCAGCATCGGTCTGATGTCATCGATTCTGGGCGTCGGAGCCGGCATCGGGATCATCTCGGGGGCAATCATCGTGCAGCACCTGAGCTGGCATTGGCTATTTTGGATCCCCTTGTTGGTGACGGTGTTGGCGGCGGTATGCGCGTGGCGGTTCATCCCGGAGTCGCCGGTGCGCTTGCCAGGACGCGTGAACTGGCTCGCGGCAGCGCTGATGAGCGTGGGCATATCCCTGGTGCTGATCGCCGTTTCTGAGACCACGACCTGGGGCTGGGGATCGTCCAAGACACTGGCGCTGATCGCGGTCGGACTGCTGTTTGTGCTGGCCTGGATCGTGGTTGAGCTGCGCAGCCGTGAGCCGTTGATTGACATGGCGATGATGCGCATCCGCGGGGTGTGGACGGCGAATCTGGCTGCCTTCCTGCTCGGTGCCGGTATGTACGCTTCGTTCATCGTCTTCCCGGAGTTCGCCCAGTTGGCCAAGAGCACGGGATTTGGCTTCGGCGCGTCGGTCGTCGTCTCGGGGCTCTACCTGCTGCCTGCCTCACTCCTGATGGCGGCGGTCGGTTCGCAGGCGGGGCGAATCGCGCGCCGCTACGGATCGAAGCCCTCGCTGGTCGTCGGCGCGGCGATCACCGCCGTGGCGTTCGGTTGGCTGTACGTGGCCCATGCGCATCCCATCGACATGCTGATCAGCGCGGCGTTGATGGGGGCCGGGATCGGTCTGGCGTTCGCGGCGCTGGGCAACCTGATCGTGCAGGCTGTTCCCCCGGGACAGACAGGCGTCGCGGGTGGCATGAACACAGTCATGCGCACGCTCGGTGGCGCCCTCGGAGCGCAACTCGCCGCGACCTTTATCTCTAACAACACCAGCGCTAGCGGGCTGCCGACGGTGAACGGCTTCACCGACTCGTTCCTAATGGAAACGGTCTGCCTGGTGATCTGTGTGGGGGCTAGCCTGCTGGTCCCGGTTCCTCGGCCGCTGCGCGCGCCCGTGAATCTCGACGTCGACGCTCAGTTTCCAGTGCTCGAAGAGGCCCGGTAGCCGTGGTGCCGCCGCCAGGTGAGACTGGCCGCTCTTCTCTCCTGTCTCCGCGGGCCGCTTGGTGCCGCGGTGCCTCGATCGATCGATACATGACGGGAGCTCCAGGGCTCCCAGGCGGCCGGCCGACGGAGGAGCGAGCATGAACTATGACGTGGTGGTGGTCGGTTCGGGCGGTGCGGCGTTGGCGGCGGCCGTGTCGGCTGCGGTGGGAGGAGCCAAGGTGGCCGTCCTTGAGCGTGCGCCCGTCTTCGGCGGGACGACGGCTATCTCCGGGGCCGGTATGTGGTTGCCGCTCAACCCGGTGGGCCGCGCGATGGGCTATGAAGACTCGCCGCAAGAGGTACGTGAGTACCTCGGCCAGCTGGCGGTTGGCCGTACTGCGGACCGTCTGTTGGACGTGTTCGTTGCCGAGGCGCCCAACGCGTATGAGTTCCTCGACAGCGAGACGTCCATAGAGTTCGAGGCCACCACGAACCCCGACTACCAGATGGGATTGCAGGGTGCCAAGCCGGGCGGCCGCTCGATCTGGCCATCGATCTTCGACGGCAGGCGGCTGGGCGAGCTCCTGCCACTGGTCCGAGACACGCCGCATCCGGGCGGGATGCCTCCGGTACTGATGAAGGAGCTCGCCGATTCCAACTGGGGACTCGGCGACGACGGCGACGCGTGGGCCGTGCTCGCCGATGAGCGTCGCCGCGACGGCGCACTCGGCAAGGGCCGCGCTCTCATCGGTGCCCTGCTTGAGGCTTGCGCGAACCGCGACGTCGCGCTGATCCCGAGCACCCGGGTCGTGAAGCTCCAGGTTGGTCCGGCGGGCAACGTTGTAGGCGTTGAAGCCCTGCACGACGGCGCGGTCGTTGACTTCGGGGCTGCAGAGGGCGTCGTGCTCGCCTCGGGCGGATTTGAGTGGAACGACACTATGTGGCGTGAGTTGGTCGGGGTTCCGCTCGATGGCCCCCTCAGCCCTCCCGGGAACGACGGCGACGCTTTGCGAATGTCGATGCAGGTTGGCGCGCGCGTCGGCAACCTCAACGAGATCTGGTGGATGCCTGGCATCGCCGTCCCACGCGAGACCTACGACGGCAGGCGCAGATTCCGGATGGGAGCGGCGGGCAAATCGCTGCCGGGGGCGATCGTCGTCAACGCGGCAGGCCGCCGTTTCGCCAACGAATCGATGAACTACAACGACTTCGGGAAATACATGGTGCAGTTCGACCCGCAGACCTACTCCTTCCCGAACTATCCGTGCTTCGTCGTGCTTGACAACATGCACCGTCGCAGGTACCCGCCGATCGCTTACGACGCCGACTGGTTCCGCGAGAGTAGTGGGTGGCTCGTCGAGGCGCCGACGATTGAGAAGCTGGCCGAGAAGCTCGGCATCGACGCTCATGGTCTGCATGAGCAAGTCGGGATGTTCAACGCCGATGCACAAGGCGGTGTCGATTCGGCCTTTGCCCGCGGCTCGCTTGCCTATGACAGCTCTACCAAGTTCGGCGACCGATCGCTGAAGAACCCCAACCTGCGACCCCTCACCGAGCCGCCGTTCTACGGATATCGGCTCAGGGTCACCTGCCTGGGCACCAAGGGCGGCCCGGTGATCAACGATCGATCTCAGGTCGTCGACTACGACGACCGCCCGGTCCAGGGTCTGTACGCCGCAGGTAACGCGGCGTCCGCCGTCTTCGGCACCGCATACCCCGGCGGCGGCGCAACGATTGGCGCCGGGGTAACGTTCGGTTACATCGCCGGACGCGCCGTCACCGGTCGAGTCGCCGAGCCGGCCCTCGGCGGTGGCTGACCACCTGGGTCCGTGTTGGACCGCTCAGTTGCCGTGTGGCTTCGAGCCGACGTCCGCGCCGGCATAGTTGAGGTTCCCGGTCGGGACGGTCTCGGGCATGTTCTCGGCGGCATCATCGGGGATACGGTTGCGTCGCCGGGCCACGAACGGCACTCCGCTGGCAGGAACCAGGGACGCCAGAGCAGCGACGAGACAGGCGACGAGCCCGAATGTAAACGCCGAGCTCAGCGCACTCGAGAATGGGTGAGAGATGACCGATGGGAAGAACGTGTGGCCTAGCAGCACATGCCGCTGGGCAATTGAGGCGGTATGGATACCGGACCCGAGCAGGGTCTGGACGGGGTTATAGCCGAGGAAAGCAGCGAACAAGGTGGCAACCGGCGGGAGGTGCGCCGCCTTCGTCGCGACGGTGCTCGAGATGCCGTGAGCGCGTAAGCCCTCATAGAGCGATTGGTGCAGGCCGCCGGACAGCCCGACGATCATGAGGCTAAAGAAGATGCCGATCGAGAGGACCACCGCCGAATTCATGAATGTCGCTGCCATCCCACCTCCCGCACCGCGCTGATCGACGGGCAGGCTGTTCATGATGCTCGCGCGGTTGGGTGAGAAGAAGATGCCCATTCCAAGACCGTTGAGCACGAGCACCAGCGCGAATAATGGGTAGGCGAAGTTCACCGGCAGCAGAGCGAGGAGTAGAAAGGAAAGCGTTGCCAGCGCCATGCCGCCCACCGCGAACGGACGCGGGCCCACGCGATCGGAGAGGGTGCCCGCAATCGGGCCGGAGACCAGGAAGCCTGCTACCAGCGGAAGTAGGTAGATGCCCGCCCAGAGCGGGGTCTGGGAAAAACTGTAGCCGTGACGCGGGAGGTATATGCCCTGGAGCCAGATGATGAGCACAAACTGCAGTCCGCCGCGCCCGACGCTCGAGAGCAGCGACGCGAGATTTCCCGCCGAGAAAGCGCGAACCCGAAATAGGCTCAGATGGAACATTGGCTGCTCGACGCGCGTCTCGATGAAGCAGAAGGCGACCAGCATGAGCAGGCCGCCTCCGATCTCTGCGATCACCTTCGGACTCGTCCAGCCCATGATGTGGTGTCCATAGGGCTGGATGCCGTAGGTGATGCCGATCATCACTGCGACAAGCCCGATCGCGAACGTTGCGTTGCCCCAACAGTCGATTCTCGCCGGCTTGCGCTCGGAGAGATCGCGCAGCTTGGCCCAGCCCCATATCGTGCCGAACACTCCGAACGGCACCGAAACCAGAAATACCGCGCGCCAAGCGACCGGAGCCAGGACGCCTCCTAGGACCAGCCCGATTGAGGAACCGGCGACCGCGGCCACACCGTTGATACCGAGGGCCAAACCCCGCTGATTGGGCGGAAATGCATCGGTGATGATCGCAGCCGAATTGGCCAACAGCATCGCTCCGCCAACCCCTTGCAAGGCCCGCATGACGATTAGCCACATGGCTGCCGCACCGCCCTTCATCCACGTCACGGACAACAGCACGCTGAACACCGTGAACACGGCGAAACCAAGGTTGTAGGTCCTTGCTCGCCCGTAGATGTCACCAAGCCTCCCGAGACTAACCACGAGCACGGCCGTAACCACGAGGAAGCCCAGAATGAGCCAGAGCAAGTAATTGGTGTTGCTCGGCAGCAGCGGGTTGATATGAATGCCCTTGAAGATGTCAGGCAGGGAGATGAGCAGGATCGAGGCGTTGATAGTCACGATCAGGACGCCGAGCGTCGTATTCGATAGAGCGATCCACTTGTAGTGATCAGGCACGTGCGCGCCGCTGTGATCGACGCGGCCTGTGGGCGGAACGGCCGAACCGTTTGAAGCGCCACTCCGGTCGCATGCGCCGCCGCTACTCATCATCCAAGTCGAGATACTACCAAAATACTAGTTTACGTAAAGGTCAGCTTGATCACACACGAAAGCTTAGGCGGATCCTGACTCGAGCGGTCGCGGGGCGCCGATACCGTGCACTGCGAGCCGCACGAGCCGATGCGCACAGTAATGACAACCCTTTCGGCGGTAGCACTGTTATTCCCACGATAACCGGGGTCAGATAGCGGTCGAGGTCACGTAGTAAGTGGGCAGTTCGCTAACTTGCAGGTCACGACAAAGCTCGGCTTGCGACTTGAGTGGGGGCCGAGAATGGCGCGACGTCCACTGATCAGCCCGAGGCGCCGAGATCAGGATCGAGACACGAGCACTACCCCCGAACAGGCCGCCGACGTCTTGCGAGCCGAGCCTTTGGATTTGGCGATGAGGATCGCAAGGCAAGCCCGATTACGTCTCCTCAGGGCCGTTTCTCGGCCTCAGGGCTCAGAAGGCCATGAACAGAATCTGTTCGCGCGTGTAATCGTGCCCCGGATGGCTCTCGCTGAGGTGCGCGCGAACCTTCCGGACCAGGTCATCCTCGTCCTCGCCTTCGATGGTCTTTCCACAGGGACAGGTCAGCATCGTCTTCATTGCCGCCTCGCTCATGTTGCTTGCGAATGAGTAAGATAGCGGGTCTCCGTCGATCGGATTTGGAGGAAGGTCGCGAGCAGGGCGGATCCGGAGGAAGGGCCGTCTAACGCTCAGCTTCGAGCCAATGTCGGCGGAGCTCGCCGAGGAGCCTTGCCGCGGGCGATGAACCAGGGATTCTCGAAGCCGGGCTTGCCGTAGAGGAGGTCGCGACCGGCGATATCCGTCACCGCGCCACCCGCGGCGTCCAACACGGCGTGCGCGGCCGCGGTGTCCCATTCCATCGTGCGTCCGAACCGGGGATACAGGTCAGCCTTCCCGGCGGCCACAAAGCAGAATTTGAGCGACGACCCCGCGCTTCGATTGGCGACAACCGGCAGATCGGCGAGGTACCGCCTCAGCGCCGCCGGATCACCATGGGATCGGCTGCACAGGATCGTCAGGCCCTGCGCGGGCTCCGGCCGCGCGGACATCGGCAGCCAGGTGCCGTTACGGTGGATCCACGCTCCTCTGCCGGGGAGTCCAACGTACAGCTCTCCGAGCGCCGGTGCGAGCACCAGGCCGAGCACGGGCCGTGCCCGCTCAACCAACGCGATGTTAACAGTGAACTCGCCAGTGTGATTCAGGAACTCCTTGGTGCCATCAAGCGGGTCGACGAGCCAGAAGCGATCCCCGCCGGAGCACCGCTCACCACGCGCCGACGCCTCTTCGGAGACGGCCGCGATATCCGGAGCGAGCCGCGCCAAGCCAGACAGAATCACTGCCTCGGCGTGCTCGTCGGCGATCGTTACGGGCGAACCGTCGTGCTTGACGCGGGGGCGGAGACCGCTGGTGTACAGCTCGAGGATCACCGCACCGGCGTCGCGCGCGATGGGCACCACGGCCCTCGCAATCTGGCTCAGTTCGCTGAGCGGGGTCTGCGCCGGCTGCATCACCGTTTCTGAACGGTGCCTAGCCGCATCAGCGGAACGAGCGTGACCTGCTCGAGCGAGGCGGGGCGCACGATGCCGGCGTTGTTGACCTCGATGTCCAGGCCGCCGAAAACCGCCGCGCCGGCCGCCGACACATGTAGTGCGATTGCGGAGCCGATACCCGCCCCAGCGCCAGTCACCGCCGCACGCCGGCCCTTCGGGTCTGGCTCGATCCTCTTCTGTGCCGCTTTCATATTGGGTCTCTCCAAGAAAGGAGCTGACTTGCGAGCAAGTCGAAGGATAGCGATCTGACCAGGCTTTGAGAACCCAGCAGTATCATCTGCGTATCCGGATACACGAACAGTCGATGAGCACATGAGCGCCAGAGCGGCGGTCAGGCGCACGGACGTTCTCAGCCACGCGGCTCGTCTGTTCGCGCGGGACGGTTATCGCGCCACCAGCCTTGCACTCGTCGGGGCGAATCTCGATGTCACACGTCAGGCCCTCTACTACCACTTCAAGAGTAAGGACGAGATCCTCGGCGCTCTCTTCGAACAGCTGATGACAAGGCTCGAGCTGAGCATGCTCGAGGTGCTCTCAGATCAAGAGATCGAATCAGAGTCTCGATTCGAGTACCTCGTCCGCGCACACGTGGAGGTAACCCTCGACAATGCCGACCTCGTGGTTGTGCTGATGCGGGAGCGGCCGGAGCTCGAGCGGCTGGAGTGGCTACATGCCGAGGAACGGCGCCGCGACTACGCGCGCCTGTTCATTGATGCATTCGAATCGGGCGTCGCAAGCGGCGCCCTGCGGCCGGCGAACGCTTGGATCTCGGTCAATGCCCTGATTGCGGTAGTCAACGGAGTATGTCTCCTAGCGCATGGAGAGGGGGACCGGCTCCCGGCTTCTACGAACGTCGTGGAGCTGCTGCAGGATCTTCTCGGCGCGGGCATCCTCGATGACCCGGCACTCCGACCGGCGACGGCAGGATCGGCGCGGGCGGGCGTCGTCGCGGCGGTTGGGCTTTAGCCAGCGCGCCTGCGGTTGACGGCCCGAACATGCCGTGATCATTCGACCGCAGTCGGGGCGCCTGGGTCCGCAGCTACTCAGAGGGTGCACCATCGAGGTGGATCGGCGCCTCCATGTAATGGAAGAGCCGCCACCCCCGGCCGCTGCGGCGGCGCAGGAGCGCCGTCGCCCAGCACGTCCCGACGTGCTCCACGTCGGAGTCCACGCCCACCAGGCGCCACTCGATGAGCAGCACCGCGAGGGCGAGGTCGCCGGACAACGATCTGATGATCGTCGGTTCGGTGCTGACGTCCGCCGCTTGCAGCCGTGCGCCGAGCCTGGCCCAGTGTGCGATCAGCTGATGCCATCCCGCCTGGGGGCGCGGGTATTCCTCCCCGTGGTAGACGACATCGTCGTCCTCGTCATCCCACAGGGCGGAGACGGCGTCGAAGTCGAGGGCCGAGAACGCGCGGTCGTGCTCTCGCAGCACCGCCGCGATCGCCGCCCGGGCGTCGTCGTCGCCCATGAGTCGGCGGCTTATGCGCCCGGAAGCGCTGGCACCGTCTGCGGCAGTCCGTAGAGCTCTGTCGCATTCTCGTGCTGGATCCGCGGGTGCAGTTCCTTGGGCAGGCGTCGCAGTGCCCACTTCGGGTCGTCGTAGGTCCAGTGCGGGTAGTCGGTGGCGAAGATGAGGTTGGCGGCCATGTCCAGCCACCTCGTGAACGCGATCTCCTCGCGCGTGTCGACGTCGTCGAGCGGCTGGGTCGTGAAGTAGACCTGGTCGCGGACGTACTCCGAAGGCCGGCGCTTCACCCACGGAAGCTCGGAGCGTCGCGCCTCCCAGATCGCGTCCATCCGCCACATCAGCGGCAGCACCCACAGGAAGCCGCCCTCGACGAACACGACCTTCAGCGTCGGATGCCGGTCGAACGCGCCGTCGAACACCAGGCTCATCAAGTGCGAGGCGAGGATCAGACCCCAGGCTGAGATGTAGTCGGAGAAGTGACCGCCGACGCCGACGGGCTTAATCGAGTTCTCGTAGGGCAGGTTCGCCATCAGGTGTGTCGCCACCGGAAGGCGGTGCCGGGCTGCGGCCTCGTAGATGGGGTCGAGCTTCGGGTCGCCGAATGCGTAGGCCGGGCGCTGCGGCGACATCAGCACCTGCACCATCATCGGATGGCCGGCCCAGCGCTCGATCTCGCGGGCGGCCAGCTCAGGCTCGCGATTAGTCACGGAAATCGAGCCGCGCCAGCGCCGATGCTGGTTGTGCTGGTCGAGCCAGATGTCGGCGAGCCAGTTGTTCACCGTTGTCTTGAGCGCGTGCTCGTAGTCCGGGTTGCGGTGATCCCGTCCCATCGGCAGGAGGATCCCGATGTCCATGCCGGTCTCCACGAGCAGCTGCTGCGCGGCGAACTGGGGGTCCGAGCAGGCCGGGCCGCCGCGTGGCGAGTAGGAGTCGACCTTGCCGGTTGGTGCCTTGTTGGCCTCCGGCTGGTCGAGGATGCGGGCGCTCACACCGGAGATCTCGTGCCCGCGGGGAGCGAGCCTGTCGCGCCAGCCGTCGGGCGCGTAGCCGAGGAAGCCGTCACCCGGGTGCGGCAGCGGATGGACGTCTGCGTCGACCCAGCGAACATCGACCTCCTTCGTCCGTGTGCGGTCGCTTCCGGAAACCTCAATGGTCGACATGCATCAGCTCCTTTTCGCCTATGCCGCCTCGGCCGTCACACCGCGGTAGACCTCGCCGGCGTTCCGCCATCTGACCTTCTCGGTCTGCTCTTTGGTCGTGCCCTCGTAGAGGTCGTCGGGGTGATTGCGCCACCAGAACGGGTAGTTGGAGGCGTACATCACGACATCTTCCTTACCGGTCTGAGCAAGCCAGTCGACGATCGGAACGCTGTCGCCCGGCGGCTTGTCGAGGCGACTGAAGCCGAGCCGAACGTGGTCTTTGAGATATTCGCTCGGTGGACGGTCGACCCATGGCGTCTGGTCGCGCACGCCAAGCCACAGGGTGTCCAGCTTCCAGATGAACGGTGTGAGCTGCTCCGCCCCTCCGTCTGAGAACACGAAGACCGCGCCGGGGACCTCCTTGAAGAGAGGCTCGGTGAGAATGTTCAGCAGGTGGTAAACGTAGTTGTAGGCCATGAAGGCGATGTACTGCGAGTACGTCCGCGCGTGGCCCGTCGGCGTCGGCGGATACTCCAGGCCGGCCCCTCCGTTCGTGCTGATGCAGATCGGCAGTCCGGCCTCGGCCGCGGCGGCCCAGATCGGATAGAACCGCGGCCGGCCGTACAGGTCGCGCGACTGCAGCGGCACGCCGACCTGCACCATCAGCGGATGGTCGCCCCAGCGCTCGATCTCGGCGACGGAGCCCGGCACGTCCTCCGGGTTGACGCGGATCGTGCCGCGGAACCGTCCGTGCGGGTTGCCCTCGTCCAGCCAGCGATGGGCGAGCCATCGGTTGGACGCTGAGCAAACCGCAGTGTTCAGCTGGAAGTCCGGCAGGTTGCCGCGAGTCCGCGGGTTGAGGATGGCTACGTCGACGCCGTCATCCTCGAACAGGTGCCGAGACGCGATCTCGGGATCGGAGCCAGGGTACCCCTTGCCGTACAGACTCTCGTCGTAGTCACCGCCTGGCGCCTGGTACCACTGCGACTCGACGTCCGGAAAGCCGCGGTCTCGGTTGACCTCGTCCATGTAATCGTAGATCTCCCGTCCGTCGCGACAGAACGGCTGGACGGCTGCATCGATCAGAAGCCCGCTCAACGCGTCAACACCACCTCTCCATTCTCGACGCGCACGTCATAGGTTCGAGTCCGCTTGCGGGCGTCGGCGACCGAGACGCCTGTGGCGACGTCGATCTCCCAGGCGTGCCAGGGGCAGCGGGCAATGCGTCCGTCGAGAACGTGTTCGGCACGCCCCCGCACGTCGTCCCATAGGTTCGTCCCGTAGACGTTACCCGAGCAGAGCGGCCCGCCCATGTGCGGGCAATAGTTGTTGATTGCGTAGAGGATTCCGTGCACGTTGTATACACCGACGCCGAACTTGCCAACCGGCGCGATCACCATCCGACCGGGCGGCAGGTCCTCCTGGCGGCAGACCACGTACTCGCGGGCTGATCGCCTGGCGCCCTTATTGGTCGGCTGCCGGACCTGCATGTCGTGTGGAGTTATACTTGCCGACGCGCAAACGCGCTAGCGCGCCGTGTAGCCCCCGTCAGCCGCGTATACCCCGCCGGTGCAGAAGCTCGCGGCGTCTGACGCGAGGAACAGCGCGAGCTCGGCCACCTCGGACGGCTCCCCGGCACGGCGAATCGGGAGGTTCGACAGGAACGTCTCGCTCTGGCGGAAGGCCTCGTTGATGGGGGTCGCGATCGAGCCGGGCATCACCGCGTTCACTCGAACACCTTGCTCCGAGTACTCGAGCGCCGCCGCGCGCGTCAGACCGATCACGCCGTGCTTGGAGGCCACGTAGTGGGACACCTGGGGGTGGGCGATAACGCCGGCCGTCGAGGCGAAGTTGACGACCGAACCGCCGCCCGAAGCGAGGATCGCCGGAATCTCGGCACGCATGCAGTAGAACGCTCCGTCGAGGTTGATCGTGATCACGCGCCGCCACTCCGCGACTCCGGCCTCACCGACTGGAGCATGCGCACCGGTGACACCGTGAACGTTGAGTGCAGCGTGCAGCCCGCCGAACGCTGCCACCGCCGCACCCACCATCGCCGTGCACGCCTCGGGGTCGGTGACGTCGACGACGTGTGCGACGGCAGTGTCTCCAATCGAACGTGCCAGCCGCTTCACCCTATCCGGATTCACGTCCGCGAGCAGGACGCGGCCGCCGCGTGCGGCGGCAAGGCGGGCGATCGCCGAGCCGATCCCGCCGGCCGCGCCGGTGACGACGAGCGCCTTGCCCTCGAAGCTCGCTGACACTCCTCCTCCTCGATCGTCGGCGGACGCCGAGTTTATAGTAAGCCGATGAGCCGATTGAACGGCACGCTCCCCGAACTCAAAATCGACCGGTCGAAGGCGCAGCCCGGCCCCGAGAGCTACTTCGTCGGCAACGTCCACGTGCAGGTGGTCCACCGTCCCGCGCCAGGTGAGGGCGGCTTCGAAGTGGTCGCTGTGTTCTTCGATGCCGGCGCTCGTAATCGCCCGCACACGCACACGACCGACCAGCTCCTCTACTTCGTCGAGGGCAGCGGGTTCGTGCACGTCGCGGGGGCCGAGGAGCAGCACGCCGGCCCGGGCACGATGATGGTCGTCCCCGCAGGCGTCGTGCACATGCACGGCGCTACCGCGAAAGAGCCGATCGTGCACATCGCAATGCGACCTGCCGGCGCCGGAAGCCGATGGGACTTCGACGATCTTCCCGACGGGTGGGAGCGCTGGGTGGCGAAGTGAGCGACCGACACGGCGAAGCGCCTGAGCTCGGCCGGCTCGTCAACCACGTCGGCATCACCGTCAGCGATCTCGAAGCCTCGGCAGCGTTCTATCGCGACGTCGTCGGCATGGAGATCGTCCGGTGCGGAACGAAGCCGACCGGCGGCGAGTGGTTCGACACCCTGACCGACAGCCGAGGGGCGGTCATCAACGGGATCGTGCTGGCGGCCGAGGGCTTCGCGCTTCAGCTCGTCCAGTACTTCGAGGGCGGCGAACAGAGGCCGATGACAGGTCACAGCCGCGTCGGGAACGTCCACCTATGCATCAACGTCGATGGTCTGGACCAGAAGCACGCGGAGATCGTCGCCAGCGGCAAGTGGAACCCGACACCGATCGTCGATCTGCCGATCCCCGGACAGCGCAGCTTCTATGTGCGTGACCCCGATGGGGTGCCGATCGAGTTCTCCTGCGGCCCGTACGTCGCCGAGCGAACCGGCGTCCCACCGGATGCCTGACGCGGCCACGCCCCGCGCGGGGCCAAGGCACCGGAGCATCGACGGACACCGATGCTCGCGGGACAGGATCGACTAAGTCGCCTGCTCGCAGCAGAACCGCTCCAGGCTCGACCAAGGACGCCGGTTGCGCGTCAAAGCATAACTTGCGCGCGCGCAAAGATCGACTATGATCGGCATGTGTGCCCCGCGGTTGCGATCACGATCGAGGAGTAATGGCACCGAAGCAGGTCGTCGTGGTCGGCGCCGGGCCCGCTGGGCTCACGACAGTCGAGGGACTGCGCCGCCGTGGCTACGACGGCGAGGTGACGATCATCGGGGACGAGCCGCACGCTCCGTACGACCGGCCGCCCCTGTCCAAGCGCGTGCTGGACGGCAGCTGGGAGCCCGATCGAACGCAGCTGCGAGCCGAGGATCAGCTCGACGCTCTCGGCGCAGAGTGGCGACTGGGTACGCCTGTCGAGGGCCTCGATCTCGAGCGCCGCCGGATTCGCATGTCGGGCGGCGACGAGTTGCCCTTCGATCGCCTGGTGGTCGCCACCGGCGTGGTCCCGTGCAGGCTCCCGTTCGGTCACGAGCTGGCCGGGGTGCACGCGCTGCGCACGCTGGAGGACGCCGCAGCCCTGCGTGCGGACTTGTTACGGGGCGGGCCGCTCGTGGTCGTTGGCGCCGGACCGCTCGGCTGTGAGGTCGCTGCGACGGCACGGAAGATGGGCTTGGAGGTGGCGCTCCTTGACCTGCTCGAGCTTCCGATGCTCCCCCATGTCGGACGCGAGGTTGCCCAGCGGATCGCGGCGTTGCACGAGCGTCGCGGTATTCGGCTGCACCTCGGTGTGAAGGTCGTCGCACTGCATGGCGAGGCCGGGAGGGTCGCTGCCGTCGAGCTCGCCGACGGCCGCCGGCTCGACGCGTCCACTGCCCTGATCGCCATCGGCTGCGTCCCCGCGACTGCCTGGCTGCGCGGCAGCGGAGTCCCTCTGGGCAATGGCGTCCGATGCGACGAGACGTGTCGGGCGGCTGAGCATGTCTACGCGGCGGGTGATGTGGCCGAGTGGTTCAACCCGCGGTTCAGTAGGCGCATGCGCGTCGAACACCGGATGAACGCCAACGAGCAGGGAACCGTGGTGGCAGCAAACCTCTTGGGCGCCGCCGTGGTTTTCGAGCCCGTGCCTCACTTCTGGTCCGACCAGTACGACGTTAAGCTCCAAGCGCACGGATTCCTTGCGCCCGACGCGACGGTGACCGTAGAGCCCCATGGCGCGGACGAGGCCAAGTTCGCCGCCGTCTATCACCGCAACGGCGTCGTTGAAGGTGTGCTGGGCTGGAACATTCCGCGGGAGCTGCGCTCGTACCGCACGGCGATCGGTTCCGCGATGCAACCGGTGCCGGCGTGAATCTTTCCGATACAACGGGGGAGACGTACTCGCATATCGGCATCATCGTCCATGATCTCGAAGCGGCCGTTGAGCGCTTCTCGACGGCACTCAGCCTCCGCTTCACGGCCCCGATCACGCGCGAATCCAAGATGACCGACGGGTCGGGACGCGATGTCTCGATGCCCTTCCGTCTCGCTTACGGGCTCGACGGTCCCCCGCACTACGAGCTGATCCAAGTGCAGCCCGACGGCGGCTACTACGGCTCTCAGCACGGCGAGGGGTTCCATCATGTCGGGATGTGGGCGACCGATATCGAGACCGCGGTGGGCGAGTTCAGGCGGGCCGGGGTCGAGCCGGAGCTGACGCTCTCCCGCGTCGAGTCGGGGGGTGTCACGGCCGTCTACTTTGCGCCCGGCACCGTTCATGGGGTGCGACTGGAGCTTGTCGACGGTTCGCTGCGCGAAGGGTTCCTCGAGCTGCTGAGCCGGCCGGGAGCGATCCGCTAGGCGATGACGATGGAGGAAGCCGTGAATCAGTTCGCAGTCACCCGGACGCTGCCGGTTCGCTGGTAGGCGGGCGAGACCGGAGCGCATGACCGTGGACTTGTCTCTGGTCGGTGCGGCCGTCGTATCCGGTGACGGAACCGGCATATGCTGATCGCGGAGCTCATGCTTCTGCAACCGGTCGGTCTGCCCGAGTAGGTGCGTGCATGCAAGAGACTGTCCACGAGGGTCTGACACCGGGCACGCCAGGTAACTGGGGCCGCTGGGGGCCGGATGACGAGCAGGGCGTGATGAACATCGTGACGCCTGAGCTCGTGCGCTCAGCGCTGACCCTTCCGAGGGGCGGGTTCGTGTACCCGCTCGGCCAGCGCATCCAGACCGCCGGCGTGCCGATGGGCTCGCTGAGACGGCCTCGTCCTCTGCACTTGTGCTTTCAGGACGGGGGTGATTTCGCCGCCGGCGAGCCGCTCCAGGGTGGAGCCGGCGCGGCGGACGACTACCTCGGGCTCCCGGTGCATGCTGCCGCGACGCACGTCGATGCCCTCGGGCACGTGTGGACGGGCGAGCGGCTCTTCAACGGGCACAGCAGCACGACCGTGCGCAGTGACGGCCTCCGCCGGTGCGGGATCGACAAGATGCCGCCGCTGGTGACCCGCGGGGTCCTGCTTGATGTCGCTCGGGTTCGAGAGGTCGCGCACCTCGCCGACGGCCAGGCCATCACGGTCACGGATCTCGAGGCGACCATCGCCGGCGAACAGATCGAGCTGCGTGCCGGCGACGCGGTCCTCGTGCGCACGGGTTGGAGCACGGTGTGGAGCGGTGACCCGGGCAGGTACGAGCGCTCGAGCCCGGGGTTGGACGTCGACGCTGCCCAATTCCTCGCCGAGCGTGATGTGGTACTCGTCGGCGCGGACAACATCGCCGTCGAGGCGATCCCGTTCGCGGCCGGCCAGCATGCGCCCGTGCACCAGCTGCTGATCGGCGCTTACGGCATCCACCTGCTGGAGCTTCTCGACCTCGAGGCGCTCGCGGGCGACCGGATCTATGAGTTCCTGTTCGTGCTCGTGCCCCTGCGCATCACCGGAGGCACTGGCAGCCCGGTCAACCCGATCGCGGTCGCATGACCGCACACCATCACACGAGGAGGCCTGTGCGTGTCAATGTCGTGACCGGGGCGGGCGGCGCGATGGGCCGATGTTGCGCGCTGCGGCTGGCGCGCCGCGGTGGTGTCATGCTGATCGCCGATCGCCGGCCGGAGCCGCTCCGGGCCGTGGCGGCGGAGCTTGCGGATGTCGGCGCGGAGGTTGTCGTCGAGATCAACGATGTGACCGACGGCGAGTCGATGGCGCGGCTGGCGGCCGTCGCCGGAGATGCGGGCGAGATTGGCGCGGTCGTCCTCGCCGCCGGCATCTCTCCGGCGATGGGAGACTGGCGCGCGCTGGTCGAGGTCAACTTTCTTGGGACCTGGCGCGGCTTACGCGCGTTCGCCCCTCTCGCCCGGCCCGGTGCGGTGGCGGTGGGTTTCAGCTCGATGGCCGGCATGTTCCTCGCGGCAGGTGGTCACGACGTCGACGCGGCGATCCGGGAGAATCCTGAGGTCCCCGACCTGGTCGATCGTCTGGCGGCGATCGACGACGGTTTCTTCACCGCTCCCGAGGCGGCGTACCGCTGGTCCAAGCTGGGCGTGGCGCGCCTCTGCGAGCAGGAGGCAGCCACCTGGGGCGCCCGCGGCGGTCGCGTCGTCTCGGTGTCCCCGGGGCTGATCGAGGGACCCATGAACGCGCTCGAAATGCAGGATCGGGGCCATCTGATCCGGTCGCTGTTCGACCGGACTCCGCTCGGACGGATGGGGCAACCCGATGAAGTTGCCGCCGTGGTCGAGTTCCTGACCTCCGAGGCTGCCTCGTTTGTCAGCGGCTGCGACATCCGGATCGACGGAGGGCTCGGCGCACAGCGCGTGTTCGACCAGCAGGCTGAGCGCCACAGGGCCGGTACCCACGAGTGACAGGCTTGGCTCCATGAATCTTGAGGAGTTTGAGCAGACCGTGCGGGTGTTCGCGACGATGCGGGCGAGGTCGCTCGCTCGATCGTTGTCTGCGACCAGATTAACGATTCGGAGGGAACATGATGAGCACGATGAACGATCTGCACCTCTCGACCGAGCGGCGCGAGGTGTTCGTCGGCGGGCAGTGGGTACCGACCCGGTCCACGCGTACCCTGACCGTCACCGACCCGTCTCGCGAGACCCGCGCTGGCTCGGCGCTCGAAGCGACGCCGGAGGATATGGACAGTGCCGTGGCCGCCGCCCGCAAGGCGTTCGATCGCGGCCCCTGGCCACGGCTCTCGCCCGAGGAGCGGGTCGAGTATCTGGACCGGATGGCCGATGAGATCGATCGCCGGTCCCCCGAGCTGACCGAGCTGACCATCATGGAGCGGGGCGTCCCGCGCACCCAGGCGCCGGGATACGCGACCATGGCCGCCACGACGCTGCGCGAGGTGGCCAAGCTGGCGCGGAGCTTCCCGTTCCTCGAGTCACGTCATCGCCTCGACGGCGGAGTGTCCCGGGTCGCTCGGGAGCCGGCGGGGGTGGCCGTCGGCGTGGCGCCGTGGAACGGCCCGCTCCCGACCGCGGCGATGAAGCTCGGCCCGGCGCTGGCGGCCGGATGCACCTTCGTGTTGAAGCCGTCGCCGACGACACCGCTCGCGACCTACGTGCTGGGTGACATCGCCCAGGAGATCGGCCTGCCCGAGGGCGTGCTGAACATCGTCGTCGCCGACCGCGAGGTGAGTGAGCATTTGGTGGCCAACCGCGACGTGGACAAGATCACCTTCACCGGCAGCTCCGCCACCGGCAAGCGCATCCTCGCCGTGTGCGCGGACCGTGTCGGGCGGGTCACCCTCGAGCTCGGCGGCAAGTCGGCGGTGATCGTTCTCGACGACGCCGACCTGGACGCGACGCTGCCCGCGCTCGTGCAGGGAGGGGTCCGCAGTACGGGCCAGGCCTGCTGGGCCAACACGCGGATGCTCGTTCCCGCTGCCCGTCAGTCCGAGATCGTCGAGGCGGTGGCGGAGCACTACCGGGCGATCAAGGTCGGCGATGCGCACGACGAGGCCACCGAGATGGGGCCGATCGCCTTCGAGGCGCAGCTGCGCAAGGTCGAGCGTTACATCGAGATCGGCAAGTCCGAGGGCGCCCGGCTGGTGACCGGCGGCCGCCGGCCCGAGGGCCTGGACCGCGGCTGGTTCATCGAGCCCACCCTGTTCGATCAGGTCGACAACGGCATGCGAATCGCTCGCGAGGAGATCTTCGGTCCGGTGGTCAGCGTGATCGCGTACGCGAGCATCGAGGACGCGGTGGAGATCGCCAACGACTCGTCCTACGGCCTCGGCGGCGGGATCATCACCTCCGATCCGGAAAGGGGGTACGCCGTCGCCCGGAAGCTCCGCACCGGCATGGTCGGCATCAACGGGATGTACCTCGACCCGGGGGTCCCGTTCGGCGGATTCAAGGAATCGGGTCTCGGACGCGAGAACGGCACCGAGGGCCTCCTCAGCTTCACGGAGACGAAGGCGATCAGCTTCCCCGCCGGCGCGGGCGGATGAAATCCGATGCTCCGGGACACCCAATCGACCGCGAACCTAAGCGAGGCGGCGGAGCTCCTGTGGATAAATCCCCAGTGGTCAGGGGCCCTTGCGCGCCGCCGGAAGGCCGAGAGTATGGCCCATGCGGCGCTGCTTGGCCGACAGGTAGGCGACATTCTCGGGGGTGGGCTTGGCGACGAGGGGAACGTCCTCGACGATCGAGACGCCGTAGGTCTCGAGTCCGGCGCGCTTGCTCGGGTTGTTCGTGAGCAGCCTGACCCTCTGGACACCGAGATCGGCGAGGATCTGCATTCCGATGGCGTAATCCCGCGCGTCGCCGGGATGGCCCAGCGCGAGGTTGGCCTCGACTGTGTCTAGCTGCTGGTAATCCTGCAGCGCGTAGGCGTGCAGCTTCTCGATCAGCCCGATGCCACGTCCTTCGTGACCGCGGAGGTACACGACGACTCCCGAGCCGTGGCCGGTAATCGTCTTCAGCGCGAGCTCGAGCTGAGTACCGCAGTCGCAGCGCTGGGACCCGAAGACGTCGCCGGTCAGGCACTCGGAGTGGACGCGCACGAGCACGTCCTCGTCGGGCTTCGGGTCGCCGTAGACCAACGCGACGTGCTCTCGTTCGTCGACCAGCCCCCGGTAGGCAACCGCGGTGAACTCGCCCTGCTCGAGTGGGATGCGCGCCTGGCTAGCGCGCTCGACCAGCGGTTCGCGCCGGCGCCGGTAGGCGACGAGATCCTCGATCGTGATGATCTTCTGACGATGCTCCCAAGCGAAACGCAGCAGCTGAGGCACCCTCGCCATCTCGCCGTCGTCCCCTGCGATCTCGCAGATGACCGCGGTCGGAGTGAATCCGGCCAGCAGCATGAGGTCGACGGCCGCCTCGGTATGACCTTGGCGCTTGAGGACCCCGCCCTTACGATAGGCCAGCGGGAAGACGTGGCCGGGCTGGGTGAAATCCTCCCGTCGGCTCAAGGGCTCGGCAAGGGCGGCGATGGTCAGCGCCCGGTCGCGTGCGCTGATCCCGGTCGAGGTCTCGCGGTGATCGACGGACACGTGGAACGCGGTGCCCTTGGGATCGGAGTTGCGCACGGTCATTGCCGGGATTCCCAGCCCCTCGAGCCGCTCCTCGAGCATCGGAACGCAGATCAGCCCGCGGCCGTACTTGGCCATGAAGTTGATGGCGGCCGGCGTGACCCGGTCGGCGGCCATGACGAGATCGCCCTCGTTCTCGCGGCGGGGAGAGTCCACGACGACGACCATGTGACCCCGCGCGAGCGCCGTGACGGCGTCCTCGATCGTCGAGAACTCAGGTTTCTCGGTCGTCGTCGTCACCACCTTTTCCCCTCATTGCGTCAGTCTAACGCCCAACTTGCTTGCGCGCAAAGCAGCCGCTTGCAACCACGACATCCGCGATGGCGAAACCGCTGCCGCTGGCCGCGCCGGTGACGGCCACCTGGCCGGTTCCGAAGTCAAGACCGTCCAGCGCCGACCAGTGCCAGCGGTCGGGCGATCTGTCTCGTAGGCTGGTCTTACGCATCAGTCAACTCGATGCGATAGTGCCCCGCATATTGAGGTGCCAAAGCATGGGGTCGTGGGCATGACCCGGGAACCGATCATCGTGGATGGCGGCCTGCTCGCCCGCTGATATGGAGATCGTGATCGACGTCGCCGCGGCCGGGTCACCGGTCACCCTTCACCGGGCGGAGGACTTCGGCGCCTTCAAGGTGGTCGTCCGCGGCGAGCCCGGCCCCGATGCGGTGGCGACGGCCCTGGCCCCCTACGGCCGGTTGGCGCCCGACGGTCACGCGTTCATCGACCCCGCCGGGCTCGAGGAGCTGGCCGGTCCGGCCGCCGCGGATTCATCGTGGCGCGAATCTCTCGCTGCGATGCTCAGCCACGCCGCCTCAAAGGGCTGGATCGAGCCGTTGACCGGCGCCGTCCAGGCTCACGTCGAGCAGGAGGACGTATGAGTGAATCACCGCTTGCCGCCGTGAATGGCTTCTTCTCGGCGATGGGCTCCTCCAAGGACGAGATGCGCGGGGCCTACGAGCGCTATCAGGCCGAGGGAATGGAACGGCACACGGGAACGGAGCTCTGCCAGTCGCGCGAGGCCTCCGCGGGAGCGGTCAGGAGGCCGGCAGCGCTCGCTCGCGATCGCGCAGCTGGCGGCGGAGGATCTTGCCCGAGGCCGACCTCGGGATCGCGTCGACCACCTCGACCCGCCGCAGGCGCTTCTGCGGTGACACGCGCTCGGCAACATAGCCGAGCAGCTCCTCGTCGCTGACTGGAGCCCGGAGTACCACCAGACCCTTGGCCAGCTCTCCCGCCTCGGCGTCCGGCACGCCGATCACCGCCGCGTCGGCCACTGCCTCGTGCGAGAGCAGCACGGCCTCGAGCTCGGCCGGGGGGATCTGGAACCCCTTGTACTTGATGAGCTCCTTGAGCCGGTCGACGACGAAGCAATACCCAAGCTCGTCGATCATGGCGATGTCCCCGGTGTGCAGGAAAGCGTCGCCATCGATCGCGTTCGCTGTGGCCTGTGGATTGCCGAGGTACCCCGCCATCACCTGCGGCCCACGGATCCAGAGCTCGCCGCGCTCGCCTGGGCCAAGTTCTTCCCCGGTGTCGGGCGAGACGACCTTGCACTCGGTGCTCGGCAGCGCCGGTCCGACCGAGGCCAGTGGCGCCTCGTCATCGCCGAGGGGCGTGAGGTGGGTGCACGGGCTCGTCTCGGTCAGCCCGTAGCCCTGGGTGACTCGGCATCCGAGCCGGTCGGAGGCGGTCGAGGCGAGCGCGGCGTCCAGGGGCGCCGCGCCGCTGAGGACCCGCCGCAGCCGCGAGAGGTCGTAGCGGTGCAGGTCCGCCCGCTTGGCCAGGTCGAGGATGATCGGTGGCACCGCGTAGAGCCGGGTCACCCCGTGCCGTTCGAGTTCGGCCGGGAAGCTGTCCCGCTCGTAGCGGTCAAAGCACACGACGGTGGCACCGAGCCACAGGCAGTAGTTCATCGTCACGGTCATGCCGTAGATGTGGAAGAACGGGAGCACGGCGGCGACGACGTCGTCGGGCTCGACGCCCTGGCTGGCGGCGGTCTGCAGGATGTTGGCGACCAGGTTGCGGTGGGTCAGCATGACGCCCTTGGACAGCCCGGTCGTCCCGCTCGAGTACGGCAGCGCGGCGAGGTCCCGGGTCGGGTCGCCGGCCACGCCGAGGGGCGCTCGGGGCGCGCTCAGCCGATCGAGATCGCTCTCGATCCGCCACACCCGAACATTCCGCCCCTCGATGCTCTGGGCCGCGTCGCCGACCTTGTCGGCATGCGCGTCGGCCGCGAAGGCGAACTGGGCCCCCGAGTCGCGCAGCTGATGAGCGATCTCCGACGGCGTGTAGAGCGGGTTCAGCGTGGTGACGATCCCGCCCGCAGCGAGAACCGCGTGAAAGATCACGGCGAAATTGGGCTGGTTGGTCGACACCAGCGCAACGACATCGCCCTTGCGGAGCCCCTCGACGGTGAGGGCGCCGGCTAGGGACCGGACCTTGTCGACCAGCCCGGCGTAGCTGTAGCCCTCACCTGTCGTGGCGCTGATGATCGCCGGCTTCTCCCCCCGCTCCGCCGCACCCTCCAGGACGAACGCGTCCAGAGGCTGGTCCGGGATCTCGAGGTCGGCGAACCGACTCTGAAAGATCATCGCCCGCTGCGCTCGACTCAGGCCGCCCGCTGTGGCAGTCGGGCAGTCGCCCGGCCTGTGGCGGTCGTAACTTCGTCCTGGTTGATCGCAGTCAGCTTCAGCTCGACGATGCCCGGCTCGGGTTTGCCGCTGACCGCGGCATGGCACCAGACGAGATCGCCGAACACGTCCGGCCGGACCAGCCGCGTCTCGAGCTCGGTCATGAAGCCGTCGTCCCCCATCCAGTTCAGCACCGTGTGAGCCATCCACGCCGACTTCTGCGAACCGTTGCCATACGCGCCCGGCATCCCCACCTCGGACGCGGTCTGCGGATCGATGTGTCCCAGGCCGGGGTTGGTGATCTCAGAATAGAAGGTTGGGTCGTAGTTGTTGGGCAGGCGCTCGGGGTCATGCAGCCCCCAGTGGCGGTACTTCCACTTCATCTCGACGCTCTTCATGCTGGGCGCGCCGACGAGGCCGGTGTAGTAGGCCGTCATCGTCTGCAGGTCGATCGGGCCCTTGACCAGCTTAGGCAGCTCCTCGCCGACCTCTACGTCCTCCCACGGCCGGGCTTGAGCTCCGCGCACGGGCTCGTTCACAGCATGTTCCATGACCGCGTCCAGCTCATCGATGGTCCACGTCCGCGGGGGGCGCGGCTCGTATGACAGCCCGCCATCGGCCTGCGCGCGCGGGATCCGGAAGGTGCGCCCCTCGGAGCGACCGACCAGCGCGCCGTCGGCAACGCGTACGTAGTCGACCAGGCAAGTCTGCATCACGAACCGCCGCGCGGTGCGTCCGCTAAGGATCTTGATCGGCCCGACGCGGGCGTCGCATCGGAGCCGGTCCCCGCGTCGGATCACCTCGTAGAACTCCCACTCGGTGCCTCCGTAGATGGGCTGGATGCCGGTCATGCCGAGCCCCATCGCGGCCGAGAAGATGCTGTACAGGAAGGTCGGGGGAGCGATGATGTCGCCGTACTTGGTCGCGGCGGCGTACTCCTCGTCGCAGTACAGGGGATTGTTATCGCCCACTCCCCATGTGTAGTGGCGGATAGTGTCGAACGTTGCCTCGTGGTTCCACTGCTCGATCCGCAGAGGCTGGCCGACGAGCGACTCGGCCTCCTCGATCATCTGGTCGGTGAGGTCGGTCTGATACTGAAGTTTCGGCACGTCTGGCTGTCTCCTCGAATCGGGCTGACGCGGGCAGGGGCCGAACACGTCGGCCAGATTGGAGTATACGTCTCTCCTTGCGCCCGCGCAAGCTTACTGGATACTGTGGTTGTTCCGCCAACGAACGGTGGCCTTCGTCGGCGCCTGCGACGACCCCGAAACTGCCCAGAGGCGCGGGAGCTCGCGGCCTCGCTCGATGGCCCGCTAGTGCTCAAGATCTGCTCGCCCGACGTTTCCCACAAGGATGACTTGCGGCTGGTCGAGCTCAACATCGCCTCGGCGAGCGAAGCCGCGGAGGCTTACGAGCGCTTCGTCGGTCGCGTGGAGGCCCGAGCTCACGTCAACCCGCTGATCGTCACCGGCGATGGGGCTGCGCCGTCGATAGCTGGCCGTGACCTTCTCTGGATAGCGCACGCGACGGTCTCGATCACGTCTCGGTTCGCCGGCTCGCTCCCGCAACTCACGACCCGCCTACGTTCTTTCGGTCCGACTCGCGTTGCGCATCTATACTGGCGATTGAATCCGCAGTCAGTAGCTCGTGGTATCTTCATTGCTTACTTGCCGGAAAGACGACCGCGAGCAGAGCTGTCCGGTCAGTCGACGGGACATCGACTAGGAGGATTTGAATGCCGAAGGGGGGCGTAACGCGGAGGCAAGTGCTCGATTTATCGGCCGACCTATTCGCCAAGCACGGCTACCGCTCGACCAGCTTGGAGGTCGTGGCAGACAAGCTCGGGGTCACACGCCAGGCTCTCTACTATCACTTCCGCAACAAGGGCGAAATCCTCGCCGCGCTGTTCGAGCAGATGATGACGCGTCTCGAGACCGCGGTGGCCGTGGCCGCCGAGCAGAATGCGGAGGACGCTTTCCTCTCGATGTTGCGCGCCCATATCGAGACGGCGGGGCAGAACACCGACCTGGTCGCGCTCCTCCTTCACGAGCGCCCGGAGATCGCCAAGCTGGGCAGCGTGCGCGCGGCCAAACGGCGGCGTGAGTACGCGGCCTTGTTCGTATCGGCGTACGAAGAGGGCGCGCGATCCGGTCGATTTCGTGATATCGACGCGACGGTCGCCGTGAACACACTGATCAGTGCCGCGAACGGCATCTCGTGGTGGTACCACGGAGAGCGCGGGCTCGACGAGGAGACGATCGTTGACTCTGTCTTCCAGATGCTGACCACGGGATTCTTAACTCGCGATGCGCCCGTCAAGACCAAGCGGCTCGCCCCAGCGCCCGTGGCGCTTCCAGCTTCGTCGCCTAACTCGTAGCACTTCTAACGCGTCGCGCCCGATCTCGGCTACGGCCGCCGGCCCGACAGATGTCCGTGAGCGATGTCATGACCAGGAGGGGTTGCGCGCCCAACCTCGGCGATGTCGATCCCCAGTTGATCTGCACAGCGCTGCCGGCCGCGGTCAGCTCTCCGACCTGTTCGACTCGGCGGATAGATCGAGACCGCCCGACTGGGCGAGCTCGTCCGGCCATGGTTTGACTTGCGCGACAGTCAGTCGTATCCTGCCTGGCGGGCCACGCGTGCCACCGGCGTTGCAAGCCCGGGCCGCTAATCCTGAGACGCAGATGGCGGAGACAGCTCGACAGTTTGAAGACGCGACCGAGTTTCCTGACGTGGCCGTGGTCCGAGCAGCCTTCTCGAAGGCCGGCTCGTGGTACATGGGCGCGAATATCCCGGGCACGGCCGAAGGTGATCCTTCCCTATCTGAGGGGCCGGAACTACCGCATGCAGCGTGAGGAGAGCGCCGCCGACGGCTACCGCGGCTTCGACCGTCAGACCGTCGGCGCCGCGGTGTGATCGGCATGCTCCGAGCGACGGATGCAGCCGTAATCAACCACTACCTGAAGTTGGAGGCACCTTGTTTCGACCCAAGCGCATGAAGTTCGGGGCTTTCGTGGCGCCCTACCACAGCACCGACGAGAACCCCACGGTGGCGTTCGAGCGCGATCTCGACACCATCGTGTACCTCGACAGGATGGCGTTCGACGAGGTCTGGGTCGGCGAGCACCACAGCGCGGGTTGGGAGACAGTCGCCGCGCCTGATCTTGTGCTGGCTGTGGCGGCCGAGCGGACGCGTTACATCAAGCTGGGGACCGGCGTGGTGTGCATGCCGCTCCACCATCCGCTCGACGTCGCCGCACGAATGTCGCTGCTCGATCATCTGACCCGGGGGCGGATTCAAATGGCAACCGGTCCCGGCCTGCTGTTGCCGGACCTGATCATGCGCGGGCTCGACCCGACGGAGGGCCGGCGCTATTGGATGGAGGGGCTCGAAGCCGTGGTGCGCCTCCTGACCGAGACCGAACCGATCACGATGGAAGGCGGCGCGTTCCAGCTCAAGGACGCGCTCCTGCAGATCCGTCCCTACCAGCGGCCCCACTTCCCGCTGGTCACGACCGGCGGGGCGTCGCCCACCGGAGCCACGCTCGCCGGGCGCTTCGGCGAGGGTCTCCTTACTTTCGGGGTCAATCTCGTCAACCCGGACAGCGACCAATACAAGCGTCGTCCTCTCGCCGATCTGTGGAACTTCGCCGAGAAGGCGGCCGAGGAGGCCGGAAGGACGATCAGCCGGGATGGCTGGCGGTTCGCCGTGCCGGTTCATCTGGCCGAGAGCCGCGAGCAGGCGCTCGAGGACGTGCGACTCGGAGCCGGCAAATGGGTGCACCAGTACCTGGGCGAAACCCTCGGCCAGCCGGTTCCCGACCTACCCGAAGAGGAGATCATCGACTTCATGGTCGACAAGGGGCAGTGGGTCGTTGGCACGCCCGATGATTGCGCGGACGCGATCGAGATGCTGCATGAGATGAGCGGCGGCTTCGGTGGTCTGATCTGCATCAACCTCGACTGGGCGCCTCACCAGAAGGTGTTGCACAGCTACGAGCTGCTCGCCCGGTACGTGATGCCGCGCTACCAGGGCACGACCGTCGGGGTCAAGGCAGCCGCGACATGGCACGCCGCGTGTAGCCAGGAAATGGTCGGCTTCTTCCAGCAGTCGGTGGCCAAGGCAGAGGCTCGCTTCGCAAACGCTCAGCACCGCGCCACGCCTGAGGGCGCCCCGACGGAGGCCACCGCGACGACCGAGCCTGCTGCGTCCCCGGCCAGCTGATCGATCGTGGCGGATCAACCGCGCCAACACGTAGCGGATCGTCGGCAACCGGGACGGCCGAATACCGTAGGCGGTTCGGGTTCGATTGAGGAGGGGAGGCGCATCATCGTGAGTGAACAACGACAGGCACCTGAGGTCATGCTGGGCGAGCTCGCCACCGGAATGGCCGACGGCGACACGTGGGGGACGGGCAGACTCGCTCGAGGCAGGCCCACATCCACCGCGGCATCGTGAGTCGTTCAGAACTCGTCTTCGCTCGGATCGTCGCCGACCTGGCCGAGCGCGAGCCCGACCGGCTGGTGCACGTGTTCGAGCGTGGCCCTGGACTGAGCGAGTCGATCTCCGCTGGCGAGCTCGCCCTCCACGCCAACCAGATCGCCGCGCGGCTGCGCGCGGACGGCGTGCGGCGGGGCGATCGAGTCGCGATTCAGATGCGCAACCACCCTGAATTCGTCTATTCGCTCGTGGCGCTGTCGAAGCTCGGGGGGGTGGCGGTGCCGCTCGATCCCCGCGCCGTGGGCGACCAGCTGCGCTTCTATCTCGAACGCGTCGGGTGCCGGGCGGCGATCGTGGCCGACTATGTTATGGCCGAGCCTCAGGCCGCAGACCCGATCGGCGCCGCCGGGGTCGCCGCGTACTCGGTGCGAACCCCGGAAGGGGTCGAGGCCGGCGTCCGTGCGGCCGGGCATCCGAGCCTCACCGAGGTTCTCGATGGGCCAGAGCTCCCCGACGTCGGAGACGATGTGGACAGTGAGCGTGACGTCTGGATCATTCAGTACACGTCCGGGACGACGGGCGCGCCCAAGCCGATCGTCATGCGATATCTGACGTTGGCGCACTACCGGCAGATCGGACCCGCCTGCGGGTACCGCCACGACGACGTGCCCTACACGGGCTTGCCGCTCGTCCACGGAAACGCCCGCGGCCTGACCATGTTCCCGGCGTTGTTCGCTCAAGTCGATCACTCCGTGTTCAGTCGCTGGTTCACCGCTTCGCGCCACTGGGAGGTGTGCAGCGAACACGGCGCGACGACGTGGTCGAACCTCGGTGGCATCGCTACCGCTATCTACGCACAGCCCCCGTCGCCCGCAGATCGCGCCCACCGTGTGAGACTCGTCGTGAGCGCCGGCATTCCACCCGCGCTCCGGGAACCGTTCGCCGAGCGCTTCGGCGTCCAGATACAGGAGAACTACGGGACCAGCGAGATTGGGGTGCTCGCCGTCCGGCCCCCGGGTCAGGGACCATCGGGTTCGGTGGGGCGGCCGCTCGGTGACCGCGAGATCGGGATCCTGGACCCTGAGGGTCGGCCGCTGCCCCCGGGCCAAACCGGGGAGATCGCTGTGCGAGCGCTCGACGACCGATCGCAGCTCGAGTACTGGGGTGATCCCGCCGCCAGCGCTGAGAAGCTGCGCCACGACTGGCTGTTGACCGGCGACCATGGCTGGCGGGACGACGGTGGCTGGCTGTTCTTCTCGCACCGGGATGAGGAGGGTGGCATTCGCAAGCTCGGCGACTTCGTCCCGGTGGAGACGATCGTCCGCGTGATCGCCGAGATGCCCGAAGTGCGGGACGTGTGCGTCTACGGCATCGCCGCCGCGAGTGGTGCGCCTGGTGAGAAGCAGGTGGTGGCGGCGGTCGTGCCACAGGATGCGACGAGCTTCGATCCGGCGGTGGTCTACGAGCGATGCGTAGCTCGGCTCAAACGCTCGGCCATGCCCGACCTGCTGCAGGTGGTGGAGGACCTGCCTACGACGCCTACTCAGAAGGTTCAGACCCGAGTTCTCGAGCAGCTCCTCACCGACCGGCCCGAGGCGTCCTACCGCCGGCCGGCGCCGCGGTGAGGCCCCTCGAGGGCATCCGGGTCGTGGAGCTGGGTGCGATCGGGCCGGCTCCGTTCGCAGGAATGCTGCTGGCCGACTTCGGAGCCGACGTTGTGCGCGTCGACCGCGTCGACCGCCAGGATGCCGTGCCGGGCGACCGCCCGCACCTGCTCGATCGCGGCCGGCGCTCGCTCACCCTCGACCTGAAGCGGCCCAAAGGCGTCGAGATCTTGCTGGATCTAATCGACCGCGCCGACGTCCTCACCGAGGGCTTCCGCCCCGGCGTCGCCGAGCAACTCGGCGTCGGGCCCGACGTCTGCCTTACCCGCAACCCGCGGTTGGTGTTCGGGCGAATGACCGGCTGGGGGCAGGACGGACCGCACGCGACGGTCGCCGGACACGACCTCAATTACCTTGCCCTAGCCGGAGTTCTGGGGGCGATTGGCGCACCGGATTCCAACCCACCACCACCGCTGAACCTGATCGGCGACTTCGGTGGCGGGGGAATGCTCCTCGCCCTGGGCATTCTGATCGCTCTGCTCGAGCGCCACCGCTCCGGCGTGGGCCAGGTGGTCGACGCCGCCATCCTCGACGGGGTCACCCTACTCGCCACGACGGTGGCCGACCTCCGGGCGGGCGGGCTCTGGGAGGACCGACGCGGCGCCAACATCATGGACGGAGGCGCACCGTTCTACCGCACCTACGCGACTGCTGACGGCCTGTACGTCGCCGTCGCGGCGGTGGAGCCGCAGTTTTACGGCGAGCTGCTGAGGCGCGTGGGGGTCGATCCCTCCGACTGGCCCCAGTACGACCGCGCGCGCTGGAGCGAGTTGCATCGGCTGCTCGAGGACATCTTCGCTCAGCGCAGCCGCGATGATTGGATCGCCGTATTTGAAGGTAGTGACGCCTGCTTTGCGCCGGTTCTCGGGTGGGAGGAGGCTGCCCGTCACCCGCAATCTCTCGCGCGCCAGACAATGGTCGAGGCGTTCGGTGCCTGGCAACCCGCTCCGGCACCACGGCTCGAACGAACGCCCGCCTCGGTGCCCGGTCCCGCCCCGCGACCGGGGCAGCACACCGCTGAGATCCTGGAGGAGATCGGACTTACCTCCCGTGAGATCGATCAGCTCGCGCAGGAGGGCGTCATCGATCTCAGCGCCAGCCGCAGGTAACTTGCGGCGAGTTAGCCTGCTGATGAGCCTCCTGGACGTGGGCCTAGACGAGGGGCAGGACTTCGCGGGCGCGCAAGACGCGAAGGATGCGCTCCAGATGAACCTCCGGATCGCCCGGTGTCAGCTCCAGATCAGGTGAGAGTGGTTGCTCATACGGAGCGTCGACTCCGGTGAATCCGGTGATCTCCCCTCGCCGTGCCTTCTCGTACAGACCCTTGGGATCGCGGCGGGCGCATTCATCCGCCGGCGTGTTGACGAAGATCTCGATGAAGTTGAGGTCATCCTCGTCGTGAAGCGCCCTGGCGGCATTGCGGTCGGAACGATAGGGGCTGACCAGCGAGACGATCGCTACCGTGCCCGCGTCGGCGAGCAGCCCTGCGACATACGCGGTCCGCCGGACGTTCTCGGCGCGGTCCTCGGGCGAAAAGCTCAGATCCCCGTTTAGGCCGTGGCGGAGGTTGTCACCATCGAGGCGGTACGCCGACCGTCCCTCCCGCAGGAGCCGCTTCTCCAGCAGCGCTCCGATGCTCGACTTCCCAGAGGAGGGAAGGCCCGTGAGCCACACGGTCGCGCCGCGCAGACCGAGCGCCTCCCAGCGCGCCTCACGCGTCAGTCCGGTCGACTCCCAGACGACGTTCGTCGAACGGCCGGCGGTGGACGGCTCGTCGTGGTCAAGGAGCATGCCGGCCGCGAGCGTCTCATTGGTCGCCTCGTCGATCAGGATGAACGACCCTGTCGCGCGGCTCCGGCGATACGGGTCGTAGCAGATCGGCGCCGACGTCCTCAGCCGAACCCGCCCGATCTCGTTGAGCCGGAGCTCCGTCGCCGACTCGTCCCGATGCAGGGTGTCCACGTCGATGCGGTGGACGAGCTCCTGCACGACGGCGCGTACGGTGCTTGCGGTGTGCTGGAGGACGTACCGCCGCTTGGGCTCGAGCGGGGCGTCGTTCATCCAGCAGACCACCGCCGACAGATCGCGGGAGACCAGCGGCCGGTTGCGCGGCCGGGCCAGCATGTCGCCGCGCGAGATGTCGACGTCGTCCTCGAGCCGGAGCGTGATCGACATGGGGGCGAAGGCCTCGTCGCGCTCCCCGTCCAGCGTGTCGATGCCCGCCACCTTGGTCGCGACCCCGGACGGAAGCACGACGACATCCTCGCCCTTGCGGAACACCCCGCCCGCGATTTGGCCAGCGTACCCGCGGTAATCGTGATGCTCCTCGGTCCCGGGGCGGATGACCCACTGCACCGGGAACCGCGGGTCGATTAGATTGCGGTCGGAGGCGATGTGGAGATGCTCGAGCTGGTAGAGGAGCGGCGGTCCACCGAACCAGCTCATGATCTGGCTGCGCTCGACGACGTTGTCGCCGTGCAGGGCCGAGATGGGCAGGAAGATCAGGTCTCCGATCTCGAGCTTCGCCGCGAACGATGTGAACTCGTCGACGATCGCGTCGAAAACCGCTGCATCGTAGTCGACGAGATCCATCTTGTTAACGCACACCATCAGATGGGGGATCCGCAGCAGGCTGGCGATAAACGCATGCCGGCGGGATTGCTGCTGGATGCCGTTGCGGGCGTCGAGCAGGATGATCGCGACATCAGCGGTCGAGGCGCCGGTCACCATGTTGCGCGTGTAGCTGACGTGCCCTGGGGTGTCCGCGATGATGAACGTCCTCCGCGGTGTGGCGAAGTACCGGTAGGCGACGTCGATGGTGATGCCCTGCTCGCGTTCGGCCCGCAGGCCGTCCGTGAGCAGCGCGAGGTCGATCTGCCCGCCGTCGCCATGGCGGCGGCGTGACGCGGCGGCGACCTGCTCGAGCTGGTCCTCGAAGAGCGCCTTCGAGTCATAGAGCAGGCGGCCGATGAGCGTCGACTTTCCGTCGTCGACGGACCCTGCCGTGGCCACTCGCACCAGGCCGCTCGAGGGGGCTGCCGTGAGGACGTCGGGATTGCCGTTGCTCGACGCTGTCGGCATCAGAAATAGCCTTCCCGCTTGCGATCCTCCATGGCGGCCTCGCTCGCCCGGTCGTCAGCGCGTGTCTCGCCGCGTTCGGTGATGCGCGTCGCGGCGATCTCCCTCACGACATCCGCAAGAGCCGTCGCCCGCGATCGAACGGCGCCGGTGCAGCTCATGTCGCCCACCGTCCGATAGCGGACCCACTCTCGGAACGAGCTCTCGTCGGGGAGGCGCTCGACGAAGTCAGAGGTCGCGTAAAGCATTCCGTCGCGGCGGAAGACTTCACGCTCATGAGCGAAGTAGATCGACGGAAGCTCCAGGCCCTCACGGTCGATGTACTGCCAGACGTCGAGCTCGGTCCAGTTGGAGATCGGGAAGACCCGGACGTGCTCGCCCTGGCGGATCCGGCTGTTGTACAGGTTCCAGACCTCAGGTCGCTGGTTCTTGGGGTCCCAGCTGCCGAAGTCGTCACGGAAGGAGAAGATCCGCTCCTTCGCCCGGGCCCGCTCCTCGTCCCGTCGAGCGCCGCCGAATGCGGCATCGAACCGGTGCTCGGCGATCGCGTCGAGCAGGGTCACGGACTGAAGTCGGTTGCGCGATGCGCGCGAGCCTGTCTCATCGACGACGCGGCCGCGGTCGATCGAGTCCTGCACCGAGGCGATCAACAGCCGCTCGCCGAGCTGCGCGACGAGACGATCGCGAAATGCAATGACCTCGGGGAAGTTGTGGCCGGTGTCGACGTGCATGAGCGGGAACGGCAAGCGCCCCGGCCGGAACGCCTTCTGGGCGAGGCGCACGAGGACGATCGAGTCCTTCCCCCCGCTGAACAGCAGCACGGCACGCTCGAAGCGCGCCGCCACCTCCCGAAAGATGTGAACCGCTTCGGACTCGAGCAGATCGAGATGCGAGATGTCGTATTCCATGGGGACCGACCCAGAGTGCTTGCTGTTGCGCAAGGAAGGCTAGCGAAGCGTCGCCGGGGGCGCAAGGACGGCAGGGAGCTTGCGGCCAAGTAACATCGGCGACCTGAAATGCATGACGTTCCAGGACGCAAAGGCGGAACCTCCGGAGGTAGGCGCGCAGGCTGTCTCGAGCCACAGCCGATGCTCGCCGAGATCGTCCAAGCAGTCGGCAAGATAGCGGCGAACTGAGGGCCCTCGAGGCGGCCTAGGTGAGGTACGATCCTTGCTCGCACGCAAGGAGCTGTGCTCGCGGCCACCGGTCCCGCCGGCCGGATCGTCTGTTGGTCGAGGGAGGCATCGTGGGTTCAGTCGGGCTGTTGAACGGCAAAGTGGGGCTGATCACGGGAGCCGGATCGGGCATCGGCCGGGGGTGTGCGGAGCTGTTCGCACACGAGGGCGCCGCCGGCGTCCTCGTGTGCGACACCGACGAGCCGGGCGCTCAGGAGACGGCGCGTCGGATCGAGGCCGCGGGAGGGACCGCAACCGCCGTCGCCGCCGACGTCTCCCGCGCGAGCGACGTGCAGGCGCTGGTCGACGTGGTTGTAGGTGCTTATGGGCGCCTCGACTTCGCCGTCAACAACGCCGGCATCAGTCACCGCAACGGCCCCCTGCACGAGCTCGAGGAGGACGATTTCGACCGAGTGATCGCGGTCAACCTGAAGGGTGTCTGGCTGTGCCTGAAGTACGAGATCCGTCAGATGCTCCAGAACGGCGGCGGAGCGATCGTCTGCACCGCCTCGCGTGCCGCGCTGCGCGGCGCGCCGGTCGCCGCCGGTTACTCCGCTTCCAAGCACGGGGTGATCGGGCTCGTGCGCTCGGCGGCGCTCGGGTATCTGGAGGACGGGATCCGGGTCAACTGCATCTGTCCGGGCGTCGTGAACACGCCTCTCGTCCGCGGACTTGATCCAGCGCGCATCGAGCTGCTCGAGCGCCAGCAGCCCGGAGGCAGGCTGGCCGAGCCGGCCGAGATGGCGGAGGCCGCCGCGTGGCTCTGCTCGGAGCGCGCGTCCTTTGTCACCGGGGTCGCGCTGCCAGTCGATTACGGGTGGACGGCGGGCTCCTGAACGGTGCCGTCGCTTCGACGCCAGGCTTGCGGACCGGCAAGCCACGACCGCAGCAGCCTGGTCGGCGCCACGCTAAACAAGCTGGGGGCTGGCTTCGTCCCCACTAACCCCTGGGCCGACGCGACGCGTTGACCCGGCGCCATCATGGAGGTTCGACCTCGCGTCCACAACGATCCGAGTGGCCGCGGTCACGGAGCTCGACGCGAGGGCTCCGGATCCCGTAGGAGTTTGGCTAGCGCCTGGCTGTCGACTTTCATGGAGACGTTGCGTGGGATTTGATCGACGATGACGACGGCGGTCGGCACTTTGTACCGCGTCATCGTCGCCTTGAGTGCCTCGCACAGCTCTTCGCCAGACGTCCGCGCTCCGTCGCGCAGAACGACCGCTGCTGCCGGGACCTGTCCGAGCATCCGGTCAGCAAGGCCGATCGCCGCGGCATCGGCCACATCTGGCAACGCGCGGAGCTCCTGCTCGATCTCTCTGAGCGAGACCTTGAACCCGCCCCGGTTGATGACGTCGTCGACGCGCCCTTCGATGAACAGAAACCCATCCTCGTCGAGCCGAGCCAAGTCGTTGGTCATCACCCAGTCACCAGTGCCCTGCTTGACGTATAGGCGCCCGACCTCTCCTGGGGGGAGCTGGCCCTCGCCGTCCTGGCCGACGATCCGCAGCTGAACTCCGGCATGCGGGCGCCCGACGCTGCCACGCTTAGACCCGTCAAATCGGCGGAGATCCTGCAGAGTCATGCTAGCCACGCCGCCACCGAATTCCGTCGCCCCGTACGCAGTGATCACCGGGACCCTGTAGCGGTTCTCGAACTCCTCGACCAGTTCCGGATCCACAGGCGCCGTGCCGGCGCGGACGCTCCGTAGGCTCGCGAGATCCGCCGGTGGGATCTGCGCATCGAGCACCATCCGCATCGCCGCTGGGACAAGCCCGGACGTGAGCACCTCATGGTCTTTAATGATCTTCGCCCACGCGTGCGGGGCGAACTTGTCGAGCAGCGCTACCCGTCGCCCGTTGACCCACGGAAACAGCAGGCCGAAGAGGCCGCCGACGTGCGCCAGGGGCAGGGTTAGGGGGACCGTGCCCCGCCGGAGCCGGAGCTCCTGCTGCGAGTCTCCCCGGATATCCGGGGAGACTCCCCCTAACGAGGCCCACAGTTGCGCTGCGGCGAGCTCGACGCGCTTCGGGGGACCCGTGGTCCCGCTCGTCTGCAGTACCGCGGCCGTTCCCGGACCCGGTGGCGAGGAGCTCTCAGGTGGACGCGCAGCCCCGAGCCGGACGTCTCTCGTGTCGAGCTCGATCGTCATGCCGAGACCGGGTCGGACCTCCGTCATCGAGGGCCGGGCCCAATCGCGCGCCAGCGCGACGAAGCTTCCCGTTGGAGCGCGCAGCATCTCGTCGGCGAGCTGGGCGTCAGCACTCAGGGGATTGAGAATCCAAATCGGACGGCGCGAGATGAGAAGCTCCATGATCCCAGCGGCGACCAGCGGGTCGTTGCGCGCGACGAGACCAACAGTCTTCTCGGCCATGCCTTGGCTGGCCAGTGCATCCCTGAGCCAACGTCCGACAGACCGAAGCTCTTCCCATGTCCACCAGCGCTCCGCGAAGAGCAGCGCGGGCGCCCCGGGATCGACAGAGCTGATCGCATCCAGTCGGGCAGCGAGAGGATCATCAGCCGCAGAATGGAGTATACTCATTACAGTGGAGCATACTGAATGTCTGTGACGCTAGCTCTGGCAGCGGTCGACTTCACGCCCGCGCCCGACGAGGCGGAGCTGCGGTCGCTCGCCCGACGCCTCGCGTCGGCGCGTATCCGCGAGTCGGATGTCCGGGCGGCAATCGCCACCGAGCTGGGTTACGACGCCGATGTCTGGCACCAACTGTCCGAGCTCGGTTTTCCGGGCCTGCTCGCCCCCGTGCCCTGGGGCGGACTCGACCTCACGCCACGTGCGTGCGCTGCGGTCTGCGAGGAGTTCGGCGGAGCCCTCCTCGGCGGGCCGCTGTTCGCCACGGCGCTGTTGGCCGTGCCAGCGTTGCGTGCGCTCGACGCCGGTGAGTTCTGGAGCGAACGAGGCGAGGGCATTCTCGAGGGAACGACCGTCGCCACCGTCGCAGGCGTCACGCGCGGGCGACCGCTCGAGCTGAGTGTGTCGGGACGGGGCGCGCCCCGGCTCTCCGGTGAACTTGGGGACGTGCTGGAGGCCCAAGCCGCCGGCCTCGTGATCGTCCCCGTTCGCGTTGGGCGTCAGGTACGGTGGTATGCCGTCGACGCCGAGGACGCGGGGATGTCGGTTGAGCCGCTGCACACGCTCGACCTGACCCGCCGCTTCGCGCGAGTCACCCTGACCGATGCGCGCGCAACCGATCTTGGCGAGGACCGAGACGCCGTCCTGCGCGACGTCCTCGCCGTCGGGATGACCATGCTCGCAGCGGAGCAGGTCGGTGGTAGTCACGCGCTCCTGAGGATGAGCGCCGAGTACGCCCGCACCCGCATCCAGTTTGGACGCGCGATCGGAAGCTTCCAAGCCGTCAAGCACCACTGCGCGAACATGCTTGTGTTGGCGACTGCGGCCCGCTCGGCGGCCGATTACTCGGCTTGGGCACTGGCTGAGGCTTCTCCGTCGGAGGCGCGTGTCGCGGGGCTTCTGGCGCACGCCTACTGCTCGGACGCATATCTCGACATCGCCCGGACCACGATTCAGCTGCACGGAGGAATTGGCTTCACTTGGGAGCACCCAGCCCACCTGTATTTTCGGCGGGCGAAGAGCTCCCAAGCTATGTTCAGCACGCCCAACTCGTGCCGCGAGGAGATCGCGCAGTTCCTCGCCGACCGGACCCTCGCCGAAGACTCGTGATGGGCAACCCCCGATCCGGGGCCGGCGCGTCACATCAGCGCGCGGCCCGAACCCAGCACCAGCCATGACCGACTCTCGAAGTCAAGCCGCTCCACGGGACGGGCTTCTCCGTGGCACGATCACCAACGAGTCTGTTGACATGATGCGCGCGCGCATCGGCTTTCCGAACCCGACGCTCCGAACGGGGCTCGTCGACTGGCCGTGGAACGAGGTCACGACTGAGGACGCGATCCGCCGCTACAGCCATGGCTGCGGCGACGGCAATCCGCTATTTACCGACCCGGGCTATGCCTCGGCGAGCCGCTGGGGCGGGCTAATCGCACCGCCGGGGTTTGAATGGACGCTCGGCCAGGATTGCTCACCACAGCCCACCGCAGAGTTACACGAAGCGACTGGACGGGCTCTCCGCGGGGTCCAACTGTTCAACGCCGGACACGAGGGCTGGTTCCTGCGGCCCCTGTCGGCGGGCGACCGGCTGCGTCGGAGCACGGTGGTCGCCGATGTGCAGAGCAAGGACTCAGAGTTCAACGGACGCTCCGTGCTGGTGACCAACGAATCTCGCTGGACCGACGACGCCGGAGCCACGGTCGCGGTCCGTCGGCCGTGGTACATCCATGTGGAACGGCGGGCGGCCTCCTCGGACAGCAAGTACGCCGATGAAGCCCTGGCGTCCTACACCGATGACGAGCTCGCGGAGATCGAGGCCGCGTATGACGCCGAGTTCGTGCGCGGCTCGCAGACGCTCTACTACGAGGATGTCACCCCGGGCGAGGAGCTTCCGACAATGGTGAAGGGCCCGCTCACGATCACCGACCTGATCAACTTCTTCATGGGGGCCGGCTGGTATGGCTACGGCTTCCCGGCTCTCAGGCTGGCTCACGAGAACCGAAAGCGGCTCAGGGGCTTCTACTCCCGCAACGAGTTCAACGCCTGGGACACGATCATGCGGATCCACTGGGATACAGCTGCCGCGCGGCAGATTGGCGTTCAGGCCACCTACGACATCGGCCCGGTCCGGTGGGCATGGCTCGTGCACTACTGCACGAACTTCGTCGGCGATGACGGATGGGTGCTACGCGTGCGCGGCGAATTCCGTCGGTTTAACTACATCGGAGACACCACCTGGATCCGAGGGACCGTGAAGAGCAAGAGGATCGATCCCGATGCCGGGCCGGTCATCGAGCTAGCCCTGAGCGGCGTCAATCAACGCGGCGTTGAGAACATCCGCGGCGACGCGACGCTGATGGTCCCGTCCAGACGCTCAGGAGCGATCGCCGTGCCGGCTCCCGAGACCTGCGCACCACCGGCCCCGGCGCGATGGCGTTGACGGCGATTCCGATACAGGTGTACACCGGTCGAGGACGACTTGGAACGGTGACGAGTGCCGTTCGACCCTGCAGGCACCACTCACGCCTCGTGATCTCAGGGACAGTCGCCGTCATGCGCGGAGCGCCCGGCGCCGGGGCGGTCTAGGGACGGCGTCGCGACCAGCGCGTCGGCCAGCATCGGTCTCAGCCGCGTGCATACCAGTTCGATTTGGCGCTGCACCATCTCGGCCGGCATTCCTCCGATCGAGGCCCAGAAGAAGACCGTGTCGACATCCATCCCCTTGAGGTGGGAGGTCAGCTGCGTAGCGGCGTCGGCGGGCGTGGCGAGGAGGAAGTGGTTCATCCCGGCACCAAGCCCCCGCGCACGCCATCGATCAGGGTCCAAGGCTGGGACCGGGCGACCCGTCCCCTGGTAGGCATGCTCGAGATAGGAGGCGACCTGGTATGCGAGGTGCTTCTTGACCGCCGGCCAGTCGCGCTCCGGATCATCGCTGATGTAGGCGTTGATCACGCCGGCGCGGCGGCGAGCACCCGCCTGCCGGCCGGCGCTCTCACGCCCCCGCTCATAGGGCTCGGTCAGTGACGGGTCCAGCGAAAGCAGGCCGACCCCCAGAGATCCGGCGCGAAACGCCCCCTTGGGACCTTGGTAGCCAAGCCAGAGCGGAGGCTCGGTCTGTTGCGGCCGAGGCAGCTGAAACGGATCGCGCCAGATGCGTTGGATCTCAGTGACGGTCGTCTCCGTGGTCTCGAAGCGTCGCGTGAAATCGGCGCCGAAGGCTTCGAACTCGCTCCTCCGGTAGCCGGCGCCCAACCCGAGCTCCAGACGCCCGCCGCTCAGCAGATCGATGATCGCTCCCTGCTCCGCGATGTCGCGCCCTGATCGGAAGGGGGCGAGGAGAACGGCGGTTCCAAGTCGGACCCGCGTCGTACATGCCGCCACTGCCGCGCAAAGAGTGAGGGGCTGTGAGAGGTACCCGTCGTCAAAGCCGTGGTGCTCACTGAACCACACAGAGTCGCCGCCCAGACGCTCGACTTCATGGCAGTGCTCGAGCACGTCCGAGTACGTCGACCGCCAGTCCCGGCGCCAGCCCTCCGGATTTCGAAGGTCGAAGTACAAGCCGACGTTCATCCCACGACAATACAGTATCCTGTTTATGTGATGGACGTTCGGCCCTGTCTTAGCCGAGCGTCTGTGCGCGTTCTGATGACCCGTCCACGTCAGGGACCCCGAAGACAGCCCGTAGACATAGATGCGAAGACCGGCCTCCGAGTCGTACGGGCCCCGTCGAACTCGATTTCGAGGAGCCGGGCTGAGGCTCTGCACGACCCCGGAACAGAGTCCAAGCGAACGCAGACTACGACATGATGGATCGGTCGCACTAGCGCAAAAACATTGCACTCATTAGTACGTTCGGCGTGGCAGGGCCAGACACTATCAGGTTGACGCCATCGAGATCTGCTATTAGAGTATTCTCTATGACGATTCCCGACGCTGCCCAAACCTCTCATCCCGAACTCAGCCAGCGGCTCGCGGAGCTGGCGCCGATCATCGACGTCGCGGCGGACGAAGCTGAGCTCCGGGGCGAGCTCGGTGCAGGTGTCATCGATGCGCTGCAGGAGCATGGCGTCTTTCTCCTGATGGCCCCCAAGGCCGTTGGAGGCGCAGAGGCCAACCACCGAGACCTGATCGACGTGATCAGCGGCCTGTCGTACACGGATGGATCGACCGGCTGGACGGCGATGGCCGTGATGCTCGCCGTCGGGATCGTTGGCGCCTACTTCGGCGACGACGCCGTTGACGCAGTGTTTGCGCCGGATCGCGTTGCCAACGGAACGTTCCTGATCGCCGGCCAGGCTCAGCCCCGCGGCAAGGCAGAGCGCGTCGGCGACGGCTACAGGGTGTCCGGATCCTTCGGATTTGGGAGCGGAAGCCATCACGCCAGCTGGATGCTCGGCGGCTTCGTACTCCACGAAGCCGGCGAACCGGTCCGCACCGCGAACGGCCCGAAGGTCCTCTTCGGACTCGTTCCGGGGGACCTGGTTGAGCTGCGCGGCAACTGGGATGTCATGGGGCTGAGAGCAACCGGAAGCGACGATTACTGGATCCCGGAGCAAGTCGTGCCCGTTGATTATCTGGTGGAGATGGAGAATCCGGCCCCGCAGCGCGGCGGAGAGCTTTACCACATGGGCCGCAAGGCTCTGACTGCGCTGTCACACGCGTCGTTTCCGTTGGGCGTCGCCCAACGAAGCCTCGATGAGCTCCAGGTCCTCTCCCATCGCAAGAAGCGCGTGCCGGGTGGCCTCTACATGTACCAGCCGACGTTCCAGCGCGACTTCGCCGAAGCGACCGCCGCCCTCAGCTCGGCACGGGCGTATGTCAGGGAGAGCTTTGACCGCCTTCTCGAGGCGTCCCGCGAGGCCGCCATCCCACCAAAGCTCAAAGCCGATGTCCGCCTCGCCGCCTCGCACGCGGTACAGGTCGGCGTCAGCGTCACGCACTACGCATATCTGGCTGCCGGCAGTGATGGGCTGCGCAACTTCTCAACTGACGCAGAAGGCCGGCGTGGCAACCGACTGCAGCGGGCGTTTCGGGACATGCATGCCGCCAGCCAGCATCTGTTCACCGCCGAGCAGACGTTCCTGGACACCGGTCAGGTCTTTCTCGAGGTCCCGGACGCCAGCGTCTACCTGTAGTTCGACGCGCACGTGAGCAAACAGTCTGCGACGGCAAACGCTGGCGGCTTGTACTCGAGGCGGTATCCGCGAGTCACAGCGTCTCGCTTAACCACGCCGCGATCTGCGCCAAGGCCGCTGCGACCTCAGGCTCGGTAGGCATGGTGGCGAGGAAGCCGTGGATCTGGCCAGGCATCTCGACCCAGCGTGTTGGGACTCCGGCCTCACCCAGGCGCTTCGCGTAGTCAGCTCCTTCGTCATGCAGGATGTCGTACTGCGCGGTGACGAGGAGAGTCGGCGGCAGACCAGCGAGATGCTCCGCTTGGGACGGCGAGACGTAGGGCTCCAGACGCGCGCTCTCGGTAGTAGCGTAGGTCTCCCAGTAGAACTGCATCGCGTCGTGTTCGAGTCCATAGCCCCGTGCGAATGCCCGATGCGAATCGGACCCCATCGTCGAGTCGAGCGCAGGGTAGATCAGCACCTGCGCGCCCAGCGCTCGCTCGCCTGCATCCCTCGATGCCAAGGCCACCGCGGCCGCCAGGCCTCCGCCGGAGCTGCTGCCCAGCACCGCGCACCGGCTCGAATCGACTCCGAGGCCCGCCGCGCCGGAGATCGCCCAGCGGGTTGTCTCGACGCAGTCCTCGAACGCCGCCGGAAACGGATGCTCGGGCGCCAGTCGATAGTCGACGTTGACCACGACACACTGGGCGAGGTTCGCCAATCGACGACATGCTGCATCGTGAATATCGAGCCCGCCGAGTATCCACCCGCCACCATGGAAGTACAGCAAGAGAGGGCAGTCCGCGGCTTCGTGGCGCGGCACATAGACGCGGACCGCGATTCCCCGATCCGTCACCCGCTCGAGCACGGACTCCACGGTCTCGGTTGGTGGTGCGGCGGGCGCTCGAGCCCGCTCTGCGGCCACATAGGCCAGCACCTCCTCCCGGCTCCCGCCGATCGGCGGCCGTGATGCTGCCGGGGCGCGACGGAGATGTGCCGTTGCACCGGCGGTGAGTGACGTCAGTCGATCACCAGGACGGCCTTGCCCTGCAGTTTCCTGGCCATGAGGTCATCGATCAGGGAGTGACATTCGCGCCAGTCAGACACCCGCTCGATGCGCGGATCGAACCTATTGTGGCGCATCAGATCGAGCAGCGTCCCGAGGTCGCGAACCCCGGACGCGCGGCGATCGAGCTCGAGCAGAAGATGTAGCGCATACACCGTTGCGCCGCCACGGACGTAGAACGCCGCCGCGTCGAAGGTCGTCAGCTGTCCCGATGAGTTCCCCAGGGAGACGACGGTACCGCCCGGCGCCACTCGAGTCAGGGCCGCCGCGAGGCTGTCTCCCCCCGCCGACTCGATCAGCACGTCGAAGCTCGGGCCTTGTGCACTGAGCTCGGTCACGATCTCGTCGACGCCAAGGGCGTACAGGCCGGTCGCGCGTGCGGGCGCGGAAACGACGCCTGTCACGTGAGCGCCCGCGAGGTGCGCGAGCTGGGCAGCCGCACCTCCGACTCCACCGGCGGCTCCGGTCACGAGTACGCGGCGCCCGAGAAGCGGTCCTCCAGCCTCGACGGCCCGTAGGGCTGTCAGCCCTGCGACCGGGAGCGCGCTCGCCCGCTCGAATGACACATCGTCCGGTAGGCTGACCACGAGGTCAGTCGTGAGCGCGACTCTTTCGGCCCACGCTCCGAAGTTTCGTGCCAGCCCGGCGACGTGGGCTCCGATCGCCGGCCCCGTTCCGTCCTTGGCGGCCGCGACGACAACCCCGGCGACGTCCCAACCCGGGATCGTGTCCTCCGGGTAGAACGGATGGCCGGCAGCGACGCGTGAGACCTCGCCGCGGTTCAGCGAGAACGCGTGCACCCGCACGATCACCTCGTTGGCCTTCGCCGTCGGCTCAGGTACCTGCGCGATGGTCAGCCGGTGCGGTTGGTTGTCTCTTACGACGAATGCACGCAAGCCTAGGGCGCTCCCGGCGGGTGTGTGAGGAACGTGAAGAACACGCCGCGAGTGTTCACCGTTGTCTGCCTCTCGGTCACGCGTAGCGCGAAAGGCCGCGCTCACCTTGGGCGATTAGTAGCCCGCGATCATCGGGCGTCATGGTCACCCTGCCCCGGTGGTGCGCCCTCATCGAAGAGAGCTCGGAGATCGCGCAGGACCACCTTTCCCATCGCGTTGCGAGGTAGGGACTCGATGACGCGGACATCGGAAGGCACCTTGTAGCGGGAAAGCTCGGCGTGGCAGTGGTCACGCAGGCCCTTGGCGTCGATCGTGGTCGGGTCAGCCGCCTCGACGATGGCCACAACGCGTTCACCGAGTCGCTCGTCCTCGATACCGAGTACGGCGACGCCGCGGACGCCCGGGTACGAGGCCATGACCCGCTCCACCTCGGCCGGGTAGACATTGGCCCCCCCGCGGAGGATCAGCCCGTTCCGTCGTCCATTGAGAAAGACGTTGCCTGAGGCGTCGATGATCGCGATGTCCCCCGTGTGCAGGACATCGTCGACCAGCACGGATGCTGTCTCCTCGGGTCGCTTCCAGTACCCGAGCATCGGCGTGTAGACCTCGGCATAGGGCCCATCCGCGCACGCGGCGATGCACAGTTCACCCTGCTCGCCCGCGGGCAGACGGCGCCCGTCGAGATCGACGACGAGAGCCTGGAGGGTCGGATAGGCGCGCCCGACGCATCCAGCGAGATGCGGCTCCCCCGGCCGCTCGGTGATGCAGCCGTTCGGAGACTCGGTCAGCCCGTAGCCGTTGGCTGGCTCGACACCGAACCGGGCGGCGAACAGTCTTCGAAACTCCTCGGAGGGCTCAGCGCCTCCAACCCAGACGCGCTCGAGTGTGGTCAGCTGCTCGGACGCGACCTCGTCGTTGGTGAGCAGGTCGTGGATGATCGTCGGTACGCCGACGAAGCTTTGGACCGACTCGGCTGCGATCCTCTGCGCCAGCGGCACCGCCTGAGTGCGCTCGAGCACGATGAGCGTGCTCTGGACCAGGAAGGCTGCAAGCGGTCCGACGAGCTGCATGTTGAGCAGGCTGAGGGGCAGAACGACACCCTGGCGCGAGCGCGGCTGCAGTCGGCCCAGGGTCCGTTGGCCGACTGCGACGAGAACCATGTTGTGCTGACTGTGCACCGCGCCCTTCGGGAATCCGGTCGTCCCGCTCGTATAGGAGATGGCGGCCGGGGCAAACGGATCGACGACCGAGTCGAAGGGCCCGTCACCGCACCGCGCGAGAAGCTGCGGCCAATCGCCGGTCCCCCCGGGTTCGACCGTTAGCACTCGGATCGCCGGTGGGAACCCTCCCTCGCCGAGGCGTCGCCCCATCGTGTCACTGGTGAGGAAGACGCTCGCGTCAGAATCGTCGAGCATCAGGCGCACTTCGGATGGCGCCAAGCTTTTGCTGATCGCGACCCAGATTGCCCCCAGGTGCATTGCCCCGAAGAAAGCGACGACGATGTCGATCTCGTTGGGAAGCGAGCATGCCACTCGGTCCCCGGGACCGACCCCGACCGCCGCCCATGCGCGGGCGGCGCGAAAGCTCATGTGCTGAAGCTCTCTGAACGTGAGCCGGCGAGTGCTGCTGGCGATCGCTTCTCGGTCCGGGCAGGCAAGGGTCGCGGCCGCGAGCAGCGCGGGCACGTCCTGGGGTGCATCCGGAATCGCCCGGCGCAGGCGAGGACGCCGCAACCCATGGGCCTCGAGGTCGCGGGTGATGCCGGCGCCGGTCATGCGCCAACGGGCGCCGAGAACAGTTCCGCTGCGACCGCGTCGCGCAGTCGCTCGGACCCGGCGAACAGTGCCCGATTGACCCACGCGCGCTTGAAGTACCGATGCGCGTCGTGCTCCCACGTGAATCCGATGCCGCCGTGGACCTGGATGGCGTCTCCGGCGATCCGCGGATAGGCCTCGAGCGCGTGATAGGCGGCGGAGCGCAGAAGGCGAATTGCGCCCGGACTGTCGAGGTCATCCTGCTCGGCGGCCTCGTAAACCGCGTCATCGGACGAGACCAGGTCTACGTACATGCTCGCGAGCTTGTGCTTGATCGCCTGAAACGAACCGATCGGGCGCCCGAACTGCACGCGCTCCTGCGCGTACGCCACCGCCATCGCGTGCACCGCGCGAGCGCCACCGAGGGAATCAGCGGCGCAGGCGAAAGCCGCCCGCAGGTCTGCTCGACGAAGCAGTTCGCGAGCTGCAGCGCCCCGAGCCAGCGTCATTTGCTCAGGGACGAAGCTTTCTGCGAACCGAACAGTCTGCATCCGGCGTGTCTGATCGACAAGTGGGAAGGAGTCCATGTGGTGCGGAATAGCCTTACGATCCAGCGCGAAGACGAGGTCATCCTCGTCGCCCGCGCCGCGGGCGAACACGATGATGAGGTCGGCGACGTCGGCGTGGAGCACCTCGGGGACAGAGCCGCTGAGTGCCCACCCGCCGGGCGCGAGCCTCGCCTCCGGCCACAAGCAGCTGTCCCCGAGCGTGGGGATGAGGGGAAGGGCCAGGGTGGCGATCGCAGACCCGTCGCCGAGACGATCCAGCCACGACGTGACATCAGCAGACGCTTCGGCGTCAACGAGCGCGCCGGTCGCCAGGACGGCGCTCGACATGAACGGACCCGGCACGAGCCTCTCCCCGAGTGACTCGAGGACGACTCGCACCTCCGCCATACCGGTGCCGACGCCCCCCAACTCCACCGGGAGCAGCAGGGCTGTCCACCCGAGCTCTGCCATTGCCCGCCACAGCCCATCGTCGAATCCATGCTCCGTTGAAGCCAGATGGCGGCCTTCGGCGATGGAGGCGCGCGCCGACAGGAGCCCGTCCACGGAGGACCTGAACGTGCGTCGTTCCTCGAGGGAGAGGCTCACTGACTGGCGACCTCTCTGGGCAGGCCGAGGACCCGCTCGCCGATGATGTTGCGCTGGATCTCGTCGCTCCCGGCGGCAATGGTCCATGTCCAGGATCGCAAATGGTCGCTGAACCAGTCCCCGGAGGTGTAGCCGAGATCCGGAGGCTCGCCGGGATCGTGCAGCCCGCCGAGGCCGCTCATCCGCGCAGCGATCTGAGTCGCCCGCTGGAGAAGCTCGCTGAAGAAGAGCTTGAGCGTGGAGGCCGCCGCGCCGAGCGACTCGCCGGCGATCAGATTGCCCATGGCGCGATGCGTCATCGCCGAGAGCACTTCGACGTCAATTGCGATCCGGGCGACGTCCGTGCGGAAGCGCTCCGACTGGGCCCACGGCTGACCGCCGTGCGTTCGCTGGACCTGGGCCTCGCCGGCCATCGTACACACCGCCTCTCGCAGCCCCTCGACGAGTTCGACGAGCTGGATCACCCGCTCGGACGACAGCGTTGTTTGCGCCGTCCGCCAGCCGTCGCCTTCCTGACCCAGTCGCCAGGCGACGGGAATTTCGACGTCATCGAGAAAGATCTCGGCGAACTCAGAAGATCCGGTCGCCTGCCGTATCGGTCGCACCGTCACGCCGGGGAGCGACATGTCCATCACGAAGAACGAGAGGCCCTTGTGCTTAGGCGCGCCGAGATCCGTGCGGGCGAGGAGCAGACAGAATGCCGCATGGGCTGCGAAGCTCGACCAAGTCTTCTGACCGTTCACGACGTACACGTCGCCACGAGGCAGCGCGCTTGTGCGCAGAGACGCTAGGTCAGATCCCGCCTGCGGTTCTGAGAAACCCTGGCACCACACGTCGCCGTCCAAGATCCCGGCGATAAGCCGTTGCTGAGCGGGCGAGCCATGGTTCATCAGCGTTGCCGCGGCGTGACCGAGGGCGATCGCCATTGTGCGTGGCCGCGGGCTCTGCGTGCGACTGAGCTCTTGCTGGATGATCACCTGTTCGGCGAGCCCTCGGTCCTCGCCGCCGAAGCGAGCTGGCCAATGGGGTACCAGCAGCCCAGCAGCGTGGAGCTTACGGGTCCAATCGCGATAGAAGCTCACTACCTCGTCTTGCGAGGCGGTCTTCAGTTGCTCGCGCCATCCCTCGGGCCGATTGCTGAGCAGCCAGCCGTGAACCCGCTCTCGATAGGCGTCGGTTGTGTCGCGAACAACAGCCACGTTAGCAAAAAGAGTATACTACTTTACTGCCTTGTTCAACTGTGCGCCAACCAGGATCGGCGGGCTCGGTCACCTACACCGATACCTCGAGCATACCCCTGAGACAGCTCTCAATCGTGCCCGAGCACGTCAGCTTGTCGTGCGGAGCCTCGTAAGGAGCGGCCCTTCGGTTGAGTTCGATCAATTGGTCGGCCGCGCTCACGACTGCACCTCCTCCGTATCTCCTGGGATGTCTTTATCTTCGTCGACGACCCATCGAATCATCCGGTCGAGCGGGTACATGCCGTCGTGTGGTCGCCCGGCATTGGCCGTTTCGTAGAGCACGGCCTGTCCTAATGGCACTATCCTTTGTACACCCGCCGACGCCAGACTGTCACGCAGGGCGAGCTTTCGACTCTCCGGGTAGACGCCGACGGTCTGTGTGGCGATGTTCATCCACCTGACGGCGTCGCTGAGCGCCGCGACGGGCACAACGTTAACGGTCTTGGCCGTCAGCTCCAAGTCCAGGGGCTCCTCGGATCGCACCACCAAGCCCGATCCGTCGAATTTACCCCACACCCGATACCCTGGCAGGCCGCCGAGGACTTCAACCTCGTCGCGGATCGCGGCCGGAGTGCGGATCGCCACACTCCCCACGATGGGGCGCTCGACCGCTAGCTGCCGTGCCAACTCTGCACAGTAGGAATCAACCTGGTCGTCGGAGCCCTCCACCAACTGGATTCTGCTGTTCGTGCATCCCTGCTGGTTGCTGACATCTGCAGCAGCCAGCGCGGCTATCTGCTCAAGCGAGGCTTCTCCCGCGAATGCCTCCGCACCAATCATCGACGCCGATGTCTTGGGGTCAAACGACACAAGTTCGAGTCCGGGGCCGAGGTACTTCACGACGTTCCTGATCGCCGACTGCCCGCCCCATGCGACGATCTTGTCGAAGAACTGGGGTGTGTAAATGATGGACTCGACAGCTTCGTCGCCGCCCCGCCAGTAGACGGCGCTGAACGACTGCGCGATCGGATGTCCGGGTGCCAGCTCGGATAGCACGCGGAGGACGGCAGGTGCCGTAAAGAGGTCGTTTGAGGGCATCTTCAGAAGATGGACCCCGCGCGTCAGCGCACCCCGGATGATCGAGATGCCAGCAGCGGCGGGAGTGTTGCCCGGCATCACGTGGACCAGCCGTGGCGGGAAGGGTCGCACCGAGAACGATCCACGTGGCTGTGACACACGGCGCCAGCCATCGGTGCTCCCGAGATTCTGCTCGACTTCGAATTCCAGCAGCTCGCGGCGGAACAGCTTAGGTAGGGCTTCGTAGTACTCCTCAATCGCGGAACGACTGAGCGGGTTGACGGCCGCCGTGAGAGCGATGGCCTCGTCAAGATGAGGGAACGCGCCAGAGCCGAGGGCAGCACCGAGCTCGCACAGGAGATCGATGACCTCGGCCATGCTTACGCCGAACGCGGGTCCGGGCGTGCTCCTCTGCCACACCAGGGTGTCGAGGTCGAGCTCTGGTGCTTCGAAGACAGAGCTTGAATCGCGAGACGCGAACTGGGTGCCGCCCCCTGAAACGGTCTCCCCCTTGATGTAGTGGGTGACGGGAATTACCGCCGAATCTATGCTCACCGCGCCTCACTTTCTGTGGTCATGGGGGAGGTACCGATGAATCGGCCGCGCTTGCGGCAAGCGCACCGCGGAGGTATCCCTCGACGGTCCCTGCACAGGTCAGCTTGTCATCGTCGCTTGTGACCATGCGCTCGACATCCGAAATCGTGAAGCTTGCACCGCGACCACACGGGCACGGCGTGAGATGACCGGTCACGCGGTCGCCCGTCACGAGGCCGCCCCACCGAGCATCGACCAGCAGGTCCAGGAACGCCAGTCGTCCCACGACTACCCCGTCTTCCTCCGGTGCGAGACTCTCCTGATTCCCCAGATCTAGCACGAGCGGAATCGTCGTCGGCGGGCAGTGGTATCGCCCCGCAGCGCATTGCGGCCAGGATGCGTTCCACTCGCTCATGCCGTAGCTGCTTATCAGCCGCTCCACGCCGAAGAACGCCCTGATTTGCTCGCGGCAGTCCGGCGGCAGGTTTGTGCCCTTTTTGCCGCCACCCGCAATCACGACAGTCGCTGGATGGAAGCCAGCGTCCGGGATCCCCAGCTCCCGTGATACGGAGACCAGCTCGTATAACCCCGCCCCACCCCCGTTGACGACAATAGGCTCCTCGCGATACTCCGTTAGTCTCGCAGCGAGCGCCTCGAACTCCTTCCGGGTCTCGGCCTGCCTCGCGCGCGCACGCTCCTCCGCCGACCTGATCTCCGCCGGTCGTGCGTGTCCCGAGGCCATGGCTTGACGGAGTTCACCGAGGCGATTGATCTCGGCTACCGAAACCGGCCGCTCGGACAGATAGAAGGACTTCTCTGCACGCCCAAATGCGGCCGCGATCGCTCTGTAGCCCTCCACAAATCTCCCTCGGCCACACCGGGGACCGACCAGGAACGCGGGACGCTTCCCGATTGCGTGGCCGACCGACCACTCCCGGGCAGCGGCGGTCATCCGACGAAAGGTCTCGCCGTCACGCGGACTCGCCGGTAGAAACGAACACTTACCAGTGGTACCGCTTGTCGAGATAATGTGATGCCCGGCGGCGTCTAGCTCGGCAAGCCACTCGTCGACGTCCTGCGCGTCGCGGCCCCATTCCTTACCGACGGGATAGCGCGAGAGGCTGCTGACCCACTGGTTCATGCGAGACCAATTGCGATTGCGGACGAGCGCCGCCGGATAGCTCTTGTAGGTGGCATGAGAGAAGAGCAGGGCAATCAGATCGTCGAGACTCGCGATCCGAGACACACCCGCTACCGACGCTCGTTGATCCAGGACCGGGATGGCCCCTCGATACTCACCGAGGGCTTCAGTGACTGCTTCGAGCTGACTTGGTAGCAAGTCCTGAGGAGAAGCACGGTACGGCTCGGGCCCGAGCGCAGCGGCGATCAGGTCGGCGCAAGCGGTCATATCCACCTTCCGTTGACGGGTAGAGCGAGCGTTGACAAAGGAGTCCGGCCTCTCGCGCCTGAGCAGAGGATAAAAGAGTATCCTACTTTTCCTCGGACGGTCCGCTCACCCGCGTCCGGTCGGCCCATACCGGCGCCCTTCTCTCGGCGAACGCCCGGGGCCCCTCGAGATAATCGGGATGTTCCCACTGTTGCTGGATCAGCGTCCATCCGTGTTCCAGCGCCTCCTCATAGGACATCTCCAGGGATTGCCAGATGGCACGCTGCGACGCCGCCATCGCAGCCGGGGAATTCTCGAGCATCGCTTTCGCCATGCCCGAACAGGTGTCCAGAAGCGCCTCAGGCGCGACGAGCTCGTCGACGAATCCGAGTTGATACGCGCGGCCAGCCGACATCCGGTAGGCACGGCCCATGAGGGTGAGTCGAAGCGCGGATCCAAGCGGCATCCGCTTGGCGAGCCCAATGTTTTCGAGCGCTCCGACGGCGCCGACGTTGACGTGCGCGTCGGTGAAGCTCGCTCCCTCGGCGGCAACCACAATGTCGGCATCAACCACGAAGTGCAACCCGGCGCCGGCCGCGAGCCCGTTGACGGCGCAGATCACCGGTTTCCAGACGTCGTTTTGCCGCGCCGTGAGCCGTACGAACTCAGACACCGAGGTTCCCCGGCCCGGGCGATCTGTGCCCTCTCGCGCTGCCGTCTTGACGTCGGTCCCGGTGCAGAAGTGCCGCTGGCCGGTACCCGTGACGACGACCACGCCGACATCACCGTCTGCGGCGATCGCTTGCCACAGCCGCGGCAGCTCCGACTGCATCTCGCGTGTCAACGAATTGCCGTGCTCGGGACGGTCCAGCCAGATCCACGCGATCCCATCACCAGATTCGAACCTCAGACCCGACGAGCCCCCATCTCGATCCGCCACGCTCAGCCTCCTAACTCGATCTATGGCGACGGGGGAACCAGCCGACCACGAGATTAGGATACTCTGTGCGAGCTGGACGTGCTCTCCTTGAGCCATTCGCCCATCGCCCGCAGGTGGGACCGCATGTGGTGCGCTGCCACCGCCGAGTCGCCGGCGATCACGGCGTCGACGATGCAATCGTGAACGTGAGCGACCGCTTGCGTGGCATCGCCGTTCCTCGAGCCGGGGAGAAGCTCATCGGTGAGACGAACGAGTACTTCGACGAACATCCGTAGCGGGGCGTTGCCGCTGAGCTCGGCAATGGTCTGATGAATGCCATGGCTTCCGGGGAGGTGCAGGTCGCGTTGCAGGTGGCGCTCGCGATCTCGCGCCTCACGCAGCTGAGCAATGCCTTCATCGGTGATCCGGTCAGCGGCCAATTGGGCTGCGGCGACTTCCACGGGAATGCGTGCCTCGACGAGATCCGCTGCGCCGGCATTCTGGTATGTCAGGTTGAGCGCCATCGACCGGGCGATCGATCCTGCATCCGGGGCCGTGACTACTAAGCCTCCGCCTGGTCCCCGCCGCATGACGGCAATCTGGTGATGTTCCACGAGCCTAACCGCCTCGCGGAAGATTGCCCGGCTGACGCCGTACCGCTTGACCAAATCCGCCTCGGACCCGAGCACCACGCCCACCGGCCATCCCTGCGCAATGATGTCGCCCTCGATCTGGCGCGCGACCTCGTCGCCCAACTTGCCGCGATCCGTACGCCGCGCCTGTGGCCGGTTCGGCAGTCGATTTCGTTTTGAAGCTCGGTCTATCACTCGATTAGTATCACGTGGAGGGCGGCGGATCGACTAATCCGGGCCCGATCTGGTGGTTGGCCACCGGTCGGCGCCGAGATTAAGTATACTGTACTTGTGTCGGTGAATTCGGCTGCAGAAGTTACGCTCGAGACTGACGGCGGGGTGGCGCTGATCCGACTCGACGCGCCGGAACGTCGCAACGCGCTCACACCCGCCATGGCGGCGGATTTGCGCGGCGCATTGCGCAGGGCCGAAGATGATCCATCGGTGGGGGCCGTGGTCGTCGAGGCGACGGGCCCTGACTTCTGCGCCGGCGCCGACCTTCAGACGCTGCGAGAGGCCGCTCGCGACCCCCTCTCCGGGACATCCTACGACAGCCTCGGCGAGATCTATGACATGTTTGCGGCGTTTAGACGAGCGGCGGTTCCCACCATCGCGGCAGTCGGAGGCCGACTCGTCGGCGCCGGCATCAACGTCTCGCTCATGTGCGATGTGCGAGTCGTAGCCGATGATGCAGTGCTCATCGGCTTTTCGGCAGCGAACGTCCACCCTGGGGGCGGGCATATCGAGATGCTCTTCGACGCAGCTCCGACGCTCGCGGCCGCCCTCGTGCTCCTAGGGCGGCGTATCACCGCGGCAGAGGCTACTGCCGCAGGGTTCGCGATCGAGTGTGTACCCCGCGACCGACTGCATCAGACGGCGATGAACCTGGCAAGAGGCGCTGCATCCGATCCAGAACTAGCCCGACGAGTGACCGAAACGTTCCGCACCATTCGAGGGGCTCCAGGCCCGGGCGCCATGATCGAGCGCGCCCCGCAGCTTTGGTCCCTACGACGCGTCTTCAAATCGTCCTCGAGTTGACTAGTACTCGCCTCCACCTAGATCAAGACTTGACACCAGACGCCGTCAGGCAATTGGCGACGCACTGGCTGGAGAAGAACGTGCCGTCGTCGTGGCTCGAGGCCGCCCGGAACGGAGACTTGGCTGAATTACGACGGCGGCGAACGCCCGAGCAATACCGAGCGTGGTATCCGGCCTTCGCCGACTCTGGCCTGGTCGTCCCCAGCTGGCCGACTAAGTACGGCGGGCTCGGCGTATCGGAAGAGGTAGCCCAGGTGGTCAACGAGGTTACCAGCGCGGTGGGCCTCGTCCGACTGAACGTCATTGGCCTCGGGCTCGCGGGTCCCACGCTGCTCTCCCTCGGGAGCGAGGAGCAACGCGAGCGTTTCCTCCTCCCACTGGTCCGCAATGACGAAATCTGGTGCCAGCTCTTCAGCGAACCGGGTGCAGGCTCGGACCTTGCCAGCCTTGCCACCCGAGCGTCGCGCGAAGGCGACTGCTGGGTCCTTAACGGCCAAAAAGTCTGGTCGAGTTTCGCGCACGAGGCACGCTTTGGTCTCACGCTCGCACGGACCAATCCTCGTCTACCCAAGCACAAAGGCATCACATTCTTCATCACCGACCTCAACGCGCCCGGCGTTACGGTTCGACCACTCCGGAAGATGAGCGGTGACTCCGAGTTCAACGAGGTGTTTCTCGACGATGTGCAGGTACCCGATTCGAATCGGGTCGGCGATGTCGGCGATGGTTGGCGCGTGGCTCTGCAAACTCTCTCGCACGAGCGGACGATGTTGAGCGGAGCGGGATCCGGGATGCGGGATCGAACGAGCGGCCGATCCATCGAGCGCGTGCTTCAGTTAGCGCTCGCGGGCGCCGGGCAAGCAGACAGCCCGTGGATGGAACCTGGCGTCCGCCAGCGTTTGGCCACGCTTTGGATCGAGGAGACCGTCCTCAGGCTGACGAACCTAAGGGCAAGTCAGGCTCGCCAACGTGGCGAACAGGCGGGAGCCGAAGGTTCGATCAAGAAGCTCTTCCAGTCCGAACACAACCAACGTCTGCAGGAATGCGCCCTGGATCTCCTGGGGGCTCGCGCTCTGGCTTGGCACGAGGACGACAACGATGCGGGCCGAGTGGTGTTCGGATTTCTTCGCTCGCGAGGTGACACGATTGCGGGCGGTACGTCCGAGATCCAGCGCAACGTCCTCGGAGAGCGGATTCTCGGCCTCCCGAAGGACCCGTACGACCTCAGGGACGTGCCGTGGAACGAGCTCCCCCGGTAAGACGCTGCGCGCACGACCCGATCGTCATCTGCGGTGGCGCCGACTTCGTGCACCGTCACTCACCACATCCATGTGAGATGGAGATCGGGCTCTCCGATTACGAGCCTCCATGTGATTGACTTTTAGTAGCCCCGTCTGCGGTCGATGACGTTGATCATCGTCCTGCCCGCCAAGAACCGACGCATGTTCTCGGTGAACAGCGCCCTCGCGGATTCTGCGCCTCCTGGATCGCCTCTCCCGGAGATGTGGGGGGTCAGGACAATCTGAGGCAGTTCGCTGAGCTCGGGGCGCGGCGGACAGCCATCCAGTTCACCATCGTAGACATCAAGGACAGCGCCACGAAGACGACCCTCACGAATAGCTAGGACCATCGCCTCCTCATCAACTATTTCTCCGCGAGCTACGTTGATTAAGATCGCGTGGCGCTGCATGACGTCGAAGACAGAGTGGTCGACCATTCCCCGCGTCTCCTCAGTGAGTTGTGCGCAGACGGCGATCACGTCGCTTTGTGCGACCAACTCGAGCAGCCGGTCCGGCGGGAGAAGCAGGGTGACGCCATCGACATTGCGTTGCGTCGCCACGGCAGACCGTCGGATGGCTACCACGCGCATACCGACTGCGCGAGCGAGTCGTCCCACTTCGCGCCCGATGCCACCAAGACCGATCACACCCATGGTTGCGCCGTGCAGCACGCGGAGATGGTCAGCGGCTCGGTTCTCTCCGAAGCCGCGCGCTTCGCCTCCGGCTGTCGCTTCGTACATCCCGCGCGCGAAGTGGAAAGCTCCCGCTAAGACGTACTCGGCGATCGCGACGGTAGCGACATGTCCGCGACTCGAGGTGAGCAGTACATCGGAGGACCAGAGATCGCTCGCGTGCAGGTTCGACGCTCCGGCCTGGGTGTGATGCACCCAACGAAGCCGCGGAGCCTTCGCGGCAAGGACGCGAGGTACGGGGTAACCGACGAGAAGCACATCTGCATCGCCGAGCAAGGAGTCCCTCGCTGAACCGTCCTCACGCCCGTCGATCACGTGGAGGCGTGCATCGATTGAAGTCAGCCAGCCGAGATCCCGTCCGAGCCAAGGCGCGATGACACCTACAACCAGCTGGTCACCCACAACGATCTGGTCACGGTTCATGTTACCCGGGGTGCCCTTGGCTCGGCGAACAGAGACCCAAGCTCGCGCCGCTGACCGGCAGGAGGGAGAGGCGTCAGTTCTACCTCTCCGAGCTCGTCGAGCGCGTGGCGGAAGAGCTCCCGGACCTGACCATCGGCCATAGGTGGCTGCTGCGGTTTCTCGAGCACCGGATCGCGGATAGAAGGGCCTGCGCCTGATCCGTCAGTGTCGGGCGCTGGGAGGACCTCAGCTATTTGATCGGCTGCGCCGCACGAGGAACGCATCAACACGCTCGCGGTGCTCCGGACGGGTCAACACGTCCGCGATCACCATGGCCTCCCAGTCGAGGAAGGCGTCCAGCGGCCGGTCGAGTGACGCATCGAGCCCCTTTCGCGTTAGGGCCATCGGCGCCTCCGGGATGCTCGCGATGCGCTGGCAGTAATCGTCGACCACGGCGTCTAACCGGTCACCGGCGACGCATTCGGCGATGAGGCCCCAGCGCTCGGCCGTGTCGAAGGGGATGCGGTTGCCGGTCAGCATCGTCGACTTCGCGCGCGCCATGCCCATCAGGCGTGGCATGAGCCAGACGGCGCCCCAGTCAGGCGTGACCGCGAGGTCCAGGTGGCCAGGGTGAAAGAAACCTCCCTCCTCGGCGACGACGATGTCGGACCCGAGCGCCAGGTACATGCCGGCGCCGGCGGCGACGCCTCGGACGCGGGCCACCGTGGGCGTGCGCATCGCACGCATCACGCGGAACACCGTCTGGGCCTTGGTGACCGCGTACTCTTCGGCTTCGGCGCGCGTGCGCTCCACCTGGAACTCGCGGACGTCGCCGCCTGCGCAGAAGTAGTCGCCGTGGCCGGTGATCACGACAACGCGGACCTCGGGATCGTGATCAGCTTCGTAGAGCGCGGCGGCCAGGGCCAGCCGATCCTCCACTGTAAGCGCATTGCGGCGGCTGGGGCGTGTCAGCGTCAGCCAAGTGACAGGCCCGCGGGTCTCGATCTGCAGGCCCTCGGCCACCTTGGGTTCCGACATGCGGTGACCCACCCCTAACTAGCTCGAGGGCGCAACGCCGCCCTCTCAAGTCGCTTCCGAGCGTTCGCCCAAACCACTGCCATTGCTGCAATCAGTATCACACGGCTTGCGCGCCTGCAAGTGCGCGTAAAGAACCTTCCTTCGTCACCGCGCCGCCACCGTCCCGAGCGCCTCGCTCTGCGGTAAGCTTGGGCAGGTCGGATCACATAAGCCGCGCTCACCGCGAATGGGTCCGCGGACCCGATCAAATCAGGGCGTTGGGGTCTCGCTCGCCAGGGTACCCAGGACGCCGCTGACCCCACTTTCCGGCACCGGCGGCGACGCCGTGACGACCGGGCGACTGCATTGACTTGCGGGTAAGCAGAATATAGACTGACGCCAATGAGGCTCGCTCGCGAAGATGAGGTCATCGAGCGGATCGGTCCTGGACGGACGATCGTGGCAGCTCCCGGCTGCGGTACTCCGAGCACCCTTCTTGAGATGCTCGCCCGGGGCGCCAATCGCCTGCCTGGGACGCGGCTGTGCAGCGGGTTGCTGCTCGGAGACTACCCATTTCTGCCCGCGGTTGAGGAAGGTGTGCTGTCTTACTGCACCTGGCACGTGATGCCCGCCGTGCGGAAGCTGGTCGCCGACGGCGCTGTACCGTTCTACCCCGTGCGCGCCTCACAGGTTCCGGGGCTCGTTCGTCACCTCGGCGCCGATGTCGCCTTCATCCGCGTAACTCCTCCGGACCGCCACGGCTTCTGCAACCTCGGCCCGTCGGTGAGCTATCCACTCCCCGCGGTAAGGGACGCGTCCTTGGTCGTGGCCGAGTTGGACGAGACGCTCCCGCGCACGCGCGGGGAAAGCGCCATCCATGTTTCCAAGATCGACGTCGCGGTTGAGTCCCGGTCGCCCATGCCGGAGTACCCGCGCGCCAAGCCGGACGAAATGAGCCGGACGATCGCCGATCACATCCTTCCGCTGCTGCCGCCCCGGCCCACCTTGCAGATCGGGATCGGCGCCATTCCCGAAGCGCTCGTGGAGGCCCTGCGGGACCAACGCGTACCGGATCTGCGCTTCGTTGGCATGGGGGTGGACGGCATTGCCGACCTGCACGAGGCGGGGCTTCTCGAGGTCGACGACATGGTCCCGTATCCGCCTGTCATGACCGCGGAGCTGATGGGGAGCCGCCTCCTGATGGACTTCGCGCACGAGAACCCGGTACTAGGGGTCTACAGCACCCCGCTGGGCATTACTGCCTCGACGCTGTACACGATGGATCGCTTCGTGTCGATCAACTCGGCGATCGAGATCGACCGCCTCGGCCAGGTCAACGCCGAATGGGTCGGCGGCAAGCAGCTCACCGGCACTGGGGGGAGCATCGACTTTACGGAGTCGGCCCTGCTGTCGATCGGGGGTATGCGGATCATCGCGATGACGTCCACCAACCTCAGGGACGCCTCCCCCAAGATCGTCAGCTCGCTGGCCAGCGATGTACCCATCACCGTCCCACGGCACAGCGTCGATTACGTGGTGACCGAGTACGGCGTGGCGCGGCTTGGCTTTGCCAGCACCCGAGAGCGCGCGGAGCTGCTGGCGAGCGTCGCCCATCCCGACCACCGTGATGCGATCCTCGAGCGAGTGAGGGTGGCATGACCAAGCTCGAGCTGCGCGATGTCTGCCCGCGCGATGGACTGCAGGACTATGGTCCCGAGGTGCCGACCGAGCTGAAGGCCGAGCTGGTACGCCGGATCCACGCGGCCGACGTGCGCTCGATCGAGATCACCTCGTTCGTGTCCCCGAAGGCCGTGCCGCAGCTGGCCGACGCGGCTGAGCTGCTTCGCTTGCTACCACCGGAGAGGCTTCCCGGCACGGTGCGCTCGGTGTTTGCCGCCAGCCGATCGGGCGTGGAGCGTGCACTGGCGGCCGGCGTCGACGAGATCTCCACGACGGTTCCGGCGACCGACGGGATGACCCAGGCCAACTTCCGCCGCGACCGCGATGCGATGCTCGATGAGGTCGTCGCCATGCGCCCGGAGATCGCCGCGGGAGCTCAGAGCAGCGTGACCATCGCGGTGGCATTCGGGTGCCCGTTTGACGGTCCCGTCTCGGCCGACACTGTGCTCGCGCTCGCTTCCCGCCTGGCGGAGGCCGGCTACGAGAGGATCCTGCTCGGGGACACGGTCGGCGTCGGCAACCCGCACCAGGTGAGCCGCCTGGTGTCCCGCCTGCGCTCTGAACTAGGCTCGGTGACCCTCGGGGCGCACTTCCACGACGCCCGTGGGGTGGCTCTGGCCAACGTCATCGCTGCCGTAGACGCCGGGGCCTCGATGGTCGACGCGGCCCTGGGCGGCCTCGGCGGATGCCCGTTCGCGCCGGGCGCCGCCGGCAATGTCGCGACCGAGGACGTCGTCTGGGCGCTACACGACCTCGGCTTCGACACAGGGGTGGATCGCGCGGCCATCATCGAGGCGGCGAACTGGCTGGCCGATGCGCTCGCCGTGCCCCTGCGCAGCCGTACCCCGAGAGCCCGGCGGTTCGAGTGGGAGGACGACCCCGTTCACGCGAGGAGCTGAGTGCGATGTCGACCGCCGTCCCGCAATCCGACGCTGGCCCTGGCGAACTGCCGGAGCTGACCTTCGATCTGGCTCGGGCGCTCGGGCAATTCCCCGAGTTCGAGTACGTTGTCAGCCCTTCCGATCTAGCGGATTACCAGCGCCTGGCGGGGGTCGATCCCAATCCCGATGGCACGCTGCCCCCTGGCTTCGCCGCCATCTTCGGTCGTCTCGGTTACCTGCGCGAGCACCGGATGCCGCCAGGCGGGATCCTCCTCGGACAGGACATCCGCTGGGTGACGCCCGCGATGGCCGACTTGCCGCTGCGCATCGGCGCCCGCGTGACGAGCGCGGAGGAGCGAGATGGCAAGCGCACGATCGTCTTCCTCACCACGGCGAACCAGGGCGGCGAGGTCGTCGCCCAGGTGCGCATCACCGCGCGATGGCCAAAATGACTCAGGTCTCCCGGCAGGTGACGGTGTCCCAGGAGCTGATCGATGCCTGGGCTCGGCTCTCAACCGACTTCAACCCGTTGCATGTCTCACCTGACTACGCGAGCGGCACGCCGTTCGGCGGCACGATCGCACACGGCCACTACACGCTGGCGCTGATGCAGGAGCAGATGCTCCGCATCGCCGGACCACAGTGGCTGACAGGAGGGCTGCTGCAGCGCGTGCGGTTCCGGGCTCCCGTGCGTCCGGGCGAGGCCTACGTCCTGATCGCCACTCCGATCGAGGGGCGCAAGGACGCGTGGCGGCTCGAACTGCGGGACGAGGGCGGAGAGGTGCTCGCCGCCGAAGCCGAGGCAGAGCTCGCCGACGAGGACGCTTGGTCGGACTGAGCGCTCGGCAGCTTCCCGGACCTCCGCGCTGCGGCGCGTGCCATCGTCTCTGAAGCGGCCGTGCGTCTTGGCTGATCGTTTGCTCGAGCTAGTCTCGCGCGCCGGTGCCGCCAGAGCTGATCAAGCACCAGGGCGCGAGGCGCCCGGCGCGGTGGCGCCTAGCCACTGTGTGAGCACCGCCTCGGTGTCGGCGCCAGGTGCGTGCGTGGGCTCGAAGCCGTATCCCGGCCTCGAACCGTCGTCCATCCACCGGATGGCGTCGGCGATCAGCCGCTGATCGCCCGAAGCCGACCTCGCGACCATGCCTCGTCCTTCGAAGTGGGGGTGGCCGAGCAGCTCATCCTTGGTCAGCGTGTTGCTGCCGGCGATGTCGTGCTCGAGGAAGAAGTCGTTCCATTCGGCCGCCGTGCGCGTGGCGAAGATCGCCTGAAGCTCCGGTCGCAGCGTTTCGTCGCCGCTGAAGCTCTCGCGCCAGCGATCGGCCAGGTCTGGGCGCTCGAGCGCCTCGCAGAGTCGATCCCAGAACTTGCGGATGATCGCGGAGAGCACGACCGGGCGTCCGTCCTTGGCGTCGTAGACCGATGCGTGTGGGCCCATCCTGCGGGTGTCCTGCGGCGGATCGTCATTCAGCGCAAGTGTCAGCGACCGGCGGTTGGCCTCGATGGCCGCATCCCAGCACGAGAGGTCGATCCAGGCGCCCTCGCCGGTGGCCCGGGCGCTGTAGAGGGCCGCCAGGATCGCACCTACGGCGTGCAACATTCCCAGCTCGATCGTCCAGGTGAGATTGCACGTCTCGCTGTATGCCCAATGTCCGTTCGCCTGCTCGAGCGGCAGCACCCCGGCGAGGGCGTCCATGTTGGTGCCATGGGCGGCCAGGTTGGCCAGCGGTCCGGTCTGTCCGAAGCCGCTGACCGAGCAGATCACGATGCTCGGCTTGGCCCGGCGCAGCCCATGGAAGTCGACCCCCGTTCGCGCCGTGAAGGCTCCCGGGCGCGTGCCCTCGACGATGACGTCGGCGCTCTCGGTGAGCGCCATCAGCGTGGCCCGATCGGACTGATCGGTGAAGTCGAGGAAGATGCTGCGCTTGTTGCGGTCCAGCACCGGGGAGACACGCGTCCCACCGGTGAGGGCATGCCCGGCCGTCAGAGCGTCGATCTCTCGGCGGCTGACATCGAGGACCTTGACCACGTCGGCCCCCATGTCGGCGAGCTTGCGTGCGGTCAGCGGCCCCGGTCGGTCGCGTGCCCATTCGAGGACGCGGACGCCACTGAGAGGTAGGTAGGTCATGCGCCAGGCTCCTTCAATTTGCTTGTGCGCAAGATACCGTATTTCTCTGTTGTGCCGGTGCGGCGTGAGGCCTCCATTACCATTGAGCAATCGTGTTGCGGGTGGCGCTTGACCGAGCGCCAGCAGGTCGCTACTCTCCGTGCTTGCGCACAAGCAAAATCACGATCTCGGTTTCGACGGTCCTGCTGCGTCGAGCACCATGCCCTGGGCGGATACGCAGACTCGAGCGCCCCGGAGATCCTGCTCAGCACTTCCGCAAGCCGACGCCCGCGGTGTTCGATCTCGACCGGGCGATCTAGCTCGGTCCCGCCAAATCAGGAGCGAATCCCATGTCGACCACATCCCGAACTGTCGATTATCCGTCGATGGAGGGGGCCGAGTGCCCCTGGCCGGTGTTCGAGTATCTGCGCCGGGAGGCCCCCGTTTACCAGCTTCCCGACCGGCCGAATATCTACGTGATCACACGATACGAGGACGTGCGCTATGTCTTCGCCACCCCCGAGATCTTCTCGAGCTTCAACAGCCGTGACGGGTTGCTCGGCTTCGACATTCTCCTGAGCACGTCATCGTCCGGGGGCAAGGGGATGATCCAGACAGATGCGCCCGACCACAAGCCCAAGCGGGCACTTGGCTTCGCCGCGCTGCGCCCAGCACGGCTGAAGGCCTTCGATCCGCTGATCCACCAGATCGTCGACGGGCTGATCGACGGCTTCATCGACGACGGGCAGTGCAATTTTGTCGAGGCGTTCGCCACCCAGCTTCCGACGATCCTCACGCTGCGCCTGATGGGGGTCCCCGAAGAGGACATGCCGTGGGTCCGGCTATGGGCAACGTTCGAGGCATCGGGCGCCTCCTGGATGCCGAAGGACTTCCTGGAGCGCCAGCGCGAGAATGGCGCGAAGATGTTCGACTATCTCACGGCCCGGCTTCAGGAGCGTTACGAGAATCTCGGCGAGGACCTGATGAGCGATGTCATTCGCGCGCAGGTGAAACGAGACGGCGAGTTCGACCTCCCGGAGGTTCGCGCCCAGGTGGCGATCCTGCTCGGCGGTGGCGTCGTCACCACTGCCCACTTTCTGAGCAGCTTGCTTCTGCTCCTGATCCAGCACCCCGAGCAGATGGCGATGGTGCGACGAGACCCCAAACTCATAGTGCCGGTGATCGAGGAGGGCATCAGGCTCGAGATGCCGGCGGTCTGGCAACCGCGGGTCGTCACCCGGGATGTCGAGCTGGCCGGGGTCACGATCCCGGCGGGCTCCTATGCCCTGGCTATGCAGGGCGCCGCCAACCGGGACGAGACGAAGTTCGAGTGCCCGGCGAACTTCGACATCACGCGGCCGAACGCTCACGAGCACCTGTCATTCGGGCACGGTCCGCACATGTGCCTCGGGATGCCGCTGGCGCGCATGGAGGTCCGGATCGCCCTCGAGCGGCTGCTGGCCAGGCTGGAGAACATCCGACTAGCCCCGGGCAATGATCTCACGCACATCCCCAGTCCCTCCTTCCGCGGGCTGAACCGCCTCGACATCGAGTTTGACAACGCGCCGGCGTAAGCGCTGGCGCCCTGCGGGAAATGGTCGGGCCCCCAAGCGGGTGCGCTCGGTCAGGACGCTGGGGTGATATACGGATACGTGGGCCCCGGTCCGGCGCCGTCGGCGACGGTCAGCGCACGAGCCAGGAACTCGAGCGCGAGTCCCTCGTTGAGATCGGCCTCGAGTGCTCGGCGGATTCCCAGGGTGAGGGCCACGCGCGTATAGCGCCGGGTCGTCCGCGGCCGGTTCAGGAACTCGCGGGCGATCTCCCAGGCACGGTCGAGCAAACGCTCGGGAGGATGAACCTCGGCTACCAGGCCGAGCGACAGCGCCTCCCGGGCGTCGATCTCTTGGCACATATAGAGGAACTGCCGGCCCCGATTGGGGCCGAGCCACATCGGCCACAGCACATGCACTCCGTCTCCGGGCACGCCTCCGGTGGTCCAGTGAACCGCGTCCTGGAACACGGCAGTATCGGAGGCCAGCACGACGTCGCTCAGCAGCGGGACCTCGGCGTGGAGGCGGGCTGGGCCGTTTACCGCTCCGATGACCGGGACGTGAATGTCGAGCAACGCCCGCAGCATGATCTTCGCCTCGTGATAGATGCGATCGCGTACTGGTGATGTGGCTCGGTCGGGCCCCCAGCTCAGATGGTCGACAGTGGCGCAGAAGCTGTCGCCGGTCCCGGTCAGGATGACGACCTCGTTCTCGGGATCGGTGGCGATATCCATCAACGCTAATGGCAGCTCACGGTGAGCCGAGTCCTCCCACACCAACGGTCCGCCGTTGCTGTGAAGCTGCACCTGGAGGATCCCGTCCTGGCGGTCGAACCGCACATTGGCGTAAGCGTCGGCGTACTCGTCGAGTGGCTTGGGCACCATGCTCGCAATGCTATCTCATGCAGCTTGCGCCCGCGCAACCGCTGAGGCGGCGTCACCGCACCTCGGAGGTGACCTCCGCGGTATCGAGCGCCTTGCGCGCCGCCTCCTTGATCCGCTGCGTGTGGCGCAGGACGATCTCGCGCGCGACATCGGGGTTCCCGGTCGCATACGCTGCCACCAGCTCCCGGTGCTCGGCGCCATAGGCCTCATCGCGCTTGCTGAGAACGTAACCGCTGAACGTGCGCGCGAGCGCGCTGGAAACCGCTAGCCGTCGGTAGGAGCCCAGCAGCGTTTCGGACCCCGCCAGGCTGACCATGGTCTCGTGGAATCCCATGCTGTTCACGTGGCGATCGCGCCACGTCAGCCCCGAGTCATCGGATACCGGCGTCCAGGTGCGCAGGGCCGCATCCAGACGCCCGAGCTCGGCGTCCGGCAGGCGGCCGACGGTCAGGTCGATCACGCCCAACTCGATCGCGCAGCGGGAGCTCAGCGCGTCCTCGACCGCGGCCAAGGACATCGGCGGGATAGCGAAGCCGCCGTCGCGCTGCTCGATGAGGCCCTCGCCGGTCAGCCGGCCCAAGGCGACCTGCAGCGGACCGGCCGCCGAGCCGAGCTCCCCAACCAGTTCCTGGAGGTCCAGGGCGACTCCCGGCCTGAGCTCTCCCTCGAGCACACGGGTGCGGATCAGGCGATAGGCGTCGTCGCCCGCGGGCAGCTCGAGGCGGCCGAACTGGCCGCGGAAATACGCGAGCGGCGCCCCGGTGCGCGCCGTCGCCGTGTGAACCTCGGCGAGGAACACGATGTGTGTCCCACCGCGGACCTGCTCGGTGACCCGACACTCCAATGACGCGAGGGCGTCGCCCAGCAGCGGCAGCCCCATCGGGCCCTCTACCACGAAACAATGCTCGAACTTGTCTGGGGCCTTCGAGGCGAAGTGCTTGGCCATGTCCGTCTGCCCCTCCGCGAGGATGTTCATCGCGAAGGTTCCAGCCTGGACCACCGCGTTTCCGGTCGAGGACGTCTCGTTCATGCAGATCAGGACCATCGGTGGCTCGATCGACAGGGAGGTCACGGCACTCGCGGTCGTGCCGTAGCGCTTGCCCTCGACGGCGGTCGTGATCACCGTGACGCCACTGGCGAAATGTCCGATCACGTCGCGGAACTCATCCGACGTGAGTCGGCGGCTCTCCGTCTCCGTGCTGGCTGCCGTCATGGGTTCCTGTGGTCGATGGCTGAGACCCACGGAGGCTATCGCTGCGTCGACGCGCGCACAAGCCAGGCGCACGGTCAGCGGGGTGTCTTGCTTGCTCATGCGCAATGAAGTACGGTCTGTTGTCACACCCAGTCAGGAGACGCGATGGCGGCGCGCGGAGAGGGATGGTCCAGCCCTGAATACCGGGTCTCGGCAACCACGAAGGTGACCGGCCCGTACGCGCCGGGCCAGCCCAACAACTGGGGCCGCTGGGGCGAGGACGACCGACGCGGGACCGCCAACTTCATCGATGCCGAAGACGTTCGGGCGGCCGCTGGGCTCGTGCGGACCGGCCAGGTGTACTCGCTGGCTCACGCGATCGGTCCGGCGAGCGCGCCCCATTCGGTCATCCGGCCGCGGGCCAAGCACTATTCCGGGGCAACCGGGACCGACAGCGTCCCCGGATCCCCGTCGAACCCGTATGCACCCGCTCACGGGGGAGAAACGAGCGACGCCTTCGACGTGGGTCGTCCCCTCGCTGCCACGTTTCGTCTTCTCCCACTCCGCTTCCCCGTGCGGGGATGAGCTGGATCCACACCGCGGACATGTGCGTCGAGCTGATGCGCGACCATCTCGGCTACGAGCGGTTCGTCGCCGCGTGGGCGGACTGGGCAGATCACACAGATCGAGAGCAGCTTCGCCGCCGAGGCCATCGGCCTCGACATCACCGCGGAGACGCGCTGCCATGACCAGCCGGCGGGAGTGGGCGCTCGTGCCGACATTGCTGTTTATCGGAGCCGTGGTTTCCGTGGTCAGCAGTCTGGGGGCGCCGCTGATCCCGACCATGGCTCGGGACCTTCACGCCAGCGTGTCGAGCACCCAGTGGGCGCTGACCGCGACACTCGTGGTCGGCGCGGTCACCTCGCCGCTGCTCGGCCGGCTCGGGGACGGCTCGCATCGCAAGCCCGTCACGGTCAGCTGCCTCGCTATCGTGTCGGTGGGGTGCGCCATCGCCGCGCTGGCATCGAGCCTCGCGGTTCTGATCCTTGGTCGGGCCATGCAAGGGCTGGGTCTCGCCCTGATGCCACTCACCATGGCCGCGGCGCGCGAACACCTGCCGTCGGTTCGTGCCGGGCGCACGATTGCCGCTCTATCCGTCGTTGCGGCGGCCGGCGTCGGGCTCGGGTACCCCATCACGGGCTTCATCGCCCAGCACCTGAACATCGCCGCCGCGTTCTGGGTGGGGTGCGGTTTTAGTGCCGCCGCGGCAGCGCTGGCGAAAGTGCTGATCCCGCCTGCCGGCTCTCGGCCGCCCGGAGGCTCGATCGATCTCCTGGGCGCAGCCCTGGTCGCACTCGGAGTGGTGGGAATCCTGATCGCCTGCACCGAGGCTCCCCAATGGGGCTGGTTGGGATCGCGGACACTGTCGCTTTTCGCCCTCGGGTGGGCGTTTATCGCTGCCTGGGTTGTGCACGAGCTCACAGTGGCGGAACCCCTGGTCGACCTGCGCCTCGCTCGTCACCCGGCAGTGCTCAGCGCCGACGTGACGGCGTTCTGCCTCGGCATCGCCATGTACCTCACGATTGTTCTGGCCACACAGTTCGTGCAGCTGCGCACGTTCGGGTTCAGCGCCTCCGTGTTCGTCGCCGGGCTGACCCTCGTGCCGCTGTCGATCCTCAGCGCATCCGGCAGTCGCGCGTTGCCGTGGCTCGGGCGCAGGATCGGTATTCGCCGGGTGATTCCCGTGGGATCGCTGTGCGTGGCTGCCTCGCTGGTCTTCTTCGCCGAGACCGGAACGGAGCTCTGGCAGGCGTTCGTCAGCATGGGCCTTCTTGGAACGGGGTTGGGGCTCACCTTCGCCGCGATGCCGGGGCTGATCGTCTCCGCGGTCCCGGCGCGCGAGACCGGTAGCGCGATGGGCTTCTACCAGGTGGTGCGCTTTGTGGGCTTCTCACTGGGCAGCGGGCTCTGTGTGAGCTTGCTCGACTCGTTGGGCCACGATGGGGTCCCCACGCTGGGCTCATACCGAAGTACCGCGCTGATCGGTGCTGGGCTGGCCCTAGCGACCGCCGCCATCGCCTGGTGGCTGATCGGACGCGCAGAAGCGGTTCCGGGCCGGACGGACGCGGTCGATCCGCGCTGGGCTCTCGAGGAGGGGCTTGTGGCAGCCGCGTCGTTGGAGATGTTTGAGCCGGATCTGAACGGTGTCACGACACCCGGCGCAACGGGCGGTCCTGCCGCTGCCGAGGAGGATTGACGAGCGGGCGCCTGAACGGGCGAAGTCGATGTGCTCAGCGCCTGCGCCGCGCTGCGGACGGCGCCGAGGCGCCCTCGACGTTGAAGCTCGACGAGTGGAACCGGTGCTCACTTTCAACCTGACGGGCGCCTGGCTCTCGATGCGCGCGGTCCTGCCGCTGATGCTGCGTCGTCGCAGATGGCGGTCGAGCGCGCGCCGCGAGAGCGGACGGGCTCAGGCCAGCCGCGCCGCGGCGCGTACCCGAGCCGGCCGCTGAGCCATCGCGTCCACGTAGCTCTGCGTCGCCGGGGTTGGCTTGATCGCGCCTACCCTCTCGGCGACACGGACCACTTCGCTGACGACGATATCGGCGACCGTAAAGCCGGCGGGGAGGAGGGAGTGGGAGCCTGTGAGCGCTGCCTCGATGGCTGACGCCGCCATTCCGCAGCGTTCCGCTGCCCGTGCCGCGCCTTCGGGACTGGACTCCCTCAGGCGATAGTGCTCGATGGCGGGCGCCTCGAGCTCCGTCATGGCGAAGATCGCCCACTGTTGCACAAGCGCGCGCCCGCGCGTCGCCGCTGCCGGCATCAGCGCCCCCGTCTCATCAAGTTCCCCGATGTGGAGGCAGAGTGCGGTCGACTCGAACAGGCTGCCCTCGGCGTCCTCGATCACCGGGACCCTGCCCATCGGGTGCCGAGCCAGATGCGCTGGCGCGCGTGCCTCCTCGGCGCTCAGCACGGTCAGCTCATAGTCGCTCCCGAGTTCCTCCAGCGCCCATACGACTCTGATCGGCCGGCCGGCGCCGACCCGGTGGTAGACGCGCAGTTGGCTCGTTCCGGGCGCGCTCGGGACGGTCGCTGTGTCCGTCAGGTCAGATCGAGTCACGGCAGCCCTCGTTTCGCTGGTTGATGGCTTTCTCGCCAGCAAGGCCCGTGCGCGGTGCCGGGCGGTGGCCTTCAGCAGCTGGGGCGGGCGCGGGATCGCCGAGTCCCAGAGAGCGTCCGATGATTTCCTTCATGATCTCGTTCGAACCGGCCCAGATCTTGGTCACGCGCGCATCGGCCCAGGCCCGCGCCACGTCGTACTCCTCCATGTAGCCGTAGCCCCCGAAGAGCTGAACACAGCGGTCGAGGACGCGGTTCTGTATCTCCGCGCTCCACCACTTCGCCTTGGCCGCGTCGACCCCCGTGAGCTCACCGTCGACGTGGGCCTGAACGCAGCGGTCGATGTATGCCTGGGTGACGTCGATCTCGGTGGTCATGGCGGCCAGTTCGAAGCGGCTGTTCTGGAAGGTCCCGATCGGTCGCCCGAACGCCTTGCGCTCGCGGGCGTAGACTAGGGTCTGCTCGAGGGCGACCGTGGCGTGCGCAAGGTTCGCGACCGCGGCGCTGAGCCGCTCCTGGGTGAGGCGCTGCACCATCAGCTTGAATCCGCCGTTCAGTTCGCCGATGCGGTCCTCGTCCGTCAGCCAGACGTCCTCGAGGAACAGCTCAGCGGTGTCCGCCTCGTGTTGGCCGGTCTTCGACAGCTTGCGCCCGCGGGTGAAGCCCGCACTTCCGGTTTCGACCCCAAAGAGGGTGATGCCCGTCTGTCCACTCTGAGCATCGGTGCGTGCCGCGACGACGACCAGGTCAGCCGAGTAGCCGTTGGTGATGAACGTCTTCGAGCCGTTGAGGACCCATGCGGAGCCGTCTCGACGGGCCGAGGTACGCAATGCCCTGAGGTCGGAGCCGGCCTCAGGCTCGGTCATCGCGATTGCTGTGATCAGCTCGCCGGTGCAGAAGCGAGGCAACCAACGCTCCCGCTGCGCTGGGGTGGTCGACTCGACGAGATAGGGAGCCACGACGTCGGTGTGAATCCCGAACGAGGAGGCATATGCCATCCCGGCACGGGCCAGCTCCTCGCCGAGCACTGCGTTGAAGCGGAAGTCTGCGGTCCCCGAGCCGCCATGCTCGGCGGGTACTCCAAGACCGAGAAATCCCGCCGCACCGGCTCTGTGCCAGATCCTCCGCTCGATCAGCCGCTGCTGCCGGATGCGCTCGCGCACCGGGTGGATCTCCCGCTCCACGAAGGTCCTCACCGTCTCGCGGAACCACTTGTGCTCATCCTCGAAGATGGTCCGCCTCACAGCCGCACACGCTCTCGGATCGTCCCTCGACTTTGGTACTTGCGCGTACGCAAGGCATGTGAGAGTAGACGACCTGACGCGCGCGTGCCGAGAGGCTGCCCCGGGCTCTCGACGCGATACCAGCTCTCCGAGCCGGCTCCCTCGGCACAGGGCGGCGTACGCGCCCGACACGTTCTCGGATGGGGTCGTGAAGACGGGAGTCGCTAGAGGCCGCTGCGGCTCGCTCTCCGCTTGCGGGCACCACTCGGTGGAGGCGCCTCTGACGCGGGATGGCGACGCACGTCATTGCCTTCAGTTGAGGCTCCGGTCAGGCATTCAGGACCGCAGGCGTAGAGGTCTTCCAGGAACCAGCCGACATGCGCTTGCGTCCAGCGGCCGCTCTCGACCAGAGCTCTGCTCAGGGCGGCGAGATCGCGGGCCGCCGCGCGCGCCTCGTGATCGTGGCTCATGCTATGACAGAAGATGAAACGATCCGCGGCCGCACGCACGCGGGTGCGCTCGGATGGCCATAGCTTCGCCGGATCTAGGATGCGCAGCGTTCTCATCACCGCGCCATAGGCGCGGGCACGTTCAGGCGTCATCGCACGTCGCGATCACTCGCGCACAGCGACTGCTCGTTCGCATCGCTAAGCCTCTCCTATCCCTCTCCTGGCCGCTTCGCCCAGCACAACGATGGCCGCACGAAGAATGCAACCATCGCGACCGGTCGCTGTCAAGGGCCGTCCCTCCGCTGAGCGCCTGCGTGAAGTGGGCAGAGCGCCGTCGGTGGTCGAGTAGCCGCGGAGCAGCCCATCGACATCGCGCGGCGACCCGCTCGTGCGCGCAACGCGTCCAACAGCGCCGGCTCGGCCGCGACCCGGTCGCCGTCCGGAACGCGGTCGCGTAGGCGCCACGCCGCGAACAGAACCCGCTACGGCTACCGGGCGTCCATCAGCCCGTCGAGGTGAACCTTCAAGCTAAACCGGATGAGAGGCACTCCTAGGCTCCTGTCGCCCATCGGCAATCACGCAATCTCAGCAGCGCCATGCGACAAGACGATCACGTCGCGTTCGAGGGCACGAGCCTGGAAACGCACACTGCCGTTCTCGCTGCCGTTCTCGCGCCACATCTCGGTGCGAATCGTCTCGCCCGGGTAGACGGGCGCGGAGAAACGCGCGAAGACCGACGTGAAGCGGTCGGGATCGTATCCGCACAAGGTGCGGAGAATCGCGTGAGAGCTAACCGCATAGGTGACTAGCCCATGAAGAATTGGAGCCCGGTAGCCAGCCTCCAGAGCCACTGCCGGGTCGGCGTGCAGAGGGTTTCGGTCACCCATTAGCCGATACAGCAGGGCGGACTGGGGGAAGGTCGGTAGATCGCACACCGCGTCGGGGGCCGTTGTCGGCACTGGTTCTGGTGGCGGTGGGGGATCGTCCCCTCCGCCGAAGCCACCGTCACCGCGACAGAAGGTCACGTGGTCCACCTCGGCGACCACTCTGTCACTCTCCCGATCACGGATCGTGCGACGTTGATAGACGACCGCCCCGACGTCGGGACCCTTGTCAACGATAGCTTCCACTCGATTGCGGCACACGTACGTACCACCGATGGGCAACGGCTGATCCAAAGTGATGCGTTGCTCGCCGTGCACGACTCGCACCCAGTCGATTCCGGTCGCCGGATCCTGCATCCAGAACCCTGGGTAGCCGATGACCGATGCCAAGGTAGGAGTCGGCGCCAGATCACGCTCGTAGACGAAACGCAGCTCACGTTCGTCAAGTGGGTCGGCCCCGTAGCCGACGCTCAGAGCGTAGAGGATCGCCTCGCGATCACTGAGCTGCACAGTGAGGTCCGGTAGCCACCAGTTCTTGATGCGATCGTAATCCACAGGCAGTAGCTTACTCATGCGCAAGCCAGTGCGCTAGCGCTGTGGGATCTCGCCGGCAAGATCCTCGACGTACCCGTCCACAAGCTGCTCGGCACCTACCGCACGTCGCGGCCGCCGTACGCCTCGACCCGTTCTATACCGACGAGCCGACCTACCTCGAGGGCATCGAGCGGTTCGTGCAGGACGGCTTCCGCGCGGCAAAAGTCGCCTCGGCCAGGCCTGCGACGAGGACGCGATCGCGTCCGCCACGACGCTGCTCGGCTAGGCGTTCGTCGAGGACGACGCGGCGGTTCCGCCGGGGCAGGAGGATGCCGCGCGCCGCGGCAGATACATCGGCGCCGGACACTGCATGGTCAAGGCGCAGGGCATGTTAGAAATCGAACCGACCATCTCGTACCTCGACGCGCGTCCCGTTGAAGTCGCCCCGTTCGATGGCGCGGACCATATTTTGACCGTTCGCTGCAATCGCGACGGTGCGTCGCGCCCCATCGACGTCGAGAATAGCGATGCCTCGTTTCGCGACGCCCCGCTCGTAGAGAACGGTATGTGCGGCAACGACAGCGGGGCCGTCGTACTCGGCAAGTATCGGTTTTTGAGCCGTGATCCCGGCTACCTCGGCGCTGACGTCGCGGGACAGAAACGGCCGCCGGGCTGGCGTTGTGGACCAGATGGCAAACGCCTGTTTGGTCAGAACGCCCGATGCCGCGGAGATCAAGCCGGTCTTACCACGGCCTGCTCTCAACAGCACCGCTAGGCGTGCGGTGGCCTGCAAGACGTAGTTGTTATACGGGCCGCCCGCGAAGGGCATCGCTCCCGTAACCGTCAGATCGCGGTCAAGGGGAAGACCTGCCTCTCGTGCATACAGCTCGACAGCGATGGGAAACGGGCTGTAGAGATCGACGAGGTCGACGTCCGCAGGTGCGAGGCCGGCATGCTCGAGAGCCATCCGCGCCGTGACGCGCGCTCCTGGAAGCTGGGCAAGGCAGGCCCGGCCCGATGCGTGGAGCATGTGGTTGGATTCGGTGCTCGCAATCGGGAAGACCCAGCGCTCTGGCGGAACGCCTGCGGCTGTCGCGCTTGTCGCCGAAGCGAAGAGAAGTGCAGCCGCCTGATCGACGCTCCACGAGCTGCAATGCAGCCGCGAGTAGGGGAATGCCTGCAGCTGGTTACGCGCGGAATGCTCGAGTATCGCGTCCTCACTGAAGCGTTTGCGGTGCCAGGCGTGGGGGTTGGTCGTGGCGATCTCGCTGAAACGGCTGTACACCCCGGCGATACGAGCCAGGTGGTCATCTAGGCTGCGACCAACGCGGGTACGCCAGGCGCTGTCAATCATGGCGTAGATCCCAATTGGCTTGTCAAGTCCAGCACGGAGCTCTGCAGGATGTCTGAGTGCCTCTGCGGGTCTCAGCACAAGATCCGGGATGCCCTCGTCCACGGCATCACGCAGGCTCAGTCCGAGGAGATCCGCCTGGCGGAGTCGGTATCCGGCCTCGCCGCCGGCGACCAGGGCCACTTCGGTCTCTCCATCAGCGATACGTCGGCAGGCCTCGCCGATCAGCGTCTGCTGCAGTACGCCGACGTGAGACAGTACCGTCTGCGCGCGCCGCGCGCCGATGGTGTGGGCGATGGAGCCCGCAGGATTGCCGTAATCCCAACGGCCCTTCGGCACGGCGATATATCCGGCGTCTGCCAGCAGCCGCGGCGCTCGGCTGTCGCGACCCGCCCGTCGCACCGCCTCGATCATCAGGTCGCTTGCTTGGCATGCACGCAGCGGATCTCGCTCCTTTTGCGTCACGGCTCCGACACCGACGAGCACCGGGGTACGTGGCGAGATCTTTAGCGGCGGCAACGGAGTTCTCCTGTGGCATTGGCGCAAGCTGCGCCCGGACTTCGGTCAGACCGCACTGCGTGCGGTCTGTTGCGGGCGCGCGTCGCGGCTACGCCACGCTGACTTGCGGTCAGAACCTACCCTGGGTGACCGCCTTCCAGCTCGGCCAGCCGTTGTCGCATCAGCTCGAGCTTCGACATTAGCTCGTTTTCGAACTCGTCCAGGTTACGCTGGCGAGACTGGACGAGTTCGAGCTGACGCATGACGAGCGGGATCGACTCCCGAACGATTGACGCGCGTTCTACGTCATCGGTGGTCCCCTCCCAGCGATCACGAAGACAGTCCCGGGCCTGCGCCGCCTCGGCGAGCTTCATCAGTTCGTCCAGTGATAGCCCAAGAAGCTGCCGCAGACGCATCAGCTCGCGGAGACGCGCGACGTCTGCCTCGGAATAAAGACGATGACGGCCCTTGGATCGACCTGCGGCTGCACCCAGTAGGCCGAGCTCTTCGTAGTAGCGGATCGTACGAGCCGTGGTCCCCACGAGATTGGCCACTTCGCCGATGCGGAATCGGTCACCGGCCGCCTCTTGTTTGCGGCCACGCGATGCCAGCATCCTCTCAGCCTCAGCGCTCACAACGCTCCCTCCTGCAGCGGCGCAATGATCGTCTCCGTCGACGCGCCAAACTACTGCTTGCGCGAACAGAAGATACACCACGATCGGACTGCTGATCGTGACCATCAGTGGCTCGATCAGTCTCTCGTCCACGGTGGCCTCCTGGTGGCTAATCTCGGATCTTGCAACCGTCCGAATTTCTGCCGACTATCACGTGCGGCAGCTGTACCGACTGGAGCTGGTAATGACCGACGACCCCTATGCCCATCTGAACGATCTTGCTCAGGAGACGTTCTCGCGCCTTATGGGGATACCAAACGATTCCTCTGACGCTGATTCGCCGATGCTCGTCGGACGGAAAATCGCCTTCGGAGATGTCTGGAACCGACCTCACCTCTCCATCCGGGATCGTCGCCTCGTCACGCTCACGGCCCTTGCCCTCGAGGCACGTGATGAGACGATCTCGATGCATGTACGCGGCGCGCTTCTTGCGGGCGATCTCTCGGCTGATGATCTCCGGGAGCTGCCTTTGCAGGTGGCCGTGTATGCGGGCTTCCCTCGGGCGGCAGCGCTCAACCGCATCATCGAGCAGGTCGTTGGAGAGCTTGAGACCGATCGGGATTGAGCTCACCGCGATCGGTCGACCAAGCCGAGCCGCGGACTCGCCTTGACTCGTGGTCGGAAGCGCGGTAGCGTGCCACTTGCGTTGCCGCAAGCAGCTTTTTCTATGTGCCGAGACCCGGCTGCAGGCGGGGCGTCATGAGCGACCAGAGACGCGCCCTCCGACGAAGCGTTGTCAAGGCCAAGCTGGCTCGCCGAGAGCCCGTTGCTGCTCGTCTCGATCGAGATTCACGATCCGGGGTTGAGCTCGGGTCTCGTTACGGTTTTGACGCGATCTGGCTGGATGTGGAGCACGGCAGCACCACCCTCACGACGATCGCTGTACTACGGCTGCGGAGAGGCTTTCGGGCCACTCGGCTTCACGTTCGGACGCGCCTGACGATGCGGCGCTGTCGCCTTGGAGGTCTTCTATGAAGTTTGGTGTTGTCCTTCCGGTCGCCGTCGACGGCAGCGCGGGTCCGGCCTATGACGAGACGCTACGTGTCTGCCGGTTAGCGGAGAACCTCGGCTTCGACTTCGCGACCGTCTCACACCACCGTTTCAACCCCAGGTATCCCTCAGCGCCTTTCGTGCTCCTGGGCGCACTCGCGGGGAGCACCTCGCGCATTTCCTTGGGCACGAACATTGCCGTGTTGCCGGCGATGCATCCGGTCGACGTCGCAGAGCAGGTCGCGACGGTAGATCGTATCTCTCGCGGGCGGGTGTACATCGGCGCCGGCACCGGGTACAGACGCGAGGAGTTCGAGGTCGGCGGCGTCGATTTTGAGAGTCGGGGCGACAGGATGAGCGAGGCGCTGGAAGTTCTGCGCCTTCTCTGGAGCGAGGAGAACGTCACGTTCGCGGGGAACCACTTCCGGTTTGAGAACGTGACACTGCAGCCACGTCCGGTCCAGGTACCGAGCCCGCCGATCCTGGTTGGCGCACAGTTGAAGAAGGCAGTGATCCGGGCGGCTCGCCTCGGGGATGGGTGGACGACCGACTCCAAGACGACCTTGAGAGAGCTTGAGCCGCTTGTCGCACTGTTCCGTAAAGAAGCGGATGCCGCCGCCGACGGACGTCCTCGCGTGATCTCGGTCACGCGCGACGTGGGAATCGGCCCGTCACGCAAGGCGGTGGAGAACTCGTGGCTGCCGTCCGTGAAGAAGGTGTTTGTCGACTACTGGCGCCTCGGCATGCGCTTTCCGGACCCCGAGCGAGTATCGGAGCGGCTTGCCGCCGGCGAATCCATTGGGTTCGATGAGTTCGTCAGCGATCGCTTCGTGGCCGGATCGCCCGAGGACTGCATCAGTGCGTTGCAGCACGTGATCGAGGTTGTCGGCTGCGACCAGGTCTTGGTCCGGTTCGGCTACGGGAGCCGGTTCGACGATCATGCCATGCGTCTGTTCGCCGAGGAGGTCATCCCGCCGTTGCGCTCCTAGACCCGGAGTTGCGCTAGACCTAGCCGAGGCCAGCGCACAGATGCGCTTGTGCCGGCGGTGGAGTGGTGACGACCTCCCATTTCATTTCCAGCACGATGTACCTGCTTCCCGGGAACCCGGATCACGAGGTTTCATTTCGCCGCCTTAACCGACTGAACATATTGTTCGATAGAGCGTCTGATTAGGTCTTCTACGATGCCGCGGACCTCGGATATGGCGTCTGCGGACGCTGCGGCTCCGCCGTGCGTGCTGTGCGCTTAATGCGTCGCCCTGGGCTGCTTGAGGTCTCGCCGACCGGTCAAGGTCTCGTCGATGGTCGAGGTCTCGTCGGTTGACACGCATCCGAGGGGTTTGTATAGTCGCCGAGGGTTTGCTTGCTCGTCAGCAAAACACAGCGGGCGCCCCGGTCAACGGGTGCTGGTGGCAGGCCCGAATCACTGAGGAGAGACCGATGCCGATAGTTGCCGTAGACGACGGGCGAACGGTGCAGCCGTGACCACCATTTGGGCAGGCTTGTCCGTCGGAGGCATCTACGCCATCGCGGCCCTCGGATACAACCTGGTCTTCGTGGCGGCCGGGGTGTTCAACTTCGCCCAGGCGCAGATGGTGATGGTCGGGACGTTCATGGCGTACGTCGGGGCGGTCAAGATCCACATGCCGCTGGTGCTCGTCCCGCTATTCGCAGCGGCCGTCGGTTTCGCCTTGGGCTTCGTGTGCGAGCGGGTGGCCATCGCGCCGGTCGCCGGGCGAGGTGGCCACGCCGTACTTGTGACGACTCTCGGCGTCGCGATCTTGCTGGACGGCGTGATGTCTCAGATCTTTGGAGCTAATCCGCTATCAGTGCCGTTCTACGGTTCGAACCAGATCACTACGTTCCTGGGCGGGCGAGCGGCGCCGTCCGACTTTACCCTGATGGTCTTGCCGATCGTCATCGCGACCGTGATCTATCTCTTCAACACCCGCACGTTGACCGGACGAGCAGCGCTGGCCAGCGCCGAAGACCGCTTCGCGGCTCGCTTGCGTGGCGTCAATACGGCGCGCTTAGCCTGGCTCAGCGCGGCAGCGGGCGGGGCACTCGCAGGCCTGTGTGGGGTCGTCGTCGCTCAGACCACGTACGCCGTTTCCGACCTGGGAGACCTACTCGCCATTAAGGCATTCCTGGTGCTCGCCCTCGGCGGGTTCGGCAGCGAGGTTGGGGCGGTTATCGGAGGGTTCCTTGTCGGGCTGATCGAGGCCGAATCCACGCGCTACCTCAACGCGAGTTATTCCGATCTGATCCTGTTCGGATTCCTGCTTGTCGTGCTCTTGCTCCGTCCGAGCGGGGTCTTCGTCCGCCATCGGGTACGGCGGGTCTGAAATCTGCTTATGTCGGCATCCAAGCAGACTTCTGCCGTGGCCGTAGCCGAGGGGAACGTCCCGTCGGGCCCCGTTGACGCTGACGGCAAGTCCCCCTTTGGTGAGCCGATAGCTGCATTCCTTGCTCGCCGGTCATGGCTGTTCCCAGCTGCGCTGTTCGTCGTGATCTGCTTCGCGCCCTGGTTGGGGCTGACTCCGACGACGCTTCGCGTCATCCAACTTGGGGCGATCTTTACGATGGTAGTCAGTGGGGTGAACCTTACGTGGGGTTACGCTGGCGAGTTGACGCTCGGCCAGATATTTATCTACGCACTTGGGGCATACATCGGCGGGTACTTTGCCACTCACGGCATCACTGATCTGTTTGTCGGCTTGGCGGCCAGTGCCGCTGCCGGTGTGTTGGTCGGACTTATTGTGGGATTGCCCGGCCTGCGCGTAAGCGGCCTATCGTTTGCAATGGTCTCGTTCTTCCTGATTCTGCTCATCCCGGACATCGCGTCGATCCTGCCGGGCATTACCGGTGGCTTCACCGGCATCTTCGGAATAAACGACATCACCGTCTTCGGAACTCAGATCTCCGGCAACGCCTACATCGTCATCTTGGTGGTAATAGCCGGCATGTGGCTCCTCATCGTGCGCAATCTCGTCACTTCCGAGTACGGTCGCGGCTTTGACGTACTGCGGGCCAGTCCCGTGCTGGCCGAATCGCTCGGGATATCTGTCTACCGGCAGAAGCTCAAGGCTTACGTCATTGGATCGATCCCGGCCGCGATGGCTGGGTTCATGTTCGCCCACCTCGACGCTTTCGTTTCGCCGAGTGATTTCGTCTTTGCCACCGCCGTCAGCATCATTGCTGCCTCGGTGATCGGGGGTAACCGGAGCATTTATGGCGCCGTCATCGGCGCGGTATTACTCCAGATCGGCCCACTGGTGACGTCCTCGTTCCAGAGTTGGGATCTCACGATCTACGGTGTCTTGGTGCTTGTCGGAGCGCTCGTCACAACGGGCGGCATAGCGGGCCTCGCGACGCGGAGCGGCTGGCGGCTGATGCGCCGACTTGGCTACGCGGACACGATTAAGGCTGCTCGGATCCCGAGGCCAGCGGACGATCGCGTTCCAGCGTCTCCGCCGGAGGGTGCCTCAACGCTGGTAGCCCAGGCACCGGATCCCTCAGATCAGACCGAGGGCTTCGTCGAGATCCGCGGCGTCTCAAAGAGCTTTGGAGGTAACAATGCGCTCGACGACGTCTCGATGAGCCTCACACGTGGCGCCGTCACAGCTCTGATCGGCGCCAACGGGTCGGGAAAGACGACACTCCTGAACATCCTTTCCGGTTTCTACCAGCCTAATGCGGGCGAAATCATCGTGGACGGCACAAAGCTAGCAGGCCGGTCTACTTCGGCACGGTACAAGCTCGGAATCGGACGGACGTTTCAAACTCCGCAGGTCGTGAGTGAAATGGCCGTGATGGACGCGGTCGCCTTGGGCGCCTGGTCTCGCGATCCCGTCGGGATCGCGAGGAGCGTCCTTCGTACCCCAGGTTCCCGTCGCGCGCTGGCGCGCCACCGAGCGTCCGCCCGCCGAGCGATGTCCCGACTCGGCATTGAAGATCGCGCCTGGGAGGAGGCGGCGGCCATGCCACTGGGGACACGGAGACTGATCGAAGTCGCGCGAGCTCTGATTGAGACCCCGCGCATGCTGCTGCTCGATGAGCCAGCCTCGGGTCTGAGCGTCGGCGAGCGGCAGGCGCTGGGGGAGCTTCTGGCCCGGCTCAAGGGTTCGTCGATGGCGGTATTGCTCGTCGAACACAATGTCGAATTCGTGATGTCGGTTGCCGACTACGCGTGCGTGCTCGATCAAGGACGCGTCATCGCCCAGGGAACACCTCAGGAGGTCATGCGCGATCCGGCCGTCGTAGCGAGCTTCACGGGACGTGTGCGCTGATGAGCGCGGCACGATCATCAGGCGTGGTGGATCCCACCTCGACCCCGGTCGCCGTTGGAGAGCCGCTACTCGAAGTCTCCAACCTTGCCGCGGGCTACGGCGACATCAGAGCGGTTTGGGACCTGTCTCTGACCGTAGAGGCGGGACGTATCACGGTTCTTCTCGGTCGCAATGGCGCCGGCAAGACGACCACACTGTTGGCGCTGGCTGGAATGCTTCCGATCCAAGGGGGGTCGGTGCAGCTCCTGGGACGTGACATAGCGGGTATGTCGGCGCAGCAACGCGTCCGCGCGGGAATTGCGCTGGTACCCGAAGGGAAGCGTGTCTTTCACCGATTGTCGGTTTACGACAACCTCATGGTCGGCGGTGTCACGGTGCACAGCAGAACCGCCAGGAAGAAGGGAATCGAAGAGGCCTTGGACCGGTTCCCGCTCCTCGCCCAGTATCGCAACAAGCGGGCTGGCGAGATGAGCGGCGGGCAACAGCAGATTCTTGCCATCGCTCAGGCTTTGGTGGTACGACCGAAGGTTCTGCTCCTCGACGAGCCGTCTGCCGGGCTTGCACCGAAGATTATGGACGACGTCATAGCTGTTGTTCAGGCGCTGGCGGCGGCCGGAACCGGGGTGCTATTGGTAGAGCAGGTGATCGATATCGCCGTGCCAATCGCCGATCGGGTCACGCTCATCGAGGGCGGGCGGGAGATCTACAGCACAGCCACCCCGGGAGAGGACACGGCCGCCGTTGTCACACAGCACATGAGCCACAGCTAGCAGTGCCGCGCCACCTTAACCGAGCCGGAGGGCGCGTCAGTGCGATGGTGGATAACTTGATACATCTCAGAATCCGGAGAGGACACATGCGCCATAGAGCAAACCGTTGCGCCACATTGGTGATCAGCATCGCAGCCGTCGCCGCGCTGGTTGGCTGCGGAAGTTCGTCTCACTCATCGACGTCGGCCGCGAAGTCGTCGACCGCAGCTAAAGCGACCTTCAACGTCCTGTATATCACCGGCCTGAGCGGCCCGTTGCAGGTCTACGGCGAGGACGGCCTCAAGGGGCTCCAGGCGGCGGCCAACGTACTGAACGCCTCTGGCGGAATCCTCGGCCACCATATCGTGGTGACCAGTAAGGACGACGACAGCACTCCGGCGAATGCGGTGACCGAACTTCAGGCCGCACTGTCTGGATCGACCAAGCCTGACGCCGTGATCGATGGGCTCACCGGAGACGAGGGTCTTGCGATGGCGGCGCCGCTCACCGCAGCCCACATAATCTCGATGAATCTGTCCGCACTTCCCAGCCTCGACAACCCCACGAAATATCCGTATCAGTTCGCCGGACTTCCCGGCTATGCGAGCGAGGGCCACGCCGTCGTGCAGGGACTCTCTGAGCACGGCATCAAGAGCGTCGCCGTCCTGTATCCGCTTGACGCGAACGGCACTGAGGAACTTCAGATCTTTCAACCGGAGTTCAAGGCGGCTGGCATCACCGTCACAGGGTCCGTCGGCTACCCGGACGCGGCGCTAAACGTCACCCCCGAGTGGCTCAAAGCGGCTGCCACGCATCCCCAGGGATATGTTCTAATAACGGCGGGCCAGGCCCCGGTGGCATTGAACTCGCGTGCCAAGGCCGGGATCACGGCTTACACGCAGTGCGACACGACGTGTGCCGCCAACCCGCTGGCAAAGCTCGTCTCGCACGCTGGGCTGGTCAACGCGTGGACGTTCAACCCGCCGCTGCTCGTCACGCCGCCCTCTCAGCGCACAGCGGCGCAGAAGACCTTCGTCGCCGCCATCACAAAGTTGGGCTTCCCGCCGGATCTCGGCGTGCCCTCGCTCGAGTACGACTTCCTGATGGCGCTCAACGAGGCCGCTACGCAGGCGAAAAGCGTTACTGAAGCGACGCTTTATAACGCGTTCCTGAATATCCATAACCCGCAGGCCTTTGCCTCTGGGATGCCGATTCAGTACTCGGCAACCGATCACTATCCCGTGCCCAATAGCGACACTTCGGTCTGGAAGCTCTTTCCGACGACCGACAGCTTCGTAGATGACGTCTACCTGCCGGCCAAGTAAGGACGCCGCCGGCGTAGCACGAGGCATTCGTCGCATAACCGCGGTACGCCGTCGCGTGAGTCAGGGGTCTGAGGGCAGTCTAAGACTGCCCTCAGACCGACAGCGGGCGTGCACGGAGAGGAATGAGTCAACCGAGGCCGCGCGTGTGGGTTTCACCGGTGACGCGGAGGGCGCACCCGGAGCTCGCTCCGCCCATCGACACAGGGTTGCCTACACCTTGCGCGCCAGCAAGAATTGAGGTAGGTTTTGCGGGATGGATACCTCGGAGAATTCCGTCACCCCCGAGTTGCAGCCCTACGACATCGCGCTGAGGGAGGCGTGGAGCGAGTTTTGCGACGGGCTGAAGAGTCAGCTTGACCTGGTCTACCGACCAAACACCCCGACGCGGGAGCTCGACCGCGCGTGGGGCGTGCGCTACATGTCGCGGTACATCAACAAGGCGCTCAACGATGTTCTCGAGTATCTCGACTTCGACTTCCCGCAACTGTGGGTCATGCAGCATCCGACGAGTAAGAGCTTCGGCGACAACCCGGATTGCACTTACCTGGTCACGCGGATCGAAGGCACGAAGACGTATCGGATCACCGGCAATCGCGGTACCGCGCCGTGGGTGAGATTCGTTCTGACGCCGTACGAGGAGCTTGTTGGGGGCTCGGTTCTGACCGCGCCCAACCTGGTTGTGCTGGCAGGCGAGGACCTCGTCACCGAACCGGATGGCAGCTTCGTCGTGACGATCAGTCCGGATGAGCACTCCGGGAACTGGATGATGCCGCCGGTCGGCACGTCGCGCCTGATGATCCGACAGTTCTTCGGCGAGTGGGATCACGAACAGCCGATGGTCGCTCAAATCGAACGGGTCGGACAGCTCGGCGAGCACCCGCAGCAGCTGACCGCCGAGCGCATGGTGAAGGCTCTCCGTGACACAAACAACTACATCGCGAAGGATGCCGACCGTTGGTATCGCTGGTCCTGCTTCTATAAGGAGAGGCCGAACAGCTTCTACGCCGGGCGGCCGCCGTGGGCGGGAGGGACGGATACGGCGGAGCGAGCGGTCGGTAGGTGGTTGAACATCTGCTTCTGGGAGATTGAGCCGGATGAGGCGCTGCTCGTAGAGTTCACGCCGCCCGATGTGTTTATGTGGCTGTTCGAGCTCGACAATTTCTGGATGAACTCGGTCGACTATCGTTACCACTTCTCGTCGCTCAACAGTCGGCAGGCCGTCACGGAAGAGGACGGCACCGTGCGCATCGCCATCTCCAATGTCGATCCAGGGATTCCGAACTGGTTGGATCCTGCCGGTCACCTAGAGGGGCTCGTCATGGGGCGCTGGATCCAGCCCGCGCCGGGCGCGGAGAACGTGAGCCCGACGGCTCGTGTGGTGAAGGTCTCTGAGCTCCTGCGGACCCCACCGGAGAAGGCCCGGCGGATCACGCCGGCGGCGCGGCTGGAGCAGCTCCGCCGGCTGAGTGCCGGTGTCGAGAACCGGTTTGGGCCAGGCCGGTGACAGCGGGCGCACGACGCCTCGAGGATCGGGTCGCGGTCATCACCGGCGCCGGGGGCACCGGCATCGGGCGTGCCTGCTCGCAGCGCTTCTTCGAGGAGGGCGCGCACGTCGTGTCATTCGAACGCGAGAAGGATGCGGCTAGAGGCGAGCAGGTGGTGGAGCGTATCCGCGCCCAGGGGGGGGACGCCGAGACATCGGTCGTTGACCTCACCGACCACCAGTCGGTCAAGCAGGCGCTAGCCAGCGTCGTCGACACCCATGGTCGCATCGACGCTTTATTGAATATCATGCCGTGGGGATGGACGCGTCCACCCGATGATTGGCGCTACACGCTGGCGTCGGCATTCGCGCCCATGTATTTCGGCACCTTCTACGGGGCTGAGTTCATGACCCGCCACGGCGGTGGGAGCATCGTGAACTGGAGTTCCCTCGCAGGAGTCGTCGTGAGCGCCCGGACCGCCGTGCTTCCGCCGCTTACCGAGGACGAGGCGGCGCAGGACTTTGAGCTGCCGCTCGGGAGCTATGGGTCCGCCAAGGCGACGGTCTTTCACCTCTCGAAGGAGATGGCACTCCGATACGGCCGGCGCGGGGTTCGGGTCAACACGATCGCACCGGGCTACATGGCGACGCCATTCACCCTCGAGCGCATCGCGGGGGAGTATCGCAAGCAGGTCGAGGAATCGATCCCCATGGGTCGCATGGGTCAAGCCGAGGACATCGCGGCAGCTGCGGCCTTCTTTGCCAGTGACGATTCGAGCTACGTCACCGGGCAGCTCATCGTCGTCGACGGCGGCTTCACGATACGGGCCGCACGGTGATCACCACGCATCACATCCCTCTTCTTCGAGAAAGGTTGGTGGCGTAGTCAAAATGGCGGGTTTCGACGAGTATGCCGACCGTTACACCAATCTCGCCATGGTCCGTAGCGACGAAGGAATCCTCCATGTCCGGTTCCACACCGATGGTGGAGCGTTCCGGTTTGGCGCAGCGGCTCACACCGAGCTTGAGCACGCGTTTCGCGAGATCGGCCGCGATCGCGCGAACAAAGTCATCGTGATGAGCGGGACCGGGGAGGATTTCTGCGCGGAGATCGACCTTGCGAGCTGGGGTCTCGCCCGGACTGCCACCGGTGCGACCATCGGTGGCGCGCGGCAGCGCGGTGCGGAGTTCAACGGGGCAATCAGCTGGGAGGGCCGCCAGTTCGTTCTGGCCCTGCTTGATATCGAGGCGCCGATCATTGCCGCCGTGCACGGCCGGTGTGTGATCCATTGCGAGATCCCGCTGCTGAGCGACGTCGTCCTAGCGTCGGAGACCGCTCGCTTCGGAGATGACGCACATCTACCTTCCAACGCGGTACCGGGAGATGGGATTCAGATTCTGTGGACTACGTTGCTCGGTCCCAATCGCGGCCGGTACCTGCAGTTCGTGCACGAGATTCTGGATGCACGTGAGGCTCACCGCCTAGGCGTTGTCGGCGAGGTACTGGCCCCTGACCAGCTCATGGATCGAGCGTGGGGAATTGCTCGCCATCTTGCCGGCAAGCGATCCCAGGTGCTGCGTAACACACGGCTCGCTTGCACGAGGTCGCTGCGCAAGGCGTTCGATGATGCGCTGGTTCTCGGGTTTGGCCTTGAGATGGCAGCGATCGATGACGCAGCGCTCGCGTCGACCGACGCTTCGTAGAGCAGCTTCGCTCTCGGGCGGCGCGTAACATGAGGAAGACGCGATGGGCATCTCATTTGATGGGCTCGCGGCAATCGTCGACGGCTCGGGGAACCATCATCGCCTGCTTGCGTTCGCGCTAGTAAGCTGTGTGGGGATCCCCGCACTGTGAACGTGCGCACGGATCCAGCCACACTGGACGCGGATGTAAGGAGAGGCATTGTCTGAGAGCGACGTTCACATTTCCTTCGATGAGCAGGTAGTCATCGTTACTGGTGCCGCCCGCGGGATCGGTCGAGCGCATGCGCTGGAGTTCGCAGCGCGTGGCGCCTCGGTACTGGTCAACGACGTCCTAGCCGATGAAGCTGACGCGGTCGCGGGCGAGATTCGTAGCGCGGGGGGCAAGGCTGCCACCTCGTATGACTCGGTCGCCACAGTCGAGGGAGGGCAGCACGTCGTCGACGCGGCCTTGGAGAGGTTCGGAGACGTCCATGTCCTCGTCAACAACGCGGGCAACATCCAGGCGGGGTTCTTTCACGAGATCTCGTGGGAGAACATCCACAACCAGCTCGACACTCACCTGGTCGGCTCAATGTCCGTTACCCAACCGGCATGGCGAGTGATGATGCGCAACGGCTATGGACGGGTGATCATGACCAGCTCGACGTCGGGCATGTTGTCCCACGGCGGGCTCTCCAACTACGCGGCGGCAAAGGCGGGGGTGTACGGATTGATGAAATCCCTCGCCTCCGAGGGTTTGGACTACGGCATTCAGGTGACGGCGATTCTGCCCCTGGCCGCCACCACCATCGGAGCCAGGAACACCGTCCCCTACGTCCAGAAGTATTTCGGCGATATCTACCTCGGTGGCGTGCTGGCCGGTCGCCGCGATCCCGCGCTGATCGCGCACCTCGCCTGCTATCTGGCCAGCCGGGAGTGCCCGATCACGGGCGAGGCATTCTCCGTTGCCGGCGGGCGCTACGCACGCGTATTCGTTGGGATTGCCGACGGATGGGTTCAGCCCGACCTTTCGGCGGTCGACGCTGAGTCGGTCCGTGACCACATCGATGAGATCCGCGACACGAGCACGTTCAGCATCCCGATGTGGGCTCAGGACGAACTCAGCGACGTCGGCAAGCGGGTCGAGGTGCTGCTCAGCGAGGACACTTAGTGCAGTAATCCGCGCCAGATCATGGAGCGACAAGATGAAGCGGCGATGCTGCTCCCGGCACCTGTGCGCCGATGGTCAGTGAGCGTTCATGTCGAACGCAAGGTCCAGCCGTCGCAGGCCGCGGAACGCGGGACTGGCCACGTGGGCCGCGTCCGCATCTTGCGCTAGACGGAGCCCAGGCAGCCGTGCGAGCAGCTCTTCAAATGCGACTCGTGCTTCCAGTCGCGCCAGCGGGGCGCCGACGCAGAAGTGCGATCCGTCGCCGAAGCTCAGGTGCTTCGCGACGTTCTGACGCCGCACATCGAATGCGGTCGCGTCCTCGAACACCTCTTCGTCCCGATTACCAGATGCCCAGAAGATCATTACGTACGCGCCTTCCGGGATTTTGACGCCGCCGAGTTCTGTATCTGCGACGGCGATCCTCGGGTTCCACTGCGACGGTGACTCGACCCGCAGCGCCTCCTCGAACATACGTGGAATCAGCGCGGAGTCAGCGCAGACGGCCTCGAGCTGATCGGGATTCTCGAGCAGCAGCCGAGTCGCCATCGGAATCGCGTGAGCGACCGTGATGATCCCGCCACGGAACATGTTCGACGCGTCCGCGCGGACCTGGATCTTGTCGAAATGACCGGTCCGTTCGACATTGCGCGCCACGAATTCGCTGAGGATGTCATCGCCCGGATGCTCGTACCGATCGACGAGTTCCTCAAGCAGGCGCTTACCAGCCCGTCGCGCGTAGCCGATCTGTCGCTCTTGGGCCTCTTCCGAGATGAACGCCGACCCTGAGGTCTCGACAAGTGACCACGCTCCTACCCATTCACGATCCTCCTCGGTGAAGCCGAACAGGCGCATCGTCACGTCCATGGGCAACGGTCGCGAGAACTGTTCTACCATCTCGAACCGTCCGTTAGCGACGAACTGGTCGATGAGGTGAGTGACGATCTCGCGAACCATCGGTTCGTAGTCAAGGAGGCGACGCGGGGTAAGGGACAGTCGACACGCGTCACGTCTCGGTTTGTGCTCGGGGGGATCCAGCTCGACCATTCCCCGGATCGTCGGATTCTTGTCACCGAACGAATCGAACGGTGTCCGACTCCGCCGACTGTCGCTCGAAAATAGCTCAGGGTGGCGGCACACGTACTGAACATCGTGCCACCGGGTCACGAGATATTGATTAGTGCCTGGTACCTGCGTGACCGGTGCTTCGGCGCGGAGTCTCTCATACAGCGGATAGGGACACTCGGCCCCCTCGACGGACGGGTAGGTGATCTCAAGCTCTGGCATTGCGTGTAGATTATCGTTGCGCATGAGCGATCGGCAGGGCCTACGCACGCAGTCGCCGTACGATGCGGCCGCGGGTGGCAAAGGGCGACGACCACGGGGAATCGGTCCTCGAACGATTTAGTGGCTTTAGGGCGGCGCTCGCCTCAGCTGCGCTCGGCGGCCAGGTCTCGGAGGGCGTCGCCGAGCTCGGCGAACGGAGGCTCGAGCACCTTTGAGTTCTGCGTCGCGGCCATGACCGGGTTCACGATCATCCGGTTGTGACAGAACGCGAACGACAAGCCGCTGTCGAGATTTGCCCACCCCAGCGAGCTTCCGGCGCCGACCTGACAGACGATCCGCTCGCCCGCGCGGTTTCGCACGACGCCCCGCGGGTCGACGTGCATCCCGCCCATCCCGACAAGCATCACGCCGCTGAAGATGAAGTCGATCGACTCGTGATCAGGCCGCGGGTCCAGGAAGGATAGGACCCGCTTGCGGGAGAGCAGGCGAGTGCCGTTCAGCTCGCCCTGTCCGGCGATCATCCCGAATAGCGTCGCCACCGAGCGCGCGTTGGCGATGCCGCCCGAGGCGGGTAAGCAGGCACGCCGGATGTCCGAGCGGTTGTAGATCTCCGGAACAAAGTTCACGGCCAGCGGCGCCGCCAGCCAGCGCCGATCGTTCGCGGGCGGCGGGGTCGGCCTGTTGGGGTACACCAATGTCGCCACCCGGTGCTCTTCTTCAGGCGGAATCCCCAGATACAGCGAATCGATGCCCAGCGGTGCACACAGTTCCTCCTGCACGAACTCTCCAAACGGGCGATACGCGGGGTCGCTGCGGCGAACGATCTCTCCAACCAGCCAGCCGAATGTATACGAGTGATACGTATTTCGGGTTCCCGGCGTGACGAGCGGCGTCATCTCCGCCAGGCGGGCGACCATCCAGTCCCAGTCACACAGCCTTTCAGGTGTGACGTCCTCAGGCATGTGGGGCATGCCCGCGCGGTGCAGGAGCACCTCGCGGACCGTAATGTCCTCCTTGCCGTTCTGGGCGTACTCCGGCCAGTAGCGACCCACCGGCGCGTCGTAGTCGAGCAGACCGCGCTCCACCTGAAGATGCAGCGCGCAGGCCGCGACCGCCTTGGACACCGAAAAGATCGTGAACAGCGTCTCCCCGTCGACCTCCGTCTCTCCGCCGGTCGCGGTGACGCCGGCCCAGGTGTCGACCATCCGCTCCCCATTTAGGAACGCCGCGACCTGAATTCCCACCTCGCCCTCGGCGACCACTCGCTCGAGAGCTTCCTCCACCCGCGGGTCCGTCAGCTTCGCTCGACTCTCCGTGACGCTCGCCATGCCCTGATCACCCCTCAGCATCTAAATCCCGACCGCAAGTAACGCAGATCGGTGAGAGCATATCTCAAAACTTGCGGGCGCGCAGATATCGCGGCTGCATGAATCAACAGTTTCTCCTTATCGCAATTGCGTCGGAGCTCGGGATTCATTATCGTGGTAGGACTGACGGTTGCGACCGAGATGATCGAGTTTCGCGGGTCGTGGATATGCGTCGGCTGGTCTCGTTGCCCTGGACATGTAGCAACCAAATAGGATCACTGTGCCTGATACCACTCTCGAATTGTCGGCGGCGTTGGCCCAGATGCAGGCGGAGCTCCAGATGCTGCAGGACAAGCTGGAGATTCGCGAGTTGACGGCGCGCTACAACAACTGCTTCGACGACGGCGACGCCGAGGGCTACGCCGCGACGTTCACTGAAAACGGGATGATGGTGCACGAGGACGGCAGCTCCCATGGAGGGCGCGAGGCCTTCATCGCCGCGTGTCGGCTGTACGACGGGCAGATCGTCCATTCCACGACCGACGCCCGGATCGAGGTCGACGGTGATCGTGCGACGCAAATCTGTACGTTCGTGTCGTACCGGCGATCGGCGGACCGGTCTCGGAACGAATTCTCCTTCACCGGGCGCTACTACGACGAGCTCGAGCGCACGCCCGACGGATGGCGCTTCGTTCGACGCCGCTCCGTGCGCGATCGCTCACCCTCGCCGTATGCCGACATCACGTCTGGCGTGCGGGGGAGTGCGCCCCGGCAGTAAAGTCCCTGGTCTGTTCGAGTGATAGGCGGAAGAAGGTCTCCGCATTGGTGCGCAGCACGGCGGCGCGCTGGTCATCCGCGAGTTGACCAGCCAACGTTTGGCCGCCCTGATCATCGCCACGAGCGTAGCCGGAGGCGTACAGGAGCAGTTCACAGCCGTCGATCGGCGCGAGCAGATCTACCAGCTCGTGCGGTCTCGCCGGAACCTCGAGTGAGCTTGTCGTGAATCGGACGTGCTCGCGGATCTGCTCGCCGGGAAATCGCGAGAGACCTTGCGGTTTCGCCACACGGCCGCTGCGCAGCTCCGACTCGATGCGCCAGATGAGCGAAGGCAGCCAAGCGATCCCGAACCCGCTGAGCAAGAGCCTGAGGCGGGGATGCCGGTCGAAGATGCCGCTGCACAGCAGGCTGGCCAGATGGGCCTGCGCGCCTGCGATCCAGCTCACCTCGTACTCGAAATGAGATTCGGGCTCGCCGACGGCTGACACCCCGCGGGTACTGGCCGCGAACGCGCCACCGGACTGGAGCGTGATCGGGAGGTCGTATTCAAGTGCGGCCTCGAACATCGGCGCGTATGTGCGATGTCCCAGGAGGCGGTGGGGGTAGGCGACCAGCACCTGGATCATTCGCGGGTGGTCGCCGATGCGCCTGATCTCAGCTGCCGACAGTTCGGGATCGCCGATCGGAACGACGATTGAGCCAAGCAGGCGTGGATCGCGGTCGAGCCAGGTCTGGATGACCCAATCGTTGGCGGCGCGCGCGATTTCCGCCGCGTAGTAGGGGCTGGCAACGGCGCTGGCCGCGGCAGCGACGCCTGGATTGATGACCGCGCGCGACACGTGCTGGCTATCGAGGTGATCCAGCGCCCGCTCCGCGCTGTCACCGGCCGTCTCCCGCAGCGCCGTACCCGGTCGCCAGAAGACGCTCTCGGGGAGTGACCGGGTGAAGGCGTCCGCGGACATCGAACCGTCGGGCTGGAGTCGCAGGTACTGCCGCCACTCGTCCGAGAAGAACCGGGCCAGCATCGGTAGCGTGGCCTGCACCGGCCAGAAATCGGCGTCGAACTTCGGCTCCTCCACACCTGCCTCCCGTGGGCTCGGGCTCATGTCGCTGGTCGTCGTGCTGGTCGTCGTGCTCGTCACGCGTATACCGCGATCTCGCCGCCCTCGCGCCGAACCTCGTAGGTAGCGACGCGCAGTCGAGGATCCCCGATGCAGCGCCCGGACTCGAGGTTGAACTCGTAGTGATGCCACGGGCAGAACAGCACGCACCCCTCCAGCCCGCGACGGAGAGTTCCAACCGGCGATGGGAGGTTGGCGCCGCCAATCGACCCGGCGATCAGCGGCGCGCGGTGATGGGGACATCGGTTGTACACGGCGTACAGCGACCCGTGCGAGTTGAAGACCGCGATCTCACGGCGATTCGCTGTGATGAGCTTCCGGCTGCCGTTGGGGAGCGCCGAGCTTGGGAACGCGATTCGCGTCCGCTCTTTCGTGGCCATGAACGGGTTGTCGCTTAGTGGTCTCGCCGGCGCCAGCTAGACGAGCGCCGGCACGTCGATATGGAACAAATCCGCCGCGTTTTGGAACATGACCCGGTCACGCCAATCTTCGGGAAGACGGCGGCTGATGATCGACGGATTGTCAAAGTCGTGATGCGGATAGTCGGACGAGTACAGCAGGAGGCGGTCCCCGCCGATTAGGGACAGCAGCGTGAACAGATCCTGGGGCCGTGCGGGCTCCTCAAGTGGCTGGGTTGTAAAGCGGACGAAGTCCTTGATGTATTCGCTCGGTGTCCGCGTGAGCCAGGGAACGTCTTCGCGGTTGGCCCGGTACTCCATGTCCATGCGCCACATCACCCACGGCAGCCACGCGGTCCCAAACTCCGCGAAGATCACGTGGATCGAGGGGTACTTCACAAACACCCCTTCCGAGACAAGGCTGATGAGGTGGTTCATCGCGGTGACACACATCGATGCATGACTCTCAAAGTATGTGGACGGGGCGGCAATCACCGACTTGTTGACGGCGGCCAGCGAGGTCCCCGTGACATGGAAGAGGAATGGCAGGCCACGCTCGTCGCACGCCTTATAGATTGGGTGCATGAAGCGATCGCCCAGCAGACACGGAGCCGAGGTGGTGTACACCTGGACCATGCGGTCGTGTGACGCCCACCGCCGGATCTCATCCGCGGCGCGCTGCGGATCTCCGGGTGCCACCACGATGGACCCCACATATCGGTCGTCCACAGGTAGACACTCGTTGACCTGCCACTGGTTCAGTGCGGACGCAAACTCAGCCGCGAGGTCGAGATCAAGGACGTCGCCGATGCCGAGAACCGCATGCGGCGCCAGCACGGCTCGGTAGATGCCGTATCCGTTGAGGAGATGCTCGGCCATGTAGGCGGGATCCGAGCCAGCGCCCCCTCCGGAAGGGGGGTAGGCATCAGCCCGATAGCCGGCGCGGGCGATCAGATGACCGCCGGGCCGCTGCTGTGCGAAGTACTCAGCCACCTTCCGGGTCTCCATGAAGGGCTCGAGATCGGCGGCACCCGGGGCCACGTGCACGTCTGCGTCGATGATCATCGTTCTCCTTTGGGCGGCCGCTGCCGAACTGCTGCATCGCCAGAGCGTGGCTAGGCTCGTGTCCCCAAACGCTATCAGATCCGACTTGCCCATGAGAAAGCAACCGCCCTGCCGATGCCGCCGTGCGGACGCCTCGGCCGCGCAATCGCGAGGGCGCGTGCCGGGGCGCCTTGGCGAAGGGACCTCCACCAATTGCGTGACGACCGCGGGATCAGTGCTCCCGCCCCTGGATCCCCATCACGCTCGACCGGTACTTTCCTTGCGCGCGCGTCAAGGATGCGATATTTTGCAGGCCGCAGAACTCTGCGGCCGCCCGGATTCCTCGTGCTCCATTGGCCGTCCAACGGAAGGAACGATGACAGCGACAAGCGAGTTCTTCTCGGGTCTGGCGATGAAGGAACTCGCCGCGGTAAACGGGCTGCTCGATGATCCTGAGGCGCTCGAGAAATTCTGGTCCGACAACGGTTACCTGTTCCTCAAGGACGTGCTCGATCATGCTGTCCTCTCTGAGGTCCGAGCTGTCATCGTCGAGGCGCTCACTGCCCGGGGCTTGGGGGTGGAGGAGGACGAAGACTTCATCTGGTCAGGAAAGCCCTTCGACGACCTGCCGCGTTATCCCGAGGACATCTATGCTCGCCAGCCGGCACGGAACTTCGTGTCGGCGCCCTCGGTCAACGCGGTGCTTATGAAAGTCCTACGAGAGCAACCGTTCTGGATCCCGATCTCCACATATCGCTTCACACCGCCCTCCGAGGATCCGGCCGCGAAGCTGTTCGTCCATCAGGACGGCTACTTCAATCAGGGGATTCCCTTCCGGATCTGCTGGATCCCACTGGTCGAGATCGATGAGCGGATCGGCGGTATCGCCGTCGCGCCCGGGTACCACAAGCGCGGATTCCTGCACGATTCAACGCAGCCTCCGCGGTTCCCCATTCCGGACGATGCGATCGACCCCGCCGACTGGCACCGGGCAGAATGGGATATCGGTGACCTCCTGGTGATGGACCGCCGCACTCCCCACGTTGGCTTGTCGAACACCTCGGACCGCGTGCGCCTCTCGATGGATGTTCGGGTTATCCGGGCTTCCGATCCTGAGCGGCCCCTTGTCGGCACGATCGCCGCCATCGATCCGAACTCGGTGACCATCTGCGAGCCGTCCGGTGAAACCACATTGGTGGTCGACAGCGAGACGTACCTCCGGAAGCGTCGCGGTGACCGGATCCCACTCGAGGATCTCGCCAGCTCGTATCAGGTGGGCGAAGAGGCGATGGTCGCCCACGCCGGCGGACGTGCGCTCGTGATCCGGCCCGTCGTCTACTAGCTATGCACTTCAAACGCTCTGAACCCGACTACTGGGAGTTCGGCGCGGCAGCTGCCGGGGAGACGCCCCTCCGTCTTCGTGCGATGGGAGGGAACTTTGCCGCCTTTCCGATCGGTGAGCACGACGGCACAGAACCGCTTGCGGCGTTGCTGTTCATGCCGCCGGGATTCGTTCTGCCCCGGCACTGTCACCCATGTAGCCGTCTCGAGGTGCTGATCAGCGGCTGGATGCAGACGCCCGATGGGATCGTGCGTCCTGGCGATGTGATGACCACGGACGCGAACGTCTTCTACGGCCCCCACACTGCCGGGGTCGACGGAGCCCTGACCGTGGAGATATTCGGCAAGGCGAACGGCCTGTCGGCGATCTACGAAAGCGACCCGGACGAGGTGTCCAAGGCGGCGCTGGACAAGCTCAAGGCCATGACCGAGGCGGCTGGCTTGACCTACCCCGCGCGCCAGTCGGTCTAGCACCTCGGGCCGCGCCTTTCGCGGCGCTCAGTGGCCGGCGCAAGCATCTGTTGCTAGCTACGGCCAGAGACAGGCTCTAACGGATCCATCACAAGCTTCTAACGCAAGCGGTTGACATCTCACGCACCAGCGAGTAGTTTGCGCTCACGCAAAATGGGAGCTTAAGTGGGTTCGCGTGGGTGCGTGTTGTTTTCCCTGATTTGGAGAGGCGAGGAGGAGTGGAGATGCGCCGCAGGATAAGCGCTACTTGCGCCGTGCCGTTGCTGGTGACCCTGATCATCGCCGGATGCGGGAGTTCTTCGAGCTCTTCGAAATCAAGTTCGGTGAAAACCTCGGCCGCATCGCCGAAGTCCCCGTACATCGTGTATTTCGTGGGACCCCTTAGCGGGCCGATATCGAACTATGGCAAGGAGTTCAACACAGGGCTGAAAGCGGCGGCGCTCGTCCTCAACAAGCAAGGCGGGATCGACGGGCACAAGGTCGTGATCACAACCGCCGACGACCAGGCCAACCCGACACAGGGGATCGGCCTGCTAACCACCAGGCTGACCAAGACTCCGGAGCCGAATCTCGTGATCCCGGGCATCGCCGCGTTCGAGAATCTGCCCTACGCACCGGTCATCATGCAGCACAAGATCCTGGCGTTTGCGACCCAGCCGGATCCAACTTTTAATAGTCCCACGAAGCTTCCGTATCTGTTCAACCTGAATCCCGCCTATCAGGAAGACTGGTCTCGAATTGCAGCCTTTACGAAGAGCAAGGGCTGGAAGACGATTGGCATCGTGGCCAACGACGACGATGCGGGCACCGAAAACGTCAAGCTCATGCAAGCCGCCGCCGCGGCCAATGGCATCAAGGTGCTGAGCGTAGCCACGTATGCCGACACGGCTCTGGACATCACGCCCGTCTGGGAGAAGGTCGTTGCCGACAAGCCACAGGCGGTCTGGGTCACAACGCAGGGTCAGTCCCCGGTCGTCTTCAAGAGCCGGCAGAAGGCCGGCATCACCATTCCGACGGTAGTTGACACGTCTGGGACGGCAACTCCGCTCGCGTCGCTGCTGGGGTCGGCCGCGATGGTGAACACATGGGGTGCCGCAGTACCCATTCAGATCACACCGGCCGCAAAGAGAACTGCCAATGAGAAGCAATACGTGGCGGCGATCAGTGCGGTTGGCGGTGCGCCCGAGTACGCCGTTCCGGCTCTGATGTACGACTCGCTGATGATGGTGAATCTCGCGGCCGACCAAGCTCACAGCGTCGCCACGGTTCCCGTGACAGACGCGCTTGAGGACCTTACTGCGACGAACACCGCTTTCGGGGGAGGCTATCCGATCCACTTTTCGCCGACGTGGCACTTCGCAACTCAGCTGAGTGCGCCGTCACCTTACGTCATCATTCCGCTCAGCGTTCCGTTCAAGGATGACTACTACCACTTGCCTTCGTGAGGAAGTCCGTTTGGGGAGGAGCGGCTGGCGAAGCTTAAGCGGCTTCGGCTCCCGTCGCTGATCGCGCTGAAGTTGTGAGCGGAGTTCTCGTATCGGAGGTATCCCGCCCAGCCGCGCGCGTCCTCGAGCTCAAGACCTAATTTCGCCAGCAGACGATCGTTGCTGTCGTCCACAAGCCCGCGGCATCGCCATCCAGGAGGCCGGCGACTCCGGCAGCCCGGTCAACTGGGGCCAGCACGTCACCGACGAGGACTACGACGCGGCGCCCGCGTCACAGCCGGCCTGGACACCAGATAGGAGCAACCGATGGAACATCGATCACTAGGACGCACCGGCGTCTCGGTCAGCAAGCTATGCCTCGGAGCCATGATGTTCGGCGAGTATGGCACCAAGGACCACGACGAAAGCATCCGCATCATCCACCGCGCGCTCGACGCCGGGATCAACTTCATCGACACCGCCGACGTCTACTCCCAGGGCGAGTCGGAGGAGATCGTCGGCAAGGCGCTGGCTGGCGGCAAGCGCAACGATGTCGTTCTCGCCAGCAAGGTCCACATGCCGATGGGCCATGAACCTAACCGCCGCGGCAACTCCCGCCGCTGGATCATGAAGGAGGTCGAGAGCTCGCTAGGGAGGCTGGGTACCGACTGGATCGACCTCTACCAGATCCATCGCCCGGACCCCGACACCGATATCGACGAGACGCTCGGCGCGCTCACCGACCTCCTCCACCAGGGCAAGATCCGCTACCTCGGCCACTCTACGTTTCCGGCTTCGATGATCGTCGAGGCGCAGTGGACGGCACAGAGACGCGGCCGCGAGCGCTTCCGTTGCGAGCAGCCGCCCTACTCGATCCTGACGCGGGCGATCGAGAACGATGTGCTCCCCACGTGCGCGCGCTACGGCATGGGCGTGATCGCCTACAGCCCGCTGGCCGGCGGCTGGCTCTCAGGACGGTATCGCGAGGGCTCCGAGGTGCGGGGGCCGATGTCGCCGGCACGCCAGCGGCTGGCCAACCGCTTCGACCTGTCGATGGCAGTCAACCAGCGCAAGCTCGAGGCTGCCGAACGGCTCGCGCAGCTCGCCGAGGAGACTGGCATCTCGCTGATCGAGATGGCGATTGCGTTCGTCGTCCGTCATCCTGCCGTGACCGCCGCGATCATCGGCCCGCGCACGATGGAGCACCTCGAATCCCAGCTCACCGCAGCCGATATCGAGCTCTCCACCGACGTGCTCGACCGCATCGACAGCATCAACCCGCCCGGGACGACCATCAATCCCGCCGACAACGGCTGGGTCAGCCCCGCCCTTCAGACGCCCGCGCGCCGACCCTAGACAGAGAAACGGCCGGGCGCGCCGGATCGTCGGAACGGCCGTCTCGGTTCAGTCACGAGTTTTCCGCGGGACGCGACCAAGCTAATCCTGGGCCGCGGCGTCGAACTCGATGTTTAGGCTCCTGACCCCGCGGAACTGCGGACTCCGTATGTGCTCGATCCGCTGCGGCTCAATCAGCCGGATGTCGGCGAGCCGCGCAAAGAGCCGCTCGAAGGCGATGCGAGACTCGAGGCGCGCAAGCGGTGCGCCGAGGCAGAAATGCTCGCCGAATCCGAAACCGAGGTGGTCCATAACGTCTGGACGATCGACATGGAACCGGTCGGGCTCGGCGAACTTGGCAGGATCACGGTTGGCGGCGGCTTGCATGAGCAGCACATGGGATCCTTTGGGAATCGTTATGCCGTGCAACTCGATCTCGACGGCCATCCGCCGGGGTTGCCACAGTACAGGCCCCTGCAGTCGTAGGCACTCCTCGAGCATGCGCGGGATCAGTGATGTGTCCGCGCGGACCTTTGCCATCTGGTCCCGGTGCTGAAGAAGAAGCAGAAGCGCTGAGGCCATGAAGTGGGCGGTGGTGATCACGCCGCCGGCAAGCAACATCGCGGAGATCGCCCGCGCCTGCGGCATCTTGAATTCACCTTCTCGGCCTACCTGCTCCTGCACGACAAAGCTGATCACGTCGTCGCCGGGATTCTCGAGCCGCTCGAGAAGCATGTCGCTAAGGTAGCTGAGCATCTTTTGGGCGTGTACCTTTTGTCCTTCACGGAACTCATCGGGCATCCAAGACAAGCCCGAGGACTCGAAGCTCGTCCACGTGATGATCCAGTCCATGTCGCTTTCGGGGATTCCCAGGAGTTGCATCGTGAGCTTGAGCGGCAGCTGATGGGCAAAGGCTGAAACGAACTCGGTGGAACCGTCATCGATGAAACGGTCGATCAGTCCGTCGACCAGCTCAGTGATCAGCGTCACGTAGCTGCGGAGACGCCCAGGTGCGATCGGTGCCTGAGCCAGGACGCGCTGGGGCCGATGGAGCGGCGGGTCGAGTTCGTTGATCATCGTGGCGTCCTCAGGCCCACCACCGAACCAGATGCCGCTCAGACCGCTTCGCGCCTCGGTGTTCGAGAATGTGCTCCACTCGGACAAGGCCCGCTTGACGTCGTCGTAGCGCGTGAGGAGGTAGATGTTCGGTCGATCAGGAATCTGATACACGGGTTGGTGTTCCCGCAGGTGATTGAGGAACGGGAACGGATCCTCTGAGCCTTCGAGCGACGGATAAACTGGAGCTGGCGCTGTGGCGGTCATCGGTACTCCTCGGTAGCGGGCACGCCGTATGCAGTGTCTCGGCTATTGTACTTGCGTTTCCGCAAGCTGGCAGGTAGGATACCGCACCATGGAAGAGGTTTCGCTGGCGGGCCAGGTAGCCATTGTGACTGGAGCGGGGAGAGGACTTGGTCGCAGTTATGCGGATGACCTGGCCAGGCGTGGCGCGAAGGTCGTCGTCAATGATATGCGCCGGAATCCTGAGTATGGCGACACTGAAGTCGATACTGGTCCGTCGGCGGCGGACCTCGTGGCGCAGCAGATCGAGCGTGAGGGTGGCACGGCAATATCGGCGAACGAGACGATCGCGACCGTCGTCGGCGCCCGCCGGACGTTCGAGGCCGCTATGGGGGCGTACGGAACCGTAGATGTGGTGGTGCACAACGCCGGCAATCGGCAAAACGCCTACTTTGAGGCGCTCACCGACGAGCAGGTGCAATCGGTGCTGGCGGTACATTTGCTGGGCGCGTTTCGGCTGCTGTCACCCGTCTGGCCCGTCATGCAGGCCAATCACTATGGCCGCGTCGTGCTGATCGGCTCCAGCGTCGGCGCTTACGGTATGGAGGGCATCAGCAACTACGGAGCCGCTAAGGCAGGGCTGATCGGTTTGACGAAGTCCCTCGCTCTGGAAGGAGGTGATCATGGCATTCTGGTGAACTGCGTGCTGCCTCAGGCGGATACCGCTGCGACGAGCGGTCGTCCCAAGGGCCGGACGCTCGTGAGCAGAGCGAGCCAGGAGGTGGCCTCGGCCCGAGCGCGCATGGGGAGCCGAGTAGGGGCCGAGCTCGTCGCGCCGCTCGTGTCCTTCCTGGCCAGCCGACAGTGTGAGGTTACCGGCGAGGTGTTCTCCTGCGGCGCCGGGACATACGCCCGGGTTTTCACGGGAGTGACACGCGGCTGGACCAGCCCGACCGATCAGGTGACGGCCGAGGATGTGCGCGACCATCTCGAGTTGATCAGGAGTACCGACGAATGGTTGCTTCCGCGGTCGGCTCCGCACGAGATGGACATCTTTGCCGATGCGTATGCGGAGCTTGTCCAAGGGTCGCCGAACACTCGCTGATGCGAATACTGCAGCCGCGGACCGAAGCGGAGCCGCTGCGTGCGAAGTCCAATATTTGCTCAGAGGCGGACCATATTGGGCCCTACACCCGGCGATAGAGTGAATCCTGAGAGAGGAAGACGATGTATCTTGAACGACTGCGGCTCGATGGCAAGACGGCAATAGTCATCGGGGGTGGTGGACGCGGGATGGGCACCACCACGACGATGGCGTTAGCCGAAGCCGGCGCATCCATAGTCGTTCTCGAGCTGACAGCAGGTCTCGGAAATGACGTAGCCGCTAAGGTCCAGGCGAGCGGGGGCCAGTGTCGTGCGATCGAATGTGATGTCACCGATCGAGCGCGGCTGAAGGCAGCGCTGGGCGAGGCCATGGAACATGCTGGAGACGTGCACTGCCTCGTGAATGTCGCTGGCGGGAACAACGTCGGTGCCTGGAACCCGATTGTGGAGTTCCCGGACGACGTCTACGACGCTGTGATGGCGCTCAATGTCGATTACGTCTTCACCGCTTGCCGCGAGGTGGCCCGACACATGGTCGAGCGGGAGATTCGTGGCACCATCGTCAACTACTCCTCGTCGAGCGGAGTGGCGGGAGCGCCGATTCACTCGCCCTACGGCGCGGCGAAGGCTGGCGTGATCGCGTTGACCTGTTCGATGGCGGTCGAGTGGGGCCCCCACGGGATCCGCGTCAACGCCGTCGCTCCCGGGAGCGTGAGAACCTTCCGGGCGCGCGCGAATCGTGACGGTTCGGGGGAGGTGCTGGATCGAGCCGGCGCGGACGAGCACGCCAAGACCTGGGCGCCACTGGGCCGACGACTGGAGGCCGACGAGGTATCGGCCGCCGTTCTCTTCCTAGCTTCAGAGCTGGCCAGCGGCATCACCGGCCAGACCCTGCTCGTCGATGCCGGTTTGACCGCGCGAGCCCCGTCGGGTGGCCTCGAGTACTTCGTAGATCGGCGCTGAGACGATGTCCACCATGGCTTCCTCTCAGCACCATGGCGCGTCATTACGGCCGCTGGACGGGAAGGTCGCTGTCGTCACCGGGGGGGGGCGCGGCATTGGCAGGGGGGGGTCGCTTCGGCTCGCCCGGGACGGGGCTCGCGTTGTGGTTGCCACCCGGACGGCCGAGACTGGTGAGGAGGTTGCCCAGGAGATCATCCGACAGGGGGGGGAAGCACTGGCCGTCGCTTGCGACGTCGCTGATCCGGAGCAGGTGGGAGAGATGGTCGCTCAGTCGGTCGACTGGGCGGGCACGGTCCACATCCTCGTCAACAATGCCCAGAGCTTCGGCGGCCGAAGGCGCTCTAATCCCCGCCACACGATCGAAGACTATCCAGAGGAGGAGTGGCTGGATATCTTGCGTTCCGGCCTCTTTGGCACTTGGTACTGCTGCCGGGCGGTGTTTCCCTACATGAAGGCGCAGAAGTACGGCAAGATCATCAACTTCGGCTCCAACAATGGGCTGTACGGGCAGCCACTCAAGGTGGGCTACAACACGACCAAGGAGGCGATCCGGGGCTTCACCAAGACCGTGGCGCGCGAATGGGGGCCACACGGGATTCGTGCCAACGTCGTTTGTCCGGCTCTCGAAAGCGATGCGATGCTCGATGCCCGTAGCAGGCCAGGATCGATGACCGCCGACCCCAGCGTAGTGCCGCTGGGTTACTTCGGGGATCCTGAGCGCGACGGGGGCGGTCTCATCGCGTTTCTGGCAAGCGAGGACGGCGACTACCTCAGCGGTAATACGATCTGCCTCGAAGGTGGTTGGCATTTCATGCCGTGAGCGGATGATGGAGCCAATGACAAAGCGGGCGCCGCACACGGACTCGTCGGGCCAGGAGATCACATACCCGTCACTGCACGGTGCAGAGTGTCCGTGGCCATCGCTTGAGTTGATGCGCAAGCGGCATCCCGTCTACCAGCTCCCAGACCAGCCGGATCTGTTTGCCATCTCACGCTGGGAGGACATCCGCTACGTCTCGTCCCATCCTGAGATCTTCACCAGTGACCGCAGCCGATCGGCGCTGCTGGGCACCGATGTCGACGTTATGATCGGCTCCTCGACGCTGGTCGTGACCGAGACCGACGGGGAGGAGCACAAGCGCAAGCGCGCGATGGCGTTCCAAGCGGTCAAGCCGGGGCGACTCGTCACCTATGAGCCAATGATCGCGCAGCTTGTCGATCGGCTGATCGACGGGTTCGCTCCACGCGGCCGAGCCGATCTGGTCGACGAGCTGACCGGTCCATTGCCAGCGTATGTCACGTGCCACATGCTCGGACTGCCTGAGGAGGATGTCGATTACATACGCGAATGGGGCACGTTCGAGGTTCCGGGGCTGCGGTGGTACTCCGAGGATTTTGCCCGCAGGCAGCTAGCCAGTGCAGCGCGGATGAACAGGTACTTGACCGCGAAGGTACTTGACAGACACGAACATCCGGGCGACGACGTGATCAGCGACGTCATTGCCGAGCAGATCGCCCAGGACGGCGAGTTCGACCTCGCCGAAGCTCGCTCACAGGTTACGGTGCTACTCGGCGGCGGCGTCATCACCACAGCTCACTTTCTCTCCACCGCCATCTGCAACACGCTGGCGAGCCAGGGGGTGCTAGAGCGGGTCAGTGCGGATCACGCGCTTATCCCGACGTTGATCGAGGAGGCGCTGCGCCTTGAGACTCCGTCTCTGTGGCACACGCGGCGCGTGCTGGTGGACACCGAGCTTCACGGCTTGAGGATTCCTGCTGGAGCGTTTGTCCTACTCATGACGGCCGCGGCCAATCGCAGCGAGAACAGGTTCCCCAATCCGGACGTCCTCGACATCGATAGGCCAAACTTGAAGCATCACGTCGGCTTTGGCTATGGAGCCCACTTCTGTCTTGGCGCGCCGCTGGCGCGTCTCGAGGTACGCATTGCGTTCGAGCATCTGCTCACGCGGCTACCGAATCTCAGGTTGGCCAACGACAATGACTTCAAGCACATCGCAAGCGTCCAGTTCCGAGGCTTGCGGCGCCTAAATGTTGAATTCGATCCGGCGCCCACCGTCTGTGGCGACCGCGGCTGACACAGGAGGCTCGTCGTGACTTCTCCAATCTTATTAGACGGATATGTCGCCGTCGTCACGGGAGCGGGGCGCGGGATAGGACGTGCTCACGCGCGGGAGTTCGCTCGCCGTGGCGCCAAGGTGGTCGTCAACGATCTTGGACGCGAGCACGCAGATGCGGTGGTAGCGGAGATTCGAGATGCTGGCGGCGTCGCGGTTCCCTCCTACGACACCGTGGCGACGGCCGAGGGCGGCCGAGCCGTCATGGAAGTGGCGATCGAACAGTTCGGCACGGTCGACATCGTAGTCAACAATGCCGGCAACGTGAGCAACGGCTATTTCGAGGATCTGTCGCCAGAGGCCATAGAGAACGTGATCGCAGTGCACCTGAAGGGTGCGTTCTTCGTCACACAGCCGGCTTGGCGGGTAATGAAGCAGAAGGGGTATGGCCGGGTGATCATGACGTGCTCCTCCTCGGGGATGTTCTCCCATCAGGGCCTGAGCAACTACGCGGCCGCGAAGGCTGGCGTCTTCGGCCTGTGCAAAGCGCTGGCGTTCGAGGGGGAGCCGCACGGGATACTCGTGAACGCGCTGCTCCCGGGCGCCAGTACGACGATCGCAGCCGCGGATCCCATCCCGGACATGGACAAGTACTGGACGGACGACTATCGCTCGGTGATGGAGCCTCGGCGGCGGGCAGAGGCAGTCGCGCCGATGGCGGTGATTCTCGCCAGTCCGGCCTGCCCCGTGACGGGCGAGGCGTTTGCGGCGATGAGCGGTTGGTATGCGCGGGTGTTCGTCGCGCAGGCGTCCGGCTGGGCCACGCCCGACGTCTCGACCGTGACCGCCGAGGACATCGTCGAGCACTGGGACGAAATCCGCGATCTCGACGGGTTCTCGGTCCCGAAAAACACCTTCGAGGACATGCGTGGCGTCGCCAATGCCGTCGCCGGTCTGGGCTGAGCGGGCGGATCGGTGCCAAAGTTTACGCTTGTCGTCCTCACCGGCGCGGCGCCGGGACGTGAAGAGGAGTTCGACGACTGGTATGAATCGGTGCACATTCCCGACGTTCTGAGTGTGGACGGCGTAGTTGCCGCGCAGCGGTTCGAGTTCGTCGACGTCCAGGGGGGCGATCCACCAGAGCCGCGACAGCTCGTGCTCTACGAAGTAGATGCTCCGAACGTGCGCGCCGTGCAAGAGGCGTTCGCCCGCGCCCATGCAGAGTGGTCGCAGGAGCCAGAGCGCCACCGTTCTGACAGCAACGGAGGCAAGTTCTGCGCGTGGTACTTCATGCCAAGCAGTGAGCGATTCGTCGCCGGAGTGCAACCGAAGCCGTGATGCCGCGGTCAGCGTGGGTCAAGCTCTGAGGCGGCGTCGCCCGATCTAGAGCTCCGCCTGGCAGGGCTCCGACCTCCAGGTCGGGCGGTGCGCGAAGCGCCAGGTTTTTAAACGAGGTTCGCGCGCCCGCCGAAGCGGGCGCGCGAACTGGCATGGGTTGGCTGGTCGTCTCGACGTGTTACGGATGGAACACGTCGCCAGTGAACTTGTCGTTCGTCGCGAAGATCGCCAACGGGTGGGAACCCGACGGCGCGAAGTGGTTCGTGGGTGTGAACGCCATCGCCATCCCACTCGCTGACTGCGGTTGGCTCAGAGACACGTGTTGAAGAGCGCTGTTGAGCGTCGACTCGTCGATGCTCCCCGCCTGCTTAGCCGCCTGCGCGAGCATTGTCACGAAGTCGTACTCCAACGACGGGACTATCAGATCGTTCGGGAATCCGAGCTTCTGAAGCTCAGCCACGAAGGCCTTCTCCCCGGGGGTTCGCTTGGCAGGCAGGGTGACGGCTACGGGATTGTTCAGCGTGTCCGCGTTGACTAGTGCCGCAGGCGGATCGAGCTTGTCAAGAGGGTTGGCGCCGCAGGTCGTGTCGCATTGGGTGAACGCTGTGATGCCTGCCGCGGCTCGACCCTTCAGGACGATCGGTGACTGACCTTGCGTGATCAACGCGTATCCGTCCGGATGCGAGGCCGCTGCGTGCAGCCATTCCGACGTGTCGTCGAGTGCGGTGGGACCGAACGCGACCTGCGCCACCGTGCTGATGCTCAGCTTTTTCAGGGCGCTCACGAGTTGCCCTTCCTCCGTCGAGCCGGCAGCGTCGTCCACGTAGATAACGGCGAGCTTGTGGACGCCGTGCGCGGCGATGTTTTGGGCCATCTCACCGGTCTCCGTTGGGTACGACGGGTTCGTCGTGTACTCATACGGGTCCTTGCTGGGATCGATATACGTGGGGTCCTGCGTGATGTTCATGCCGATGATGTGCGCCGCGTTCAACGCAGGAGTCGTCGCGAGCCCCTCATCGCCGTCGACGCCGTTAATCACCACGTTGGGCTTCGTCCCCGAGCTCAGCGCGGACTCTTCCTCGGTGACAGCATTCGCGGGAGTGCTCGCGTCATCCTTGGAGCTCACTACGACCTTGTGTCCATCGATCCCGCCAGATTGGTTGAGGACGGCCGCGGCCGCCTGGATCCCTTCCAGCGCGTTGTGGCCGTAGACTGCGAGCGGGCCACTCAACCCGCTGATGAACAGGATGTTGAACGGCGCCTTGCTGGAGGACGGCGTGGCCGATCCGCTCTTTGCCGTAGAACTGGAGCTGGTTGATGAGCTGCTGCCGCATGCGGCGATGGCTGCCGAGACGAGGGCAGCCGTCAATAGGCCACCGAGGCGATACCGCCAGCGGACGGGTGGCTGATGTGACGTAGACATTTCTATCCTCTCGGTTAGTCTTGGAAGGCAATCGTTGACCGGGCCCGTTGAGCAGACATTGGCTTCCGGCCGGCCGGCGTCCGTCGCCGCTCCCTCGTTGTGTTGTAGACCGCGCTCTCGCTCCCGGACGTGCAGCTCATCTGCGGGCAGATGTCGCACGCGGTCCTCGAACGTGCCGAGTTTTCTCGATCTTGATCGGCGTCGTCCGTTTTGAGGTCAGTCGGCGTGGTCCGCCTGCGTGTACTGCAATCGCACGCCGGTGCCTCCGTGGTGGCGCCACTAGGCGGCGGCGGCGCCGCACGCGAGCGTGACGTCTCAGTGCGCTCCTCTCCTCGCGGTTTCTCCGACCGACTTGCGCGCAAGTCGAATGCAGTATATATATACATTGCTCGAGGCGGCTGAGTCAAGGCGTGTGCTTGTATGCATCGAAATCACACGCGAGGCCAATCTTTGGACAACGTCCATGGGCCCGGTCACGGGCAAGAAAGCGCTCGCCTTGAAGGCTTGCGGAGTCGTCGAGCTGCGGGCCGCACGCTGGCTCGTAGAAAGGAATGACCATAGGAGACGGTCCGGCTCGTGCCGCGATCGACGATCGGCGGAGGCAGGCTCCGGTTTCGCTTTTCTCAAACTTCGTCAACCGGGTTCGTGTCAGCAAGAACGGAACGGCGCTAGGGTCATTTGTCGATGAGCCGGCCTACGTGCGGTGCGGCTCGTCCGGCCCGACGGTCCTTGAGCGATTCGAAGCCGACGTCCTACACCGGGCGTCAGCAACGCACGTGGCGGTTGCGGGCAGGTTGAACGATCTCGCTCTGGTCTGCGCGCGGAGGCGCTCATCGAATCGCTTGAAGTTCTGGCGGGCAGACCAAGAAAGGCTGGCCTGCGGGCGATCGCGTGGTCGATCACGCCCGTCGGCGATGCCGAATATGCGGCCCTCGTGCGCAAGCCACGACCCGCTGCCAGCCGCTGGCTTCGGTCCGGCACGTCGCCGTTCGATGATCTCCTCGACGCGGCGGCGATTCTGGCCGACCCAGCCGACGATCGCAGGCTTGCCCCGGCCTTCGATAGTGCAGACAGCAAATCCACCCAAACGCAGAGGGACAACACCGAGTCGCGCGCGCAGCCGAGCCTATGCTCGACGCCTCGAAGCGGGCTCACTTGTAGCCCACCGCGCGGACTTACGTCGCCGCCCGGAGTAACTTGCGGACACGCAGTTTGGTCTGTCCTCCCGAAGGTTGCGGGGCGCGATGCCGGTCATTCGTTGGGGAGGTGATTTGCGAGAGTTCGTTCAAGGATGAGCTATGCGCTCCGCTGGAGATCTAGCTGAGCCCGAGGCCAGTGTCAAGGATTGGGTCGGCGCTGTCGGCGCCGGGCAGACCACCAGTATCAATGGTAGCCCCGTCGCCTAACTCCAGCAGGGTCACGGTCACCTCTGGGTGACGCTCCCGCATCATCGCTGCGAACTCGCGACCGCGGTGCCCAGTGGCGCCGCGGATCCCGGACGAGGCCATGCTGCGAGTCATGAGCTGAGGATCGGGTGCCTCGTCGGGCGGGGGAAACCAGTGACAAGGAATGACATGTCGTGCACGTAGAAGGACACCAGCGGCGTACGCAGCCTGGTCGGGGTCCATCCCGAGCGTGCTTCCACCGACGGGAAGGATAACCAGGTCCGGTTTCCAGTAATCGCGGATGATGGTCATTTCTGCGGACAAGCCCGTGTCACCGGCATAGTAGATACGGTAGCCGTGTTGCAGTGTCAGAAGGATTCCGCCGGCGAGTCCGGCATAGAGCGATGTGGCGGACGAACGGTCTTCGGTAGGATCGATGACGCGGTACGCCGATTCGTGGCTAGCCGGAACGAAGTGAACGGTCGTGTCCCGGTAGGACACGGAGCCACCAAAGTTCATGTAGGTGATATTCGGTAGGTGACGGGTGAGGAGCAGCATGCCGAGTTCGAAGCCAGTAAAAATGTCGACGCCAGGGCTGGCGCCACGCACCCGGGGTATCCCCTCCGCGTGGTCAGTGTGGCCGTGACTGACCAGCAGCGCGTCCACCGTAGCTAGGAACTCGTCGGCCCCAAATTCTGGAATGAGGGTGGGATTGCCGCGAAACCATGGATCCGTTAGGAAGCGGGTGCCACCTGGAGTGTCGATTACGAACATCGACAATCCCACGCGGCGGATGGTCAACCTACGGTTCTGCAGCATCAGATAACGCCGCCTGCGACTGCCGAGGATGTGATGTCGGGCGAGAAAAGGCCAGGTGAGGAGTCAGAATCATGTGTACCGCAATAACAAGCGGGGACTCGTTGTCGCGTCGCTAGCGGTGCGGCCTGCCAGGCCTTGGTGTCGCCGCCGATCAGAGCGCGGGGAGCGCGGCGCGCACGGCAGAGGCCGTGTGTGATGGCGGGATCGACGTGAACCGGGCGGCGGGCGCTGCGGCTGTTAGACGGCTTTCGCAAACTCGATGTGCAGCTTGTTTAGGCCGCGGAAGGACGGACTTGGAACGTGCGTTAGGTCGTTGTCCGCCGCTACCCGTAGATGATCGAGTCGTGTCATTAGTTGCTCGAGCGCGATTCGCAGCTCTATGCGCGCCAGCGGGGCTCCGAGGCAGAAATGAGGCCCATGGCCGAAAGCCATGTGCTCGCGCACGTTGGGTCGCCGTGCATCGAAGGTCTCTGCGCCCACAAATTTGGCCTCGTCGCGATTCGCCGAGCTCAATAGGAGCAGGAGGTATGAACCGGCCGGAACCCGGACGCTCCCAACGTTGGTGTCGACCTTGACACGGCGAGGGATCCAGACCGACGGAGGATCGAGGCGCAGCGCCTCCTCGATCATCCTGGGAATCAGTGAGTGATCGACACGAGCCTCGCGCATCTGCTTTTCGTTTTGCAGCAGCAGGAGCAGCAGGTTCGACAGGAAGTGGGCTGTGGTGACGACACCGCCGCCGAGGAGGATCGCGATCTGCGATCGCACGAGCGGCAGATCGAAGTCTCCGTCACGGGCAACCTGCGTTTGGATCACCAGGCTGAGGACGTCGTCGCGTGGCTGCTCATATCGCTGCTGGATGAGCTCGGTCAGGTAGACCATCATCTGCTCGCCGTTTCTACGCTGCTGCTCTTGGTACTCGGAAGGCATGAATGACAGGCCAGAAGCTTCGAAGCGGGCCCAGAAGCGGATGAACTCGACATCATCCTCGGGCACACCCATCAACCACAGTGTCAATCGCATTGGCAGCGGATACGCGAACTCCTCGACTAGGTCGCAGCGCCCCCGGTCGATGAATGCGTCGATCAACTGGTCGACGATTTCGCGGATCTTGGTCTCGTACACCCTCAATCGGCTCGGCTTAAGCGGCGCGAACAAGAGAGCGCGCTTCGCGCGATGCTCCGGAGCGTCCGACTCGATCAATGCGTTGGAGTGCGGCGTCGAAAGAGCCCAGTCAACACCGTTCAGGCCCGCTCGGCTCTGATAGCTGGAAAAGACCTCCGGGTGAGCAAAGACGTACCGTACATCCTCGTACTTAGCCACCAGGTAGACGCCCGGACGCTCTGGTAGCTCCTTGACCGGATCGTGCGCCCGCAGGTGTTCGAAAAGCGGGAACGGGCATTCAGCACCCTCCATTGACGGATAGCGCACCATCCTCTTCTCGCGCGATCCCTCGAGAGCTTCGGTCATCGAGCCGCCATCCTCTGGTAGATCTCCTGCGTATAAGACGCTATGCGGGATCAAGCTACCAGCTGGCTTGCGCGCGTGCAAGTACGCTGGCTTTCCGACCTGAGGGCAGTCGGCCAAAGATGCGGCGCCCGGCATTCCCGGGATTGGCATGGGCGACGCCGGCGATTACGATCCACGCGGCTCAATGCCGGCGCAACGAGAAAGGTAGACATTTGGGTCGTCGGGCAGCCGGTATACCGAGCGATTGTCGGGCAGCCGGTATACCGAGCATGAACACCCGGGCCTCCGGCTTGCCGGATCGCAAGCGAGCTTGCTAGGATCGCGCCGTGACCGGCGAGATCTCGTACATGGGGCAGGTCGCAATCGTCACCGGGGCAGGGCGCGGCATCGGGCGCTCCCATGCGTTGGAGCTGGCACGCCGCGGGGCCCGCGTTGTCGTCAATGACCTGATAGCCGGGAATGCATCCGCAGTCGTCGCCGAAATCGCGTCCCGGGGCGGAGAGGCGGTGGCCAGTTTCGACGATGTATCGACGCCGTCGGGCGGCGCTTCGGCGGTAGCGGCCGCGATCGAGCGCTTCGGCACGGTAGACGTCGTCATCAACAATGCCGGCATGCTCCGTCCCGGCTACTTCGAAGATCTAAAGCTGGCGCAAATTCGGAGCGTCATCGATGCGAACCTCATGTCGGCGATTTGGGTGACGCAACCAGCGTGGAGTGTGCTGAAGAAGAAGGGATACGGGCGTGTGATCGTCACGAGCTCTGGGTCCGGGATGTTCGGCCACCATGGGGTCGCCAATTACGCTGCGGCGAAGGCGGGTCTGTACGGACTCGTCAAAGCGCTTGCTTACGAGGGCCGCGAGCACGGCATCACCGTCAACGCCGTCATGCCAATGGCGCGCGGCATGCAGGCAGAGGGCAATCCCATCCCGGACCGCCACAAGTTCCCTCTGATTCCCGCGCTCGCAGATCGCACGGAGCCAGAGCTCGTCACAGCGCTCGTCACGTACCTAGCGAGCCGTGCATGCGAGATGAACGGTCAGGCGTTCTCGACGATCGGAGCTCGGTATGCGCTGGCCTTTATGGGCATAGCCGAGGGCTGGGTCGCGCCCACCGTCGACGACGCGACTCCAGAGGGCATTCACGCCCATTTCGACAATGTGATCGCCCGGGATGGTGCGCTCGTTCCTCGGGACCTCTTTGAGGAGCTTGCGGCCGTTAACGAGGCTGTTGCGGCACTGAGCGGCTAAGCGAGGAGGCAGCAATGGACCTTCAAGAACTGATTGATCGCCAGACGATCACTGATGTTCTTACGCGATACTGCCGAGGCGTGGACCGAATGGACATTGAGACCGTCCGATCGGTATTTCATCCCGACGCTGTCACGCACCATCCGCCGTACGCAGACGGCCCAGTGGAGGAGTTCCTCACCAGTCTCGAAGTCTCGGCGGATCAGACCACGCGCTGGACGCACTCGCTGACCAATGCCCTCGTGGAGCTTGCTGGCGACACCGCACACAGCGAAGCGTACTTCGTGTCACTTTCCCGCAGCCATAACGGCGACGGTCTGATCGACTACCTGTTCTGCGGTCGATATCTCGATCGCCTTGAGCGACGAGACGGCCAATGGCGTATTGCCGAACGCACGGTAGTTCGGGACCTGATTCGTGTCGACCCGGTCGCTGACGTCTCAGAAGTCGAAGCCGCCCGGGGAATTGTCGGCGAGCGCTCGAGGGCGGACCCGCTCTACGCGCTTCTAGAACGCGCGGACGAGTAAGCCATAGGAGCCACATGACCTTCGATCATTTTCGACAGCTGGGTATCACGGTTGAGGACAGAGTTGCCACCGTTGCGTTCACACCGGTGCACGAACATGGCGTTGAGCCGTCCTTCTTCACTGAGGTCCGCGACGTCTTCGGGCCACTTAGCATGGACCCGCGCGTTCGGGCTGTCGTCCTGACCGGCGCCGGCGACAGCTTCTTCAGCGGTTTGCCCTCGTCGTGGACACAGGAGATGGTCAGCGAGGGCTTGGAAGTCACTGCGGGTCAGATGCTGGCCGCCCGGCAGATAGTGGAGCAGATGCTGAGTTTTCGAAAGCCTCTGGTCGCTGCGGTCAACGGACCGTCGTTCAGCGTCGGAAACCAGCTCGCATTACTGTGCGATGCAGCAATTGCCGCCGACACCGCGACTTTCGCTGACCACCATGTGGAGCATGGCATTGCTGCGGGCGATGGCGGAACCCTCATGTGGCCATTGCTGGTTGGTCCGGCGCTTGCGCGCGACATTCTGCTTCGCGGCCGGGAGCTGACGGCCGCTGAGGCGCGTGACCTAAACCTGGTGGCAGACGTTGTCGCGCCGGACCGAGTCCTGTTGGTTGCGGTCGACCTCGCGCGTCGGCTCACCGAGCTGCCTGGCCTGGCCTACGCTGCCACTAAACTGACCATCAACAACTGGTGGCGGCAAGCAATCGTATACGCGTGGGATCTCGCACTGGCCTACGAAACCGCAAACCTCCTGGATCGTTGACGCCGCTTTGCGGCAACTCGGAGAACGAGCCTCTGCCAGAGCACGAGATCGTTGCGATCGTCAGCTTACCGGGACTGAGATATAAGGATACGCTCGCCCAGGAGACGGCACCAGAGTGACGAACCTCGACGACTATTCCAGAAAGTACAGGCACGCCGACCTGGAGCGCGACGCGGGCGTGTTAAGAGTCACACTGCACACCGACGGAGGACCGCTGGCGTACGGTCGGCATGTGCATACCGAATGGCTGGAGCTATGGAGCGACATTGCCCGCGACGCCGGCACGCGCCTAGTCATCATTACCGGGGCCGGAGAGTCATTCATTCCGGCGCGTCCCATGCCTGGCGGGACCAAGCGAGCGGAGTCGTACACCCCTCAGTTGTTTCACGCTTTTTGGCACGAGGGGATGAGACACATCATGGACATGCTGGCGATCCCCGTGCCCGTTATCGCGGCTGTGAACGGGCCGGCACGTATACACTGCGAGATCGCACTTCTGAGTGACCTCGTCCTGGCGACGCCGGACACGGTATTTCAGGATCTGCCCCACTTTCCCGAGCAGGTGGTGCCCGGCGACGGGATGCACGTCCTGATGCCGCTCTTGCTCGGGAGGATCCGTAGCGGCCCCTTTTTGTATCGGGGAGAGGAGATCAACGCAGAAGACGCGCAGCGATTAGGCTTGGTAAACGAGATCGTGGAGCGGCCGGTTCTGCTCGGCCGCGCGTACGAGGTCGGCCAAGAGCTCCTGCGGCAGCCGGACCACAACCTACGCTACCTACGGATGCTGCTGATGCACGACGTAAAGCGACGGATGCATGAGCTGCTAGGACTAGGTCTGGCGGTTGAAGGTCTCGCCTCGCTATCCAACGACTGGTCTGACTGGGAGGCACCCAGGGTGTGACCTGCGCGCGATCAAGCGCCAGGGTCACCCTCCGTACAGCTTCGCAATAAGCCTCTCGCGGCCTCCGATCGCCCGCTGCTGCGCAGAGCCGGCGTGACATTGTCGGTCTTGGGGGTCCAGGTCACCGCGTGAGGTACTCGCGAGTAAGACAAGCGGGAGACGGGCAGCCCATCAATATCAAAGCGTTGACTAGCTCAGCGGCTAGTATGTCAAGAACTGCGCGGACGCCATCCTCGCCGGCAACTGCGAGACCATGAACTACCGGACGACCGATCAACACCGCGCGCGCGCCGAGGGCGATTGCTTTCACCACATCACCGCCGCGTCTCACGCCGCCATCCAGAAGGATTTCGACGCGATCCCCGACCGCGTTCACTACCGCAGGAAGGGCGTCGAGCGTCGCCTGTACGCCATCGAGCTGACGTCCCCCATGATTGGAGACGATGATTCCCGAAGCTCCGTGGTCTGCGGCCAGCACGGCGTCCGCTGCGGTCAGCAAACCGTTTACCAGAATGGGCAGCGGGCTGGTGCTAACGATGCTCTCAAAGTCGTCCCAAACCAGACTGCGGTCGATATCGACGAACGCTCCCGGCGGAACGTCGTCCGCACGTTCGCCGAGCACGTCTCTGAGGAGGGTCATCTCCGCCGTGACGTGACCGCCGCGCACAGCCCGATCCCGGGTTCCTAGCACCGGTGAATCCACCGTCAGCACGAGCGCCTCGAAGCCCAATTCGGCGGCTTGGGCGAGCAGGGCTTCATTGAGTGCCTGATCGCGGTACCAATGCATCTGAAACCAGCGTGCCCCATCCGGCGCCGCCTCGTAGACAGATCTCATCGTGCAGGAACCGGCCGCGGCCGCGCACATGATGGTTCCAGCGGCGGCGGCGGCTCGCGCGGTCGCACGCTCGCCGTCGACATGGAACAGCCGTTGTTGCGCGGTCGGTGCGACTAGCACCGGCATTGCGATGCTCGTGCCGAGTATCGTGCTGGCCATGGCGACATCTTGAACGTCGACGAGCATTCGCGGTCGCAGTCTCCAGCGCCTAAACGCCGTCACGTTGTCATCCAACGTCTGCTCGTCGCCTGCGCCGCTCGCCAGATAAGCCCACTTCTCCGGAGGCAGCACGGCTTCGGCCGCGCGCTCGTAGTCACGGAGCGTCAGAAGCTCGTGTGGCTCTGTTCGCAATCCGCCCTTTCGGCGCCTGGGTGTGCTCTAGTCATCGGGCCGTAGCAGCTTGGCCACCCGGATACTCGCACCGCTTGCGCGTCCGCAAAAAACATATCACTTCGGCAGCATATGCGCAAGGATCAGAGCTGCGGATCGGGCGGCGATGAGCGTGGTGGGTCGACCGCCTTTGCTCGCGAGAAAGTTGGCGGTAGGATGCCCATATGGCCCTGATGTCCCGGCGTAGCTCCAGATGCTTGTCGGTTGCCGACAAGTTGCGCAAGGTCCTACCCGAGGCGGTCACCGTCAGCGTCGGCGACTCCATACTGGATTTGCATTCGCGCGACCTTGGGCCGTATCGGCACCGGCCAGACGTCGTAGTGTTCGCGAGGCGGCCAGAGGACGTCGCGGCAACGGTGAACTTCGCCGCGGCCGAAGTGGTCCCCGTCGTCCCGTACGGCGCCGGAACGAGCAACGGGGGTCTCGCTATCCCCATAAAGGGCGGAATCAGCCTGGACCTGAACGGTATGGACGACATCCTGGACATCAGTCCCCGGGACTTCACCGCGACGGTCCGGCCTGGTGTGACGCGCAAGCGACTGAATCGGGCTCTTGCCGAGTTCGGGCTGTTTTTTCCAGTCGACCCCGGAGCCAACGCCAGTATCGGCGGAATGTGCGCGACCAACGCCAGCGGCACGACTACGATCAGGTACGGGAGCGTGCGCGGCAACGTCCGCTCGCTGGAGGTGGTCGTGGGGGATGGCTCGCTGATCCGTGCCGGCGTCAAGGCTCGCAAGTCGTCGGCCGGCTACGACCTCGTGAACTTATTCGTTGGATCGGAGGGAACACTCGGTGTGATTACCGAGATCACGCTGCGCCTCTATCCGATTCCGGAGCAAACGGTATCGGCCCGCGCAGTCTTCCGCGACGTGTCGTCAGCGTGTCGGGCGGTCGTCGGATTAGTTGGCGCCGGCGTTGCGGTGAGTCGCGCGGAGCTTCTCGACGGTCCGACCCTGGCGCTGATCAACGAATACCAAGGTACCCGTTACAGCGAACGCCCAACGCTGTTCATCGAGATCGCCGGCGCCAGCTCAGCGGTCCCGAAGGAGCTCGACGAGTGCCGAGCAGCATGTACCGGCGAAGGCGCAATCGAATTCGAAGTCGAAATAGATCCGACGGCTCAAGCACGGCTTTGGAAGGCTCGTCATGAGTTCGCCCACGCCCTCATTCCGCGTCACCGGAGAAAGGCCATCGTTGGCACAGACATCTGCGTGCCCATCTCAGAACTTCCGGGGGCGGTCGCCCATGCCCGCGAAGAAGTCGAGAAGCGAGGAATCGACGCGGTCTTGGTCGCTCACGCCGGAGACGGGAACTACCACCTCGCGTGCATGATCGATCGAGAGGATCCGAAGGACTCCGAGGAGTTCAACGCGCTCTACGAGACGTTAGTTGATTACGCCATCGTGCGTGGTGGAACCTGCAGCGGTGAGCACGGCATTGGTATCAGAAAGATTCCCTTCCTCGAACGACAGCATCCTGACCTGATCCCCTGGATGAGGGCGATCAAGGCGCTGTTCGATCCACAGGGCATCATGAATCCGGGGAAGGTCCTCGCACAGCCGGGCCTCTGCCCGGATCAATTGCCATCAGCAGAACCTGGAGTAGAGCCCTAATGAGAAAGCCTTCAACGAGCCAAAGTACCTCTCGAACGTCGCGCGCCGGCAAATCTGTGTCGACCACCAGTGGCAAGAACGGAGGACCGGACAGCAGCGTCCGCTCAATGAAGACAGGCGCACCGGCTGATTCCCGCCACTGGTCGAATACCGGTTTCGAAATCCCCGCCCTCTACGAGCCTCGGAGCGGTGGCGCGCCGGGATCCATCGGTCGTCCGGGTGAGTATCCGTTCACGCGCCACATATATCCCACTGGTTATCGCACCCGCCCGTGGGCTCCGAGCTTGTACTCCGGGTTCGGCACGCCGGAGGACGCCAACCGCCGATTTCGATATCTCATCTCGCAGGGCAACGGACGCGCCAACATCGCCACCGACCTGCCCACGCAGATCGGGCTCGATTCCGATGATCCCGACGCCGAGGGGGAAGTGGGTCGTGTGGGGGTCGCGATCGACTCGCTGGCGGATTTCGAGGTGATGTTCGACCAGGTTCCGCTGGATCAAACCGCCGTGTCCTTGAATCTCAATACAACAGCACCAATCTTTCTTGCCATGCTTGTTGCCACGGCACGACGGCAGCGCGTTGATCTCGACAAGGTGAGCGGCACCCTGGCGAACGACATCCTTCATGAGTACGTCGCGCGGGGCACATGGCGCTACCCACCCGAGCCCGCGCTGCGCCTGGCGGCTGACGTCGCGGAGTATGCCTCGGAGCACATGCCTCGCTTCTATCCCTTCAACATCCGCAGCATCCTTCTTCACGAATCCGGCGCGCACCCGGGACAGGAAATCGGTTTCACCTTCGCGATCGCCAGTCGTTACGTCGAAGAGCTCCTCGCACGTGGACTAGACGTCGACAGCTTCGCCCCGCGGATGTCGTTCTTCTTCGGAATGGGTCTCCATGTATTCGAGGAAGCGGCCAAGTTCCGTGCTGCGCGTCGCCTGTGGGCGGCGATCATGCGGGACCAGTACGGAGCCCGATCCGACTCCAGTCTGAAGCTGCGGCTGACCTCGGTCGCGCCATGTGGAAGCCACTTCACCGCCGTCGATCCCGAGCTCAATCTCGTTCGGGGAACCCTCGGAGTGCTCGCCGGAGCGCTCGGCGGCGTTCAAGCCATGCTCGGGACCACGATCGACGAAGCATACGAAATACCGACCGAGCGCACCCAACATCTGGCACTGCGCACTCAGCAGATCGTGGCGCTCGAGTCGGATGTCTGCGCGTCGGCCGATCCGCTTGGCGGCTCGTGGTTCGTCGAGTCGATGACCGACCAGATCGAGGCGTCCGCTAGAGAGCAGATGGACCTGCTCGGCGGGCCTTCTGGCGTCGTCGCGGCGATCGAGCATGGCCTCCCTCAGTCCGAGCTGAGCGCGCGAGCATACGAACTTGAGCGTCAGCTCGCTGATGGCACAAGGCCGAAGGTTGGAGTGAACATTTACCCAGCTAAGGACCGGACCGTCGAGCTCAAGCTCCATGCGGCGGAGCCGGAGCTACACCGGCGTCGCGCCGAGGAACTCTCGTTGCTACGACAGAGACGCGACAGCACACGGGTAGCACGCGCGCTTGCGAGCGTCACCGAGGCGGCGTGCAATGGCTCGAATATCATCGTGCCGATGATCACAGCCGTTGAGGCGTACGCAACGGTCGGGGAAATTTCCGCGAGCCTCGACGAGGTGTTCGGCAGTTACCATCAGCCGGCAGTGCTGTGACTGCACGAAAGAGTGGTTCACGAACGGGTCGCCGTCGGTTCCGAGTCTTAGTGGCGAAGCCCGGCCTTGATGGTCATGATCGCGGGGCCAAGGTGATCGCGCGGTTGCTTCGAGATGAGGGCGACGAAGTGATCTATACGGGAATCCGGCAGCGGCCGGCGCAGATCGCGCGCACCGCCGTTGACGAGGACGTGCAGCTCGTCGGGCTGTCGATTTTGTCGGGCGCGCATGTGCCGCTCGTGCGGAGCGTCCTGCTGGCGCTGCGCGAACAAGGTGCCGGAGACATACCGGTCGTCGTCGGCGGAACGATCCCCGCGGCCGATGCCGAGGTGCTCAAAGAGATGGGGGTGCGGGCGGTATTCGGAATCGGCAGCCAGTTGAACGACATCAAAGAGACGATGCAGGAGATTCGAGAGTCATGAAGACAGCGAGTGAGCAGGAGATCGTGGATGCGATCGGTCCTGGGCGTCACGTCGTATGCTCGCCTGGCTGTGGCACCCCCACAACACTGCTTGAGATCATCGCGCGCAATACGCGGTCACTACCGCGGATGAGTCTGTGCAGCGGTCTGCTACTCGGCGATTACCCGTTCCTGTTGGCTGCCGAGCAGGGCATCATGTCCTACTGCACCTGGCACGTCACGCCTGCGGTTCGCAAACTCGTAGCCGATGGGACGGTGCCCTTCTATCCCGTGCGAGCGTCGCAGGTCATGAGTTTGATCACACACCTGGGGGTGGACGTTGCCCTCATTCGTGTGACTCCTCCCGACGGCAACGGCTTCTGTAGCCTCGGCCCGTCAGTCAGTTACCCGTTGCCGGCGGTGAGGCAGGCCACCCTGGTAATTGCTGAGCTTGACGACACGCTGCCACGTACCCGGGGTGAGGGATCGATCCACGTATCGAAGATCGATATGGCGGTCGAGTCGTCGTCGCCGATGCCGGAGTACCCCCGCGCCGGGACGGATGAGCTTAGCCGCGCAATCGCCCACCACATCCTGCCGCTCCTGCCCGTCGATCCCACTCTCCAGATCGGGATCGGATCGATCCCAGAAGCGCTGGTGGAGGCTCTGCTGGAAGAAGGCGTCCCGAATCTCCGCTTTGCCGGCATGGCGATCGATGCGATGGCCGATTTGCACGACGCAGGCCTTCTAGCGGTGGATGGCTTCGTGCCGTACCCTCCGATCATGGCTGCCGAACTGATGGGGACCCGCCGTTTGATGGACTTCGCACACGAGAATCCACTGCTGGGCGTGTACAGCACGCCGCTGGGTATCACCGCGTCGAATCTGTCGCGATTTGACCGTTTCGTGTCTATCAACTCAGCGATAGAGATCGATCGCGGAGGTCAGGTCAACGCCGAATGGGTTGCTGAAAGACAGCTCTCCGGGGTTGGCGGTAGCGTCGACTTCACGGAATCAGCCCTCCTCTCTGTGGGCGGCATACGGATCATCGCGATGGCTTCCACCAACGTGCGTGATGCGTCGTCGAAGATCGTGCACGCACTCGGCCGTGAGGTCCCCGTGACCGTGCCACGCCACAGTGTTGATTATGTCGTCACCGAATACGGTGCGGCCAGGCTCGGGTTCGCGAGTACCCGTGAGCGAGCTGAACTGCTCGCCAGCATCGCACATCCGGATCACCGTGATCTAATTCTCGAGCAGGTACCTGTGGCATGAGTGTCGTCGAGCTGCGCGATGTCTCTCCCCGTGACGGTCTTCAGGACATGAGCCACACACCCGATTGACCTGTACTGTAGGACCGCCGACCCGAGCTTCAGATACTGACGAGCTGAGCGTCGGCGATGCGGGGCCCGTCCCCGCTGAACTGGGGCGCGTCCACCTCGTCGAGCAGCCCCGCCGCCTCCACGGCGCTCGCGACCGGGAACTGCAGCACGAGCACATCGGCGCCGTTGTCGCCGGCGCGAAGAACGGGAGCCTTCTCGTCAGGCTCGACCCACCCGAGCGTGTGCGGCCGCACCTCGCGCGCGTCGAAGAGCAGCGACCCGGCGTAGAGGAGGTAGTACTGGCCTCCGCTGCCGGCGAGCTCCGGCCCGGGGGCGACGGCCCGTCGGGCTAGCCGCAGCCGGTGCGCCGCCAACCCGTCGTCGTGACGGTGAATCAGCTCCTCCAGCACACTTTCCGTCTCGAGGGGTGGGATGCGGGGGACTTGTACGACGACGTTGCGGCCTGCGTGGGCGCTCATCCGGTCGCGCGAGCCCGGCATGTAGAAAGTGCCCTTGCTGGCGCGTGGCCGCAGCGTGAAGAACGAGATCGAGCCGCTTGGCCCCGGTACGATCGGACCGTAGGGCGAATCGGGGTCCGTGTAGTGGAAGCTGATCGGTGGCACGGCGGCCTTCCCGACCCGTCCACCGTCCCCAGCGACGATGACCTGGAATTGGCGAACGTGGTGGAAGTGCGCCGCCAGCTTAGCGCCGCTGAACTCCACCAGAAACGCCTGCTGGTTGCCGCCGGCATCGACGTGGAAGCACGTGTTGCGCGCGCTGCTACCGTCTTCCAGCAGGACGTCACGCGCTTCGGTTAGATCCGCTTGCGCGACCATCTTCATCTCACGGCCTCCTTCGTTCGTCGCCCGCTCGCCTATTCTACCGGCGGCATTGGGCGTGTGTGAGATCGAGGCCCTCCCGAGACGCTCCGGACCGACGCGATCTGGACGATCGCGGCCCCGCCGAAGCGCAGCTCGCTGGCGCGTTCCTCCCAAGCCACGACGTTCAGGCTGGCACGGCGGCCGAGGAGTGCAAGTTGTCGCCGATTGGTTGCGCGACATGTTCTACGAGCGAGGGAGGTGAGCGGCGGCGCAGCTCGGGCGCGGCAGCGTCGCGTCGGGATGCGACGGAACGTGGAGCGTGCGCCCATTCAGCCCACGCTCTCGGCGTGGCGGATCTCGGTGGTCCGCGCGTAATCCGTGTCGGTGCCGAGCGGCGACTGCGCGCTGGCACCGGCGTCGACATTCAGGCATTGCCCGGTGATCCCGGCGGAGAGATTGGAGAGCAGGAACAGCACCGCCCCGGCGATCTCGACCGGGTCGACACGTCGGCCGAGCGCGCTACGTAGGCTCGCACGATCGGTGATCGCATCAAACGTGTTGCTCGACGCCGCCTTGCTCAACGGAGCGGGCACCGAGCCGGGGACGATGCAGTTGGCTCTGATCCCCTGCCGGCCGAGCTCGACTGCCAACGTCTTGGTGATGGACATCACGCCTGCCTTGGCGGCGCCGTAGGGCCCGTGATAGGGAGCGCCTTCGAGCGCGCTCACGGAAGCGAAGTTGACGATACTTCCACCGTTGCCGCACTCGAGCATGGTCCTGGCAGCGATCTGGCAGGAGTGGAAGACATAGGTGAGATTCACGGCAAAGATGTCCTCGTAGACATCCTCGGGATACTCGTGCAGCGGCAGCCATGTTCCCGCGTTCCTCGACGTGCCGCCCGGACGCTCTAATCGCGTGCCCCCGACAAGATTGACCACGCCGTCCAACCGCCCGAACTTGCTCGTAGCCAGCGCGCAGGCGTTAGCGAGGTCATCGACGCTGCGGACGTCGCCGGCATATCCAACGCTGTGCCCGCCTGACGCCTTGATCCGGCGCTGCGTCTCCGCGACGCGGTCGTCGGTAATATCAAAGGCGACGAGGTTGCCTCCCGCATCCGCGATGGCGAGCGCCGTGGCGGTACCCATGCCGCCGCCGCCGGCGCCGAACACGATCACAGCTCGGTCGTCGAGTCGTAATCTATCCGTGAACACGTTCAGTCCTCCTCGGTGGAATTGGTCAGTCCGCGACGGTGAAGTTGACGGCGAAGGGGAGCGAACCCGCATCGGGAAGCCGTACGATCGTGTGGGTCAGGCTCACGAGCGACCATCGATGTTCCGTCCACGCGCATCCGACAGCTTAGTTTTGACTCACGCGCAAGTCAGCTAGCGTTAGACCACGGCTACGGCGAGGCGGTGACAGGAGCTCAACACGGCTTGCCCCGCCACCGATGTCGGACGGACGGATCTGGAGTGCCATCACTCAGCGCGAGCGCGTCGCGGAACGGAGCGTTCCCGAGCGTGTCGTACATGGTGTAGATGACTCGGCTGAACTCATTACTCCTCCGGCCCTCGGGGCGGAATGGGGCGCGCAAATCCTGTCGGCTGCCCCGGCAACGTCTGGTTAGATGGCGTGTTGACGTAGGTGCCCTCGCTGTTGCGGAACCATCCAGCGGCAGCCAGAGTACCCCCATCGGCGTTGATGATCGCCCCGGTGATAAAAGCCGAGAGATCCGAAGCGAGGAACAGGATTGCGCCGGCGGTGTCCTCCGGTCTCCCCAGCCGTCCGATTGGGACCCACCACGGGATGAGGTCGGCATGGTAAGCGGTGAGGCGTTCGTATCCCGGAGATGTTTGGGGCGTCCATGTCTTATCAGGGGCGATCTCGTTCACCCGGATCTGGTGCGGCGCCACGAGCGACGCGAGGCTGCGTGTGAAGCCGGAGACCGCCGCTTTGGTCGCCGAGTAGACGACTCGATTCGGGTAGCCGCGCAGCGATTCAATCGTCGTCAGGTTGATGATGCTGCCACCCTCTCGGCGCTCGATCATGCCGGGAAGTACGGCCTGGCTGCACAGGAAGACCGTCTTTGCGTTGAGCGCGAACAGCTCGTCCCAATCCCGCTCGGTCGTGTCGACAAAATGGGCCGTGGGATGCATGTAATGCCCGACGTTGTTGACCAGAGTGTCCACGTGTCCGAACGTCGCCACGGCGGTCGCGACGAGCTTGCGGACCGAAGCCGCTTGCCGGACGTCGCATGGAAACGAGACCACCTCACTCCCGGAGCCGCGGATGGTTTCCGCCGTCTCGCTGGCCAGATCGCTGTCGATGTCGTTGACCACGACGCTTGCACCGTGCTCGGCCAGCATCAAAGCAGCGGCGCGACCGATGCCGCCTCCCGACCCGGTCACGATCGCCACCTTCCCATCCATAAGGTCTGTCGGCACTAAAGTCCTCCCGTTAGCGGACCGGATCTTTTTGGAACGCTCATCCGTCGGGCGCGCCGCCGCCGAACGTAGCCACGTCTTCGAGGTCCCGGTTCACCCGAACGGTGACCTTGAAGCTCGCGTCGAACATCTCGACGCGAAGTCCCACGGCGGCGACGCCGTGATAGTTGACCGGGATACCTCGAGCCTCCCCGTCTACGACGACCGTTGGTGCTCAGACGTTGCTCACCCCAGATTGGCTTAGCCCGGCAAGCTGAGGCCCAACCGTCGAGCGAGCTCTGTGGCAAGCAAATCTGAAAGCTCACTGCCAGTTGTTGGGTTTCAAACCAGTTGCCAACGTCCCCGATCCCAGCGCCACAAACCGGCGCCGTGTCGGCTGTCATCTGCGGATTGACCATTGGCTATCCGTCTCCGACGTCGACCTTCCGTCGAGATGGCAGAACTCTACAGGATTTTTGACTCGCGAGCAAGTAGGCCGCTGCTGCGGAGCAAGCGTCCGGACCCAAAGAGCTTTCGTCCGGCCGGCGAATTCCTCCTACAACGACCGCGGTGGCCGGTTGCCGGCAATCGACACGGCAGCGTGTGTGAGCGCGCGTCCGTAATCTGGGCGCTGAGGCCGAGGCGCATGAGGGTCCTCCCGCACGGACCTTGACCACGGCTGCCGCTGGCGGTACCGTACTCCCTTGCGGACAAGCAAAATGATCTTGGAGGCGATTCGCCGTCTACTGGCGAGGCGAGGAACTCAATGGATTTTTCGATTCTGTTTGAAGGGCAAGTGTCGTACCCATCCGTGGAGAGGGAGCGGGAGGTGCTTCGCTCGGTCGTCGAGCAGGCGACCTTGGCCGATGAGCTTGGTTTTGACCGCTTCTACTGCGTCGAACACCACACTCTGGAGGGCTATGCGCACTCGAGTGCCCCCGAGGTCCTGCTGAGCTTCGTCGCAGCGCGTACGCGCCGGATTCGAGTCGCCCATGGGGTGATTCCGCTGCCGTTCAAGATGAACCACCCCGTGCGCGTCGCCGAGAGAACAGCGATGCTGGACATCCTCAGCGGCGGGCGCCTCGACGTCGGGGTCGGGCGCAGCTCCAGCGCGCGTGAGCAGGAGACGTTTGGCGTAACCGATGAGGAATCCCACGTCGAACTGGTGGATGGCCTGAAGGCGATCGTGAAGATGTGGACCGAGGAGGAAATGGAGTACTCGTCGGACTATCTGCAGATACCGCTGCGTACGATACGTCCGAGGCCATTCCAGCAGCCGCATCCGCCGTTACTGATGGCGTGCACGCGCGATGACACATTCGACCTGGCCGGGACTCTCGGGGTCGGGGCACTTAGTAATGCCGCTGACGGCCCAAACGCCACGCGCCGTAAACGTGACCTTTATGACGCGGCGGTCGCCGCGAGAAAGCCCGAGGACGTGGTCGGAAAGTTCACCAACGACTGGCTCGGCGCCACCGTGTTCACCTGCGTGCGCGACGATCGCGACGAGGCGCGGGGGCTCGGATTGCGCGGAATGCGCTACTTCATGGAGGCGTCGCGCTACTACTTTGCGCGCGGAGCGGTGTTCCCCGATCCGAACTCGTGGCGCGATGAGGATATCGAGCCAGCTCTGCGCGAGATGTTTGCTGCCTCCAAAGGGAGCGGCTCGTTTTCGAAGGTGACCGCAGATCTCGTGGCTGAGAGCTCCGGGAAGGTGGGCGTCGGTCTTGGCAATCGCGCACTCGATCCGGACGAGGTGTTGGATGCCCGGTCCTCCGCCATGGGCAATGCTCACGACACGATCGACTTTGTCGAGCGGATGGCGGATGCAGGTGCCGACGAGTGCTATTTCGTAGTTCAGATGGGTGGGTTGGACCCCGACGTTGTGCTCGAGAGCATCCGCCAGATTGGGAAGAACGTGATCCCGCACTTCCGCAAGCCAACACCCGCGGTGTTCGACTTGGACCGCGCTATCTAGGAGTTACTGATCATGGCGCAACTTACCTATCAGAACGAGCTGACCGACGAGATGATCGCCGAGGCGGAGGCCATGGAGGGCGAGCCGCTGCGGGTGGAGCAATGGAATCACGAGGCTACCTTGGACACCATCCGGCGCTGGTGCTGGGGGCTTGGTGACGACAATCCTCTCTACTACGATGAGGCCTATGCCGCACAGTCGCCTTACGGCAGCATCGTGGCTCCTGCAACATTCCTGGCCACCGTGTACACAGGCCAGGTCGGGGTTGGGATGGTCGGCATACAGCCGTTTGGGGGGGGTTTCAAATGGAAGTTCGATGAGACGATCCACCGGGGCGATCGTCTGAACGTCGATGCTCGCCTCGGGCCAATCAAAGTGGTATCCGGCCGGCACGCCAGCCGATTCGTCATCCAGAGCACGCTGAACACCTATTTCCGTGGCGACGGCGCGACAGTCGGCCATCTGGAGGGTTGGACTCTGCGAGTGCCTCGCAGCAAGGCGGCCGGCGGACTGGCGTACGAGCCGCGAAAGGCCCACAGTTACAGCCGAGAGGAGCTCGAATCGATCCGCCTGTCGGCGATCGGCGAGGAGCGTCGCGGCGCGGAAACCCGCTATTGGGAGGACGTGATCGTTGGTGAAGACATCCCTATGATGGTCAAGGGCCCAATCGATCTCATCACGATGATCGCGTACTACGCGGGCAACCACGGCACGCCGCGCTACAAGAGCACGGAGCTGGCCTGGAAGTATCGGACCTGGGCCGTCGAGGCGCCGGAGAACCTACCGAACAACTACGATCCGTTCTACTACGCGGAATCAGTCTCGCCCTCGGCTGGTCACACTCGGGAAGATGTTGCGCACGAGGTCGGGATGCCTGGTGCCTACAACAATGGCACCCAGACCATGGGTTGGATTGGGCACGCGGTGCAGAACTGGATGGGGGACGACGGCTTCCTCTCCGAGCTCACCGTGACGCTACGACGGCCCGCCATCTTCGGGGACACGGTGTGGTGCGGAGGCCGCGTCTCCGCCAAGCCAGAGCCTGGGCTGGTGGAGCTGGACCTGAGCGCGCGAAATCAAATCGATGACGCGGTCGCGGATGGGAGCGCCGTCGTCCGACTCCCCGTCCGCAGCTGACCTCCGGCACATGCACGACCGAGCAGGATGGCTCGGTCGTACAGTGCGTCAAGGCTCTGGGTTCGATGAATTGGCCATGCGCGGTCGAGCAGGTCGGCGGGTGGCACGACTTCGGCCACTAGGCCGAGAGAGAGGTTCTTAGCTGACTCCGGCGGGTTCGCTTGGGTGGGGGTGGGTGATCGCAATTTCCCGTTCGTAGGAAGGATCGTTTCGGTCGCGGCTGCCCGAGACAAAGGCCGAGGTGTCAAACCCTTGACGGGCCGCCTCTAGAATCACCCGCCGGTGGGCGATACGCCATTCCCCGCTGCGGCGTTCATAACGATCGATGTAACGCGCCACGCCCATCTGCACCTCCCCTTGTGAGGTAACTACGCGCGACTGCACGTAGATCTCTCCCCACGCGACGTCGCCGTCGACCTCGAACAGGAGATTGCTTAAGGCATGCTGGATTGGACCGTGACTGGGGTCCATGGTTCCGCGTTTCAGGTGCGCGAGAAAGTCAGCCGGGCTTCCCTTGAAGACCCCGTGATCGTCGTAGGCGTCAGGGTGATAGCAGGACAGCAGCAGGTCATCATCGCAACGGTCAACCGCACGGGAAATGCGCGTCACGAGCTCGGTCAGCTCCTGCTTGTCGAGAAGCGTCTGTATCTGCTCCTGGGAAGCCATTCTCTCTCCTCTCGCGCGAGCGTCTCGCGGCACTGTCGGGGTATGCCTGCGCGCCGATCAGGCTACCACACTTGCTCGCCCGTCAAATGTCGATTTCGGCTACCATACTTGCTCGCCCGTCAAATGCACAGTTGGGGGAGTTTCGATGGCCATTGCCGACGAGGAACTGACGTATCCAGGACCCGCGGGGTCTGAGTGCCCGTGGCCGCTGCTGGAGAAGTTACGCGCCGAGGCGTCCGTTTACGAGCTGCCCTACCGGCCCGGCGTGTACGTCGTGTCCCGCTACGCCGACGTGCGCTACATCCTGGGGAACCCGCAACTGTTCTCGAGCGGCGGGGTGCGCGCGCAGCTCAGCGGCTTTGATCTCATCGACGTCCCGTCCGAGGACGACCGCGTGATGAACGAATCCGACGATCCCGCGCACGCGCTGAAGCGCCGGATCGGCTTCGCCCCGCTGAAGCCCGGCCGGCTGAAGAGCTACGAGCCATTGATCCTCGACCTCGTCGACGAACTGATTGACCGCTTCGTGGACGACGGACGCGTGGAGTTCGTGAACCAGTTCGCGCAGCCCCTGCCGGCGCGTCTGACCTGTCGCCTGATGGGCGTGCCGTTGGAGGATGAGGACTTCGTTCGTAGCTGGGGACGGTTCGAGTCCTCTGGCCTGGCGTGGATGGACGACGAGTTCAAGCAGCGCCAACGATCGAACTCGGCCAAGATGCTCGAGTACCTCACGAAGCTGATCCAGGCGCGCCACGAAGACCCCCAGGATGACGTGATCAGCGCCGTCATCAAGGAGCAGGTCGACCGAGACAACGAATTCCATCTCGCCGACGTCCGCGCTCAGTGCGCGATTCTTATCGGCGGTGGCGTCGTGACGACCGCCCACTTTCTCTCCAGCTGCATGCGGATGCTCGTGGATGATCCCACCCAGATGGCAAGGATCCGCAGTGACTTCAAGCTGATCCCGAACATGCTCGAGGAAGGACTGCGGCTCGAGCCGCCAAGCATGTGGCAGCCGCGCATCGCGCTCCAGAACGTAGAGGTGGGAGGCCACAAGATTCCCGCCGGCTCATTCCTCCTCATGATGTTCTGCTCCGCCAACCGGGACGACCGGAAGTTCGAGTCCCCCACCCACTTCGACGTCACTCGCAAGAAGGCGAAGGAGCACCTCTCATTCGGCTACGGCGCGCACTTCTGCCTCGGCGCCCCGCTAGCCCGACTCGAGATGAAGATCGGCTTCGAGCGCCTGCTCACACGCCTGGACAACATCCGCTTCGGACCCAACAACGACTTCAAACACATCCCCAGCGCGTCATTCCGCGGATTCCACCACCTCCAGCTCGAATTCGACACAACACCAGTTTCATAGTCAGCATGGACGCACAGCTCGGCGGCCCGCGCAGCGTGAGCTCAATGCGTCAACGGCTGCCTCCGAGGACGTCGGAGGGGCGGAAAGCCTTTGTCCTTTCGGGCGCGCAAGTGATAGGCTGTCGCGAGGAGAGATACGCGATGAGCGAAACGCGATGAGCGACGGGCTAACCGAACGGCCGCTATCACTGGTTGAGGACGTAGCCTCGGAGCTGACGCGAGGCAGGATGGTTGTCGTCATTGACCCCCGGGTGCGAGAGAACGAAGGCGACCGGTTATGGCCGCGCAGAAGGTGACGCCGGCTCCGCTGCCAGAGCCGGTCGGCAGCGACGCCTCAGAAGAGACGGCCCGAGAATCGCGGGCCCAGGTACCGGCGCTCGAGCCGGAGGAAGAGCCGGCATAACCGATGGCACTGCGATTTGGCTTCGGCTCTCTGGGCAATCGCCCAGAGGAGATCATCGAACTGGCCCGGCACGGCGAGCGTTTGGGGTGGCATCGAATCTGGTTCGGAGAACACGTGGCGCAGCCCGACGCGCAGAGGTCGCGATATCCATACGGCGAGGTGCCGCTGACGCTAACGACGATCGATTACCTCGATCCGCTGATTCAAGCTGCAGCGATCGCAAGCGCGACGGCGACGATCGAGATCGCCACGTCCATCTTTCTGCTGCCGCTTTATCACCCGATTTTCATCGCCCGCGCGCTATCCACGCTTCAACCGATCGCCGAAAATCGTTTCATATTCGGCGTAGGTGTCGGATGGATGCCGGAGGAGTTCGAGGCGCTCGGCGTTGACTTCAACCGCCGCGGCCGACGGATGGATGAGGCACTTCGGTTCCTCAGAAGTGCGCAGGGCGGCGGCGTCGTGTCCCACGAGGGTGAGGAGTTCTCGTTCGGAGCGCTGACGATTACGCACAGGTCGGTATCGGTCCCGTTGGTCATCGGCGGCAGGAGCGAGCCTGCGCTTCGCCGCGCCGCACGGTACGGCGACGGCTGGGTCTCGACTCCGGACATCGAGGTCGACGAGGTTCTCCGGAATCGCGAGACTATCGAGAAGCACCGCCGGGAATTCGGCACGCAGGACCGCGAGTTCACTTATTACATTCGGCTCGCGCGTCCGGACCCGGAGCTGGTCGCCGCATTTGCAGCAGAGGGTTTCACGGAATTCAACGTCGGGGCCGTCGATTTGTTTCCACGCGCCCAGGTCGCATCGATGTCGCTCGAACAGAAGGCCGGGGCGCTCGAGCGCGTCGCCGTGCAGCTGGGCATCAGCCAGCCTGAAGTCCCAGTTCTCAATGATCTTGATTAGCGTCGAGAGCGCGGCTCTCGTCGACTCTGTCCCACTCGCAACGGTCGCGTGATGTCACAAGCATCAGTCGTTGCTTCAACCTTCGCATACCCGTGGGATCTCGCTGACACCGGAGTAGAGAGCGCGCTTCGCCATCTCAGCGACGATGGATTCGGGGCACTGGAGCTCACGGTCTGTTACCACCCGATCACGCTCCATACGCCGGGAGCTCCAGACAGAAGGCTCATGTACATGGACAGGGGAGCCGTCTTCTTCCCCGCGCGGCGCGAACGCTACGGTCGGGTCAAACCACACCTCTTCCCAGAGCCAGAGGTGGTGAAGGCCTGGACGACGGCGGCGGAGCTGGCGCCGGGTATGGGGCTTGATCTCAACGCCTGGACGGTTGCGCTCTATCAGCCGTGGATCGCCCATGAATATCCTGATACGGCGCGCGTGACGCCTGCGGGGCAGATCAACCTCGGCGGAGTCTGCCCCACGTCTCCTGATGTCCGGGAGTTCATGGCCATTCTCGTCGGTGATCTGGCCGAGCAATTTCCGATCAGGACGGTGCAGCTGGAGGGTGTGTGTCACCAGTTCTTCGATACCGGATGGCGCCTGCCACGAGTGCTGGTTCAGCTCTCCCCGTGGAACCGTTGGCTTGCCAGTCTCTGCTTCTGCTCCAGCTGCGTGTCGGCGGCGGCAGACCGGGGCATATCGGTGAAGGCGTTTCGAAAACGGATCTGCGATGAGCTCGAGGCGGTCTACCGCGGTACGGCCCCGCCGTCAGATCGTCCGTTCGACGAGCTCCAAGCCGAGCGCATGGCCGCCGACGGGGATTATGCGGAGTTCATTTCGATGCGTGAGGAGGTGTGTGTCGAGCTCGTGCTTGGTATCGCCGAGCGTCTTCACGCCGCCCGACCGGACGCGGTGCTGGGCCTCTGGGGTCCGCAGGAGTTCGATGGTACGCAGCTGAATCTTGAACGAGTCTTGCCGGTCATCGGTGTGCTCCAGACCCGGCAGCCCATGATCGCTCCCGACAATGCTCGCCGGGCACGCGAGATCGCGGATGCCAACGGAATGCGAGTGACCGCCGTGCACTGGTGCGGGGGAAGGATCGGGCCGGCGTGGGGCCCGGAGTTCGAGAGGGCGCTTCGAGCCTCGGTCGAGCTTCGGATCGATCAGATCAACCTGTTCAACTGGGCGATGCTACCGCCGCAGATCGCCAGCGCGATCGTTCCGCTCCTGCGTCGGATCGAGGCTGAAGTCAACGGCTGCTAACCACGACCATCGAGCCACCGCCGCGGAATCAGAGCTATAACGCCTGGGATCGCCGGCAGTCATAGGACGTCTGAAGTCAACGAACGTCTTCGATATTCCAGTCGGTGCGGATCTCGTCTTTGCGGGAGGCATCGAAGATCTCCAGTCGGAATCCGGACAGGGGGAGAGCGTGATAGTTGACGAGCTTCCCGCGGGCCTGACCGTCCATCACGACCGGCGCGCCCTCCGACTCCAATCGGCTGCGTTCGCGGTTGATGTTCTCCGTCCAGTAACCCAGATGGTCAAGCCGGGGTCCTGCAGAGCAATCCCAGGCACTGCCGGCAGGGCCTTCGACGAGTTCGAAGTACGGCGGGCCTTGCGTCGACATCACCACGCGTAGCGGAACCTCCGCGGTGCCGTAAGGCATGATCGCGCTCCATGTCAGTCCCAATGCTCTGGACAGCTCGTCCATGGCCGACTCCAGATCCGGGACCAGCAGCCCGACCTGCCAGAAGCCGACACCATGAGCTTCGTTCTTGCTTGCCATGCTCGAGCTAGCCTGGTTGGTCGTGCGAGAGTTCGCTCGTGACGTGGCAACTGGAATCCTGCTTGCCGACGCTAAGAATCATCGTTCCGCTCCCCTTGCCTTCCACCAGCTCCTGCCCGGGGACCGAAATCACGACTTGATACTACCTGTTTGCGTGTGCGCAGAGCGCGAATCGCCGATTCGCGTGCGAGCAAGTCGTGCGCAAGGAGCGGCTACGTCCTGAAGCCGGCTAGGCTTCCGAGATTCGGCGCCCATCAGGGCGATCACTGAGACTTCGGCGCGCCGACGGGTTGATTGCTTGCGGTAGAGTAAGACGGGTTGCCCGGTGGCGGGTCTAGCGCCTGTTGCCGAGGCCAAAGCTCGACAGCGGAGGGATTGGTGGCGAAGCTTCGATTTGACGACCGCGTTGTCGTGGTCGCGGGCGGTGCGGGAGGGTTAGGTCGAGCTCACGCGCTGGATCTCGCGGCGCGCGGAGCTCATGTAGTTGTGGCCGACGTGGGCTGCGAGGTCGACGGCAGCGGCGCGGACCCCGCCCGGGCGCGCGATGTCGTCGAGCTGATTCGATCCCGCGGAGGCTCAGCCGTCGCCGACACCAGCGATCTTCGCCACCCAGAGGCTGGGAAATCGATATTGACGAAGGCGATGGACGCGTTCGGACGGGTCGACGCCGTCGTCTGCACCGCCGGCATCGTGACCTTTCCGGGTGCTGTGACCGATACCAACGCCAGCGACGTCAACGAGCATCTCGCGCACGAGCCGAATTCCTCGTTCAACGTCGTGCGGGCAGCGTGGCCAGTGATGGAGGCGAACGGGTACGGGCGGATCGTCCTGACGGTCAGCTCGGCGGTCTTCGGTGTTGGTACCGCGCTTGGCTATGCGTGCGCCAAAGGGGCGACGTTGGCGCTCGGCAAGGGGCTGGCACGGGCGGGCGAATCGTGCGGAATCACTTGCAATATCATCGCCCCGTATGGCTTCACCCGGGAGATGACGGCATTCGATCGTCCGGCTGCGGCAGTCGCGGCCAAGCGAGAGACACTCCCGCCCGAACGTGTCTCGGCACTCGTCACGTATCTCGCCCATGAACACTGCCCGGTGTCCGGGGAGTTTTTCGGGGTCGGCGGCGGACGGGTGGTCAGGGTGTTCTATGCCGAAACCCAGGGCTACACGAATGCGAGCTTGCAAGCTGACGACCTGCCTGCCAACTGGTCGACGATTATGTCGGAGAAGGACGCCGCGGACGTTCGGAGCAACAAGCAGTTCGTTGATCGGTTTTATGATCACGTCCCGGGCTTTCGAGAAGCGGAAGCCCGCACTGACGGGTCTCGGAGCGCTGTATGAATGCCGGAGTGCTCGCCCTGAACGGCGATCCGATGTCGTGGGAGCCGCTGAGCCCGCTCTTGCTGCTCGACCGTGCGGCCGCGGCGTTTGCCGGACGTCCGGCTGTGGTCGCGGGCGCTCAGAGCCTTACGTATGGCGAGTTTCGCGATTGCTCCTTCAAACTGGCGGGAGCTGTGCGCGGGCTGGGTGCCGAGCGCGGCGACCGTGTTGCCGTGCTGGCGCACAACACGCCCATGCTGCTCGCGGCCCATTACGCCGTTCCCGCCGCCGCCGCCGTTCTGGTCGCTCTCAACACCCGCTTGAAGCCAGCCGAGCTGGCGGCGATCCTAGACCATGCCGGCGCCCGGCTCCTGCTCTGCGATTCCGAGCTCGAGGCTCCCGCCCAGGCAGCCGCCGCAATCGCTGATACCCATATCAGGGTAGTCGTGGATGCCGGTGAAGAGGGCGAACTGGCGAAGCTGACGATGGCGTCGCAGCCGCTCCGGGAGCAGGTCCGTGACGAGCGAGATCTGCTTTCGCTCAACTACACAAGCGGCACGACCGGCGACCCGAAGGGTGTGATGTACCATCATCGCGGCGCGTTCCTCCAAAGCATCGCGATGGCGTTCCACGCGCGGCTCGGCACCGACACTGCATACCTGTGGACGCTGCCGATGTTCCACTGCAATGGCTGGTGCTTTACTTGGGCGGTTACCGCCGCAGGCGGCACGCACGTCTGTCTACCTAAGGTCGAGCCCGCAGAGATCTGGCGCCTGATCCGCGAGGAAGGCATCAGTCATCTGTGCGCCGCGCCTACCGTCCTTTCCATGATCGCCCACCATCCCGATGCAGGCGCCAAGCCGCTGCCCCGCCGGCTACGGGTGTGCACGGGCGGAGCACCGCCCTCGCCGTCGCTGATTGCAAGGCTCGACGGGTTGGGCCTCGACGTCACGCATCTCTACGGGCTTACAGAGAGCTTCGGGCCAATCGTGATCTGCGAGCCGCAGCCCGAGTGGAGCAGCGCCGATCCCGAGGAGCTCTCTCGCCTCGTCGCGCGTCAGGGAGTTGGCAACGTCATCGCTGTACCCCCGCGAGTCATCGGAAGCGATGGTAAGGATGTCCCAAGCGACGGAAAAACGCTTGGGGAGATCGCCCTTCGTGGCAACGACGTGATGCTCGGCTATTATCGAGCGCCTGAGTTGACGCAAGAGGCCGCACCGGACGGCTGGTTCCGCACCGGCGATCTCGCCGTGAGACATGCTGACGGCTACATCGAAATCCGCGACCGAAGCAAGGATGTGATCATCTCAGGAGGCGAGAACATCGCTTCGGTCGAGATTGAGCAGGCGCTTGCCAGCCATCCGGCGGTGATCGAGGTGGCCGTTGTGGCCGCGCCCGATCCCCACTGGGGTGAGGTACCGGTCGCCTACGTCACGTTGCAATCCAACGTCGAGGTGCAGCCTGAGGAGCTGATCGCCCACGTCAAGGCACGTCTGGCAGGGTTCAAGGTGCCGAAGCGAATCATCTTCGGAGAGCTTCCCAGGACGTCGACGGGCAAGATCATGAAGTATGAGTTGCGGGGGAGGCTGAAGGCCACAGCCGGGACTGCCGACGATGGGGCGGCCTCGACCACAAAGCTGGGTCGGGGCTAGCGGCGCCGGGGCGGAATCAGCCTTCGAAGCGGAGAACAGCTCGTCCGCGAGTGCCCGGTCGCTCGACGTGGCGATGGGCCTCGGCCGCGGCCTCTGGCGCGTATGTCTGTGAGACACGCGGCGTCAGTTGACCGGTGGTCGCCATCTGCATCAGGCGTTCGAGCTTGGTCTGCTCCAACCCGTGGGTTCTGACGCTGACCCGCTCGACGCGTATCCCGCGCGGAGCGGCGACCGAAAACTCGCGCAGAACGATGAAGACTCCGCCGTCGGCGACCGCAGCAAAGGCCGGTTCCCCGACGAGAGCCGCATCGATCAGACCGTCAACCCCACTTGGTGCGACGCGCCTGATGTCCTCCGCGGCCTCTGGGCCGCGCTCGACAACGGCATCGGCACCAAGCTCCTCCAGCCACGACGCGTCTTCGCGGCTGGCGACGGCGATGACGCGCAGTCCCTCAGCGTGGGCCAACTCTGTAGCGTAGGCGCCGACGGCGCCGGCTGCTCCGGTTATCGCGACCGTGGCGCCCGCCGCGAGCCCAAGCGTGTCAAGACTGATACGAGCAGTCATGCCGTTCATCGGGACTGTTGCAGCAGCCTCGAGGCCGATGCCGTCCGGCACCGCGGTCGCCGCCCTCGCATGCACCACCACGCGCTCGGCGTGCGAGCCGCGTCCGCCGGGGAACGGTGAGGTGAGGGCTGCCACGACGTCACCCACCGACCAATCGGAGCCCGGCCCGACAGCTTCGATGACACCCGCGAACTCCAGTCCGCCCACATACGGAGGCTGGGTATCGCCAAGCAGCCCGGCGAACTGGCCGCAGCGCAGTCCCGTGTCGGCGGGGTTCACAGTGCTGGCGATTACCCGTACGCAGATCTCGCATGCCCTGGGCGTCGGTTCGGGTAGCTCCACGATCTGCAAAACTTCCGGGCCACCGAACTGCCAGATTCCCACTGCGCGCACGACAGGAATCATAGTCGCTGCCACTGGCCTCGATCGGAGTCTCCGGCGTCTGAGCTCCTCGATCTGGACGCTGGTGGTCGATTGATCAGTCGCCGGCCGACAGCCATGGCTTGCACTCCCGCGCCTGCCTTGTTCGAGGTCCGGGTTCGCCTGTGGTCCCGCCGCCAACCCGGTCGGCAGTTCAACTAACCGATCGCAGATCGGGTAAAGTAGGGCCGCAGATAGAGGCATCTTTCGTTGGCCGATCGGAGCAGGTTTTCGAAGGGGCCAGTCCAGAGGTTAAGCTGAAGCGAGAACCGGATGGCTAGAGGCACCCTAACCCGGCGTGAGGTTTTGGATCTTGCGGCCGAGCTGTTCGCGACACATGGCTATCGGTCCACGAGCCTGGAACTCGTCGCCGAGAGGCTGGGCGTCACCCGCCAAGCGCTCTACTATCACTTCCGGAACAAGGGAGAGATTCTCGCCGCGCTGTTCGAGGAGATGATGACGCGCCTTGAGACCGCGGTCGCTGCCGCTGCGCACGATGCCGACGACCCCTTCTTGGCAATGCTGTACGCACACGTGGAGACTGCGGTCGTGAACACCAACCTTGTGGCGTTGCTGCTTCACGAGCGGCCGGAAATCGCAAAGCTGGACGGCGTACGCGCGGCGAAGCGGCGGCGCGAATACGCTCGTCTGTTCGTGTCGGCCTATGAGGAAGGGGCGCGCGCCGGCAGATTCCGTTCGGTGGATCCAACTGTGGCCGTCAACACGCTCATCAGTGCAGCCAACGGGATTTCGTGGTGGTATCACGGCGAATCCGTCGTCATGCCGGAGATCATTGTGGAGGCGGTATTCAAGCTGCTCACCGCCGGCTTCCTCGCGCGTCCCGCGGAAGCGGCGAAGGTCGTGCGATTTGCCGAGAGCCGACAGCGTGATGGGCGGTTGACCGAGGCGACGTACGGCAGTTAGCCTAGAGCCTGCCGGGCAGCGCGAAACTGCCCCTGATCCGGCGGGCGACCGAGCGATTGTCGGCTGGCCGGTGGGGCCACAATGAAGCCAGAAGCGAGGAGCGCCACGATCTCGTCCGCGCTCGTCGACGACTCCCACGAGCTCTTCGAGCCGCGGTACCACGAGGAGAGAGCATTGGTGGCACTCAGTAGCGAGTTCACGACAATCCAGCTGTTGGCTGCCGATAGTGAGCCGGACGCGACCTCGGCCTCATACCTCTCGGTGAAGGCCCGGACGTAGTCGCATCTCCTGCGCCTCTGGGCGGCGGCGGATGGTAGCCGAGCTAACTCTGGCCGCTCGTGCAATAGCAGCGCCGTTAGCGCTGGATGCTGCGCGGTCACTCGGGCGTGACCGCGGAGGAGATCCAGGAAGCCGGCCGGCGGAGTCGAGTTCTGGGCGTGGACCAGGGAGTCTTCCAGCATGCTCATCATCTGGTCGAACAACTCGGCCAGGATCTGACCCTTCGACCCTACGTGGTAATACAGCGCTTGACGCGTTACCCCTAGTTCATTCGCGACGACCGTCAAGCTTGTAGACCGGTACCCGGACTCCTCGAATACCGCCAGCGCGACCTCGAGGACCCGGCGCTTGGTAAGTGTGGGAGGGGGCATCGCGGCTGCTGCTGCACGATATTGCGCGCGGCACCTATACGCCCAGGCGCTCCAGCATCGCCGATACGTATTCTGCGCCGCGCTCCAGGGCTAAGATCCCTTCAGCGTCGATCCGCGGTCCGACCAGCTCCAGATCGAAGAAGCCCTCGTAGCCGGCGTCTAAAAAGGTGGCGATCACACGCTCCAGTGGGAGGACGCCGTCTCCCGGAACCACCCGGTCCGGCATGGTCATCGTGCCCAGGGCGTAGTCGCTCAGCTGGACAAGCTGTAGGTGGGGAATCGCGCGCGCTACGGTCGCCGCTAGCTGAGGCTCACGCCAGGTGTAATACATCTCGGCCACGATCCCGATGCCCGAAAGTTCCGCGAGCTGGACCAGATCGCGCAGGTTGTAGGCGATGCTGTTCTCCTGGCGCAGCTGATTCTGGTTCTCAATGGCCACCCGCACCCGATGACTGCGCCCGATATCGAGGGCAGGCGCCAGCGCGGTGGCGAACGCTGCTGCTGATTCTTCGTATGTCAGTGTGCCCCCAGGTCCGGTCATCGAGTACACCAGTGGGGTGCCTAGGGCTGCCGCAGCCTCTATGGTGCGGGTGAGACGCTCGCGTTCCCTCGGCCAGAGCTCCGGATGATCCAGCGTGAACATAGTCGTGTGGATCAGGTAGGCCACCTCGAGCCCAGAGCTGCGGATGACATCAAGCGCTACATCCCAACCGATTTGATCGAACTTCCGATCTTGCAATCCGATCCTTCGAAGGTTCGCGTTGGCCAGCGCAGTCAGATCGTCGGGCAGGAGGCTGTTGGAGAACGCAACGCCGTTGATCGTCAACCGAGGATGCATGATCCAGAACGGTGGTTCGGCTGAACGTTGCCAGCACGCGATTGTCCTCCTTGGCTGGCACGGGTCGTGTACGAAGCTCGACGGATAAAACGGACAGCGGCCTGATCATCGATACGGCTGATGTAGCGCTGGTCTCGAAGTTCGCCTTGCATATCATGAGGTAGTGTGACAGCATCTTTGCGCACACGCAAGTGCGCGAGCGGCGGTCATAAAGCTTCTGCCCAGAGTCCACCGGGACCCTGGCACGAGATCTTGTGCGCATCCGATCTGCGACCTGACCGCGGCGCCCGCTCTCGAGGGCGCGGACCAGAGGAGGAGGACGAAATGTGCACGGCCGACGAGTTCTGTAACCTGGCAGGAGTCGGTGACGCGCTGGTCGCGCTGGTCAAAGCGCAGGGTGCCCGATGACTCCGACCCCCGGCCACGACCAGGTTGGCCTCGTCGGCCGGCTGGACGCCGTCTCCGTCCTCGACGCGTTGCGCGCACCGACGCGGGGCGTCGTCTACGACCTCGATGCGACCCGTTGGAACGGGATGCCCGTCGGTCCTGGGCATCCGCAGTTCCAGGTGCTCACGTACAGGAGCGCACCAGGGTCGCGCAACCAAGGGGACATGGACTTCCTCGAGCATGGGAACGCGGCGCAACTTCGCGTCAACACCGATCTGATCATGGGTACCGTCCACACCGGGACGCACATCGACGCTTTCGCCCATGTCTGCTGCGGGCCCGCTGCGGAGTGGTTCGGGGGCTACAGCGCATTTGACCAACTCGGCGACTTCGGCGCGCTCACGTGCGATGCGAGCACGATTCCGCCGATCGTCACCCGCGGCGTCCTCATCGATGTCGCTGCGGACCATAGCGTGCCATGCCTGCCGCGCGCCACCGCGATTACGAGCGCCGATCTCGCGTCCGCGCTGGACAAGCAGCAGGTGGAGCTTCGAGAGAACGATGTCGTACTCGTGCGCACGGGCTACATGTCGATCTGGCCTGACATCACCCGCACGAGCGAGTACGCCGGAGCTGGCATCGACCACGGCGCGGCGGTATACCTCGCCGACCGCGGCGCCATTGCAATCGGCGGCGACACGGAGGCGCTCGAGGTCTTCCCTAGCGGCAATCCGGACAACCCGTTGCCCGTCCACATCGAGCTCCTACAGCGTCGAGGGATTCATATTCTCGAGCTCGTCGACGTCGAGGCACTCGCCGCCGATCAGGTGTTCGAGTTCCTGTTCGTCTGCTTGCCGCTGAAGATCCGCGGGGCGACGGGCTCGCTCGTCCGCCCGATCGCGATCGCCTAATGTAGTGCCTCCCAGTCGGTGAGCTCCCCAGACCTCGGTTCGGCGGGGTCGACGGCTCGTTCCTTGAACGCCATCACGAGAGGTGAGCGTGACCTGCTTTTACAAGGATGTCGCACCTGTGTCGCATCACCAATGGGTGCGCCCCTTGCCGAGGTCAGGGCGGGAAGTATGACCCGCCGTTGACATGCATGACCGTACCGGTGATGTGATTCCCGTAAGGACCGACGAGGTACAGCATGGCGCCGGCGATCTCTTCCGGGTCGCCTGGCCGCGGCGGCAGCACCTGCCCCTCGGCCTCGGCGGCCTTCTGGCGTTGCGCGAGCGTCGGCGGCGCATCGTACCCGAGCTCGCGGTAGTTGCCACTCGTGCGCATCACGCCAGGGGCGATGCAGTTGACCGTGATGCCGTGCGGCCCAAGCTCCATCGCCATTGCGCGTGAGAAGCCGATGATCCCAGCCTTGTTCGCGACGTAGGCCGCGACGCCGCGCCGGGCCGCAGCCTCGCCGGGCCGGTAGGCGGCGCGCGAGACGGTGTTCACAATTCGGCCCCATCCGGCGCGCTTCATCGACGGCGCGACAGCGCGGATGCAGAGATACGTGCCCCGAAGGCTCACGCCCATCGCACGGTCCCAGAGCTCCTCGGTGAGCTCTTCGAGCGGGACGCTTGCGCCGAGCCCGGCGTGATTCACGAGGATCCCGATCTCGCCGAGCTCGTCAATCGTCCGGTCGACCATCGCTTGCACCTGCTCGCTCTTCGAGACGTCGACCGAAATGCCGAGCGCCTGCCCGCCCGCGGCACGGATCTCGTTCGCGACCTCGTTCGCGCCGTCCCCGTCGAGGTCGGCGATCAGGACTACGGCTCCTTCGCGCGCAAGCGCCCTCGAGTAGCTGGCCCCGATGTTCCGCCCGCCTCCAGCGGTGACTATCGCGACACGTCCGGCGAGCGCGCCTCCCGCAGGCCGGTTCATGAGGGCCACTGGATTCGACTTCGCATGACCCGACCACCTTACCCGCTTGCTTGCACGTCAGTCAAATCGACCGGCTGATTGACTGCCCCCCGATTCGGTCCGCTGGGGCGAGTGCTACGACGTGTAAGAGCGGAGTTTGACGCGTGCGCAAGCTTGACTCGTGAGAGCGTCACGACTAGCATGCGTTTGTGCGGATGGGTATGACCAGCAAGTCCGGCTAGAGGGTTTCGAGAGCCTCCCGTGAGCGACGCGACCATCGATCCAACCGAACCACGGCTGCCTCCTATCCCAGTCGAGGAGCGCTCCGAGCGGGTTCGCACCCTGCTCGATCCGCTTCGCTCAGGGAACCTGAACATCTTGCGGACGATCGCTCACCACGAGGACGCCCTTGATGGCTTGCTTAGCCTTGGCCGCGGGCTGCACGCGATTCAGGCGCTGAAACCTCGCCTCCGCGAGCTGCTAATCCTGAGAACCGCTGTCAACTGCGACGTCGACTACGAGTGGGGCCAACACGCGCGGTCCGCTCGCGACCTCGGAATGGAGGACGACGAGTTGCAAGCCGTCGTTGTCGGACCGGCGGACCCGCGGTGGTCACGGCTCGAAGCGGCCCTGCTGAGTGCCGCCGACCAACTCCACCGCACGTGCGACTTGGAGGACGCCACGTGGGGGGTGCTGTTGGGCGCTCTCGGCCCAGATGGCCTCCTCGAGGTGCTGATGACCGCTGGGCAATATCACCTCGTCGCCTTCGTTATCAAGGCCGCCCGCGTTCAGCAGGAGCTCGGTGCGGAAGCCATACCCCATGGAGCGAGCTAGCGAGCCCAACCAGATCGGCGGACCCTCTCAGCTCCTGTTGCGGGCTGCCTTGCATAATCCGATGGCTCTCCCGAGCGAGATAAGACCCAACGAATTTGCGTCAGGCAAGTGAGGGCTAAGGTTGATCAAATTGAGGATCGCATAAAGGCTAATCGAAACCCAAGGTGGTAGCGGTGGAAATCGCGGTAGATAGAGATCTCTGTGCCAGCACGGGCAACTGTGTCCTGATCGCGCCCGAGGTGTTCCATTTCGAGGGCGACGAACTCGTCTACCTGCGATCACCTGGCGAGGCTTATCGAGAACAGGTGGAAGACGCGGTGAGATCGTGCCCGATGCAAGCGATCTCGCTCACGCTGACGCCGCCAGAGTGACCGCACATGACCGGAGTTGGGCTCGAGCGTGCTTAACCCAAGGCTCCCGGAGCGTACCTCTGGTGCGTGAGTCGATCCTCCCGGCAGGGCTAAATAGCGACTTTGGGAGACGCCGTTAGATGGACGAGCTGCTTCACCGGGAGCGCGCGATCGATTTGATGAGGCGCCACAACATCGATGTCCTCCTCGCGACGACCCCCGAGAACGTGACCTACCTGACCGGTCACATTGGTCGACGGCAGTATTCGTGCGTGTCGCCACTGAGCTTTGGCGTCTTCACCCTTTCTGACGGAGCGATTGATCTGGTGGTTGGAGGCACGGATCTCTCCTATTACGCGAGTCGGCCGGGCTTCGCCAACGTGGTACGCGGCTACGGAGCGCTTCCCGGGTTGGCTGTCGAGCCCGGCTACACGCCGGTGGGTGAGGAGGCACGGAGGTTCTTCGAATTCCTCGGCAGTGAGCGCAGATCGCCCACGGCTATGGATGCGCTGGCCGCTGCAGCGCGCGAGCGCGGGCTTGTAGGGGCCCGGCTCGCGGTGGACCAACCCGCAGGCTCACCATTGCTCGGGCTCCTTTCCGAGCAGTGCGGTGGCAGCACGATTCTGCCGGCCATCAACCTGTTTCGGATGATCCGTCTGGTCAAGACGTCGGCGGAGCTTGAATGTATGCGTCGCGCCGCAGAGCTCAACGAACATGCCATCGCCTGCCTATCAGACGAGCTTCACCAGGGCACGCGGGAGTTGGACTTGGCGGCCCTGTGGCGGGCGCGGGTGGCTGGCGCGGGCGCTCTGCCGGCATGGTTCTACTTTGGCGCCGGCGAGCGCTCGGCGTGGTTCGTGCCGCCGACAAACCGTCGATTGGAACCGGGCGACATGTTCGTGTACGACTGCGGGCTGGTCCTGGATGGCTACAACGCGGACACCGGTTGTTGCGGGAGCGTCGGCCGACCGTCCCGAACCGATCAGCGCCGGTTCGATGCCATTTTCGCCGCGCTTGAGGACGCGATCGGCTTGGTTCGCGAAGGTGCGATCGGGAGCGAGATCTATGAAACGCTCGTGGCGACTGCACGTAGGTGTGGCTTTCCAGAGTTCGACAGCTCCTTCGCAGGCCACACGCTCGGACTCGAGGCCCGAGACCTGCCGTTCGTGCTAGCGCCGCGAGTTGACCTGCACGACATCTTCCTGCCAGACACGTCGGACATGCCGTTGCCGGCGGGCACGGTGCTCAACGTAGAAGCTCCGATGGGCCTGCTCGGCCACTGCGGGTACCACATCGAGCGCACCATCCTCGTGACGTCCGACGGACATCTCGACCTGATTGCGCAACCCCGTCGTCTGCTTCAGGTCGAATGAACGCGGGCGGCCACGACCTGGCTCGAGGCTACTTCGCCTAGTCCAACCTAGGATCCCTGAAGCCGTGCGATGACCGGTGCGAACGCATCGATGTCGCGGCCGAAGACGACGTAGTACGAGATCCCGAAGCGCTCGCGAGTTGCCAGCAGCTGCTCGCACACTTGCTCCAGAGTGCCGATCAGGAAGAGAGCGCTCTGCAGCAGGCGATCGACCGCGCCGCCATATCTCGGAGCCAGCCGCTGCGCCGCTGAGCGCCGGTTTTTGGTGAGCACGACGGCTTGGACCAAAGTGCTCAACTCAATATCGGGAAAGCGTGACTCGGCCGCCTCACGTAGCCACTCGATCTGACGCTCGGTACCGGCCGCCTCCAGATCCTGCCAGTCGTGGGCGTGCCCTCCGGGGAGCACTCGCTGGATGATGCTGACGATATCCGCCTGGCGGCCGGCGAGCTCGAGCACCCGCCGTGCTCCGCCGCCGACCAGGATCGGCGGGTGCGGACGTTGTACCGGCTCGGGATAGCCTTGAAGACCGCGAATCTCGTAGTGGTTGCCGTGGAAGTGCACTGGCTCCGGCGCGCACAAACCCTTGACAATCCGGATCGCCTCCTCGAGTCGTTCCACGCGCAGCCGACCCTCATCGAATGAGATCCCCATCCGTTCGTATTCGTCGGCGCGGTGCCCAGCGCCTAAGCCAAGTTCGAGCCGCCCGCCGGAAATCCAGTCGAGGGTCATCGCTTCCTTCGCGAGAAGCGCCGGCGGACGGAAGTCGTTGCAGGCCACGAGGCTGCCAATACGGATCCGAGACGTCGCCCGCGCCGCAACTGTCAGCATCGGCCACATCGCCAGGTACCGGGCGCTGCCGATCATGTGGTCGGGGCAAAGGAAAGTGTCGAAGCCGAGGCTCTCGGCGCGCGCGGCCATCGCGGCCAGCTGATCCGGTCCGCTCGCGTCCCGGACGGTGACGCCAAAGCGGAGTGGACGCTGGGTCGTGCTCAAAACGCGCCTTCGCTGGGCCGCGCTTGCCGGCGGTAACGATCGGGACGCGGTGTAACAGGATGCAGCCGAAGTCCACTCACGACGTGAAACATTACAGCTCGGGGACCAGTGGCACTTCCAACGTGGCCGGAGCACGTCGGCCGAGACCATTGTCCACACAGCCTGGACACAAACCGTCGGATGGTCCGGCTTGTCTTTCGCACGCGCAAGTGCTAACTTTTGCGCGTGCGCAGAAGCCCGGCCCCCCTTTCTCGGCAGCCGGGCCGGCAACCTAGGACAGGAGGGCTCAGACTTGGAGTTCGCACTCATATTCGAGGGGCAGGTGGCGTACCCGAGCCGTGTCAACGAGCGACAGGTCCTTCGAGCGGCGGTCGATCAAGCGACGCTCGCAGACGAGCTTGGTTTCGACCGCTTTTACTGTGTAGAGCATCACGGCTTGGAGTCTCATGCGCACTCGAGCGCTCCAGAGATCATTCTCAGCTGCATCGCTGCGCGCACTAAGCAAATTCGGGTTGCTCACGGCGTCGTCTGCTTGCCGTTCGCGATCAATCACCCGATCCGTGTGGCCGAGCGCACAAGCATGCTCGACATCCTCAGCGACGGGCGCCTCGACGTCGGCGTGGGGCGGAGCTCGAGCACGCACGAGCAGCTGTCGTTCGGGGTTCGCGACGAGGACACGCATGACCAGATGCTTGAGTCGATGCGGGCGATTGTCACGATGTGGACCGAGGACGAGATCGAGTGGAACTCGGATCTCCTCCAGATTCCTCGCCGGCGCATCCGACCGCAACCAGTCCAGCAGCCACATCCGCCGCTTTCGATGGCCTGCACTCGTGATGATTCGTTTGCCTTGGCCGCTCGACTTGGCCTTGGCGTGCTGAGCAATGCCGCCGACGGGCCGGGCCAAGCGCGGCGGAAGCGTGCGATATACGACGCCGCGATCGCGGCGCGTCAGCCGGCCGACATGATCGCCAAGGCGCCCAACGACCATTTTGGCGCGACGGTCTTCACCGTGGTCCGGGACGATCCCGAAGAAGCCCGCGCGTATGGGATGCGTGGCATGCGCTACTTCATGGAGGGAGCTCGGCGGTGGTACAAGGACGATGCCCGCCCGCCCGACCCCGACGCTTGGGACGATGCGGAGAACGAGACCGCCATACGGCGGTTGCTAGAGGGCACCAACCACGGAAGCGCCCTCAACTGGAAGGCCGAGGTCGCGCGCCAGCAGGTGGGGGTCGGCCTTGCCAACAGCGCGTTCGATCCAGACGACGTGCTAGATGCACGCTCATCTGCGATGGGGACAGCCAAGAATACGATTGAGTTTGTTGAGCGGATGGCTGACGCCGGGGTCGACGAGTGCTACTTCCTGATTCAGATGGGAGGGGTGCCGAACGACGTCGTCCTCGAGAGCATCCGGCAGATTGGAACCAAGGTCATACCGCATTTCCGTCGCGCCGCTCCCAGGACGTTTGCGATATCGGGCCCCGGGCAACGAGATCTGCGCGTGGATCCTTGACAAGGCTCGGTGTGTGTGAAAGCTTGTTTGCGCCCGAGTAAGCACGATGGTCATGGGGCGGGTTGTGATCTAGAAGGCGATTGGAGACGCGATGGGACAGCTTGACGGACAAGTGGCGCTGGTCACCGGCGCCGCCCGCGGCGTTGGACGGGCCTATGCGTTGCGGCTCGCCCGAGAGGGCGCCGCCGTTGGAGTGATTGATCTCAATCTCCACGGCTATCAGAATCCGGGGTTCGACGAAGAAATGGACGCGGACACGGTCGTCGAAGAGCTCCGTAATCTCGGCGTGGCGGCGGCGGGTGTCGAAGCCGATCTCACCGACCCTGATGCGGTCGACCGCGCGGTCCGGCAGCTCGCAGGTGAACTCGGTGATTTCAGCATTCTGGTCGCCAATGCAGGGGGCGGCGGCTGGGGTGCGCCGCGCCCCGAGGTCGCGGAGCAGGCAGCTTCCAATCTGGACCCCGAGGGGCTCCAGCGGCGCGTCGCCGGCAACCTATATGCCACCGCCTACACGGTTCGTGCAGTCGCACCGGCGATGAAGCGGCACCGCTACGGAAAGATCGTCACTGTTGGATCAATTTCCGGGCTCCTGCCCAGGCCCGACGGCTCGCACGCCGATTATGGATCGGCGAAGGCCGCGATCGTGTTCTACACCAAGTCGCTGGCGCAGGAGCTTGGGCCGTTCAACATCAACGTCAACTGCATAGCGCTGGGACTGACGACGACGCCTCGCATTTCGAAAAAGTACGCCGACGAGCCCGACACGGTGACCAACATCGCACTGCGAAGGCTGACGACCCCTGAGGAGTGCGCCGCGGTCGTCGCGTTCCTCGTCTCAGACGAGGCGTCGATACTCACGGGGAGCGTGCTCGAGGCTCACGGTGGCACACGAGTTCCTCGCTGGGGACCACCACCAGAACCGTGGTGGGAGACCGACACGGACGACGCCCTCGATGCTACGACGGGCGAGATCTCACACGCCTCGCGCTGACCCGAACGCGCATGGCGATCACGCACGACTATGGCGATTCCGAGGGCGTCACGGAAGATCTGGACGCCACCCTACGGTTAGGCGACCGCGGGGCACCGCTTGCTTGACGACGAATCCGCGGACAAACCAGGCTTGCGGATGCACAAGAGGGGGTTCTGTTGCGGTCCGACATGAACGGAGGACGGTCATGGCCATAGACGTATCCAAGCAGCTAACGCTGTCGGCGGAGCTGACCGACGAAATGATTGCTGAGGCCGAGGCTCTGGTCGGCCAAACGTTGCGGATCGAGCAGTGGAACCACGAGGCAACGCTGGACACGATTCGCCATTACGAGCATGGTATCGGTGATGACAACCCTCTGTATTGCGACGAGGACTACGCGCTCGCCGGACCGTATGGAACGATCACCGCGCCTCCGATCTTCTTGTTTACTTTCTACAGCGGTGCGCTTGGCTTGGGTATGCCGGGGGTTCAACCGTATGGGGCAGGCTTCAAATTTCGTTTCCACGAGGTTCTCCGTCGCGGTGACAGAGTCAGGGCGGACGCGACGATCGGCCCAATCAAGGTGCTCAGCGGGCGGCACGCCAAGCGCATGGTGCTGCAGACGACACAGACTAGGTACGTGCGAGTGTCGGACGGTGTGCTGGTGGGAGACGGCATCGGCCGCACGATGCGGATCCCACGGAACAGCGTGGCCGGCGGTCTCTCCTACACCAAGCGCGACCCGTACGTCTACTCCGAGGATGAGCTCGAGGACATCCGGCAACAGGCTATCGGGGAGGTCCGCCGCGGGAGCGAGACGCGGTACTGGGATGACGTGGAAGTCGGAGAGACGATTCCGCACGTCGTGAAGGGGCCGATCGATCTCTCGGGGCAGATTGCGTACTACTCAGGCTTGATGGGAAATCCGCGCACCAAGGGCGTCGACCTGCAATGGAAGTTCATCACGTGGGCCAGGGAAGCTCCCGAGAGACTCCCGAACAACTACGACCCATCCTTCTTCGGAGAGATCAAGGCCTTCACCGCTGGCCACGTCGAAGCGGGCGTCGCTCAGCAGGTTGGCATGCCCGGCGCTTACAATAATGGCGCTCAGACGACGGCATGGCTGGCCCACCCAGTTATGAACTGGATGGGCGACCACGGGCTAATGACTGAACTCGAGTCGAAGCTCACGAGGCCCGCCATCTTTAGCGACACCCTCTGGTGCCGGGGCACGGTAGTGGAGAAGTCGACGCCGGGAATCGTCGAGCTGTCGCTCACCGCCGTGAACCAGATTGACACGCAGATCGCTGAGGGACGGGCCACGGTCAGGTTGCGTCAGCGCGACGAGAACTAATTGCGCTGGACCTAGCGCAAACCTTCCTGCGGGGATCGCTCGCGGACCTTCTCGGCGACCGCGCTCATCTCCTCGTAGACACTACCCGGCAGCGTGTAGCCATCCAAGCTGTCGATCTCGTCGAAGTGCTCACCGATCTCGCTGGCGCTGGGAACGTCGTCGGTGGTCGTCATCCAGCCCTCCGCCACGGCGGCGAACGCCCGGGCGTAGCGGCCGAGCGCCGAGGAGTATGCGCGGCCGGTCACCTGGCATAACGGACTACAGAGGAAGCCGACCAGGGGAGACACCAGCTCGGATCTCCGGCGCGCGTCGGTGACCCGGCGCGAGGCGACGCGGTTGGCCTGGTTGACGCGGTAGCGGTCGGGCATCGGACTTGTCTGGCCAATCGTGGTCTTCGCAGCGGGCAGGAGGCAGTTGACCAGAATCCCGTGTTCCGCGCCCTCGATCGCCAGGCAGCGACACAGCCCGTAGAGGCCGGCTTTTGCGGCTCCGTAGTTGGCACTGGCCTCCCCCCCGAACAGACCAGCCCCCGAAGCGGTAAACACGATACGCCCGTAGCGTTTGGCAAGCATGATCCGCCACGCCGGTTGCGTGACGAAGAAGGCGCCACGTAGGTGTACGTCGAGAACCTCGTCGAGCTCTCTGACAGTCATGTCCTCGAAGTACGCGTTGCGGAGAAAGCCGGCGTTGTTGACGACGATGTCGATCGTGCCAAACGCCTCAACTGCGGTATTGATGATGATCTGCCCACCTTCACGCGTTGCCACCGATTGCGACGAACCGACAGCCGAGCCGCCCGCCGCGCGGATCTCGGCCACCACTTCGTTCGCGGCTACATCGTCGAAGTCGTTGACAACGACGGACGCACCTAGCCGGGCGAGTTCGAGCGCATGAGCCCTACCGAGACCCTTGCCGCCTCCGGTGACAACGGCAGCCTGGCGAGAGAGCGAGACTTTGGTCACTTCGTCATCGCCCTTTCGGCGTCTCCTGGGATCGGCGCGGTGGCGCGCGGGCGCGCGCAGAGGCTCATTGCAGGCACAGGGGCTCCTCCTGGTCTCGACTTGCGACGTCGCAAGTTATAGCGTGCTCGCCCATGATGTTCAACTTCAGCCGCGTCGGGACTAGTCACGGCTGAACCGGCAACGCAACCGGCCGTTGGAGCGACGCTGGGCCCATTCACTGGAACGTGTCCGCAGCCAGCTCCATACGTGAGAAGGCCTCCCGCCAGCTTGCGAAAGGTGATCGTTGCCTCGAGTCGCGGCGGGAATGATCGCTGCTGAACCGTGACGCGTCTTTCGTCACTCCTTTATGTCCTCGCATCTTAGATTAGGTCGGTGGGGCGAAAGGCGATACGGATCCTGCGTGGACCGCGGAAGTGAGGACTCTCAATGTTGCTGAGATCGCTTTTCCCGACCACCAGCTTGATATCCGTCAGTCGAGCTAGCAGACGGCTCATGCCGATTCTGCCCTCGAGGCGCGCGAGCGGTGCGCCGAGGCAGAAATGCAGGCCGATTCCGAACGCCACTTGCTCTCTCGCGTTCTGTCGCTCCACATCGAAGCCGGTCGCCCGCACAAACTTCTTCGGATCACGGTTCGAGGCCCCCGTGCTGAGGTACAGAATCGAGCCGGCGGGGATCTTGACGCCGTGCAGCTCCGTATCGACGCGCGCGAGCCGAGTCACGTGCTGGATCGGCGCCTCGAGGCGCAGCGACTCCTCTACAAAGCCCTCCATTCGGAGCGGAGTGGCCGCGAGTTTCGTCATTTGGTCGGGGTATTCGAGGAGCAACGCCATCATGCTCGCGAGCATATGGGCAGACGTCTTTGCCCCCCCTAATGCCAGAAAGGCGGCGATATGCCTCAGTAGTCCGAGGTCAAAGTGACCATCCCGTTCGACTTGCAACTGGATGAGCTCTGAAAGCACATCGTCGCGTGGATGGTCACGCCGAGCGCACAATTCGGCGTCCAAGAATTCTTGGAGCTCTGCGTTCTTGCGTCCCTGCACCGCGATCTGGTCTGCGCTGTAGAAGCGGACGTTGCCGCTGGCCAGCCCGGCCGCCCAGAACAGCATCCTCGGACGAGCATCGCGAGAGAGGCCGAGGACATCGCATATCGTCACGACCGGCAGCGGACGAGCGAAGTCGGCGGTGAAATCTGCCTCACCTTGATGGATGAAGCCATCAATCAGCTCGTCCGCGACCCGCGCGATCAACGGTTCGTACGCACGCAGTCGACTTGGCTTGAACGGCGTAAACGCGAGAACTCGATCAGGATTGGCACGACCCGGCGGGTTCGTGTCATGCTGCAGCCCATAGCCGGGGGGATTCAAGACAACTGATTGACCATTGCCTTGCGGCGCGACGACGTCGCCGGACGGCAGCGTGAATCCAAGCACATCGTTGGTGAAAAGCTCTGGGTGATGCGAGACATACAGAAGATCGTCGTAGTCGACCAGAAGGAACTCGGGACGTCCTGAGTTGCAAGGAATCTCATAGACCGGCCGCTCCTTGCGCAGTAGCTCGTAGAACGGGTACGGGCAGCGGTTCAGATCCACTGTTGGATAAACAGTTGAAAGGCTCGGCCGCTTGGTGGATTCGGTTGCCGCGCTCAGCATCAATCGCTCCGGTCTTTAAGATGTCCCCGCTTTCGCTCATTCCGGAACCAACTTGCCAGCAAGTCAATACCGTACCTGCAGCCGATACGGACGTCAAGGGGAGCCCATCGGGCGCTGTTCTGTTGACCCGCACCCGCGGGCTGGCGACGAGACCTCGACGGAGGGTGACCAAGCCAGGTCTAGGAGCCAGTCACCGTGGGCTCCGCGTTCTTCTGCCGTCGTTGCGCCGGCCGCATTGGACGCCGAGGTGCCGGTTGGGAAGAGGACGAGGAGGCTTACCCTAGCCCGCCCGTCTCCTCCGGGATCGAGTAAGGTGCGAGGTGAGATGAGCGCCGACAGGTGAGGTGGTCGATCGAGCTTCCCGGGCCGGATTCCCCGGCGGCCCTCACGACGCCCGACGCGTTCGTGTCCGCTGCGCAGGCAATCGAGCACGCCGGATTCAATGCTGCGTGGGTCACTGATCACCCGTTTCCAGCTCTGCGTCCAGGCGGTCCCGGACACCATGCCTACGACCCGTTCACGGCACTAGCGTTCGCGGCGGCCGCGACATGCCGACTACGTATGCACATCAACCTGGCGGTACTTCCCTACCGAAATCCCTTCATCACCGCGTCTGCGGTCGCCACCCTCGACCACTTGTCCGGCGGCCGAGTGATCGTGGGAGCGGGCGCGGGCTACCTCAGAGAGGAGTTTGACGCGCTGGGATCTGACTTCGACGCCCGGGCTAAGCTCACGCGGGAGAGCATCGCAGCGATGAAGGCTGCCTGGAGCGGCGGTGAGGTCACACTGCAGGGCCTCAGCTGGAGCGCGGCAGGGAACTCCCAACGACCAGTGCCCTTGCAGCGCCCCCACCCGCCGCTCTGGCGTGGCGGGAACAGCGCAGCCGCGATGGCACACGCGATCGCGGCATGCGATGGCTGGAGCCCCTACGAGGTGCAACCTGAACACAGCAGGGGCCACTCCGTAGCGCTTGCGACGATCGATGAGGTCAGCCGACGCGTGGACGGTTTCCGACGGCTTGCCGCCGATCTCGGTCGCGGGGATGACCTCGATGTCTGTCTCGTACGCCGCCGAACTGCAGCACGGTGGCTCGACCAGTCAGACCAGCAGATAACAGAAGAAGCAGCTGCGCTCGAGAAGGCGGGGGTCACCTGGGTCGCGACGTCTCTGCTGGGTGCCTGCGATCCGACCGACTTCGCTGACCGCGCCACCCGTCTGGCCGGGGTCCTCAATCTGGCAGGGCTCGTCGATGCGGAGGAATCGGACGGCCCGGCACCTGGAGACGCGCAGCGCCCTGCCGATGCTGAGCACTCGACCCACCAGAGCACCTTCGACACCTGCGGATCACGGCAGAGCACGCGCCCATGACGATTCCGGAGAGCCATCCAGTCGCGGAAGTCTTGGCTGACGTCGTATGTAACGGGTCTGCGGGCCGCGAAAACTAACTCCCGACGACTTATCCGCCTGGCGACTGGATCGCCCAGGCGGCTCTCGTCCGTCGCTCGATGCACGTGTGTGGCACGGCCCTCTACTCGTCCTCAAACCACCGCCAATTCCAGGGCTCGATGGCATAGAACGGGCTTGCAAAGAGTGACCTCAGCGCTCCTCCCGTAACGGGCGCAGGCCGAGCCGTTGACCACCACATACACCCACGCGATTGCATGTCCTCCACAAACTCCAGCGGATCCTCGTCCAGATAGACGACGTGAACACGGAGGTCCGGCGTGGTGTTGAAGCCTTCGGTTCCGGCAGCTGTTGAAAATGGCTGCGGGCCGGAGGGATCGCTCACGTGAACCATGACGCCCGCACTGCCGTGACACTCCAAAAGGCTAGGAATCCAGACTTGATCCTCCCAGGCAAGAACCCTCTGAACCTCTGCTGGAGCGGCCGATGACACGATCTCAGACATCGCCACGTACACCCCGCGCACGGGACGAAACGGGAGCGCATCCGCGCTGATGCGGATGCGCGGGTTGACGTAGGCCTTCAGCGGGATGAACCAGCCCCTAAACGGCCGCTCCGTGAGGCCCGTCTCTGGCCGGCGCCCCTCTTGGAAGGTGCTCCAAGACAAGTCGAGCCAGCTCCGCATCGCGCGATCGAGGGGTTCCTCGAAAAGGTAGTGGGCGAGGTATTGAACGTCAGCAAACGGCGGTTGCGTCTCGCCCGCGACGCGCACGCATGCAGGCGTGCGAACCCAACGATCGCCGAATAGAACACCCGGTAGCGCCAGATTTTCGGGTCGATGGTCGAGCTGATGGTATTCGTTATACAACTGATGGTGACGGGCGTCCATCACGCGGGCAAAGGTAAACCAGGACTTGCGCGCTCGCACGGTGCACTCAGCCGTGACCCGGGTCTGCGACGATCCAGGTGTCGCCGCTGAGCAGTAGGTCGCCGAGGTCCGTCTCGGATGCGGGCGGCGTGCGTTCGGTGGTGCGGCCGAACACGGGGCGCTCCACGTCCCGGAAGATGCCGATCGGCGTCGGACCGGTCGGATCCTCGGCGAGCCGGGTGAGCGAGAACGCCAGGCCCGGATCGGGGCGGTGCGGGTCGTGCACGATCAGCGTCTCCTCGCCCACGTCGGCGACGTCGACGATCTCGAGGCCTCCATGCTGCCCGAGGGCGACGCCGTGCTCGCCCTCGGCGCCGAAGCGGATCGGTTGACCTGCCTCGAGCCTGATCTGGTTGACGTCCTTGACGTCCTTCTCGGTCAGCGCCGAGAACGCGCCATCGTTGAACACGGGACAGTTCTGGTAGATCTCAACGAGCGACGCGCCGTCATGGAGCGCCGCCGCGCGCAGCACCTCGGTCAGATGCCGGCGGTCGCGATCGATTGTCCTGGCCACGAACGTCGCTTCCGCTCCGAGCGCGAGTGCGACCGGGTTGAACGGGTGGTCGGCTACCCCGAACGGCGTCGACTTGGTGATCTTGCCTAGCTCGGAGGTCGGCGACGCTTGACCTTTCGTGAGCCCGTAGATCTGGTTGTTGAACAGGAGAATCTTGACCGGCACATTGCGGCGCAGGGCGTGAATCAGGTGGTTGCCCCCGATCGAGAGCGAATCGCCGTCTCCGGTCACGACCCAGATCGAGAGATCTTGACGCGCGGACGCGAGCCCGGTCGCCAGCGCAGGGGCGCGGCCGTGGATGCCGTGCATGCCATAGGTGTTCATGTAGTAGGAGAATCGGCCCGCGCAGCCGATCCCCGTGATGAACACGATCCGCTCGGGCGGAATGCCCAGGTCCGGCATGAACTGCTGCACGGCCGACAGGACAGCGTAGTCACCGCACCCTGGGCACCAGCGGGTCTCCTGGTCCGATTGGAAGTCGGCCTTGGTCAGCTTGTGCACCGGCCCGTTACCACTTGTGTCTAAGGCGCTCACTGGCGTTCCGCGATCTGGTCCTCGATCTCAGCCGCGAACAGCGGCTGCCCTTGCACCTTGCCGAACGACTCGATGTCGACCAGGAACTTGGCGCGCAGGACCTGCGCGAGCTGACCGGTATTCATCTCGGGTACGAGCACCCGGTCGAAGGACCGCAGCACGTCGCCGGTGTTGGACGGCAGCGGATTCAGGTGGTGCAGGTGCGCACAGGCGACCTTGTGCCCGCACATCCGCGCGCGACGCACGCCGGCGCGGATCGAGCCTTCGCTCGACCCCCAGCCGAGCACGAGCAGCCGCGCTCCCGGCTGCGAGTCGACCTCGATCAGCGGGACGTCGTAGGCGATACCCGCGACCTTGGCGCTGCGTAGCTCGGTCATGAGAGCGTGGTTGGCGGGGTCGTAGGAGATGTTGCCGGTGCCGTCCGCCTTCTCGAGCCCGCCGATCCGGTGCTGGCGCCCGGGCGTCCCTGGGATCGCCCAGGGTCGCGCCAGCCGGTCGTCGCGACTGTAAGGCGCGAAGGCCCCGTCGTCCTCGGCGCTCGGGCCAGGCGTGAACGCCGGGTCGATCGCGGGCAGGTCGGCGGTCGAGGGCACGCGCCAGGGCTCCGAGGAGGAGGCGAGGAACGTGTCGGAGAGGATGATCACCGGGGTCCGGTAGCGGATCGCGATCTGCGCCGCCTCGAAGCCGAGCTCGAAGCAGCCGCCCGGGGTGCTCGGCGCGAGCACCGGCAGGGGCGATTCCCCGTGGCGCCCGTAGAGCGCCATCAGCAGATCTGACTGCTCGGTCTTCGTCGGCATGCCGGTTGAGGGGCCGGCGCGCTGCACGTCGATGATGATCATCGGGAGCTCCAGCGCGACCGCCAGCCCGATCGTCTCCGCCTTCAGGTCCATGCCGGGACCGCTGGTCGCCGTGACTCCCAGGCGCCCGCCGAACGCCGCACCTAGGGCCATCCCAGCGGCGGCGATCTCGTCCTCGGCTTGAATCGTACTCACGCCGAAGCGGGTATGGCGCGAGAGCTCGTGCAGCAACTCGGAAGCCGGAGTGATCGGGTAGCTGGCGAGCACCAGCGGCAGGCCGCTGCGGACGCTCGCGGCGATCAGCCCGAGCGCGAGCGCGGTCGTTCCGTTGACGTTGCGATACGTACCTGGCTCTGCGTCAGTCGCTGGCTTGACGCGGTACTGCACGTCCAGCAGCTCCGTGGTCTCACCGAAGGACCAACCTGCATTGAAAGCGGCGAGGTTCGCCTTGGCGACCGCCGGCTTGCGCGAGAACTTCTGCTCGATCCAGCGCTCGGTGACGTCGGTGGGCCGTCCGTAGAGCCACGAGAGCACGCCGAGGGCGAATAGGTTCTTCGCCCGCCCGGCATCGCGTGTGGACGCGTCCTCAACCTCGTCGACCGCCTTCGCGGTCAGGCTGCTCATCGGGATCCGGTGCACCCGGTACTCGCTGAGCGAACCATCCTCGAGCGGGTTGGCGTCGTACCCGGCCTTCTCGAGGTTGCGTTTGGTGAAGGCGTCCTCGTTGAGAATGATGGTCGCGCCGCGGTCGAGCTCGGGCAGGTTAGCCTTGAGCGCCGCCGGGTTCATCGCTACCAGCACGTTCGGCGAGTCGCCCGGGGTAAGGATGTCGAGCGAGGCGAAGTGGATCTGGAACGCGGACACGCCCGCGAGCGTGCCCGCCGGCGCACGGATCTCGGCCGGGAAGCTCGGCAACGTCGCCAGGTCGTTGCCCACGACCGCAGTGGCGTCGGTGAACCTACTTCCCGCCAACTGCATCCCGTCGCCAGAATCCCCCGCAAAGCGGACGACGACCCGTTCGCGCTCTTCAATCGCCTTGGTCATATCCGTCAACCAAACGCCGCGTCAACACGAACGGCTGAGTCAGGGCCGCGAAGAGATGCCATGGTGCGTCACGAGATTGGCAGAGGTTTATCGAAGACAGGGCGCCACATCGACCGGGATCTCAATATGAAGACAACCATACTCTTTCTTGCGCGCAAGTATAATGAAACCCGACGGCGCGTCCAATGACATGAGCGACGCTCTGTGGATGAGCCGGTGCTAGCGCTCGGTTTGTTCTGGACTTACTGCGCCGCAAGTTATAGCGTCCCGGAGTGCGAGGCTCAACGAGGTGGCCGGAGACCACAGCGGGGCTCCGCGTCTTACTGGCATCGCTGACGTGTGTAAGACCAAGGTCCAGCGGTGATCGCTGCGGCCATGTTCGGATCGGAGAGCTAGAGATATGACGGCACAGGAGCTGACCGACACGATCGAGATCAGGGAGCTGTTTGCCCGGTACTGCCGCGCGGTCGACGACGGTGATGCCGAAACGTGGGCCAAGACCTTCACGGCCGACGGCGCAATGAACTGGTCATCGGGCATCAGCGAGGGGTATGAGGCGCTCAAGGAGCTTGTCCCGCGGGTCACCGGACAAGGCATCCATACCACGACCGACTCGGTGATCGAGCTCAAGGGTGACTCGGCTCGTCACTGGTGCACCGTCGTCATCTACACGCGTACCCCGGGCTCACCCCACGAGGTACGTCTCGTCGGTCGCTACGAAGACGAGCTGCGACGCACACCGGCGGGACGGCGCATCAAGTGCCGTGACGTGCAAACGCCCTACCGTTTGAGCGATACGAGGGTCCGGCCATGACAGCCAGCAGGGGGCACGATGATATCTCGCTGGAGGGCCAGGTGGCGATCGTAACCGGGGCCGGTAACGGACTGGGCCGTGCCCACGCCCTCGAACTCGCGCGCCGTGGAGCCGCGGTCGTCGTCAATGACGTAGCGGTCACCGACGGCGGTGCCTGGACTGCGGACGCCGTCGCCGCCGAGATCATTGCCGGGGGTGGTCAGGCGATCGCCTCCTACGACTCCGTGGCGACACAGGAGGGGGGCGAGGCGATGGTCTCCCTGGCCTGCCGGACATTCGGGTCCATTGATGTCGTTGTGCACAACGCCGGCGTTTGGCGCAATGTGCGATTCGAGGACATGACGGCAGCGATGCTGGATCCGGTGCTCGATGTCCATTTACGCGGAGCCTTCTTTGTCACGGTGCCGGCATGGCGGGTCTTCAAGGCAAAGCGATACGGCCGAGTGGTGCTGACGAGCTCAGCGACCGGGGTGTTCGGTCGGGACGCGGGCTCAAACTATGCCGCCGCGAAGGCTGGACTGATCGGCCTCGGACGGGCATTGGCGATCGAGGGTGCCCAAGCGGGCGTTATGGTGAACTGCGTGCTGCCGATGGCAGCCACCAGCAACGTGCGGCGACCGATGCCACCTGGCGTCAGGGAGCAGATCGCCGAGAGTCTTGCCGTCATGCAGCACAGGCGTCAGCCCGAGCGGGTCTCGGCACTGGTCGCCTATCTCGCCAGTCCCCGCTGCTCGGTGACCGGCAAGGCCTTCTCCGCAGCCGCCGGTCGCTACGCCAGCGTCTTCATCGGAGTCACAGAAGGGTGGTGCAGCCCGGGTGAGGAGTTTGCGACGGCTGAGGACATCGCCGCGAGACTGGAGCTCATCGAGAACACCGCGCGATACACTGTCCCATCGTCGGTATTTGACGAGTTCGATGCGATTGCGGCGGCGATCGACGCCAGCGGGCGGGCCGGAGTGGTGTAGCCCCGTGCGCCGCCTCTCCGATCTTGCCAGGCTGGACGTCGACGGACTCGTCACAGAGGCGATCGAGCGCAGCATCCATGACGACGGTGAGGTCGGACTTCAAGTCGCTGCGTATCTCGGAGACGATCTCATCGTCGACACGTGGGGCGGGCTGGCCGACGAGACCACTCGTCGCAAGGTCGGCGGGGACACGCTGTTCAACATCTTCTCCGTGACCAAAGCCCTGACGGTCACTGCCCTGCACGTGCTCGCGCAGAGAGGGCACATCGAGTACGAGGCGAAGATCGCACGGTACTGGCCTGAATTTGCGACTCATGGAAAAGGGACCGCTACGGTGCGGCACGCTCTTTGCCATCGAGCAGGCATTCCGCAAATGCCGGCGGGCTGCACGATGGGACGGATGTGCGATTGGGACGGGATGGTCACCTCGATCGCCGACCTGGCTCCCCTGTACCCGCCTGGCACGATGAGCGCCTACCACGCCTACACCTTCGGCTGGATCATCGGGGAGCTGGTTCAGCGGACGGATCCCCTCGGACGTCGTATTGACCGCTTCATCCTGGAAGAGATCTGTCAGCCGCTTGGGATCCGCGACTTCTGGATGGGCATTCCGCCAGAGCTTGAAATGCGGATCGCGCGTCTCCGCGACGAGACCGTGCACGTCCCGCTCAACGCGGACATCTCGAAGCTGCCGCTTGTCCAGCGCGTAGCGCTACTGGCCATTCCGAACGAGGTATCCACGACACCAGAGCACTTCATGCAGCCGGCTGTCAAGGCGGCCTGTCTGCCGGGCATGGGAGGAATCGCGGACGCCCGCAGCATCGCCCGGTTCTTCGCGATGCTCGCCAACGGAGGGCGGCTTGGCGATGTCCGCCTCCTCTCGGACGCACGCGTGCGTTCGTTTTGCCAGCGGCGACCCCGAGTCGAGGGCGACGAACTCGACCTCGATGACATGGTCGTGGGGCAAGGTGGATTTCACCTACCCTCGCCGCCGGGGCAGCGGACCTATTACCATGTTCTCGGGTCACGATCACCCATCCTCGCGCACGCCGGCACAGGCAAGCAGGTGGGCTGGGCCGAGCTGGATACGGGACTCGCCGTGGCGATCCTCCACAATCGCCTGTCGTCGGCGGCACCAGATCCAGCTTCGGATCCCCTGGTTCCAATTGCACGCGCAGTTCGCAAGGCGGCGGCCATCACGGCAGGGAGGCCGGCCACCTCACGGCAGTGATCGGCGGGCGGAGGACGGGCCTCGGTCGAGGCATCGCCGGCTCCCGAGGGAAGGCAGGTCGATCGTCGCGGGTTGAAGCAGGAAGGATACGGAATCTTGGAGGAAGACCTACGGAATCTTGGCCAGCGCGTCCACCAGCGTGACACGGTCAGCGGCAACGAGGACAGGATTGAGCTCAAGGAAGCTGATCCGGCGCTCAGACAGGGCGTCGAGAATCCGGTCGACGAGATTCGCGATCGCAGCGAGATCACCCACCGGGCCGCCGCGGTAGCCGCCCAGCAGGGTGCCGACAATCGACGACTCGATATGCCGGCGGCGCACCTCAGTCGACCAGCCTCCCCAGACGATGGCCTGCTCGGAGATGAGCTCGGTCACGATGCCGCCAGGCCGGAGGAGTGCGACTGGCCCGGTCTCAGGATCCCAGATGCCGCTCACCATGACCTCGAGGCTCCCTGTGATCTGCTCTTGGATCATGACCTGATCTCCCGAAGCGGCGGCCAACTTCGCGATGCGGCTGAACTCCGCCGCAAATGCTGCCGCCGTGACTCCGACCGCGACGGCGCCAGTATCGGAGCGGTGCTGCAGCGTGCGGCCGGCCGCCTTGATGACCACCGGAAAACCAAAAGCGCGGGCGCCGCTCGTGGCCTCGTCCAAGTCCGTGGTCACTGTGTATTTGACCCACGGCCAACCGTCGCCAAGGATCCGGACTGTCTCCTCGAGGCCGAGCACGTTGTCGTCATGATCTTCGTGCGCTCGTTCTGTCCTGGATTCCGCGTTGGTCGGCGGAGTGCGGCTCGCTATCACGTTCAGCGCGGCGATGGCGCGTTCGACCGATGGCATCACGACGACGCCGGAGTCGCTCAGCTTCTGGACCAGGTCCACAGGAGGGGGCTCGGATTCTGCCAGCGGCACGATCATCGTGGCCGCTGTCCGGCCACGGTAGGTCGCGAGATCCTCAGCCAGAACCGTCTCATCGGAGACGAAGCCGGCCTCCGCGACGACCACCGCGTCTACCCGCGGGCTGGAGGCAAGCGCGTTGACCCAGCCGGCGAACTCGTGCGTATCCCAGACCGGCATGTCGAGAGGGTTTTCAAGCCGCGTCACGCGACCGCCCAATCGACCCTTCAGCACGGGGTCGTCCTCGAACGCCGCGAGTTCGAGGTTCGGGCTGCTCCGGAGTGAGTCAGCGGCCATCACGCCGGTGCCGCCCGAGACGCTGGCGATCGCGACGCGCCGTCCCGGCAACGGAGCCAGTACCTCCGAGGCGATCAACGCATCAGCGAGGCCGCCGAGCGTATCGACGATCTCCATACCCGCCTCCCGCATGACCGCGAGGGCGATCTCGGCCGAACCAACGACACGTCCGGTGTGTCCGGCTGCGGCGAAACGACCGGCATCGGTCCGTGCCGCCTTCAGCACGATCACCTGCTTGCCGGTCTTACCGACCGCCTCGGCCATCGCCGGCAACCACTCGAGGTTTCCGAGACCCTCCATGAATACGCCCACGACCGAGACGTCTGGCTGATACAGCAGGCCAGTCACGAGCTCGAGCGCGCTTACGTCGACCTCGTCACCCGTACTGAGCCAGTGAGAAAGACCCACGCCGCGAGCATGAAGAGAAATGAGCAGTAGGTTTCCCATCGCCCCACTCTGCGTGACCAGCGCAATCCTTCCGACGCTAGGCCGGCGGCGACCCACGATGCTGGACGTGATGAGGTAAGTCGACGACGCCGTCGTCAGAGAACCGAGACAGTTGGGTCCAATGATCCTCATGCCACTCTCGGCCGCCACCCTCTCGAGCTCCGCTCGCCCGCTCGGGTCGACGCCGCTTGCGATGGCGATGGTAGCCTTGACCCCGGCCCGCGCGAGATCGCCTACGGCGCCGGCAACGAGGGGGGCCGCCAGCAGCACCATAGCCACGTCGACGGAACCTGGCTCGATCTCGTTGACGCGGTGGACCGTCTGCACACCACCTACCTCGTCGCGCTTGGGATTAATCGGGACGATGCGTCCCGGGTAGCCGTAGTTGAGCAGATGCGCGAGCGGGCGCCCCGAGGTGGATGTGAGGTCGCTCGAGGCGCCAACGATGGCGATCGATGCCGGATTGGCGAGCTGCTCGATCAGCTTCGCTCCCATCAGTTTTCCGTTGGCGGGTGCACTCACCAGAGATCTCCTTGCCGATAAACAAGCCCTGGGCAACGAGGCCAGGGGTCGTTAGCCATCGTCTGGGCAGAGTGAAATGCCGGAGACGCTCCGGCTCGGCAACACCCTACCTGACCGCTTGCGTATCGGCAAGCCAAAGCGACTCCGCACAACGGCGCCGTCGCATTATCGCCGCGATCGGCGTCGATCCGCGCACCCGCTTGCTCAATAGCAAGCTGCTCTGATGATCTAACATCAGGGACGATGATCACTGGCTCATTCTTAGCGCGGCGCCTTCTCGAGCAGCGTTCACGCATTTCAGGGAGCCCCACCCCGAGCATCCGTCCCGCTGGGGAACGTGTCGAACTAGCCAACAGAGGCTAGACGCAACGCTCCCGCTGGCGCATGAATGCGTATGACGGCAGAGGCTCAACCCGAGGTCGAGAGGCTCACGTGCAGCGGCCTAAAGGGGCGAGTGGCCGTCGTGACCGGGGCTGGTTCATCCCCTGAGGGGATAGGGATCGGCCAGGCCATCGCGGTTCGGTTGACCGCATCTGGTGCCCGGATTTGTATCGTCGACCGCGACTCGACACGTGCCGAAGCGACGCATGCGATGGTTAGCGCGCTCGGCGGCGAAGCCTGTGTTGCCGTGGCTGATGTCACGTGTAAGGACGACTGCCGGGCGGCAGTCGATGTTGCGGTGAAAAAATTCGGGGGAGTCGACATACTGATCAACAACGTCGGTATCAGCGGTCCACGAGGACCTATCGGCGACCTCGATGAGGAGCAATGGGAACGGGTATTCGCGACGAATCTCCGCGGTGCGCTCTACATGAGTCTGTACGCCGTTCCTCGGATGGTCGAGCAGCACGCTGGCGCCGTCGTGAACGTGGCTTCGGTTGCGGGTCTTCGCGCATCAGGGGGTCTGGCATATGGGCCTTCTAAGGCCGCGCTCATTGCTCTCACGCGGGAGTTGGCGGTGCTACACGGGCCTGACGGGGTAAGGGCGAATGCAATCGCCCCCGGCCACCTACACACGCCCATGGTGAGCAACCTGGGGCAGCGTGAGATGCGCCGAGCGATCGCACCGCTCCGAGTCGAGGGAACAGCGTGGGACGTTGCGGCTGCTGCTGCCTTTCTCTCCGGGGATCAAGCCCGTTTTGTTACCGGGATCTGCCTTGCCGTGGACGGGGGAGTGACGGCAATTGGGGCTCTTGCCGCTCATCAGCAAATGCTGACGCAAGCTCAAGGATCTTGATGCGGGCGACTTTCGCCACGCCTTCTCGGTGAGCGACGAGGTCGACGCTCGGTCCGATCGGGTACTCGTGGACGAACTCGTTGCGTCGCAAAACCGAGGAGCCACCCGGGAATCCGGGAGCCGTGGTCAGCGTACTATTCGCCGTCCCTTCGAGACGCCGTGCCTAGCGGGAACTGGAGAACCACTAGTTCGGTGCCTGCGTCGCCGGCGGTCGCGCTTAGCGACTCGTCGGCCTCTGCCCATACCAACGAGCCCTCGTTGAGGGCATCTCCATGGACAGTGCAGGACCCGTTGACGACGAGGTAATAGCGGCCGCGGCCGCCAGGCGGAGGCGCTGCGATCGGCGTGCCGGGCCCCGCGCGCACAACGAAGGCCGCCAGGCCGTCTTCTTGCGGTTCGATCGGAGACTCGCGGTCCGGGCCGTCGCCACCGAGGCCCGACTGCAGGCCGGACGCCACGGTGAAGCTCCTACCCGAGCGAACGGGCTTTGGCGAGCCCGGCATGCGGTGCGAGCCAGTATCCCCGTCGGCCCGTAGCGTGTAGAACGAGATCGTGCTGTCGGTCGGCGTGATCGGCCCGTACGGCGTGTACGCATCCGTATAGTGAATCGCTACGGGCGCAAGCGGATGCTTGCCTATCGTCCCCACGCCGTCGACGACGACCTGGAACTGGTCGACCACATGGTAGTGCGGGAGGATTTGGCCCTCCACCTTGACGAGGAAGCCCTGCGGCCCATCGACGATCTCGGGGTAAACACCGAAGAAGTCAGTATGCGCTAGTACGCGCGCGGTGGAGCCCGGACGCCTCGGGAGCGGCCCACGGGTGCGCTTCTTTGCTTCGGTGCTGGCGGACACGATACTCATCATGTCGCTCCCTGGGTCGCGCGAGGTCGGGCACAGCGCCCACAGTCGCTGATATATTCGTCACCTCGCAAGTACGTCCTCCCGGTCTGCGACTGCGGCGAGGTGAATCCTACGAGCTACCACGCTACACCGCCGCCTCGAACTCGAGGTGGAGATGAGTCAAGCCGCGCATATGCGGGCTCGGGATATGACGGATCTCTGCTCTGGGTGCCAACCGAATGTTCCTGAGTCTCGTCAGAAGACGGTCGAATGCGATCCTCATCTCCAGCCGTGCCAGCGGTGCTCCGAGACAATAGTGTGGACCGTAGCCGAACGTGAGATGATCGTTCACCCGCTTCCGCGTGACGTCAAAGGCGCCCGGGCAGGGGAACCTGTCACCGTCGCGGTTCGCAGCGGCTAGAGAGATCAGGACGAAGGAACCTTTGGGGATTCGCGTTCGGTGGAGCTCGACGTCGTTCGTGACCCGACGGGGCATCCACTGGATTGGCGGCTCGAGTCTGATTGCTTCGTCGAGCATTCGGGGGATCAGGGTCCGATCGCTTTGTACCATGGCCATCTGATCCGGGCTCTCGACCAGCAGCAGCATGGCTGAGGCGAGGAAGTGCGCGGTCGTGCTTACGCCGCCGCCGAGGAGGATTGCGACCTGCGGAAGCACCTCCGCGACGTCGAACTCTCCGCGCTGCGCGAGCTGTGCGTCGATGACCTCGCTGATTACGTCATCGGCCCGTTGCTCGTAGCGTTCTTGGATCTTGGTTCTTAGGTACTCGTTCATCCTGGTGGAGCGAACCATTTGCTCGTGGTTGAACTCCTCGGAAAGGAAAGGAAGTCCCGCCGCCTCGAACTTCGCCCACTCGCGAATCCACTCGGTGTCCCGCGTGGGGACCCCCATGAGCCTCATGGTGAGTTGGACGGGCAGCGCATGCGAGAACTGGTCCACGAACTCGACTTTGCCCTCATCGATGAAGGTGTCAATGATGTCATCGACCAGCTCGTGGATCATCGGCTCGTAGCTCTTCAGGCGTGCGGGCTTGAGCGGACCGACCGCCATAGTTCTCAGTTCTTTGTGCAATGGCTCGTCTGCGTCGATCATCGGCGGCGGCCCAGCCTGCGTCCCGATAAGCAATTCAAAGCCGATGAAGTCCCGGAGGTGATGCTGACTGGAGAAGCTCGTGGGATCGCCGAGGACTGCCCGAACGTCCTCGTAGCGGGTGATGAAGTAGAGGTCCGGGCGGTCGGGCAGCTGATAGACCGGTGCCTCCCGCCGCAGGCGATCGTAGAACGGGAATGGACATTCGGCCAATTCCACCGAAGGATATTCAGCGATGCTCTCCACAGCCAAGGCGCGACTCTCCTTTCAGGGAATACTCGCCGACGGGCCGGACTGAGAACCTCACACCTCGGAGCCAATCGTCCGGTAGCAATCCGTCTCGGAGAGCGAGCAGACACCACCGTCGTGACAAGTCGGTCGCGCTCGGCAATCGGAGCCCACAGTGGGATTTGACGCTCAAGACATTACCCGATATTTTGCGCCCTCGCAAGTGCGCGAAGCGGCTCTGCGGCCGCGAGAGGAGCCACGATGCAGCTTTCCGTGTTGTTCGAAGGACAGGTCGCCTATCCCAACAAAGCGAACGAGCAGCGTGTCTTGCGGGCCGGTGTCGAGCAGGCGATTTTGGCGGACCGCTTGGGCTTTGACCGATTCTACGTAGTTGAGCATCACTCCCTTGAGGGCTACGCGCATTCAAGTGCGCCCGAGGTGCTACTCAGCTACATCGCGGCCAAGACCGAGCATATTCGCATCGCACACGGGATCGTGTGCCTGCCGTTCAAGATGAATCACCCTGTTCGGGTGGCGGAGCGCACCGCGATGCTGGACATCCTCAGTGGCGGGCGGCTTGATGTGGGCGTGGGACGCAGCTCTAGCGCGCGTGAGCAGCAGGTGTTCGGAATCACCGACGAAGAGACTTATCCGCAACTGGAAGCCGGGCTGCGTGCAATCGTGCGGATGTGGACCGAGGACGAACTCGACTTCTCACCGGAGAATGACCTGCTCGAGATGCCGGTCAGAACGATTCGCCCACAGCCGATGCAGGAGCCTCACCCGCCGCTCGCGATGGCATGCACGAAGGACGACACGTTCCTACTCGCCGGTCGCTTGGGCTCGCAGCGATGTCCAACTCGCCAGACGGGCCGGATCAGGTGCGCCGCAAGCGTGCGATCTACGACCAAGCTCGGGCGATGCGTCAACCGGCTGACCTGGCCGGGAAACTCGCTACCGATCGATTCAGCGCCAGCGTGTTCGCCACGGTGCTCGAGGATCGAAAGCAGGCCCGGAGCTACGGACTGCGCGGCCTTCGCTACTTCCTCGAATCGGCTCGCCGCTGGTCGTCCTCCGGATCATTGCCCGATCCGAACTCGTGGTCCGACGACGAGCTGGAGCCAGCGTTGATCGAGATGTTTGAGCGGATGGCCAAGCCGGGAGGTGGTGGCGCGGGTCTCACTTCCCGTATACCGGAGGGTAGCCCGGAGGCGATCGTCCGCAGCCGGACGAGTGGCTCTGGCACGGCGCGGGACACGATCGAATTTGTCGAAGGCTTGCAGGATGCCGGAGTCGACGAGGTCTACTTCCTAGTCAACCTCGGAGGGGTGCCCGACGAGATCGCGCTCGAGAGCTTGGTGCAGATCGGAAGAAACGTGATCCCACACTTTCATCGCTCCCGGCAGCGAACGGTCGTGGGCATCGACTCGTGACCGACGCAGCTCCTCCGGTGTCGATATCCATGAGCTTTCTCGGAGCGCCTGGATCGTTCGTGACGTGAACAGACACGATCCCCCTTCGCTTGCCGAGCTCGCTGCGGCGCTGGGAACCACGGTCGGCTCTCAGGCCGAGCCGGAGGACAGATACCTCTGGGTTGACGGGCTCAGACTCCACTACATCGAATGGGGCCTGCGTACTGACCCCGCCGTTGTTCTACTGCATTCGGGCGAGGAGACGGCTCATAGCTGGGATGTACTTGCGGCGGCGCTGGTCGACAGATATCGATTAATTGCGCTCGATTCTCGCGGCTGTGGCGGGAGCGACCATGCCCGTGACGGCCGCTACACCGAGGAGCTCTACGTGCGCGACGTCGTAGGTCTGATCACCTCGCTCCATCTCGCCGACGTGGTGCTGGTCGGCCAGGCCTACGGTGCACGGCACGCGCTCATCGTGGCGGCCTCACAAGCCGATCGCGTGCGTGGGCTCGTGATGGTCGACACGGCGCCGGAGGTGGATCCAGCCGCGACTGAGGAGGTTCACTCACTCCTCCGCAGGACGCTCAGCGTCGGCAGCTACGAGGAGTTCGTTCGCATCATGAGCGATCACAATCCGCTCCGGACGCTTGCTCAGGTGTGCGCGCTCCTCCGCCACGAGGTCTGCCAGCAGAACGATGGGTCGTGGACCTGGCGGCGGGACCCTCGGACGGTGCTCGACAGTGCTTCCGACGATTCTGAGATGAGTACCCCCGGGTTTCTTTGGTCGGCATTGGCTCAATTGCGGTGTCCGACACTGGTGGTTCACGGCGAGCTGAGCCCATTCCTGTCCGCCGCGGTCGCAAACAGAATGTGTCGGACCATTCCGAACGCCCGACTTGAGACAATCGCCGACGCCGGTCACCTGGTCGCTGGCGACAACCCAGTGGCGTTCGAGCTAGCGATACGAGGTTTCCTCCAAGAGCTTGAGGAGCGGAACCCGATCAGATGAGAAGAAGTAGGCTTTCACGTGCGGCGTCGCCTCAAAAAGTTCACCACACCAGATTGCGCGTCAGCAAGCATCTTGGTACGATTTGCGAGCTGCCGATGCCGGGCATGGTGAGCAGTCACTGCCGCGCACCGGGGCAAGTCGACTCGTGCCCATTGGCTGAGATGCCGCGGGTGCTGAGCTCCTAGTTGCCACGCGGGCCGGGGTCCATGGGCTTCTCCTCTCCGAGGCCCCGGCCTGCGGCGGTCGTCGGCGTCCCTCATGCCCGTCAGTACCGTCATCGCGCTAAGGAGGACTCTGGTCAGTGCCCGCTTTCAGATAAGAACAGGCGCTGACTCAGTCATCGACAATCGTAATCGCGGCTGACGGGCACAGCTCCGCCGCTCGTCGAGCCGCGTCGGCGCGATCTTCAGCCGGACTCTGTTCGAGAAGGACAACGACCCCATCATCTTCGCGCTGATCAAAGATGTCCGACGCCTCGATCACGCACTGACCGGCGGCGACACATTTCTCGGTGTCAACGACTACGCGCATGAATGCTCCTCAAGCTTTGCTGTCCTCGACGTCGCCAGGCGACGGGCTCGCTAATCTCAGACACAGTACCGGCTAGTTGACGGGCCCGCAAGCAGGTACGGCGGCGCGACGGATCCCTCTGAACCGGGCATCGACACTGCGGCAGTCGATGCTCCCCGCGAGCCGCGCGTAGCGTGGGGCGGGGTATCATGGCGTCGCCGCCGGACCTGGATGCTACGAGCAGCGCACTTGGTGTGGTCGCTGGTTGTTGCCCGATGCGGTGTCGGCAAGAGGAGCGGATTCGGATGGCTGCGGTGCAAGCGTGAGTCGTGGACAACTTCGGTTCGGCTTTGCCGCGCTGGGCAACCGGCCGGAGGACGTCGTGGAGTTGGCCCGGCAGGGCGAGCTCCTCGGTTTTGACCGCGTCGTATACGGAGATCACCTGTTGCTGCCGACAGCCCTCGATGCCGGCGCATATCCGTATGCCGCTACCTCGCCGCTCCCCGCGACGATCGAGTACGGCGATCCGATCGTCGTGGCTGGAGCGGTGCTCACGGCCGCACCCAGGCTTGAGTTCTTGACCGGCGTGTATCTGCTTCCCATGCATCATCCTCTGGTGGCGGCGCGAGCAGCCATCACTGTTCAGAAGATCAGCAATGGCAGACTATTGCTTGGGACCGGTTCCGGGTGGATGCGAGAGGAATACGACGCGATCAACCTAGAGTTCGAGCGGCGAGGCGAGCGCTTCGATGAGGCGCTCCAGGTCGTCCGCGCTGCGTGTCAGGGCGGACGCTTCTCCCACGATGGGGCCCACTTCAGCTTTCCCGAGATCACGATCACGAGCCGGCCTACGTTCGTACCGCTCGTCGTCGGTGGAGGTTCGCGGCGCGCCCTTCGCCGCGCCGCGGAATACGGCGACGGCTGGTATTCGACGCCGGATATGGATCTGCGCGCATGCGTCGCCGCGCGCGAGCAGATCGAAGTACAACGCCAGGCCCTCGGTACGGACGGACGTGCGTTCGCCTATTACATCCGGCTTCCGCGCCCGCACGCCGGCGAGCTGGACCAGTTCACGGACGAGGGCTTTACCGAGTTCAGTGTGGGCCGCGCTCAGCTGTTTCCCAACCTCAACGCCGATTTGGAAGAAAAGGTTGGGAGTCTGGCCGCCATTGCGGAAACGTTCGGACTCGAGCCACGCGGACCATAACGCGGCGTTCGGGACCCCAGTCGTGGCTCAAAGGTCCGGGTCCCTACACGTTCCCACCGAAACCCAGCGACACCGGGAGTGAGGCGACGCGGCGTAGCGACGCAGGCCCGGTCCAGCTCACCTCTTCGACGGCGAGCTGCATGTCAGGAAACGCCGTCGTCAGGGCGCGAAAAGTCACGTCCGCTTCTAGCCGCGCCAGTGACGCTCCCAGGCAGTAGTGGGGACCAAATCCGAGCGCCAGATGGTGGCGGGCGTTCTCCCGCCGGACGTCGATCCGATCTGGATCGTCGAAGATGTCGGGGTCCCTGTTAGCGGCGCCCCGTATCGTCACGACCGTCTGTTCCGGCTCGATCTCGAGCCCGGCGATCTCGGTTCGAACGATGGCTCTGCGGCTACCGAGCTGGGAGGGCGTGACGAATCGTAGGAGCTCTTCGATCGCGGTCGGGATCAGCGACTGGTCGCCAACCAGCTCCTGCCACTGGTCGCGCTGCTTCAACAGGCCGAGAAGTCCGGTTCCGATGAGGTTCGAGGTGGTCTCGTGCCCGCCGAGGAGCATCATCACGAATTCGGCGGCGACCTCGTCTTTATCGAGCACCCCACCTTCTGTGGCCTCCAGCATCGCGGCCACGAATGGTCCTCCGGCGCCAGGAGCGCGTCGATGCTCGGCGATCAGCTGCCTGATGTAATCGTCGAAAGCGAGCCATGCCTCATGAGCTGCGAGCAGCGCTCTGCCGTCGATACCATCGCGATTTGACACCAGCGCGTTTCCCCACCGGAGTATCTGGAATCGGTCTGAAAGCGGAACACCGAGCATGTCGCAGATCACCTGCAGCGGCAGCTCGTACGCAAACTGTGCCATGTCTATAATCTCGTCGCGCCTCGCATCGAGGGCAGCGATCAGGCGGTCGCAATATGCGATGACGGACCGCTTCAGCTCGGCTATCCGGCGCGGCGTGAACGCGCGATGGGCAGCACCACGGAGTCTCGTGTGATGGTCGCCGTCACTTCGATTCAGGAAGTTCGATTCGAAGGCCATCACTTCGTCGTAGGCCTGCCGCTCCCGATCCGAGATCAGGCGCGCGCGAACTGCCGCCGCCCGCGTGCCCTTGCGGCTGTAGTCGCTGCTGAAGCGCGTGGCATCAGTCGCGATTGCCTTGACGTCCTCGTAGCGCGGCACCAAGACCAGCGGCCCACAGCGATACGTAGGCCCCTGTTCCCTCAGCTCATGGTAGAGCGGGTACGGATCCGAAATCGCGATCGGATCGCCCGAGAGAAACAACTGTAGACGGCATTCGAGCGACGTTTCGACGCCCAGCTTCATATCGGAGGCAGCCGAGTTGCCCCTCATTGGTAGGTGCTTAGTCTGATAGAGGGACGACTGCGCATGCTCACAAGGGTATGGCCCTACGGAGTCAGGGCGAATCGCCAAGGGCGTAGTCTAGCGAAGGACTCGTCGGGAAGTCGCTTGACTTGCCCTCGCGCAAGTGAGACGATCTCGGATTCCCGCGGCCGACCGAGCGGCCAGTCTCTCCGTCGATGAGGACTTGCTCGTGAACAGGACTTGCGGGGAGGAAAGGGCCCTGATCTTGGGCACCAAAGCTCGGCGGTTTCGGAGCGAGCTGCACAGACAGCTACTTGCCTGTGAGCAAGCGAGCGACTACAATCACGATCGGAGAAGCGTTCGTGGTCGTCCGATTGGTTTTCCCTGTCCGAACATCCTGTGGGATCTTGGCGTGACAAGGCAGCGATGATGGGAGCGAACGCCCGGTGTATCTCCAGCCGCTTCCCGGAGGCCTGAGCGATGTCGACTGCGACCGTCCCATGCAGGGCTTCGGGATGAGCGGATTGGCCGCAGAAGACCTTCGGGCCGCGGAGGAGGAGGTGCATGAGGCAGCTAGGTCAGCGACTGGCTTCGACGACTTCGGTGATCCAATGTATCTCGAAGGGCTGCGTATGATCCTGCGGGCGCTGCGCGAGGATCAAGGACTACAAGGCATGCAGCTGCGCGACGCGGTGATACGAGGACCTGTCGTCACAGGGCTCATCGGACGCCTCTACGCTTACGAGGGCTTCCGGAAACACCCAGAGTACCGGCGCAATCAGATCAAGCGTCCGCTGATCGTTGTCGGCGTGCCGCGAACGGGAACAACCGCGCTCCATCAGTTGCTCTCGCAAGACCGGAGATTTCAGGGGACCGAGAGTTGGCTTGCACACACGCCGATGGTGCGGCCGCCACGAGACCGGTGGGACAACTACGCCGAGTACCGATCTGCACGCGACCGAGCGGAGGCCGACCGTGAGCGACTACAAGCGCTGCACTGGGTGGCTGCCGACGAGATGGACGAGACGAACGTTGTGCTCCGTCAGACGTTCTCGGGGAACTTCTCCTTGCGGGGACCGCTGCCCACGTACGACAAGTTCTTCTTTGGTCGCAATGTGCGGCCCGCGTACCAGTACATCCGTGACGTTGTTGCGCTAATCGGTCTATCCGCTCCTGAGACTCCATGGCTGCTGAAGAATCCAGGCGACATACTCGCCCCTGAGGCCCTACTTGCTGCCTTTCCCGATGCCTGCGTCGTCTGCACTCACCGCGATCCGGTCTTCGCGATTCCGTCGATTGCAAACCTGCTCGTCGCGCTTCGGACCGGCACCCAGCGGTACGGCGTCGATCCGGGTCCGATCGACCGAGCGGCGATGGGTAGGCGCGAGTTCGGTTATTGGAAGATTGCGCTGGACAGGTATGAATCCGAGAAACTCAGACATCCCGACCGCTTCCATGACGTGTGGCAGCGAGATCTCCTCCGAGATCCACTCGGTGTCGTCAGGAGTATCTATGAACGCTTTGGTTTGGAGCTGACTGCGGACACGGAGGAACGGATGCGACGCTGGGCGGCCGAGAGTGCCGCTCAGACACGCAGCCAGCACAGCTATGAACCCGAAGAGTTCGGGCTGACGAGAAAGCAAATTTGTGACCATTACGCCGACTATCGCGCGGCGTACGGATTCAAGTGAGCCGAGGCGTCCTCGATGAACATGGTGCCAGGACGTAGCCGCGTAGCATCTAAGCAACTTGCGCGGCGGCAAGCCGACTAACTAAGCTCTAGTCGAAGCGAAAGGACGACTTCAGATGATCGCAGATCAAGCAGCTCGAGCTCATGTTTATGAAGTGGTGGTCGACCAGTTGGCCGAACGGGGCACTAGAACTACGTTCGGCCTCATGGGGGAGGACACGGCCGCGCTAATCACTGACCTCGACCGCCGGAGCATCGGCTACTACCACGGGTGGCACGAGAACGCGGCCACGGCGATGGCTGAGGGCTACTCCTGGGCGACCGGCGAAGTCGGTGTGGCGATCATCAGTCGTGGGCCCGGACTCACCAATGGACTCACGGCCGCAACGACTGCTGCCAAGGCCGGTCATCGCCTCCTGATCATTACGGCCGAGTCATCACCAGGCCGCGAGTCAGATCTCAAGATAATTGGTCAACGGAACATGCTCGAGGCCGTCGGCGTCGCTTACTTCAATGTCACAGAGCCAGTGGCGCTCCTCGACGCATTCAACGCTGCCTGGGACGCAGCCGTGAGTGGCGCAGCGTCGATGCTGGCGATTCCCCAGAGCGTGCTGCATGCTCCGTGGGCGGGCATAGCTGATCGGCGAAAGGGCTCCGCCGGCTCGTGTGAGACCGCGCCCACCGCTCGCCATGGAGACCTTAGACCAGCACTCGAGCTCCTGGAACAAAGCTCCACTCCATTGATCGTAGTTGGCCGCGGTGGCCTTGGTGAACGCGCAATCTATGAAGGGCTCGCCGAACGGATCGGCGCCCTGCTCGGCACGACCTTTCTCGCCAAGGGTCTGTTCGCCGGAAGCCCGCTTGACGTCGGGGTCGTAGGGGGCTTCTCAGATTTCTCCGTCCGCCCCGTCTTACGGCAAGTGGATTGCGTACTAGCGTTCGGGGCAAGCATGAATGGATTCACCCGCGGACACGGGACGGCAACGCCAAACGCGAGGATCGCGCAATTCGACATCGATCCGGCTGCCTTCGGACGGTATGGACCCACTGACGTGGCTGTGACAGGCGACGCCCTGATGTGCGCCCAGCTCTTACTAGAGGGAGCATCGGCTCCCGACGAGCGCCGATTGCACAAGCCTGAAATCCTGCGGGCTGTGGCGGATCGTGATGTGTTCGGTCCGGTGGATGAAAGCAACGCGGAGGGCATCGATCCGCGGGTTCTCACGGTGGCTCTCGATCGATTGCTGCCAGCGGACCGGCTCGTCATCACCGACGGTGGTCATCATCTGGGTTTCGGCGCCACGGCGATGCGGGTTTCTGAGCCCGGGCGGGCTCGGCTAACCACCGATTTCGCCGCGGTAGGAATGGGCTTGGGAACGGCTTGCGGAGCCGCCATCGGACGTCCTGAACTTGCAACGATTCTGTTCATCGGTGATGGCGGTCTTGCGATGACGCTTGGTGATCTGGAAACGGCCGTCCGCTTCCAGCTGCCGCTCGTGGCCGTGGTGATGAACGATCGAGCTTACGGCGCGGAACGGCACTTCCTGGACCTCGAGGGCCTCCCACACCACCACTCGCAGTTCAACGACATTGACTTTGCTGCAGTCGCCGGCGGACTGGGAATGGAGGCCGTCACGATCCGCTCAACCGCGGATGTGCAAGCGTGCGCTCCGCGCCTCACGCAGCCGGAGACACCTCTGTTGCTCGACTGCAAGATCAACGGGGCCGTGCGTGCCCAGTGGTTGGTCGATCTCGACGCCGCTCGCCGGTCGGCGGAGGAGAGAAGCATGTCGCCCGCATGAGCGGGCGCGAGCGGTCTCGCCGTACACCTCCAGCCTTGGCACGGCGGGCGTGCCGCCGGCCATTGCGCGGAGCAGGCGGGTTGCTCGAGACGAGGTCCGTTCCTACAGTCCGGTCTCCAGCGGGAGCTCCACGAGTCGTCGAAGCTGCCACGGACCTTGGAAGCGAACATCAGTGGTGGCGAGCTGCAGCTTCGGGAACCGCTCCGTGAGCTTCCTCAGCGCAATCGTCGTCTCTGCTCGAGCGAGCGAGGCACCAAGACAGAAGTGTGGACCGAAACCGAGGGCGATATGTCGCTTCGCCTCCGGCCGCCGAACGTCGAAGCGATCCGGATCGGGGAACATCGATGGATCGCGATTTGCCGCTCCTAACAGCGCAAGGACGGTGTCTTCGGGCTCGATCTCCACACCTCCAATCTCAACTGGCGCGACGCACCGACGACTTGCCGTCTGGGCCGGAGAGACGACCCGCAGCATCTCTTCCACGGCGTTCGGGATCAATGACGGATCGTCGACGAGAGCAGGCCACTGGTCGGGTACCTGCAGCAATTCGTAGAGCCCGATCGAAAGCAGGTTGGAGGTGGTCTCATGACCCCCCTGGAGCATCATGACGAAAAGCGACACCACTTCATCGGGAGTTAGGCGATCCGCTCCGTGCGCCGCCATGAGAAGCGTCACCAACTGGTCTGAGCCTTCGACTGAGCCGCGGTAACGCTCGACCAAGACCTCTACATAGGCTCGAAACTCCAGCCACGCGTGGTAGGCGGGGACTAGAGCATCGGGATCGGTCCCGTGCCGGTTGCCGCTTAGTGCGGTGGCCCAGTCGCGAATCTTGGAACGGTCTTCTTCTGGCACACCAATGAGATCACAGATGATTCGGAGAGGAAGCTCGGTGCTGAAGAGCTTGAAGTCAACGACCGGTTCGTCCGGCAGCAGCGCGAGGGACGCATCGGCGTGCTCATCGATCGCTGACATAACCTGCTGGATCCTGCGTGGAGTCATGGCGGCGGCAGCCGCTCCTCGCAAACGACGGTGCTCATCGCCGTCGTTGCGGTTCATGAAATGGGACTCGAACTGCATCACCCGTCGAAACGCTTCGCGTTGCTCGTCCGTGGTCAGTCGAGCGAAGGCCGCGTCTGCACGACTGCCTCTGCGGCTGTGGTCATTGCTCAGATGCTCGTCGTCATAGACGATGTCCTTGACCATGTCGTAGGGCGATACGACCGTCATCGAGCCGTATACGTAGATGGGTGCGGCCTCGCGCAGGTCGCGCCATAGCAAGTGGCTGCTGGCGATAGCGTCCGAGTCACCGGCAAACCATGCGTCTAGCCGTTCGTCGAACGGGCCTACGGCGTTTGTCGTCGCCTGGTGCATGCTTGACCTCGGTGATCTGATTACAAGTCCGGTTGAACTGCTTGCGCTCGAGCAGGTAAGTATGGACCATCTGGCCCTGGTCGTCAACGGTGCGCGGGGGCCCTCCAATCCGCTAGCTGATCGGCCGAGGATAGGGCTAAGTGATCGACCGCTTCGCCGCGGCGTCTAGAAGCAGCCCCCGAGACTATGAAGGAAACGAGAGTGAGCGTTGCCTCGGAGACGAATAAATGAGGCAGTTGGGGTGGGACTTACCGGCGAGGCGATGAACGCTGATGCACTTTTCCTCAGGTGAAGAACTGGGGATCCCGGTTCAAGGGGCCAATGAGCTAGACTACTGCGCAAGTAAGATCGAGGAAGGACGGGTGTGCACCAGGCGACGGTGACCCTCCCTGGTCGGCAATGAACCGCCAGTTGGATCGTGGCGCTGCCGGGTTCGTGGGCTCGGCCTCGAACCGATCTTCCGCGTTCGAGGCCATGAGCGCGTCCCATGCCCTGCATCAGGATCGGACCCAACAACATTAGCTACGACTGGCCGGTCGATCTTACCTACGCGCAGCACGCCGGCCGCCGGTGTGTGCGCACGGAACCGGAGTACCCGAGATGAACCCGTCGCCTGCGTCGGAAGCCACCCCCACGAGCGCCGCCGGAGTTTGGCAAATTGCACTCCCCACAGGCATGCGAGCGGGTCCAGTCAACTCTTATCTGATCGAGGATGAGACGCTGACCCTTGTTGACGCCGGGCTCAACACGCCGGAGAGCCTCTCGGCGCTGACCGCCGGCATCCGATCAACAGGGCGTCGGCTTGAGGATATAGAGCTCTTGCTACTGACCCATGGGCACCCCGACCACATTGGAGCAGCCGCTCGCATCTCGATGATCAGTGGTGCCCGCGTAGCTGCCCACGCACTTCTGGCGCCTGTGCTGGAGAATCTCGGTGAATCCGCGCGTGCTGAGAACGCCTACCGCGTGCGGCTCATGGAAATTCACGGCGTTGAGGCGGACGCGATCGAGGCGTTTCTACGCCATCGTCGTCGCCTGCACGATCGGGAAGCTCCGGTGCACGTCGATCAGCGGCTCGTAGACGGTGACCGAGTGAGCCTCGGCACACGATCGCTTCGGGTCATGTTCCGGCCGGGTCACAGCTGGGTGGATACCGTATTCGTCGACGAGATCCAGCAGGCGATGTGGGTTGGCGACCATGTTCTGCCGGGGATTACAACCACTGCCGTTGCGGCCCGGCCATTGGATGGCAACCATGACGTTCGCACCCGGCCGTCCGCGCTGCGGGCGTACGTAGAGTCGCTCAAAGCCACCGCGGCGCAACCGCTCGACTGGGTGTTCCCCGGCCACGGCGACCCCTTTCAAGGGCATCGCGACGTGATCGAGCGCCGGCTCGAAGCTCTCGAGCCACGAACGCAATCGGTCCTGGGTCATCTCAGGAAGGGCGGACCGCTGACGGCGCGCCAGATTGCCAAAGCGATTTGGCCGCGACGGGATGATGCCGTTTATCTGACCCTGTCAGTCGTCCTAGGTCATCTTGATCTGTTGAAGGACAGAGGACTTGCCACCGAGGTCGGCCGCAGGGATCTTATCCGCTTCGCGACCGTGGACCTCGCTGGCGCGGCTCGACGCTCGTGACGCTCTAAGGATCTGATGAAGCTGGTCGCGTCGCAGCTTCGCCGCGGCGAGTCGGCCCGAACGAGGGTGTGCGATGGTCGTGGCGGGTGAGGGAGAGGGTTGTCACAGCACTGGTGCATCAGGCGCTCAGCCACGATGAATGGATTGTGGTAGCTGACACTGACGACACCCGTAACCAACCGAATCCGCTTCGTCCGCTCAGCAGCCCCGGCGATGAACAAATCCGGAGACGTGATCATCTCCCACCCGCCAGAGTGATGCTCCCCGACCCAGACCTCCGCGAACCCAAGCTCGTCAAGAAGGGATGCTTGCCCGGCCAATGTCGCGGTGGTCTCGGCGGGCGTATCGACTACGTCGAGATCGGTTGCGCCGGCGGTCGTCCCGTCGTCCGAATGCGCTCGCGCAGCGCGCGGCGAGCGATCGCCCACTTGTGCGTCTCGGTCGGACCGTCGTAGATACGGAATGGGCGAACCTCTTGGAAGATCCGGGCCAGCGGGAGGTCACCGCTCGTGCCGAGGCTGCCGCAGATCTGCACGGAGCGATCGACGATGCGGCCCACGGCCTCGCCAACATGCGCCTTGGCGTTCGACGATTCAGAACCGCCAGACCTGCCTTGGTCCAGCACCCATGCACACCGCTGGATCAGTCCCCGGCTGGTCTCGAGGTCGATGACCGAGTCGGCGATCATGCCCTGGACCATGCCGAGCTCCCCGAGTTTGACGCCGAAGGCCTCACGCTCGTTGGCCCGGTCCAGCGCTATGTCGTGGGCGCGGCGGGCGAGGCCGAGCCATCGCATGCAATGAGTCAGGCGGGCCGGGGCCAGGCGCACCTGGGCGTACTTGTAGCCTTCGCCGACCTGGCCGAGCACTGCGTTTTCGGACACAACGCAGTCGTCGAACGTGACAGCGGCGTGGCCGCCGGGGAAGCTACGATCGATCGCGTCGACGATTCGCTCCACCCGCCAGCCGGGATTCGCGGCGTCAACCAGGAACATCGTCGCGCCCCGCCCACCAGTTATTGCTGGATCCGTGCGCGCCATGCAGATCACGAAATCCGCGCCTTCGGCTCCAGTGATAAACCATTTGGCGCCGCTGATCGACCAGCCGCCGTCGACCTTCGTCGCGGTCGTCGAAAGCATCGACGGGTCGGACCCTGCGCCCGGCGCGGGCTCGGTCATGGCGAAGCACGACCGCACCTCGCCGGCTGCAAGGGGAGCGAGGTAGCGCTCGCGCTGTTCCTCGGTACCGATCACCGAGAGCATGTGCATGTTCCCCTCGTCGGGTGCGGCGCAGTTCAGCGCCTGGGGCCCCAGGATGCTGTAACCAGCCTCTTCGAATACTGCGCTCTGGTCACGGACGTCAAGCCCCAGTCCGCCGTAGGTCTCTGGCATGTGCGGGGCGAACACACCCGCCTGGCGTGCGGCTGCCTGAAGTTCGGCTCGCAGCGCGGCGTCCAGCCCATGACCCGGGAGGTCGCGCGACTCGGCAGGGATCACAACCTCGCGCACAAACGCGGCCGTGCGCTCCCGCAGGCGGGCCACTGCGGGCGTCAGCTCGAAATCGATCAACTCGGCTGCCCTTTCACGGTCTCGGGCAAAACGAAACCGACCGCGCGGTCGGTTCTCTATCAAGTCTAGATGGTCAACGCTTAGGTGGCACGGTGGGGCTCGAGCCCACGGCAACCTGCGCCGGGAGTTGGCCCGCTGAGAACGAGGCGAGTGCCGGCGGCGAGAGATCAGACGCCGCGCCGCAGAGCACGCCTGACGATCGCGCCTCTCACGCCTGACCATCGCGCACGCCTGAGCACCAGCCGCCCCTCACCCGAGCTGACGGTTCGGACGTGCCGCAGGCTTGCCGCGCGCAAGCGCCTCGACGAGATCGGCCGCGCGCTCGGCGCCGTCGTGCTCGGCGGCCCAGTCAGCCAGCTCGCGGGCGCGCTTGGTCAGCGCCGGCTCTGAGAGCGCCCGGCGGACCGCGAGGCGCAGCGTGGCCGGGGTCAGCAGCCGCCACGGGAGCCGGACGCCTGCGCCCGCCCAGTCGAGTCGTGCCGCGTTCTCGTTCATGTCTCCCGCCGCGGGCACCGCGACCACTGGGCACCCCGACGCCAGCGCGCGCGCCATCGTTCCGTGGCCCGCGTGGCAGATCACGAGACTGCACCGCGGCATCGTCCGAGCGTAGGAGAGCCAGTCCAGGAGACGGGCGTTCGCGGGGACGGCCAGGGGACGGGAGATCGGCCGGCGGTTCCACGCCGCGAGGACGCGGACCGGCTCGCGCGCGAGCCCGGCGATCGCGGCGCACAGCAGCCGGTGCTCGTGGTCTTGCGCCGTCGACGGGGCGACCAGCACCAGCGGCTCGCCTCCGGGCGGCGGCTCTGCTTCGGCGGCCGGCGGTTCCCAGAGGAGCGGCCCGACCACGTGCGTGTTCTCCGGGTGCGGTCGTGGGTATTCGAGCTGAGGAAACGTCCCGACCAGGCACAGCTGCGTGCTGATCCCACCGTGCAGCCGCCGCACGGGAGCCAGTCCGAGCTTGGCTCGAGTGTCGTTGAGCTCGTCGCGTCCTCGCATCAGGCCGCGTTCCACCGGGCGCTCCAGTCGGTGCCAGAGCGCTCGCCCGGCTGCGGTCCGCGGTGGGCGAGCGCCGAAAGCGTATGGCGGGAAGCCGGGTGCTCCGACCGGGTGGACGTGGGGGATGAGCGTGGCGACCGGGAGTCCCTCGAGCTCTGCCGCCATCGCGGGCGCGAGCGTGAGAATGTCGTGGATCACGGCGTCCGGCCGTGCCGCCGCGATCGCCCGGCGCGTGGACGCGGTCCCGAGCACGACAGCCTCGTAGGGCTTCACCGGATGCTCGCGGGTGGGGAACACCGGGTGCTCGGGAGCCGCCACGAATCGCATGCCGGCCGCCTCCGTGTACTCGCGCCAGCGCGACCAGGTCTCGAGCGTGACGACGTGTCCACGCGCGGCCAGGCGCGAGCCGAGCGCCAGCATCGGGAAGGCGTGACCGGGGTCGCCGAACGCGCCGAGGAAGAGGGCGAGCGGGTCCGTGGACGTCAAGCCGCGGCGAGCTCGGCGGCCACGCGGACCTGGGCCACGCGGTCCTCGACGGTGATCGCCATCGGTGTGATGAGCAGCGAACCGACTCCGGCGTCGCGGAAGACCGCGATCCGCTCATGGACCAGCTCGCGCGGCCCGCACAGCGACACGAGGTCGATCAGCCCATCCGGGATCGCCGCGCACGCGGCTGCCTTCTTGCCGTCCAGATAGAGGTCCTGTACCTCCCTGGCGGCCGCCTCGAAGCCGTAGCGCTGGGCGAGCTGGTTATAGAAGTTCTGCTCGCGCGATCCCATGCCGCCGATGTACAGGGCAAGACCGGGGCGCATGACGTTACGTGCGAGCACGAGATCGTCGTTGACGAAGACGTTGATCGACGGCGCGATGTCGAAACCCGCGAGCGAACGTCCGGATCGGGCCGCTCCCTCCTCCAGCAGCAACCGCAGCTCGGACAACGTGCTCGGATGAGAAGAGCGGGCAACAGCCCGTCCGCGATCTCACCGGCGAGCGCGGTGTTCTTCGGGCCGATCGCGGCGAGGTAGATCGGGATCCGCTCCTGGAGGGGAGCGATCATCAGCTTGAGCGGCTTCCCTGGACCATCGGGAAGCGGCAGCTCGATCGTCTCGCCGTGGTACTCGAGGCGCTCGCAAGCGAGGCCGCGCCGTACGACGTCGATGTACTCGCGGGTGCGCAGCAGCTGGCGACCGAACCGCTGCCCGTGCCAGCCCTCCGCGACCTGGGGCCCGGACGAGCCGATGCCCAGAAGCATGCGCCCTCCCGACAGTTGATCGATCGTGGCGGCCGTCATCGCCGTCATCGCCGGGGTGCGGCCGGGCATCTGGAAGATCGCCGATCCGAGCTTGATCGTGCTTGTCTGCCCGGCAAGCCAGGCAAGCATGGTCGCCGCGTCCGACCCGTACGCCTCCGCCGCCCAGACCGAGTCGTAGCCGAGCGCCTCGGCCTCCTTGGCGATCCGAAGCTGATCCCCGGGGGTCACGCCCGTCGCCATGTAGCCGAGGTTCACGCCGAGCTTCATCTGCAAGTTTCCGTTCGTCCCAAGGAACTCGTTTGAGGGCCGCGACGGGCGCCGATAGAGTGGCTGAGCCGCCAAGGAAGACCGTCAAACCCTATGCGAACACGTCGCACCGCGACCATCCAGGAGCTTCGCCACACGATCGACTCGCTGCCGCTGAAGACGCGGGTCGCGATGCTCGGGCGCGCCGGCCGCACGAACGGCGATGGCTTTGCGAGCACCGGGGACCGGCTCGGCGGGATCAATGGCCGGCGGTCGCGGCGGGCAGCACAGCGCGAGCTTCTGATCCTGAGCACGCACCTCGAGATGAGCCTGATCGCCGATGCCGAGTCGACACCTGACCTCGCCGCCGCGCTGGCCGAGCATCGCCAGCTGGTCGCAGAGAACGGTCGGGCGACGAACCGCGACCGCGGGCGCGCCGCCCACCGCGAGCGCGCCCGCGCCAAGCGGGCGATCGAAGCGATTCGCCCTGGCGATCCCGACCGGGGCAGGGCGCTGCGACGCGAAGCCGGCTCGGCGTGGATGCGCGTGTTCCGCCGCCGCGACGACTACGAGCGCGCCCTCGCGCGCATCGAAACGCGGTCGGTCGGGCGTTCGGATCGGCACGAGCGCCAGCCGGCTTAGCCGCCGACGATCGCCGCGGGCGACCGGGGCGGGGCGCTCGCGCGGATCAGTGCCGCGGTCCCGTCGAGGATCCGCTTGAGGCCGAAGTTGAACTCGTGGTCGATGTCGTCCTCGTCGTCGAGGGCGCCGGATGCGATCGCTCGATGCAGCGCGGGGAAGTTGGTGGCGTCGGTGAGGCGGGAGAGCACGGTCCCGTAGCCGGGCATGACGAGCTCCCCGCCCGCGCCGGCGGCGAAGTCGGCGGTCAGGGTTGCGTCGTTGCGGACAAAGCCGCTGAGGAGCAAGACCGTCGAGAGCTTTTCCTGTTCGGACAGTGGCGTGCTCGAGAGCGAACGCAGCGCGTCCTCGAGCCAGGCGATGTTGTTCGGCCCGAGCGGCGGTGCGCTGATCGGCACCCGCAGGGACCAGGGGTGGCCGCGATAGGCATCGCGAAGGCCGACCGCCCAGCGCGTCAGACCGGCGCGCCAGTCCTCGTCGGCCTGCTCCGCCGTGGGAGGCGGACCGAGCGCGGTGTCGACCATCAAGGTGAGCAGCTCGTCCTTGGCCGCGACGTACCGGTACAGCGACATCGTTCCGACCCCGAGCTCGTTCGCGACGCGGGCCATGGACAGCGCCCCGAGTCCGTCCGTCAGCGCGAGCTTGATTCCGGCCGCGACGATGCGGTTGAGGGTGAGGCCAGGCTTTGGACCGCGGGTGCCCCGATCGCGCAGACCCCAGGCGAGCTCGATGCTCGGCGGGATGACGGACTCGTCGCGCTGGTCGCGTACCCGGTCGGTGTCCTCTTCGGCTTCGGCGTCGTCGCCCATGTCAATCAATCCTCAGCCTACTTGACAGCATCCGAGAATTGCGTATAGCCTACGCTATATCGAGTACGGGATACGCAATTACTATCGCGAAGGAATCTTATGACACCCGACATTGCCATCGAGACGTCCAACCTCACGACGTCTTACAACTCGACCCTTGTCCTGGACGGCATCGATCTTGCCGTGTCGGCGGGCACCGTGTTCGCGTTGCTGGGGCCGAACGGCGCGGGCAAGACGACAACCGTTCGGGTCCTGGCCACGCTCCTCGCGCCCGACGGCGGACGTGCCCGAGTCGCCGGCTACGACGTCGTCGGGGAGCGGCACGAGGTACGGCGGCGGATCAGCCTGACCGGCCAGTACGTCGCGCTCGACGAGCTGCAGACCGGGATCGAGAACCTCGAGATGATGGCCAGGCTCTTGCGCCTGCCCGGCCGGGCAGCACGCGCTCGCGCCGGGGAATTGCTCGCGCAGTTCGACCTCGTCGAGGCGGCCGACCGCCGAGTCGGACACTACTCAGGCGGCATGCGCCGTCGCCTGGACCTGGCGGTGAGTCTGCTCGGCAGCCCGGAGGTGATCTTCCTCGACGAGCCCACCACGGGTCTGGATCCACGCAGCCGGCAGGCGATGTGGGACGTCGTGACCGGTCTCGCCTCCTCGGGCGTCACCGTCCTGCTGACCACTCAGCATCTGGAGGAGGCCGACTGCCTGGCCGACCGCATCGCGGTGCTCGACGGCGGGAAGATCGTCGCCGAGGGCACGGCGGATGAGCTCAAGCAGCAGGTGGCCGGGGAGCGGCTCGACATGCAGGTGATCGACTGCGCAACGTTCGATTGCCTGACCGATCACCTTGGCCGGCGTGTCGTGCACTACGACCGTTCGACGTTGACCGTTGGCGTCGCGACCGACGGTGGTGGCGCGGAGGTGCGCGCGCTGCTCGACGAGCTCGACCCGGAGCGCCTCAAGATCGCACGCTTCGCGTTGCACACCGCGAGCCTCGACGACGTCTTCATGACGTTGACCGGACACCACACGAATACAACCGAAAGCGAGACCGCACATGTCTGAGAGCTCCTACGCCGCCGCCGTCCCCGCGGTGTCACGTCGTGGTCCCGCGCGGGTGTGGTCCGAGGCTCGGACGATGGTGCTCCGCTCGCTGCGGCTCTCGCTGCGCAACGTCGACGCCCTGACGACCGCGCTCGTGTTGCCCGTCCTGCTGATGGTGATGTTCGTCTACCTGTTCGGCGGCGCGATCCACACCGGCACCCACTATGTCAACTATGTCGTGCCCGGAGTACTGCTCGTCTGTGTCGGGTTCGGTGCCGCAACGACAGCTGTGAGCGTCGCCAGCGACCTGAGAAGCGGGATCATCGACCGCTTCCGCTCGATGGATGTCCGCGGCGAGACGCTGATCAACGGCCACGTCGTCGCCAGCGTGGCGCGCAACATTCTCTCCTCGACGCTCGTGTTCGCCGTCGCGCTCGCGATCGGGTTCCGGCCGCACGGCAACCCCGCCAGCTGGCTCGTGGCCATCTGCATCCTCGCTCTGTTCGTGCTCGCGATCTCGTGGTTCGCAGCCGCGATCGGCATTCTCGCTCACTCGCCGGAGGCGGCCCAAGGGATTACGTTCCTCGTCAGCTTCCTGCCTTATCCGAGCAGCGCGTTCGTTCCTATCCACACGATGCCGTCATGGCTCCAGGGGTTCGCGACCAACCAGCCCGTGACGGCTGTCGTTGACGCGATTCGCGCGCTCCTGGACGGCGCACCGGTAGGCGCCAGCGCGTGGCACGCGGTCGCTTGGAGCGTCGCCATCATCACTGTGTCGGTCGCGTTGGCGGGAGGACTGTTCCGGCGCCGCTCGAGCTAGGTATGGCCCCCGGCTGGATGCGGAAGGTAGTGCGACTCGAGACGTGTGACCCGTCGCGGTGCGGGTAGAGCCTTCCGAGAAGTCGACCGGTGATCTCCTCGCTCACGCCGCCCGAGTACTCGTCGGCAGTATCGAAGAACGTGATGCCGGCCTCGACCGCTCGGCGGACAATCGGTTCGGCATCATCATGCGAGAGGGCCCATGTCTGGCCGGCGGGGTCCCCATAACTCATCATGCCCAAGCCGATGCGCGAGACCTTGAGACCTGACTGGCCCAGCCGTACGTATTGCACGCCAGCTCCTCTCGATCGGCGGGAACCGTCCGGCGGCGGCGCAGCTTTGGGCGCCCGCCGGCGCGGGCGCCCAGAACGTGCTAGCTGAGGCGGAGTTCTGTGACCGCTCCGTCCGGCACCGTCACCACCGGGCCTTCGGTCCTCTCATCCTCCCAGACGAGGTATTCGGCTGCCGGCAGGCTGCCGAAGATCGCCGTGAGCCTCGAACCTCTCTGCGTCGTGCGTTCGTGCACACCGGTGTGAACCCGATGGCCGTCGCCGCCCACGCGGCTGATTTCGATCTCGAGACCGCGGAAGCGCTCGCTCGGGTAGATCAGGAGCGCACCCCGTCCGGCGCCGATGTCGAGCGCCACGCTCGCGCTCGCCGCCGCCTCGCTGAGGCTGATGCCCGCTTCCCCGTGCGTACGCGCGCCGCCGCCCACGTCCTCGTGCGTGTGCCGGTGCACGCCGCCCCTCCCCTCGTGCGTATGCCCGTGGCCAATGCCCGCTTCCGCGGTTGCTTCGTTGGTGTCTGTGGTAACCGTGTGACGCATGGCTGCTATGCGACCAGGCCCAACGGTGAGGTCTGGTAGCCGCTCTGCGGCGTCCCGAGGTACGGGAACTTGGGGAGGTACGTGGTGTCGGCGTCCGTGAGCCCGTCGGTGATCAGCGACGCTGCTCCGTCGGGCGTGTAGGACTTGTCCACGAGCGGATAGGTTGCGCCGGCGATCGCGCGCAGCTCGATCGAGACGATGTCGTCGAACACGCGGCGCCCGTTGGGGAAGCCCGCTGCGTCGCCGGCGATCAATCCGATCGGGTTTGGGCTGCTCGTGGTCGGCGGTATCGCCATGTTGAGCCTCAGCTCATCGGCGTAGGTCTTCCCCGTGTAGTTCTGGAAGCCCGGGACGATCCCCGCCGGGATCCCGGTCAGGAGAATGGCGGCGAGATCCGCGCGCGGCGCCTTCAGACCTGCGAGCTTGGGGAACACGGTCGGGTAGAGCACGGGGAGCAGCCCGGCGAGCTCTGGGTGCTCGACGTACTTCAGGAAGCTCTTGTCGTCCGCCGGCGTCAAAGAGTTCCACAGGTCCTTCTTGCCCATGGGGACGATGACTTCGTTGAACAGTGGGTTTCCGAGCCGCGAGACCTGCACCCAGCTACCGGACTCGTGGAGCTTCCCACCCGGCTCGCGAATCAGTGATTTCGGGCGGCTCGCCGCCCCCCATACGCCGATTACCGCGTCTGCCGACATCGGGTTGGTCGGTGTGTGGCCTCCCCGGGCCAGTTCGCTCTTGGGCACCTTGATCGCGATCGAGTGAACGCCGAAGCCGTTCGTGGCGTTGACGCCGACCGAGTTCGCCATCCCCGCGATGTGCAGTTTCTCGAACGGTCGCAGGTCACCGAGGTCGAAGATCGCGCCGAGGTCGACGTAGAACCCCTCGAGTCGCTGCCCGGCGAACACCGTGCGTCCGCCGCCGATCGAGTGGAGCGCTTCTGCTGCCAGTGCCCCGTAGTTGGGCGTTGATGCCGGGCCGATATTGCATGGGGGACACGCCAGGCGGCGCGCGAGCACCCTGCGCTTGCCGCCCCTGATCAGCGTGACGGTGTAGAACTGGCGGCGGTTCCAGTTCGGGCTGTGGATCGATGCGATCGTGCCCGTGTTGTACAGGAAGGTATCCGGGTCACGAACAAGCGTCTCGAATTTGAACTCGTAGGTAATGTCAGGCTTGCCGTCGCCGTTGTTATCGATGTTGATGTCATAGCGGACGTCGTCCCCGAACTCGAAGAAGTTCGGGCCTCCGAACGGCGCCTCCAGTGGCAGGTAGTTGGTGATGATGGTGACCGTGCCAGGATCATCGGGGGACACGAACGCGTACGTGTCAGTGTTGTCGGCGACCGGGTCCTTGCTGATCGCCGGCGCCTCGCGGTGAGACGACATGATGAACCTCCGAATGGGGTGTGGGGAACGGGGCTGTTACAGCAGGTCGCGGGCTTGTTCAGCGGGCGGCGCGGGAGATCTGCGCGGCAAGCTTCCGGTCGCGAACAGTGACTTCGCGATCCCCGGACATCACCGAGATCTCCCCGCTGCTGGGGTCCTTGACATATGCGACGACGGGCTCGGACCCAATGTGGCCATCGTCCGCTTGTGCCTGTGAGGTCACGAGAGCTCCGATGACGGTCATACTCGCCGCTGCACCCGCCGAGGACTTCACGAAACCGAGCCGTGTGAGGTCACCCACAATGATCATCCTCCTCGATTGGACTTCGCCGAGCACCAAGCAGTGATGCAGCGTTCCACGATGCCTCGACGCGGCGTTCACCGATGAGGCTGGGCACTCGACGCTCTTCGTTCACGTAGGCATACGGAAGCCGGACGGAAACGGATCACCGAAACCTCGATGATGGTATATAGAGAGGGCCCGTTGTCAGCAGGCCCGCTCGTCGCGCCCGTGGAGTCGATCAGGCGACGGGTTCGCCGTTGGCGGTCAGGCTCACATCGATGTTGCCGCGCGTGGCATTCGAGTAGGGACAGACCTCGTGCGCCGCGGTGACGAGGCGGGCGGCCACGGCTGGGTCGGGACCTGCGGCAGAGTCACGTCGAGTGTCACGGCGAGGTCGAAGCCTCTGCCTCGCCGCCCATCTCCTTCGGCATTCGAAGCAGGACATCCAGCGCGCCGTCGCTCCCTTGCCCGTGACCTTCGGCGCGCCCGCCGGTAACGACCGCCTCTGCCGTGTAGAGCTCCCGCCATCGCTCGCCTCCTGCTGCCGAGATGTGTTTGAGGCAACCGTAGCGACGAGCCCCTGGCCGCAGCGGGCCGTGCGCCCGCTCGCATGCCGCAGCGGGCCGTGGGCCCGCTCGCACGCCGCAGAGCGGGCCGTGGGGCCGCTCGCACGATGGCGGTCCGGTCCCCGAGCGCCGTGCGGGCCCCGCCCCACCGCGGCACGCGTGATGGCCGCTCCCTTCGAGGACGCCGGGTAGGGCCCGGCGGTCGCGCCCGGAAGAGCCCACGAGCGGCCGTCCTATCCTTGACCTGAGTGCCGATCACGTCTGTCACGGCTGAGCGCCGGCTGTCGCCGTCGATGATGATTCTGCTCGCGGTCGCGTGCGGCGCCGCGGTCGCGAACCTCTACTACGCGCAGCCGCTGCTCCACGCAATCGCCGTGGGCGTCGGTACCTCTGCCTCGGACGCGGCGCTGCTCGTCACGGTCACGCAGATCGGTTACGCAGCCGGCCTCGTGCTGCTCGTCCCCCTCGGCGATCTGCTCGACCGCCGGCGGCTCGTCTCGCGGATGCTGGTGGTGACTGCGCTGGGGCTGGCAGCCGCGGCGGCGGCTCCGGGCCTCGGGTTGCTCGCGCTCGCTCTCGGCGTCGTCGGTGTGACATCCGTGGTCGCACAGATCCTCGTCCCGTTCGCGAGCGCGCTGGCGTCCGAGGACGAGCGCGGCCGCGTCGTCGGCCAGGTCATGAGCGGGCTGCTGATGGGCATCCTGCTCGCGCGGACCGTGAGCGGCCTGGTGGCCGCGATCGCGGGGTGGCGCACGGTCTTCGCCTTGGCTGCGGGGGCCATGCTGATCCTCTCGGCGGCGCTGTGGCGGGCGCTGCCCGACGTGGCTCCACAGGGAGGTCCGCCGTATCCGAAGCTGGTCGCCTCGGTGGGCACGCTGATCCGCGAGGAGCCGGTGCTCCGGCTCCGGATGGTCTACGGCGGCCTCGGGATGGCGAGCTTCTCGGTGCTGTGGACGTCGCTGGCCCTGCTCCTGTCGCGACCACCGTTCTCCTACGGCGCCGCCGTGATCGGACTGTTCGGGCTCGCCGGGCTCGCGGGAACCGTCGCCGCGCAGGCTGCCGGTCGCGCGGCCGATCGCGGGGGTGCGACGAGCGCAACGGGATTCTTCCTGACGGCGATCGCGCTCGGATGGGCCCTGATCGCGCTCGGGCGCACTCAGGTGGTGCTCCTGATCGTGGGGATCATGGTGCTCGACCTCGGCATCCAGGGACAGCACATCCTCAATCAGACGGTCATCTACGCGCTGCGCCCCGACGCGCGCAGCCGCCTGACGACCGCGTACATGACCGGCAACTTTCTCTGCGGCGCGCTCGCGTCGGCCGGTGCCGACTTCGCCTGGCGCAGCGCCGGCTGGCTCGCCGTATGCGCGCTCGGCGGCGCTTTATCAGTGCTGGCGATGCTGGTCTGGGGCGGCCTGGTTCGCGGGCGGCGGCGGGTGCCCTCCCCAGATGGAGCCGGCGAATGCTCCGGTCGAGATCGCCTGGTGGCGGAGAGGGTGCGGTCTCGCTAGCGCCGACACCCGTCAGCGTGCGGACGCTCGCCGTCTCGCCGCCTTGCCGCGCTTGCGCAGCCTCCCCGCCAGGGCGACCTCGTCCGCCTTCGGCCCGCTCCCGTCGGGCCCTGGCGTTTCGAGTACGCACGGCAGCCCCTCGAAGCGGGGCTCCGACAGGAATACGGCGCATCCACGCTCGCCGAGCTCGCCGTCCCCGAGGTTCGCGTGGCGATCACGGTTGGATCCGAGCGGCTGCGCCGAGTCGTTGATGTGCAGCGAGCCGAGCCGGTCCAAGCCGACGAGGCGATCGCACTCGTCGAGGGCGTCGCGCAGACCGGGCGCGGTGCGGATGTCGTATCCCGACGCGAGCAGGTGACACGAGTCCAGGCACAGCCCGAGTCGTCCGTCGCCACCGGCCGCGTCCAGCAGCGCTGCGAGCTCATCGAACGAGCGTCCCAGGGTCCCGCCGGCGCCGGCGGTGTTCTCGAGCTGGAGCGGGCACTCCGATGTGCAGACCAGCGCCTCGCGGATCACCGCTCCGGCGCGTGCGATCGCCTCGCCCACATCGCCGCTCTTCGCCGATCCGGGATGGAGCACGACACCGGAGGCCCCGATCGCGTCGCCGACGCGAAGCGACTGGATCAGCGAGGTCAGTGACTTCTCGGCGATCTCTTGGTCGTCGGAGGCGCAGTTGAGGAGGTAGACGGCGTGGATCAGAACGGCCTCGATCGGGCTCGCGGACATCGCCTCGCGGAACGCCTCGAAATCCTCTTGCCCGTACGCCGTCGGTCGCCACATCCGCGGCGACTGATTGAAGATCTGGATCGAGCGGCAGCCGCGCAGCACGCCGCGCTCGACCGCGTGCGGCAGGCCGCCCGCCTGCGAGACGTGGGCGCCGATTAGCATGCGGCGATGGGCATGAGAGTCCGTTTCGCTCCTTCCCCGACGGGTGCGCTGCACATCGGCGGCGCCCGCACGGCCCTATACAACTGGCTTCTAGCCTGCGGCCACGGCGGCACGCTGGTACTGCGAATCGAAGATACCGACCGCGAGCGATCGACGGCGGAGAACGTCGAGCAGATCCTCGACGCGCTCAGGTGGCTGAACCTCGACTGGGACGAGGGCCCGATCTTTCAGTCTGAGCGCGCGGAGCGCCACGGGGAGCTCTTGCGGGGCCTGCTGGAGAGCGGCCACGCCTACCACTCCAGCGCCACGGCGGAGGACGTGAAGGCATACAAGCAGGAACACGGCCACGACCGCGGCTTCCGCGGCGAGCCGGAAGTCCAGGGCGCGGTCCGCCTCCATGTCCCCGACACCGGTGAGACGGTGGTCGACGACGTGATTCGCGGTGAGACCAGGTTCCCCAACGTGAGCATGGATGACCCGGTGATCGCCCGCGCCGACGACTCTCCCCTCTACAACTTCGCTGTCGCGATCGACGACCTCGATGCCGGGATCACGCACGTGGTTCGCGGCGAGGACCACCTCTCGAACACCCCGAAGCAGCTGCTTGTGTTCGAGGCGCTCGGCCGCGCGGCACCCATCTACGCTCACCTACCGCTGCTCCACGGCCCCGACGGCAAGAAGCTGTCAAAGCGCCACGGCGCTGCCTCAGTCCAGGAGCTCCGCGCGGCCGGGTACCTGCCCCAGGCGCTCGACAACTACCTCGCCCTGCTCGGCGCCGGTTTCGCGGCCGACGAGGAGTACTTCACGCTCGATGAACTGGCACAGCGCTTCCGCCTCGAGCGCGTGTCCAAGAACCCGGCCGTGTTCGACGAGCGCAAGCTCCGGCACATGAACGGCAGATACCTGCGTGAGCTTGGGATCGATGAGCTGACGCGAGCACTCGAGGACTTCACCGGGCGCAACGGACTCCGTGAGGCTGTCGGGATCTCCGCCGAGAAGATCCAGACGCTCGCCGACTTCTGGCCGCTCGCCGGGTTCCTCTTGGACGGACCGGTCGATGATCCCGCCGCCTACCAGCGGACGATCGGCACCGGCGACGGGATCGAGATCCTTCGCGAGGCGCGCGACGCTCTGAGCGAAGCCGAACCCTTTACGCAGGAGACGGTCGAGGCGGCGCTCCGTCAGGTGGTCGAGCGCCGCGGACTGAGTCCGGGCAAGATCTTCCAGCCCGTCAGGGTTGCGATCTCCGGAACGACGGCCTCACCCGGTATCTTCGAGAGCGTCGCGCTGCTTGGGCGCGACGAGACGCTCGGTCGCATCGACCGGGCGATAGGGAGATCTGGGCGGGACCATCACTAAACCACGAATACGTCCGTGCCGATACTTCCTGGGGAAGTCCAGGACGCCGAGTTCTTGCGCTTGACTGAGATCACGCCAGGGAGTCGCGAGCCACCTATGCCGCCTGTCGCTGCCGCCGACTCCATCACGCCCGAGCCCGTCACCGACGAGTCAGTTGCCGACGAGCCCATCGCCGTTCGCCAACGTCACCACAACGAGGGCCACGGTCGGCGCCTGACCGCCGCCTTCGAGGCGCTCGAGGGATTCCCGGTCCTCGTCGAGTCACGCAATCGGGTGCTGCGTCTCTTCGAGGCCGGTGAGCCTGCGAGCTCTGACGTCGTTGCCGCCGTCGAAGGGGACGTGGCGCTCGCCGTGGCCGTGCTGCGGCTCGCCAACGGCGTCGAGGGGCGCACCCGGGGACATGTCGACACCGCCGTGAAAGCGGTCGAGGTGTTGTCACCGCGCACTGTGCTGTCGATCGCAAGCCGTGCGCGGACGTTCGACTTCTTCGAGCGGACGGCGGTGTGGCAGGGCGTCCCCGAGCGTTTCCGACTGCACGCCGTCGCGACTCAGCGGGCCGCCGACCGAGTCGCACGCGAGCTCGGGTACGAGGAACGCGACCGTCTGATGGTCACTTCGCTCCTGCACGACGTCGGCAAGCTCGTCCTGATCCACGCCTACCCCGGATATCCGCGCCAGGTTCACGGTGACGCTCGCACGCCGGAGGAGCGCCTCGAGCGCGAGCGCAGCGAGCTCGGTGTCGACCATGCGGTGGTCGGCGGTGTCCTCGCGCGCAGGTGGGGGCTGCCGCAGTCCATCGCGAGCGCGATCGAACGCCACCACTCCGAGGATGTCGCGGGAGGGTCCTCGCTCATCCGCCTCGCCGACATGCTCGCTCACTATGCCCTCAGCGGCGCCGTGTCGCCGGCCGAGCTCCTGGGCGTCGCCCGCCTCGTCGGCATCCGGCCCCAGCAGTTGCGTTCCGTCATGTACGACCTACCGCTGCCGAGCTCCGGCGGCCGGCCAAGGCAGATCGACCCGTGCCCGCTGTCGGCGCGTGAGGTCGACGTCCTGCGCCGACTGGCGCGTGGCATGGTTTACAAGCAGATCGCCGCCGAGCTCAACCTATCGACGAGCACGGTCCGTACGCACCTGCACAATGTCTACGGAAAGCTCGGCGCCATGGACCGGGCGCAGGCCGTGCTGATGGCCACCGAGCGCGGTTGGATCTAGCGGGGGGGCGCCTCGAGATCCCGGGGGCCGCCGCGAGATCCGTCCCACACCAGTCGCATGCCATCGGGCATGCAGCTGGCGCGGGTCGGACGCCCGAGGCGACTCTTGCGAGCGTCGGGTGGCGGGTCGGACGCCCGAGGCGACTCTTGCGAGCGTCGGGTGGCGGGATGCACTCATCCGGCGCTGCGGCGACAATGTCCCGCGTCCGATGATCTCGATCACCACCAAGTCCCCGTATGCGCTGCGTGCGCTTGTGGAGCTGTATCGCCATGGTGACGGCGCTCCCGTGCCGATCGCCGAGCTCGCGCGGCGGCGCGACATCCCTGTGCAATTTCTCGAGCAGCTGTTCGCCACCCTGCGGCGCGCCGGTGTGCTGCGTTCGCAACGGGGTGTCAAGGGTGGCTACAGCTTCGAGCGCAGTCCCGCGGAGGTGTCCGTGCTCGAGATCGTCGAGCTGCTCGACGGGCCCGTCGGACCCGGCGCGACGGGGGTCTTTGCCGACGCCGCCAATGCCGCCCGGTCGGTGCTGGGCGCGTCGACGATCGCCGACGTGGCCGAGCGCGAGGCGCAGGACGCGGGCGCGGCCATGTACTACATCTGAGCGCGTCTCCTCGGCTCCCGGCGGTGCGGGCAGATTCGCGCGCCACGCGTTTCTCATAGGGTTCTCGTCGCGATGACAGGCCTACCCACCAACATCGCCGAGCATGTCGGCCGGACCCCGATGGTGCGGCTGACGCGGATGCTGCCCGAGACCGAGGTCGAGCTGTTCGCCAAGCTCGAGTGGCTCAATCCCGGCGGCAGCGTGAAGGACAGGATCGGGGTGGCGATGATCGAAGCCGCGGAGCGCGAAGGCCGGATCGAGCCTGGACGCACGACGATCGTCGAGGCGACGAGCGGCAACACCGGTATCGCGCTCGCGTTCGTGTGCGCGGCAAAGGGTTATGAGCTCGTGCTCACGCTGCCGCAGGGGATGAGCCGCGAGCGCGAGGGACTCCTGCGTCTCTATGGCGCCCGCGTACAGGTGACGGAGTCGCTGGGCGGGATGTCGGAGGCGGTGGACGCGGCGAGGGCTTTGGCGGAGGGGGGGGACACGTTCCTGCCCGACCAGTTCTCCAATCCGGCCAACCCCGAGATCCACCGCCGCACCACTGGACCGGAGATCTGGGAAGCGCTCGACGGTCGGGTTGACGTCCTCGTCGCGGGTGTCGGCACCGGCGGAACGATCACCGGCGTGGGCGAGCTGCTGAAGGAGCGCAATCCCAGCTGCCGCGTGGTCGCGGTTGAGCCCCGTTCCTCGGCCGTCCTCTCCGGTCGCCCGCCGGGTCCCCACAAGATCCAGGGGATCGGGGCCGGGTTCGTGCCCGCCGTCCTCAACCGAGACGTGATCGACGAGGTGATCGCGGTCGAAGACGAGGACGCGATCGAGACCGCCCGGATGCTGGCCCGGCGTGAGGGAGTGCTCGCGGGCATCTCCGGTGGCGCCGCCGCGTCGGCGGCGTTCGAGCTCGCCCGCCGACCCGAGTCGCGCGGCGCGCGGATCGTGATCATCCTGCCCGACTCCGGCGAGCGGTACGTGTCGACGCCGTTCTTCGCGCCGTAGGGGCGGATGCCCCCACCGGCCACTCGCTAGGCTGTAGGACATGCTGGGACCCGGGCTGCTGGCGCGCACCGCGGCGGAGATCCGGCGTGACGTCGCCGCGGCCCACACTCGCGACCCCGCCGCCCGCGGCGTGCGGTCGGTCGAGATCCTCGCCACCTGGCCAGGCGTGCACGCCCTGCTTGCGCACCGTGTCGCGCACGCGCTGCACGGCGTCGGTGTGCAGTTCGCAGCTCGTGCTATTGCCACGTTCTCGCGCGCGGTGACGGGGATCGAGATCCACCCCGCCGCCCAGATCGGCGACGGCCTGTTCATCGACCATGGCATGGGGGTCGTGATCGGCGAGACGGCTCGGATCGGAAACGACGTCACCCTCTACCAGGGGGTCACACTGGGTGGCACCGGATTCGCCACCGGCAAGCGTCATCCGACGGTGCAGGACAACGTCACGATCGGCTCCGGTGCGAAGCTGCTCGGGCCGATCACGGTTGGCCACGGCTCGAAGATCGGGGCGAACAGCGTCGTCATCCACGACGTGCCGGCCAACTCGACAGTCGTCGGCAACCCCGGCCATCCGGTTCGGGTGGAGGGTCGTCGCCCGGAAGGTCCGGACACCGACTGGGTGCACCTACCAGACCCGATCGCGGACGCAATCGCGGGACTCGCGAACCGGATCGCCGCGCTCGAGCGGGAACTCGCCGCAAGCCCCGCAAACGGCGAGTTTCCGGTCAAAGGGGACGTCCGGCCGCTGCGTCCCCTGCGCGGACCTAATCCGGCGGGGGGCTGAGACCGACCGGCTCGCGGGCTCCGGGTGATCGCGACGGGGCGTCGGCCTCCCGCAGGTTGCGACGGGCACGAACGAGGTAGAGCGGTCGTCCCTTCACCTCGTCGTAGATGCGGCCAACGTACTCGCCGATGATTCCGATCGCGATCAGCTGGATTCCTCCGAGCAGCAGCACGGCGATCGTGATCGAGCTGAACCCCGGGAGGTAGGCGCCCGTGATCCTCAGCACGATCACGACGGGAATCGCGACGAAGGCAAGCGTCGAGATCAGGAAGCCGAGCAGCGTGGCCAGCTGGAGCGGCCGGTCGGAGAAGGACACGATCGCGTCCAGTGAGAAGCGCAGCATCCGGGTCAACGTGTACTTGGTCTCGCCCGCGTAGCGCGGATCACGGCGATACGGAACCGCCGCCTGCGTGTAACCCACCCAGACCGTCATCCCGCGGAGGAAGCGGTTACGTTCGCGCATCGACAGCAGCGCATCGAGCGCGCGGCGATCCAGCAGCCGGTAGTCGCCGGAATTGTGTTGGAGCTCGACCTGGGCCAGCGTGTCGAACAGGCGATAGAACCACCGCGCCGTCGCCAACTTGAACTTCGACTCGCCCTCGCGCTGCTCTCTCACCGCGTACACCACGTCGGTGCCGCCGAGCCAGTGGTCGAGCATCCGCGGGATCAACTCGGGTGGGTCCTGGAGGTCGGCGTCGAGCATCACCACGGCGTCGCCTCGGGCGTGGTCGAGGCCGGCGGTGAGCGCGGTCTGGTGCCCGAAGTTCCGCGACAGGTAGAGCACCCTGACGCGGGGATCCTCGGCGGCGAGCAGATCGAGCGCTTCCGGTGAGCCGTCAGTCGACCCGTCGTCAACAAGCACGAGCTCGAAATTGATCCCCTCGAGCGCGCTGCGGACCCGCGCGCAGAACTCGTGGATCGTCGCTTCCTCATTGCAGACCGGCGCTACCACACTGAGCAGACCGAGCGATCGTCGCTCGCGGCCCTCGCCGCTGGGCTGCCAGTTCATGGCTTTATGTTACGGCGCGTCGCGCTGGTCATCGCCGCTTACGCATCCCTACAGGCCGAGCAGCTTGGAACCGTGGGGCACCCAGCTGAGCATGAAGATGACGAGCACGATGCCTGTCATCGTCAGCGTGCAGCGTCGCAGGCGGTGGTCCGGACTGAGCGCCGCCAGTGGCGTCAGCCAGGCGATGTACCACGGTAGGAGCGAGCCCGCCGTGATCAGCATCGCCAACGTCGCCCACCCGGCACCGGCGATCCAGTCGAGGCGACCCTGCCGGACGAGCATCAGCAGCCAGATCGTGACGCCGACGAACACCCCGCCGAGGAGGACGCCGACGAGACGGCCGATGTCGCCCAGCCCGAGCTCGTTGGTGACGAAACCGGGAATGCTCTGCCAATCGCCCTTGGCCTGGTTGTGCCGCAGCGTCGAGAGCAGGTTCAGCTGTCCGCTCCCGAAAAGCGTGAACCCGAGGACGGCGATCACCGCGCTCGCGATGCCTGCACCGAGCAGGACACGCTGCTTGTGCGCTCGCGGTCGGACAAGGGCGAACGGCAGCAGCAGTCCGGCGGTGAGCTTGATCCCGGCAGCGACCGCGATCATCGCGCCGCCGGTCACCTGCCGGTTCTGCAGCAGCACGTACACGCCCGCCGCCAGCGGCGCGAGCATCAGGAGATCGTTGTGTCCGCCGCCGAGGCCCCACACGACCGTGAGCGGATTGAGGCCGACGAGCATCGCAGCACGCACGGGATCGAGGCCCCGGATGCGTGCGCCGTTCCACACCAGCGTGACGGTCGCGAGCAACGAGACGGCGGCGATCGACTTGTAGGCGACCACGCTCGCGGAGATGCCGAGCGAGGCGAGCGGGTAGCTGAGGGCCGTGAACAGCGGGCCGTATGCGGTCGGCGAAGACACCCATTTCGAGCCGATGAACGGGTACAGCGGGTCGAGCATAATCGTGCTCGGGCCGTGGAGATAGGGATTGGCGGCGTACAGCGTTCCCATCCGCCCGTACGCCTGGTAGCTGAAGATGTCTGTGGAGAGCAGCACGGGAGCGAGCAGGAACAGCGCGCTCAGTGCCGCGATGCTGGTCAGCACCATGCGTTGCGAGAGCCCCGCCGCCCCCCGGACCGCGAGCGCGTATGAGACGAACATCAGCGACAACACCCCGATCAGTGCCACGTGGCCGAGGGGGAGGCCGGTATGCGCGAACACGCCCGCCAGACCCGTGGCCCCGATCGGACGCACGGACGCGGGCAGCAGGTCGTTCGTGCGCGCCGCTGACAGGGCCAGAACCGCGCCGGTCAGCAACACGCCGACGAGGCCGGCACGCGCCGACGGCGCGGCGGACCGCACGCGGACCGGAACTGCCTGCAGGTCGAGAGCACCCGCCTGCGGTACGGCACCTAATGGTCGAACACGCGCGCTCATCGCCTGGAGGATGCCCTTGCGGGTGTCAAATCCGCGTTCGTCGAGGTTGTGATTCGGTTAACAGATCGCGGTTCGGCTCGCGCTCGCGGCTCGCGCTGACCGCGGCGGCGGCGCTGCGACGAAGACGCGGGACGAGCCAGATCGCCTCGAGCGCGATCTGGGCCGACATCTTGCTGATCCCGGCGGCGCGATCCTGAAAGACAATCGGGATCTCTTTGACGGTGAAGCCGGCCAGGATCGTGCGATACGTGAGCTCGATCTGGAACACATATCCCTCCGAGCGCACGCTCCTAAGCTCGATCGCTTCCAGGACGTCTCGGCGAAAGCACTTGAAGCCGCCCGTCAGGTCACGGACGTCGATACCGAGGATCGTGCGCGCATACAGCCCGCCGCCGCGACTGATCAATCGTCGCACCAGTCCCCAGTCGCGCACGCCGCCGCCATCAACGTAACGCGAGCCGAGCACGAGGTCCGCGTCAGCAGCGGTGCAGACCATCGCTTCCAGGTATCGAGCGTCGTGAGAGAAGTCGGCATCCATTTCGATCACGAGCTCGGCTTCGCCGGCGAGCGCGCGCCCGAACCCCTCGAGGTAGGCATGCCCGAGTCCTCGCTTGCTGGCGCGATGGAGCACCTCGACTGAATCGAGCTCGTCGGCGAGCGCCTCAGCTATCGCCCCGGTTCCGTCCGGCGAGTTGTCGTCCACGATCAGGATCCGATGGTCGCCGGGCGTGACGCGCTCGAGCTCGGCGACGGTGACGCGCACGATCCGGTCCAAGTTCTCGGCCTCATTATACGTCGGCATGACAACCCATACGCGCGCTGACATCGTCAGGGAGCCTAGTTCACCGGGGTACGGCCATCCGTCCGGCGCGCCATCATGCGCCTCCAAGGCACCGGATGCATGACGAGCGAATCGCAGGCAGCACCACAGGCGGAGGGCACGGGACGCCGATCGGCGATCAGCGGCGTCGTGCTCCCACAAGGAGCGCGACCTTCCAGCATCGCCGTCGTCGGGCGGTCGCGCTGGCGGCGATCGCGCTCGTCGCGCTGGTCGCGGGTGTCGCGATGGGTTCGAGCCGTGGAAGCCGGGCCGAGCGTGATCCGGTTGCGTCTCGCTCGCGAGCCGGCTCCTCCGCGCGGACCCATCCGCCGGCCGCCGCGGGCAGCGGATCGTTCCATGTGCGCGAGCTTGCGGCCGAGAGCGCGGCGATCAACCGCACGCTCGCCTACACGCCCTACGTGCGGATCGCGGGCTCGGAGCAGCGCGAGATCGCCTTGACCTTCGACGATGGACCGGGTCCGTACACGCCCGGAATCCTGGCGGTCCTGCGACGCTGGCACACCCCAGCGACGTTCTTCGAGGTCGGTGCCATGTTGCAGTACTTTCACGCGTCCACCAGCGAGATCGTCGCACTCGGCGACCCGATCGGCGACCACACCGAGCTGCACCGGCCGATGTCGGAGCTGTCCAAGAACGACCAGCGCGACGAACTACTCGACCAGGCCGCTGCGATCAGTCAGTACGGCGCGCCCTTCCCGCGCTTGTTCAGGCCGCCATACGGGGTCTACAACGCGACCACGCTCGCACTGCTTCGCAAGTACGGGATGCTGATGGTGATGTGGAGCGTGGACAGCAACGACTACCTGATGCCCGGGGTGGCAAGGATCGTCAAGACAGTGATCTCGGGCGCGCGCCCGGGCGCGATCATCCTGATGCACGACGCGGGCGGCGATCGCGAGCAGACGATCGCGGCGTTGCCCAAGATCATCAGGGGCCTGCGCGCGCGTGGCTACCGGCTCGTGACCGTCCCGCGACTGCTGCTCGACGACCCGCCGCCGCGCAACCAGGTGATCCCGAGGACCTCGCTCGGCGCGGGTTGAACGCTCCGGTTAGCGCGGAACGTAGGCGACACGGTTCCAGCTCGGCTCGGGCGCAAGCTCGATCGGCTCGCCGTCGCGGTTCGGCTGGATGTAGACGAACGTGCTCGCGCCTTCGTCGAAGGCCACGTCGAGCTCGCCCTCCTTGACTCGCTGATCGAGCCACGCGCTGCGGAAGATCAGGCGTCGCAGCCAGTGCACGAGCGAGCGCTCGGACGGTCCCACGAGCTCGGGCCAGCAGTCGTTCACGTGCTCGCCCAAGGCGGAGGCGGGGTCGGTGACCTCGCCATTGACGACCAGGTTGATCAAATCCTCGGCCTCGTGCTCCTCGATTCGGCCGCACAGGAACCCGAGTCGGCGCGCCGCTTGCTCGCAGCGCTCGCGGAAGTCGCGTTCGTTGAACGTGAACCGCAGCACGCCGTATTCGAGCACGAAGTCTTCCCCGGAGCTGTAGTTGGCGCGGCGATACATGGCGGCGTCGAGATCATATGAGGGATTCCTGCCTCGCCCACGGGGTGCAGCGGATGTTGCACGATCGCCGAGTGCGGGGGCGACGGCATCAGGGCCGGCGCGGCGGCGGCGCGAGGCGATGCCCCGCGAACCCCCGGGGGTGATTGACACCGGACCCGGGGCTCTGATGGCCATGAACCGCGATCGGCCGACGATCCTCGTGCTCGAGGATCACCCCACCACGTGCACCTTCCTGGCCGACAACCTGACGGCCGACGGATACGAGATCGTCGTGGCCGACTGCTCGAGGCGCGCGTGGCGCCTCCTCGCAACCAAGTTCCCCGATCTCGCGGTCGTAGATCTCGGTCTGCCGGACCGCGACGGTCTGGAGCTGCTGCGGGACATACGAGAAGCGGACGGCAGGGCGGGCCCCATCGATCGACACATTCCGCTGCTCGTCCTGTCCGGCCGAGCCAGCGAGCTCGACCGGCTACGCGGGTTCGAGTGCGGCTGTGACGATTATCTCCCCAAGCCGTTCAGCTATCACGAGCTGCGAGCGCGGATCGAGGCGCTGCTGCGGCGCACGGAGCGCAAGGAGAGCCGCGGACTGTTGCGTGTGGGCCCGATCCAGATCGACCCGCAGGCCCGTCAGGCGTGGTTGTACGGCACACCTTTGGAGCTGTCCAAGAAGGAGTTCTCGCTGCTGCGAGCGCTCGCCGGCGAGCCCACGCGCGTGTTCACTCGCGAGGAATTGCTGCGCGGCGTCTGGGGGTACGCGACGATCGGTAAGACGCGCACGCTGGATTCGCATGCGTACCGGTTGCGGCGAAAGCTGGGGGAGAGGGGAGACCAGTTCGTGGTGAACGTGTGGGGTGTCGGCTACCGCCTCGTTGATGGCACGGTCGGTGGGGAGCCGACGACGTGATTGCCGCCACCGGATGGGTCGTGGCGGTCGCGGTGGCCTGGTGGGCGCTGAGGCTACGGAGCGTGCTCGAGTGGCGGATGGAGCTGGTCGCTCGCGCGTGTCACGAGCTGCGCGGGCCGATCACCGCGGCCAAGCTCGGGCTGGAGCTCGTCGCGCGAAGCGCTGAGATAAAGCCGGGCGCGCTGCACGCCATCGACCTCGAGCTGTCGGGCGCGGGGATTGCGCTCGACGACCTGAGCGCTGCCGGCGCGGGGCGCCGCGGTCCCTGGCGAGTCGACGCAGTCGACGTCCCCGTGCTTCTCGCCGAGTCGGTCGAGGCGTTGCGGCCGCTCGCGCTCGCGCGCGGTGTCGAGCTGGACGTGCACTGGCTGGGTGAGCCCGGAATCGTCCGCGCCGATCGTGTCCGGCTCGCTCAGGCGACAAGGAATCTGATCGCGAACGCGATCGAGCATGGCGAGGGGCGGATCGAGCTGCATGGCCGGACCGACGACGTCCGCCTTGAGATCGCCGTGACGGACTGCGGGCAGGGTCTGCCCGCGCCGGCCGCTGACCTGATCGCGCGTGCGCGCGCCGGCCGCGGCCGGCGCGGCCGCGGACTGGCGATCGCCGCCGACATCGCCCAGCGCCACGGCGGGCGGCTCGTCGCGGCCACCGACGACAACGGCTCGCGGCTGTCGCTCGAGCTACCGGTCAAGCGGGACTAGAGGGCTCGAGCGAGCTCGTGGCCGACGGGCCGCGTCGGGGTGGGAGCCCGTGATGGGCACGCTGAGCGAGCAAGCCCCGGCGGGACCGGCCCAGGCCCGTCCCGACAGCACATCCCTCGGACGGCATCACCCCGGGGATGCACGTCCGCGCCCAGATATCAGCGTTGCAGGCTGCCGTGCAGCATTGAGGCACGGTTACTCCCACCTTGCCCCACCGACGTGTCGCCAATAAGGACCGGGGTTCGCGGCCACAAGCCAAGTGAGAACGGCAGCCTTCGAGGCACTGCCTGAGAAATCGGTTGCATTGTGGGAGATCGTGGGTTATCGTGGGTCACGCATGCTGAACCCGGGTGGCAGGGCTCCTCCCACCCAGCCACCCGGGTTCGGAGTTCGGTCAGTCACGTGAAAACCCTTGGCATTCCGCGGAACCTTCGATCATGCGCTCGACGCGAAGAACCGGCTCACCGTCCCGGCGAAGTTCCGATCGGCGCTCGCGGATGGAGTCGTCCTTGCCGGCTCCTCGGAGGCTGGGACCGGCGAGCCGCGGTCGCTGGCCGTCTGGACCGCTGAGGCATACGACGCGTTCACGGCGTCGGCGCTCAGCGGACTCAATCCTCTGTCACCGACCGCGCGCTACCTCAAGCGCTTCTTCTTCAATCACTCTCATGACACAGAGCTCGACGCCGCCGGACGCGTGATGATCCCGCCCTTTCTCATGACCTACGCAGGACTGGGCAAGGACGTCGTCGTCACCGGCTCGGGCGAGTGCCTCGAGGTTTGGGACCGGACGACGTTCTCCCGCTACCAGGACGACGTCTTCGCCCGTATTCCCGACATTGCAGCGAGCCTTGGCGACACTACTTGACATGACGCAGGTGCATATCCCGGTCCTCGCCGGCGAGCTGATCGATCTGATCGATCCGCGCGATGGGGATGTCGCCGTCGACTGCACGGTCGGCGGCGGTGGTCATGCGCGCCTGATCGCCGAGCGCATCGGACCCGCCGGGACGTTGATCGGGATCGACCGGGACCCAGCTGCGGAGGAGCGCTTTGCGGAGCTCGCCGAGGAAGTGGCGTGCGACACGCGGTTCATCCGTGCCGACTTCGTATCCGGGCTCGAGCGCCTCACCGAGGAGCGCCTCAGCGCCGACATCGTCTACCTCGATCTCGGAATGTCGTCGATGCAGGTTGACACCTGGCAGCGGGGCTTCTCATACGCATACGACGCGCCGCTCGACATGCGCATGGACCCCACCCAGGAGCTGAGCGCGCACGAGATCGTCAACACCTGGGACGAACGCAGAATCGCGCGGCTGCTGCGCGATTACGGCGAGGAGCGCTATGCCGGCCAGATCGCCCGTGCGATCGCGCGCGAGCGACGTCGTGGCGAGCTCGACACGACGCAGGCGCTCGTCGAGGCGATCAAGTCCGGCGTCCCGATCCCGGCTCAGTTCGCCGGCGGGCATCCTGCCCGGCGAACCTTCCAGGCCCTGAGGATCGCCGTCAACGAGGAGCTCGCACAGCTCGACGGGGCCCTGCCGGCGGCCTGGGATCTGCTCAGGCCGGGTGGCCGGCTCGGGGCGATCTCGTTCCATTCGCTCGAGGATCGACGAGTGAAGCGCTTCCTCGCGGCGCGCGCGCGAGGGTGCGTGTGCCCGCCCGACCTGCCCATCTGCGTCTGCGGTCACGAGCCCGAGGCCGAGCTGCTGACCCGGCGCGCGGTTGCGCCGACCCAGGGCGAGATCGCCGCGAACCCCCGGTCGAAATCCGCCCATCTGCGCGTGGCTCGCAAGCTGGAGCCCCAGACGCCGTGACGTCCCGGGCGGCCGCCACCGTAGCCGGCAAGCGCGCCGCCGCCGACACTCGTGAGGCCCGGCGAGCTCAGCGCGCCGAGGTCCCGAAGCGGGGCGGGATCCGCCGCTCGTTCGTGTCGGCCAACCCGCGCCGCGTCTCCGGTCCCGTGCGTGGTCGCGCGGCCGCTTCGGGCACCGCACGCGCCTCCGCCACCGCCCGCGCGGCGGCCTCCGTCACGATGACAGCTGCCGCCACGGCAGTGGCCGCGGCCGCCGAGGTGGCACCGCGGATCACCCGTCCGGCCCGCGACATCGCGCGGCCGGCTCCGCGGATCACCCGTCCCGCCCACCGCGCTGCTCCGACCACGGGCACACGCGCCGGCCGCGCGCTAGCGTTCGTGCGCGGGCTTCCCGACCACGCCTTGACCGACCGGCTCGTCCGCGGTCGCGCGTGGATCCCGGTTCTCGGCGTGCTCCTCGCGGGCATCGTCGCGATGCAGATATCGCTCCTCAGGCTGAACGCGAGCATGGGACGGGCGATCGAGCAGGGGACGACGCTCCAGACCGAGACCGGCCTGCTGCGTGCCCAGGTTGCCTCGCTCGGCGAAGTTCAGCGGATCGAACGGATCGCGACGGGCATGGGAATGGTGATGGTCACCCCCGAGCAGGTCACCTTCGTCTCGCCGCGATCCCGCGACATCGCCGAGAAGGCGATCGCGAATATGACCGCTCCGAGCGCCTCCGCGCTCGCCGACATCCAGGCCGCGGCGTCGACAACCTCCGAGGCCACCGCGCCCGCGACCGATGCCGCATCGACGAGCACGAGCCCGAGTACGAGCACGCCGAGCAGCGACCCTGCGACCGCGGCCGCGCCGGGCAGCACAGGTGCTGACCAGACCGAGTCAAGTGGAGCCGGAGCGCAGTCCGCCGCCGGCACCGGCTCGACGGATGCGAGCACGCAGGCGACCGGTGTCGGCGGCGATCCTGCCGGTGGAGCCGGGACGCCACCTGCCGCCGGGACGCCGTCTTCCACCGGCGTCACGGGTGCGCCCACCACCGCCGAGCAGTCGTCGGGCGGAGCGGCTTCGACCGGCACTGGAGGCTGATCGCGCGTCGTGGCGCCGATCGACCGCCGGATCGGGCTGCTGTTCGTTGCCTTCGTGGCGTTGCTGGCGATCGCGCTCTCGCGAGCTCTGTACCTCGGGACACTCAAGGCCGGAACGCTCAGAGCCGACGCGGCGACGCAGCAGGTGACGACCGTTCCCGTTCCCGCCATGCGTGGCGCGATCAGCGATGCCCACGGGACCGAGCTCGCGATCTCAGAAACGGCAGACAACGTCGTCGCCGATCCGTTCCTGATCAAGAAGAAGAACCGGCTCGGCGCCGCCAGACGCCTCGCCCCACTGTTGGGGGTGCCGCAGCCGAGGGTCCTCACGGATCTGTCCGAACAGCGAGGCTACGTCTATCTCGCGTTCGACCTCCCCACGGCGCAGGCGAAATCGGTCACGCGGCTGGAGATCCCGGGCATTAGCCTGGTCCCCACGGTCACGCGGAGCTATCCGCAGAACTCGCTGGCCTCGCAGGTGATCGGGTGGGTGGGTGACGACGACCAGGGGCTGAGCGGGATCGAGTACCGCTACAACACGATCCTCAGCGGGCGCAACGGCGAGCGCCGAGTCGTCAGCGACGCGCTCGGCCAGTCGATCTCGATCAACGAGATCCACTCGGCCGTGCCCGGCAACGCGATCAAGTTGACGCTCGACTCGGCGCTCCAGGCGGAGGTCGAGCAGGTGCTCGCCGGCGTCGGAGCGACCTACTCGCCTAAGGGAGCGACAGCGATCGTGATGAACCCGAACACGGGTGCGATCCTCGCGCTCGCGAATTGGCCAGGGGTAAATGCGAACGACATCAGCGGTGCCTCGGCGCAGGACCTAGAGGATCGCGCGGTGGAGTTCAACTACGAGCCCGGATCGACCTTCAAGGCCGTGACGGTGGCGGGCGCGCTCGAGGACGGCAAGATCACGCCGGCCACCGAGTTCAATATCCCTCCATACCTCCAGGTCGCCAATCGCCAGATCCACGACGCTGAGGATCACGGTGACCTGACCTACTCGGTCGCTCAGATCCTCCAGTACTCGAGCAACATCGGCGCGGACGAGATCGCGATCAACAAGCTGGGCCCGCAACGATTCGACTACTGGGTTCACCGGTTCGGATTCGGCGCGCCGACCGGCGTCGACCTGCCCGGCGAGGAACCGGGCGTGGTGCCCCACTATTGGCAGTACTCGGGCTCGTCGATGGGCACGCTTCCGTTTGGCCAGGGGCTCGAGGTGACGCCGATCCAGATCGCCACCGCGTACGCGGCGATCGCCAACGGCGGCATCCTCCGCACACCCCACATCGTCCAGTCGATCGACGGCAAGCCGGTGCCGGTCCCGCGCGGGCACCGGATCATCTCGCCGCAGGTCGCCTCCGAGATGCGCGTGATGCTGCGAGGCGTGTACGCCGACGGGGGAACCGCCTCCGGCGCGGCGATCACGGGCTTCGACCTCGCCGGGAAGACCGGGACGGCGAACGTCGTCGTCAATGGCCACTATTCCAACACCGCGTTCATCGCCTCGTTCGTCGGGTTCGTCCCCGCCAGCAGCCCGAAGCTCGAAGTGATGGTGATGGTCGACGAGCCCCACGGCTCGATTTACGGTGGCGCCGTAGCAGCGCCCGCGTTCGCTCAGATCGTCGGCTCGGCGGTGCCATATCTCGGAATCAATCCGTGTCGGGGGCCGTGCCCGACCGTGGCCACGTCGCTGGTCCAGCCGTAGCTGCGCAGCGAACTGCGCTTGGGCTCTACCTGGCGGGATCTCGATGGTGAGGCTCGGCGGTTCCGAGTCCGCGGCGCAGCGTTTCGAGCCGCTCGTCCCATTGGCCGCCGACCTCGGTCATCCACGAGACCGCGTCGGAGAGCGGGGCCGGAGTGACGCGGTAGCGCACCTCTCGTCCGGAGCGCTGCCGGTCGAGCAGGCCGGCGTCGGCGAGCGCGGACAGATGCTTGATCACGGCCTGTCTCGAGATCGGCAGCTCCGACGCCAGCTCTGTCGCGGTCGCCGCCGGACGGTCGGCGATCGTCGCCAGCAGCCGGCGCCGTGTGGGGTCTGAGAGGGCGCCGAATACCGCGCCCGCGTGGTCGGCGCTGTCCACTATCGCGCCGCGACGAGCTCGGGGCCGAAGGTCGCGCCCCCGGAGCCGAACAGCGGGATTCCGATCGCGTCCAGGAGCTCGAGTGGGCGCGTTTCGACGACGCGCAGGTGGGTGCCGTCGTCCTCGGCGGGCTCGACCGTCAGCTCGACGCGTGTTGCCGGCTCGTCGTCGATCGCCCACCAGAACGCGAGGCGGCCCCCGCCCGCCTCTCGCCCGGCCTCGGTGTCGGGCGGCGAGACCTCCTCGATCCAGCCCCGCCGGAGCCTCTCGCCATGACGGAAGCTGGCGGTGCCGCCCGGGCGCAAGTCCAGGCTGACCTCATCGGCGAGCCACCCGGAAAGTCGCTCGGGATCGGTCAACGCATCCCACACGTCAGCTGTGGACGCGGAGAGACGCAGCTCTCGTTCGATGCGATCGGTCATGTCCGGGTCCTCCTGCTTGGATCCATGCGCAACCATCGAGTTGCGCGTTTGCTATCGTCCGGTATGCAACCGGATGGTTGCACACTAGCACTGCACAGAAGGAGGATCCCATGCCACTTGTTCCGATGGTCGTCGAGCAGACTGCCCGCGGTGAGCGCTCATTCGACATCTACTCGCGACTTCTCAATGACCGCGTTGTGTTTCTCGGCGGCCCGGTCGAGGAGGAGATCGCAAACCTGATCGTCGCTCAGCTCGTCCATCTCGAGTCCGATGACCCCGACAAGGACATCCACCTGTACATCAATTCCCCCGGAGGCTCGATCTACGCGGGCCTCGCGATCTACGACACGATGCAGTTCATCCGTCCCGACGTGCAGACGATCTGCTACGGGATCGCGATGTCGATGGGCTCGTTGCTGCTCGCGGGTGGTGCGCCGGGGAAGCGGATGGCGCTCCCCAACAGCCGCATCCTGATCCACCAGCCCTCGGGAGGATTCGAAGGCCAGTCGAGCGATATTGAGATCCACGCGCGCGAGGTGCTGGCGCTGCGGGCTAGGGTCGACGAGCTGTACGCCAAGCACACCGACCAGTCGATCGAACGGGTCCACGCGGACATGGAGCGCGACCGCTACTTCACGGGCGAGGAGGCACTGGCCTACGGGCTCGTGGACCGGGTCATCCAGCGGCGGGAGCTCGGCCGGGGGGCTCGCGGGTTCGGGCAGGGCTAGGTTTGGACTCCGCCCCCGGCCCGGGCACGCGGCCCCGTTCGCGAACAGCGAGGGTTGCCGGGGGACTCGACGCGTGCGAAGATCCCGTGAGGTCGTCGCCTGACAGGAGGACGTCGTGGGGCAGCGGGGATGTGCGGGGTTTGAGCGCGTGGCACTGGACCGGCCGACGTCGGTGCGCGGCCGCCAGATGGCCGCGCGCCGTCCGTGGCTGATAAGGGCGATGCCGCTGCTGAGGATGAGGGCGATCCCGCTGCTGAGGATGCGGGCGATCCGGCTGCTTGCGGTGGTGGGAGCCGGCGTGTTGGGCCTCGCCTTTCCGGCGTGGGCCAGCGCGCGGTTGAAGATCGCCGACCCCGGACGTGTGACCGCGGGCGTGGTTCGGTGCGGGTCTGGGTTTCAGACCGAATGCGGCGGGTCGATCGAGATCGAGGGCGAGGAGTATGGCTTCGCCGGCGGAGCGTTGACCGGCCGGGTGGAACGGTCGGGTGCCTTTGTCCGCGGCGATGCGAGCTTTGGGGTGGCGATGACCGATCCGGCCACGCAGGGACCGTTTCAGCTGAGCCTGAAGCCCGTCGCGACTGGGTCCGCGCGCGGCGTGTTCGTCAGTTCGGGGTCTCCGCTCGGGGTCGGCGGCGTCAGCGGGCTGTACTTTGGCGTCGCGCTTTCGTTTTACATCCAGCTCAGCGGCGCCGAGCCCAATGCGCTTGGCGGGCCAGGGCCCGGGGTCGGAGGCGGCTGCACGATCGGTAGCGTCACGCAGCCGATCAAGGCGGCGTTCGGGCCGACCCTGGCCTCCTTGTTTTCCGGCGGTGGGGTGCCCTACGACCAGGCGAACGGAGTCGCGGACCTGACCGCTTCGAGGCTCGCGTTCCCCGGGGCGCAGGACTGCGCGGGCCAGGAGGCCGCCCTCGACGAGCAGCTGGGGCTCCCGGGGCAGGGGTCGATCCAGATCTTCCTGCGCTTCACCCCCGCGGTCGTGAGTACCGCCTACCGTGCCGCCCATCCGCTCCACCGACACCATCGCCGATAATGCGCGGTCGTGATGAGCAGCGATCAGTCGATGACCGTCACCTGCGGGGTTCTGGGGCAACCGTGGAGCGTGCGCTGAAAAAGCACCACGTTGTCGATTCTCGCTCGGCGGCGGTCGTGGTGATCGCCACGTTGGCGCTCCTCGTCGCCTCGGCCGGCGTCGCGCTGGGCAACGGGTACGTGCCCGGCTTCTACGCGGGCCGTACTGCGCAGGGCAAGGCGATCACCTTTCTCGCTGCCGGCGGCAAGGTGAGCGATCTCTACACCCACATCGTCGATACCTGTCGTCGGGGCTCGTACACGGACAATCTGTTCCCCCATCCGGCGTTGGTCAATGCTCGCGGAAACTGGTTTCATCGCGCGGATGAGATGCCCACTCAGCCGACCGTCTACCACGGACACCTGGACGGCATCCGGGCGAGTGGCACGATCACTGATGTCGTCGACCCCAGTCGAGGACGGCGCTGCCAGGGACACACCAGCTTTCACGCGACGCGCAGCGATCCGGTGCGGATCGGCCCGGCTACCGTCGGCGGTGACGGCACCGACGTTGAGCTCGGGGTGACGATGCCGGCGGCGTCCGATGGCAACCAGCTCGTGCCCTACACCCCCACGGCGCTGCTCGTCTACGGGTCGAGCACCGGCTGCCCCGCCAGCTATCAGGCCGCGGACGCCCTCGCGAGATCTGTCGACGCAGCCGGTTTCAGCGGCCTCATCTCCGATGCGTACGTGGATACCGATTACGAGGTACAGCCGTACGAGCTCGCGTACTTCGGCTACCAGCACGGCGTGTTCACCTTCCATGTCGCAGCCAACACGGTGGTTCCCGCAAACGGTCAGAGCCCGTTCTCGACGGTCTGCGTGATGCTCTACAGCGGCGTGCCGGCGAGCCTCACTCCCTCGGCCAATAGCGCGCTGGCGACGACCAGCGCACCGCTCGTTCTCGGCCCCGGAATACCCGACAACCAGCCGTGATCGGAGTATCAGTCAGATCGCGGCTTGCGCCGAGGGTACGTCGCTGTCGCTGAGCGGCGGATACGTCTCGGTGATCAAGAAGATCAGCGCGTCCGCCCGAGTCGTGTAGGACAGAGCGAAGCTCAGCGCGTCCTGGAGCGACGCCGGCTGGCGCCCGGTGATCACGATGGCAAACCACGACAGGACCAGAACGAACGCGAGCACGATCCCGAGCGCGTACCGGATGACGATTGCGACGATCGCGTAGAAGAGGCGGAAGAAGACCTTGACCCGGCTGTAGCGGTCCTGCGCCGGCGCGATGTGCACGCGAACGGGGTAGCTATCGTCCTCGGCGCCGGTGAACGGGGGATACCTGTCAACGCCGAGGTACAGGTAAGCGCCGAGCCGGGTGATGTAGCGCAGGAATCCGCCCGCGAATTCGTACAGTCCCGCGGGCCAGCGAGCCGTGAACATGAGCGCGAACCAGGCGATGATGTAGACGACGTAGAACGCGAGCGAGTACGCGCACGCGAACAAAAGATGCGGGATTGCGAGTATCCAGCGAAAGAACGTCGTCAGGCGGCTCCGCCGTTCCACGAAGTCCATGTCGAACGTAACTGGGTAGGACGTGAGCACGGTTCCCTCTCGTCGGCGATGGTCCTCGGCATGGGACGTATCGACAGCTAGCGGCTGACCTTGAGCGGCTCCGTGGTCTTTCGCTTCTCCGTCGCCTCTACACTCAGCCCGCATGCGCGATCTCGGCCATACCGCCGTAGGAACCTGGAGTGGTGGGCGCTTTATGCGCTTTGGAGAGCCGATTGATGACGAGCGCTTCGCTGCACTCGTGCGGCCCGACGATGCGATCTCGACGGTGATCACCGCGGACGTGTACGGCAGTGGGGATGCGGACCGCATGCTCGGCGCGGCGATCGCCGGGATTCCGCGCGAGCGTATGTGCGTCGTTGGCGCGGTCGGCCACGACTTCTACACGGGTGAGCGCGACGGCGCCAAGGGCTTCCCGCGCTTCACCGACCCGCGGCTCCGCGATCGGTCGGGTTATGCCGACTACCTGACGATGGCGACCGAGCGCAGCCTCAAGCGTTGTGGGATCGACGCCTTCGACCTGCTGCTGCTGCACAACCCCGACCGGATCGGCTACACGAGCGACGCTGTCTGGCGCGCGATGGCCGGGCTGCGTGAGCGGCGCCTGACGCGGATGATCGGCCTCGCGCCGGGGCCCGCGAACGGCTTCACGCTCGACGTGATCGGATGCCTGGAGCAGTTCGGCGACGTGATCGACTGGGCGATGATCATCCTCAACCCACTCGAGCCGTGGCCCGGCGAGCTGTGCCTGGCGGCCGCGGCCACCGCGGGCGTGAAGGTGATCACACGAGTGGTCGACTACGGCGGACTGTTCTTCGACGATGTCCTGCCCGGACAGGAGCTGACGGCGCACGATCACCGCGGCTTCCGTCCCGCCGGCTGGATCGAAGCCGGACGCGAGCGGATCGCCGGCATGCGCCCATTCGCCGAGCGCGAAAATCTGACGCTGATCCAGCTCGCCTGCCAGTGGAACCTCGCGCACGAGGCGGTGGAATGCGTCGTCCCGACCTTGATCCAGGAGTCCGGCCCCGGCGCCCGGCCCGTTGAGGACAAGCGCGCCGAGCTCGCCGCCCTCCCGCCCGCCCTCCGCCTCACGCCGGCCGACGTCGACGCGATTCGCACCCTCGGCGACAACACCGGGTCCATGGCCCTCAAGGGCGCCAACCCAGACCACGAAGGCGCCGAGCGCCCAGACCGCTGGCCCCTGGACGACGACCTAAACGCGGTAGCAGCGCGCTGGTCGATCAACCCCACAAGCGACCTCGTCGCTGCACACCACTGACACCCCGGCTCAGCGCAGGTCTTCGCCCCCGCCGTCCCCACAAGTAACCTCTCCCAGCGATGCTCTTGGACGAGGTCATCCCCGGCGCGCCGCCCGACGCACGGGAGATCGAGGTCGCGGATCTCGCCTACGACAATCGCCGCGTCACACCGGGAACGCTGTTCTTCTGTGTTCCTGGATTCACGCGCGACGGCCACGATTTCGCGGGCGACGCGGTGGCGCGCGGAGCGGTTGCGCTGGTGGTGCAACGACCCCTGCAGCGCGAGGTGCCCGAGATCGTGGTCCCTGACGTCCGCGAGGCGATGGCGGCCGCCGCCGCTCGCTTCAATCACGATCCGACCTCCGAGCTCACCGTCGTCGGCGTCACCGGCACGAACGGCAAGACCACCACCACCTTCCTGATCCGGTCGCTGCTCGAAGCACAGGGACGCCCCTGCGGTCTGCTGGGTACCGTCAAGAATGTGATCGGCGGCGTCGAGCACGAGGTCGTGCACACGACGCCGGAGGCGATCGAGCTCCAACGCCAATTTCGGGCGATGCTCGACGTGGGCGATCAGGCGTGCGCGATGGAGGTCTCCTCGCACGCGCTCGAGCTGCACCGGGCGAGCGCGATCCACTTCGCCGTGGCGATCTTTACCAACCTGACCCAGGACCACCTCGACTTCCACGCGAGCATGGAGGACTACTTCCTCGCCAAGCGACGCCTATTTACGATGGCTCCGGGCGTCGCGGTGGTGAACGTCGACGATCCCTACGGTCGGCGTCTCGCTGCCGAGCTCGAGGACCCGATCACCTTCGCGCTGTTCCGCGACGCGACGTACGCGGCGACCGACGTGGAGACGGGCCTGCGCGGCTCGCGGTTCACGGCGCTGACGCCCGACGGCCCGGTACAGCTGCGCTCGCCCCTGCGCGGCCGATTCAATGTCGCCAACGTCCTTGCGGCGCTGGCGGCCGCCCGCGCGGTGGGCGTCGAGCTCGCGACCGCCGTGGACGCGATCGCCGCCGCGGGGCAGATCCCCGGCCGCTTCGAGCCCGTGCACGAGGGGCAGGGGTTCGAGGTCCTCGTCGACTACGCCCACACCCCCGACTCGCTCGAGAACGTCCTGAGCGCGGCGCGGGAGCTCGGTAGCGGGCGCGTGCACGTCGTATTCGGCTGCGGCGGCGACCGCGACCGGGGCAAGCGCCCGCTGATGGGGGAGATCGCCACGCGGCTCGCCGACCGCGTGATCGTGACGTCGGACAACCCCCGCTCCGAGGATCCGGCGGAGATCATCCGAGAGATCCTCCTCGGCGCCGGCGACGACGTTCCCTGGCTGGTGGACCGCCGCGCTGCGATCGCCGATGCGATCGCCGGCGCGGACGACGGCGACGTCGTCGTGATCGCGGGCAAGGGTCACGAGCAGGGCCAGGAGCTCGCCGCGGGCCGCAAGGTCCCGTTCGATGACGTCGCGGTGGCGCGCGAGGTGCTTCGTTCCCGGGCCTTGAGCCGGACATGAAGGACTGGACCTCGGAGCGAGTCGCCGAGGCCGCGGAGGCTCGGCTGATCGTCCCGCTGCCGGACGTGCCACGCGCGGAGCCGGACCCGCGCGGCCGCGAGGGCAAGCGCCCCGGACTCGAGCGCGTCGTCATCGACTCGCGCGAAGCCGGCCCCGGTGCGCTGTTCGTCGGCCTGCCAGGGGCCAACGTCGACGGCGGCAGGTTCGCGGCGGCGGCGCTCGCGTCCGGAGCGTGGGGCGTACTCGTCGCGCCCGAGCACGCCGGCGCCGCGGCGCGAGCGGCCCCGGGGGTCGTCCTCGTCGCGGAGCGGCCGCTCGCATCGCTGCAGCATCTCGCACGCGCCTGGCGTCGCGAGCTCGGGGCGACGGTCATCGGAGTGACCGGGTCCAGCGGCAAGACCTCGACCAAGGATCTGCTGCTCGCCGTGCTTTCTCCCGACCGGCGTACGGTCGCCTCGCGAGCCAACCGCAACACCGAGATCGGGCTCCCGCTCGAGATCCTCTCGGCGCCCGCCGGCACTGAGGTCCTGGTGCTCGAGATGGGGATGCGCGGCGCGGGACAGATCGCCGCGCTGGCGGCCATCGCCGAGCCCGACGTGGCGGTCGTGACCAACGTCGGCGCAGCGCACCTCGAGCTGCTCGGCAGCGTCGAGGCCATCGCCGCCTCCAAGGCCGAGCTGATCGCCGCGCTTGCGCCGCACGGCACCGCCGTCGTCCCCGCGGGAGAGGCGCTGCTCGAGCCGCATCTCCGCGACGACGTGAGAACTGTGACGTTCGGCCCCGGCGGCAACGTCCGTCTCCACCGAGCCGAAGGGGAGCGCGTCGAGATCGACCTCGACGGCGCCAGCGTGCGGCTCGAGGTTCCGTTCACTCAGGCCCACATGCGGATCAACCTACTGGCGGCAGTGGCCGCGGCGCGCGCGGTCGGGGTGACGCCGCGAGGTCGGCTCGAGCCCGCGATCTCGGCTGGCAGGGGGGAGCGTCACCGGCTCCCGGGAGGAGTCACGCTGATCGATGACTGCTACAACGCGAACCCGATCTCGATGCGCGCCGCCCTCGACGACCTCGTCGTGAGCGCGCCCCCGGAACGCCGGCTCGTCGCGGTGCTCGGAGACATGCTCGAGCTCGGACCCCGCGCGCGCGAGTTCCACGTGGAGGCTGGACACCACGCCGACCACCTCGGCGTCGCCCTGCTCGTGACGGTAGGCCCGCTGGCGGCGGCGATGGCATCGGGATTCAGTCGCGAGGTCCATTCCGTCTCGATCGCCCGGGAGGCGGCCGCCCTGGTGCCGGCGCTCCTGCGGGACGGAGACGTCGTTCTCGTCAAGGGCTCACGGGGCGTCGGACTCGAGGCCGTATGCCAAGCCCTGACCGCGCCGGTGCCGGCCTGATGGGCCGACTGACGCTGGTGGCGACAGCGTTCGGTGAGGGGGCGTCGACGGGTCGCGTGCTGCTCGCGGGAACTGCGTCGCTCCTGATGTGCGTGTTTCTCAGCCCGAAGTTCATCGAGTTCCTGCGCCACCGCGAGTTTGGACAGAACATCCGCGAGGAGGGGCCTCAGGGGCATAAGACGAAGGCCGGGACGCCGACGATGGGGGGGATCATCATCTTCGCCGCGATCGCCGTCCCCTTCCTGCTCCTGTCCAAGCGCAGTTGGGAGGCGATGGGCGTCTTCGGGGTAGCGCTCCTGTGCGCGCTGCTCGGATTCGCCGACGATTACATGAAGATCGTGAGGCGCCGCTCACTCGGGCTGCGGGCGCGGACCAAGCTCGTCGTGACGATCGCGATCTCCCTCGGCCTGTGGTGGGTCGCGACGCAGAAAGCCGGACTTCCGGACAGCGTCAGGCTGCGATTCGTCGACGTGTCGGTCGACCTCGGGCCCTTCTACCCCGTGCTCATCTACCTCGTCGTTGCCGGGACCACGACCGCGGTCAACTTCACCGACGGTCTCGACGGCCTCGCCGCCGGATGCGCCGCGATCGTGCTGCTCGCGTACCTCGGCATCACCTTCATCACCGGCCAGAGCGATCTCGCGGTGCTCGCCGGGTGCTTCGTCGGCAGCTGCATCGGCTTCCTCTGGTTCAACAGCTTCCCGGCGAGCATCTTCATGGGCGACACCGGTTCGCTCGGTCTCGGTGGCGCGATCGCCGGCTTCGCGGTGATGACAGACACCGAGGTGCTGCTGATCCTGCTCGGCGGGATCTTCGTGATCGAAGTGCTCTCGGTGGTGATCCAGGTCGTGTCGTTCCAGCTCTTCCGTAAGCGCGTCTTCCTGATGGCGCCGATCCACCACCACTTCGAGCTCCAGGCGTGGTCGGAGACGAAGATCATCCTGCGCTTCTGGATCGTCGCCTCGGCGTGTGCGGCGATCGGCTTCACCGTGTTTCACCAGAGTGTCAAGTAGCGTCCGGCCGGGCGTGAGATGAAGCCCCGCCCGCCGCTGCCCCCCGGCCCCTTCCTCGTCGTCGGTCTCGCCCGCTCCGGGGTGGCCGCGGCGCTGGCGCTGCGTGCCCGCGGAGAGGAGGTGATCGGTTGTGATGCGGGCGCGCCGGACGTGAAGAGGCTTCGGGAGGCCGGCGTCGAAGTCCACCTGGATGCGTCAGGTGAGCACCTCGCCGCCCGTGCCCGGACGCTCATCAAGAGCCCCGGCGTCCCCCAGGACGCGCCCGCCGTCGTGGCGGCGCGCCATCGCGGCGTCCCCGTGCTCGGAGAGCTCGAGCTCGCGTGGCGGCTCATCCCGAACGAGTTCATCGCGGTGACCGGGACCAACGGCAAGACCACCACGACCGAGTGGATCGGGCACATCCACGATGAGGCATGCCTACCGGTCGCTGTCGCGGGCAACGTCGGCATCGCGGCATCGACGCTCGTCGAGTCCCTGCCGCGCGACGCGACCGTCGTCTGCGAGGTCTCCTCGTTCCAGCTCGAGGACGTCGACCTGTTCGCGCCCGAGGCCGCGGTGCTGCTGAATCTCTCGCCTGATCACCTCGACCGTCACCCGAGCTATGAGGCGTACGTCGCGGCGAAGCTGCGCGTGTACTCCCGGCAGGGCAACGACGATGTCGCCGTTGCGCCGCGGGACCTCGAGGTCGAGGATCTCGGCGGGTGCGCCCGCCGGGTCCTGTTCGGGAGCGGGCCAGGGGCGGACGTGAGTGATCGTGCCGGCTACCTGTGGTGGGGGGAGGAGCCGCTCCTGCCCGTCGCCGAGATCCGCCTTCGCGGCGCGCACAACCGCGAGAACGCGATGGCCGCCGCCGCAGTCTGCCTCGCCCGCGGGGTCCCGCTGGATGCGGTGCGCGGCGGACTCCGGACGTTCGCGGGCGTGGCCCACCGGCTCGAGACGATCGCCCATCGCGCAGGCGTCGACTACGTCGACGACTCGAAGGCGACAAACGTGGCGAGCACGCTGGTGGCGCTTCGCGCCTATACGAGCGGGGTGCACCTGATCGCCGGCGGTCGCGGCAAGTGTCAGGACTTCACGCCGCTCGCGCCGGTGGTCCCCGAGCGCTGCCGCGCCGTCTATCTGATTGGAGAGGCCGCCGCTGAGATCGAGCTCGCGCTTGCCGGCACCGGCGTGGCCCTCGAGCGCTGCGGTGACCTGCCGTGTGCTGTCGCGGCGGCGCGCGCCGCCGCCCAAGCCGGCGATACCGTTCTGCTCTCCCCGGCCTGCGCCAGCTACGACCAGTACCCGAACTACGAAGCCCGCGGGGACCACTTCCGCGCCCTCGTCGAGGCGGCGTGACGGCCGGCGCCGCGGCGGGTGCCGCCCGTCAGCGGACGCCGAAGAGTCGCTCTTCGCGCTCGGCGGGGTCGGACCCCGAGGGCGCGCGGCCCGCCGTTCGCCCCGCAGCGCCGCCGCTCGAGCACCGCATGCTTCTGACCGCGACCCTGTGCCTGCTGGCGTTCGGCGCGGTGATGGTCTACAGCGCCTCATCGCCGCGCGACCTGGTCTCTGGCCAGGGGAGCGGGATGAGCTATCTGATTCGCTATCTCGTCTACGGCCTGATCGGGCTGGCGGCGATGCGAGTGCTCGCGCGCCGGGGGCTGGCACTGCTCGACCCGCGGATCGTGACGCTGATGCTGGTCGGCTCGTTTGTCCTGCTGCTGCTCGTGCTCGTACCCGGGTTTGGTCTCGACATCAGCGGTGCCCGCCGCTGGTTCGCCCTCGGGCCGATCCAGTTCCAGCCCTCCGAGCTGATGAAGCTCGCGATCGTGCTCTACGTCGCGCGCTTCCTGGCCGATCATCCCAAGCGCGTGAAGAGCTTCAGCCAGGCGATTGTCCCCGTGGCGCTGATCGCCGGGCCCGCCTGCCTGCTGATCGTGGCGGAGCCGGACTTGGGTACGACGCTCGTGGTCGCGTTCGCGGTCGGAGCGCTGCTCCTCGCGTCTGGCGTGCCGATGCGCCACCTCGCGATCCTCGCGGGGATCGGCGTCATCTGCGTGTTGGTGCTCGCGCTCGCCCAGCCCTATCAGCGGGTCAGACTCACGGCATTCCTGCACCCCTCGGCCTCCACCTCAGCCTCGCCCGCGGCCTACCAGTCCTTCCAAGGCCAGATCGCGATCGGCTCGGGAGGGCTGTTCGGCGTCGGGATCGGGCAGGGCGTGCAGAAGGCCTTCTACCTGCCCGAGGCCCAGACCGATTTCATCCTCGCGGTGATCGGCGAGGAGCTCGGGGTGCTCGGAATCTTCGGGCTGGTGTGCCTGTACGCGATGATCGCGTGGTCCGGTCTCCGGATCGCGCGCCGTGCCAGAACCCGGTACGCGAAGCTCCTGGCGTCAGGGCTGACCTCGCTGATCCTGTGCCAAGCGGCGCTCAACATCTTCGTCGTGCTCGGGCTCGCGCCGCTGACAGGTGTGCCCCTTCCGTTCATCTCCTACGCGCCCACGAATCTGTGCATCGTGTTGGCGTCAGTTGGGCTGCTGCTGAACATCTCCTCACCGGGAGGGCCGCGACTGCAGGTCGTCGGAACGTCGCGGCGCGACTCAGCCGCCGACCGCGATCGCCGGCGGCGGGGTCGCGGAGGCACGAGGCGTCAGTAGGGCAGGTGCGACGGCGGCGACGGCTCGGTGCGCGGGCCGGTGTGCGAAGCTCCTCGCCGCGAGCCTGACCTCGCTCCTCCTTTGTCACGCGACGCTCAACATCTCCATCGTGCGCGGGGCTTCGCCGCGTGACGCCGCCGTTGATCGTGATCGCGGCCGGCGGGACCGCAGGACATGTTGTTCCGGCGCTCGCGGTGGCGGACGCGCTTGCCGCCGAGCGCGCACGGGTCGTCTTCGTCGGCGGCAGGCGCGCGGAGGCCGACCTCGTACCGGCCGCGGGGTACGAGCTGGAGACGATCCACGTCGAGCCGCTGCACCGCCGAGCGCCGGTCAAGGCCGCTCGGGCCGTCGTCGTCGACGCCGGGGCGCTTCGCTCCGCGCGGCGGATCATGCGCCGGCTGCGACCGGCGGCGGTGATGGGCGCCGGCGGTTACGTCTCGGGTCCGGTCGGCATGGCAGCGGTGCTGGGGCGTGTGCCGCTCGTGCTCACTGAGGCCGACAGCCGCCTCGGCGTCTCCAACCGCGTGCTCGCGCCGTTCGCTGACCGCGTATGCCTGGCGTTTCCGATCCCGGGTCGGGCGGACGGGGGCGCGAGGGTCGGCTCCAGCCATGCTCGCTACCTGGTGACGGGACGTCCCGTGCCACCTCCGGCGACCGACCGGGCCGCGGCACGGACACGCTTCGGGATCGGCGCCCGCGAGACCTGCGTGCTCGTGTTCGGCGGCTCGCAGGGAGCGAGGTCGATCAACCACGCCGCGATCGTGGCGTTCGCGGGCGCTCGCTTCAGGGTTCTGCACGCCGCCGGCGAGCGGGACCTGCCACACCTGCAGGCGCCCGATGACCGCTACGACCTGCGCGGTTACATCGACCACTTCGGCGAGGCGCTGATCGCGTCGGACGTCGTTGTCTCGCGCGCCGGCGGCTCGATCTTCGAGATTGCTGCGGCCGGTCGGCCCGCCGTCCTGATCCCGTACCCGTTCGCGACCGGCGACCACCAGACCTCGAACGCCCGCTATATGGAGCAGGCCGGAGCGGCGGTGGTGATACCCGACGCTGAGCTGACTGCCGTGAGACTTGCTCAGGAAGTCGGAGGGCTCCTGGCCGATCGCGGCCGGCTACGAGCCATGGGCCGCGCCTCGGCGGCGCTCGCGCGTCCCGACGCGGCCCGTGAGATCGCCCGGACGGTACTGGCGGCGGCGGTGAGGTCCGGGAGCCCGCGCCCCGCGCGGTCCGGCCCGGAGTCCGGAGTCTGAGCTGCCCTGGTAGCCTCGAGGCAATGGGTCTGATGACTGGAACTGGTCCCTTCGGCCTGCATCCCGGGGGCCACTTCAACTTCGAGCCGCCGCCCCCCGGCCGCGCGATCTACGTCGAGCCGAGCCCCAAGCGCATCCGCGTCATCGTGGCTGACGAGGTCATCGCCGACAGCCGCCGAGCGATGCTCCTGCACGAGAGCGGCAGTCAGCCCGTCTACTACTTCCCGTCCGAGGACGTGCGCGAGGACCTGCTCGAGCCCAGCGCTACGGTCACCCACTGCCCGAAGAAGGGAGATGCCTCCTACCGCTCGATCCGGGTGGGCGAGCGTGTCGTCACCGATGGCGTCTGGCTCTACCCCGAGACGATCGGGGAGGCGCCCCCGATCGCGGGGCTGATCGCGTTCTACTGGGACCGCGTCGACCGATGGCTGGAGGAGGACGAGGAGGTGCTCGCGCATCCTCGCGACCCATACCACAGGGTTGACATCCTGCCCAGCTCGCGACAGGTACGGGTGCTGCGCCACGGCGAGCTGCTCGCCGAGTCAGATCAGGCGATGGCTTTGTTCGAGACCGGCCTGCCGGCGCGCTGGTACCTGCCGCCGGAGGACGTGCGCGCCGAGTTGCGCGCGAGCGATCGCGTCAGCCGCTGTCCGTATAAGGGTCTCGCCACCTATTGGTCGGTGGCGGTCGACGGTCGCGTGATCGAGGACGTCATTTGGACCTACTCCGATCCGCTACCGGAGGCGACGCGAATCGGGGGATTGCTTGCGTTCTATGACGAACGCGTCGACGTCGAGCTCGACGGCGTACCGCAGGAGCGCCCGGAATCGCCGTGGAGTCCCAAGGTGGCGACGCCGCCGAGCCTGACGCGAGGCTGAGGACACCAGCCCATGGCCGTAGCCGACCCCTACACCGAGAAGACCGACGAGCAAAAGGCGATCTGCGAGATGGTCCGCCAGTTCGCGGACGAGCAGATCCTCCCCAAGGCCGAGCACTACGACCACGAGGACACGTTCCCCGAGCCGATCGTCGCGCAGATGCGCGAGCTCGGCCTCTTCGGCGTGACGATCCCCGAGGAGTACGGCGGGATGGGGCTCGACCTGACGACTTACGCGATGATCGTCGAGGAGCTCTCGCGCGGCTGGATTTCGATCTCCGGGATCGTCAATACCCACTTCATCGGCTCCTACCTGCTGATGAAGTTCGGCACCGACGAGCAGAAGCAGCGCTACCTGCCGCCGATGGCGACGGGGGAGCTGCGGGCCGCGTTCTCGCTCTCGGAGCCCGAGTGCGGATCCGACGTGCAGGCGATCAAGGCGACCGCCAAGAAGGTCGACGGCGGTGATTACGAGATCAACGGACAGAAGATGTGGGTCACGAACGGTCTCCTGTCCGGGCTCGTATTCGTGCTCGTCAAGACCGACCCGAGCGCCGAGCCGAGACATAAGGGGATGACGTGCTTCGTCGCCGAGAAGGAGCCAGGGGTCAGCGAGAACACGGGCAAGTACGCCGGCTTCAACGTCCCCCCAAAGATCAAGAAGCTCGGTTACAAGGGCGTCGAGTCGACCGAGCTCGTGTTCGACGGCTACCGCTGCCCCGCCGAGAACATCCTTGGTGGCGAGGAGGCGGGCATCGGACAGGGATTCGTGCAGATGATGGATGCGCTCGAGGTCGGGCGCGTGAACGTGGCAGCGCGCGGCGTCGGGATCGCCCAGCGCGCGCTCGAGCTCGCGCTGCGCTACTCGCAGGAGCGTCACGCCTTCGGCAAGCAGATCGCCCAGCACCAGGCGATTCAGTTCAAGCTCGCCGACATGGCGACCCAGGTCGACGCAGCACGGCTGCTGACGATGCGCGCCGCGCGCCTGAAGGACGCGGGCGAACGCTCGGACCTGGAGGCGGGGATGGCGAAGCTGTTCGCCTCAGAGGCAGGCCGCTTCTGCGTCGAGGAGTCCTTCCGCATCCACGGCGGGTACGGCTACTCGAAGGAGTACGAGATCGAGCGCCTCTACCGCGATGCGCCGCTGCTGCTGATCGGCGAGGGAACCTCGGAGATCCAGCGGATGGTGATCGGCCGCAAGCTGTTGCAGCGCCACAAGATTTAAGTCGTGGGCCCTAAACTCCGCGTCCTGGCTTCTCCGTCGGACACCAAGTCGCTGATCGAGACCGCGGTCTCGCGCTTCCTCGCCGAGGTACCGGCCCTGCAGCCGCTCAAGCTCGTCGCGGGACTCGAGCTCAGGGGGCGCGGCGACGTGCAGCTCTACCGCGTCGAGCTGCCCGGCCCCACGGTGACCAAGGCGATCGCCGCCGACGCCAAGGTCAAGCTCTCGATTCCCCGCGCTCAGTTCAACGAGCTGGCCACCAAGGGTCACATCAGCGACTGGCGCGAGGCGTTCGAACATGGCGGCGCCCAGGCGACGGGAATCGAACAGGTGCTGAGACTGATCGTCAATGTCGTCGAGCGCCAGGAGGAGCGTGGCCGGACCCGGAAGGCGAGGCATTAAGCGGGTGCAATTTCGGCGTAGGATTTGAGTTCCCGGTCTCAGAGGCCGAAACTAATGCTGCGGAGCGGGTGCTGTCCAGCACCCTCGCCACACCGTCGCCGCCGATGACCACCCCATGACCCTCAGCATTGGACTCGACCTCACCTCCGCCGACGCCGTCGAGGAATCGCTGCGAATCTTCGGGGCGCGCTATCTCGAGCGCGTCTACACCGAGCGCGAGCGACGCGACTGCCGCTCCGACACCGGGCGGCTGGCCGCGCGCTTCGCCGCCAAGGAGGCGGCGATGAAAGCGTTGCGGCGCGAGGACGAGCCGATCCCATGGACGTCAATCGGAGTGTGTGCCGACGGTGCCGGTCGCCCCTCGCTCGAGTTGACTGGCCCGGCGGCGGCCCTGGCGCGCCGGCGCGGCGTCTCAGAGCTCTCGGTCAGCCTCACGCATGAAGGGCCGTTTGCCGCCGCGGTGGTAGTAGCTAGCCTTAGGGAGACAACATGACCGGTGCTATGCGCATTGAGATTCGGCGGGTGCTGCGGGACCACGCGCGGCTTCCGGTCGACGTCGATTCGCTGCGCGACGACGCCGACCTGTTCCAGCTCGGAATGACCTCGCATGCGAGCGTCAACGTGATGCTCGCCCTCGAAGACGCGTTCGACATCGAGTTCCCCGACCAGATGCTGAAGCGAAGCGTGTTCGAGAGCGTCGACGGGATCGCCCGCGCGCTGGATGAGCTCGAGAGTCGAGCGGCATGAGCGTGCTCCTCAGGGAGATCTAGTTTGGCATCGCCGCGCCCCGCCACGGCCGACCAGGCGGAGTTCCTGGAGCAGCTGCTCGGCGACGGCCTGCTCGTTGACAGCGGCGTCCAGGGCATCTACGGCAAGGGCGAGCGCTTCGAGGAGGTGCGCATGGGCATCGACGCCTTGCTGACGCGCACGGCCGCCGGCCTCGGCGCCGAGCGGCTCCGCTTCCCGCCGCTGCTCCCGCGCCGCCAGCTCGAGGCCAGCGGGTACCTGTCGTCGTTTCCTCACCTGGCGGGCAGCATCTTCGCGTTTGAGGGCACCGAGGCGGAGGCGGCCCTCCAGCAGGAGCGCGCGGGCGCGCACGAGGACTGGAGCGAGTTCCAGCAGATGACGGATCTCGTGCTCATGCCGGCCGCCTGCTATCCCGTCTACCCGGCCATCGCCGCGCGCGGAGCGCTCCCGCCCGGGGGAGTCTTCGTCGACGCCGGCGGGTCGTGGGTGTTCCGGCACGAGCCCTCGGGGGATCCGGCGCGGCTGCAGATGTTCCATCAGCACGAGCTCGTCCGGCTCGGCGAGCCCGAGCGCGTACTGCAATGGCGCGACGAGTGGGCCGAGCGCGGGCTCGAGCTGCTGCGCCGACTCGGCCTCGCCGCCGAGCTCGACCGCGCGTCCGACCCCTTCTTCGGCCGCGGCGGCCGCATGCTCGCGACGAATCAGCGCGAGCGGGCGCTGAAGCTCGAGCTGCTGGTTCAGATCGCGGGACCCGAGCCGACGGCCCTCGCCTCGTTCAATCACCACGAGGACCACTTCGGGAGCACGTACGGGATCGAGCTCGCGGATGGCGGCGTGGCCCACACCGCCTGCCTCGGCTTCGGTCACGAGCGGATCGTGCTCGCACTGCTGCGCACCCACGGCCTCGATCCCGGAACCTGGCCCGAGCCCGTGCGCCGCGAGCTGTCGCCGGCATGAGGGTCTCGACCGTGCGCGGCCTGCGCATCGTCGAGGAGCCCACGTGAGCGATCGCGTCGACGGCGGCCGCCCGCTCTACCTTCAGCTCGAGCCCGATCCCGTGTTCGCGTTCGTCCACGAGCCAGAATCAGCGTCCGACCGCCCGGCCGCGATCGGCGCCGTGCTGTGCCCGCCGTTCGGCTGGGACGACGAATGCTCCTATCGCGCCCGCCGCGCGTGGGCCGACACGCTCGCCGGCGCTGGTCATCCGGCGATCCGCATCGACCTACCGGGAACGGGCGACAGCGCCGGATCGCCGCGCGACTCGAGGCGGCTCGAGGCGTGGACGAGCGCGGTCGCCGACGCCGCCCGCTGGCTGCGCGAGGAGCTCGGGTGCGCACGTGTCGTTGCCATCGGGATCGGCCTCGGCGGGATCCTCGCGTGCCGCGCGACCGCGAGCGGCGCGGGCATCGACGATCTCCTCCTGTGGGCGGTGCCGGCCCGCGGCCGCGCGCTCGTGCGCGAGCTGCGCGCGCGAGCCCAGCTCGAAATGTCCGCCGAGCCGGACGCCGACGGGACGACGGAGCGCTCGCCGGAGGACGAGTTCGAGGTCACGGGACAGCTGCTGACGCACGAGACGATGACGGACCTCGAGGGGATCGACCTGACAGCGCTCGCGTTCGACCAGGGGCCGCGGCGCCGGGCGCTGCTCCTCGAGCGCGACGGGATTGCTCCCGACCGGCGCCTGCGGGAGCATCTCGAGCAGGCCGGCATCGCGGTCACGGTCGCGCCGGGCGACGGTTACGGCGAGATGATGGACGACCCGCGCCTCACCCGAGCGCCCGAGGCGGTGATCGCCCGCTCGATCTCATGGCTCGCCGATGCGCCGGCCGTGTCGGTCGCCGGCGATCAGGCCGGCACGGTCGCGCCGGTGCGGGCCGGACAGACACTCGAGCTCGAGCACGACGGCACCGCGATCACCGAGACGCCGGTCATGATCGACCGGGCGTCGGGACGCATGTTCGGCATCCTGACCGAGCCGGTCGGCGGCTCACCAGCCGGCCTCTGCGCGCTGCTCATGAACGCGGGGTCGATTCGGCGCATCGGCCCGAACCGAATGTGGGTCGAGCTGGCACGGCGGTGGGCGGCGCGTGGGGTCCCCTCGCTGCGCATCGACTTCGATGCGATCGGAGACGCCGACGGTGCCGAGCGACAGTACCTCACCACGTTCGAGTTCTTCGTGCCCACGTTCACCGAGCGTGCGATCGCCGCCCTCGACGAGGTCGCCGCTCGCGGTGTGGCGGACCGCTTCATCGTGGTCGGCCTCTGTTCCGGCGCGTACTGGGCGTTGCACTGCGGGCTCGCCGACGAGCGCGTGGCGAGCGCGATGGCCGTCAACCTCGACACGTTCTTCTGGAGCCCTGACGTCGCTGCCAAGCGGATCGCCGGACGCGCACGGCGCGGGCGGACCCGGAGGCAGATGCTGAGAAGCGCTCTGGCCTGGAAAGGGATTCGCGAGGGGGCGGTGTGGCTGAAGTTGTCGGTACGCGGCGGGCGCCGCGGGGGCCGGCGAGCGGTGGATCAGATCACCGGGGCGCTCGATCTTCTTCGCGTCCGACACACCGACTTTCTGCTCCTGTTCTCGCGCGGCGAGCTGAACTACGACGAGCTCGTCGCCGGCGGCTGGATCGAGCACCTGGAGCGCTGGCCCAACACCCATGTCGATCACATCCCGGGCGATGATCACATGGTTCGCGCGATCCGCCTGCAGCGATACGTCCACCGGATCCTCGACCAAGCCCTCGATCGCGTGCTCGATGCCGCGGAGCCCGACCCGGTGATGACGCCGGACGCCGCCCGGCCGATCGCGTAGGGCCTCTGCGGGTGCATCGCCCTGTCGATGTCACCCGTCCGCGATTGCGCCTGCCTCATCAGCCGGGCGCGCCGGCGGATCCGGAGCGCTCGGAGATACACGGGTCAGCGCATGGGCGAGCGTTGGAGTCATCAGTCCGGCCTCCACGAACAGCGCGATCAGCAGGGCGATCCCCGCTGCGATGATCCCGATCCGGGGCAGCAGCAGCGCACTGAGGCCGAGGGTGATCACCGCGAACTCGATCTGGGCGATCGCCACCAGGCGCCCGTCATGGCGGAGCCGAGCGAGGCTCAAGCCCACCAGGGTGAGGGCTTCGGGGAACGTCCCGATGATGAGGATCCTCAGGAGCCACGTCCCATGGCGCTCGTATTCCGGGCCGAACAGGCTGAGGATCTGCGCAGCGAACACGAAGATCACCAACACCGCGGGCGTGAGGATGCCGAGGATCGCGGCGATGGCGTTGCGCGTGTGCTCGCGAAGCTCAGACTCGCCCAGGGCGGTCTCGACCGACAGTGACGTGGACATGTTCGCTGCTACGAGCACCACCCCGAGCATGATCGTCCAAGGCACATAGAAGTACCCCGCTGCGGATGCTCCCACCTCGTTGGCGGCGAGGACGGGGAGCAGGAGCGTCGCGACGAACGCTGACAGCGAACCAACGTAATTACCGCCGATCAGCTTGCGCATTTCAACCGAGGTCCATGCAGGCTCGGCCGGAGGAGTGCTCTTGGCCCGCCGGGGGAGAAAGCGCGTGAAGATCGCAAGATTGACCGGGAAGATGAGGAACATCCCGGGCACGATCCAGGCGAGGAAGATGCCGGCGCTGTGCGCCACGTTCGCGAATACGACGACGAGCACCAGCTTTGCGACCGCAAACACCGCGTTCTCGACTGGAACCCATCGGGTCTCGTGCAGCCCGGTCATGACGCTGTCCTGGAGCGTGAAAATCGTCCACGTGACGGTCGCCGCGGCGAACAGAACGAACCACCCCGCGTCCGCTCCCAGAAACCGCAGCGGCGGCGACCACAGATGACTGGTCCAGGCGGCGAGGAGCCCGAGCGCCAGCGTTAGAGCGCCCGTCCCGAGATACGTCGAGACGATGAAGCGCCGGGTCCGGGCACCGGCGACGGGTAGGTAGCGAGCGAAGATACTCGCCATACCCAGCTGCCCGATTCCTGAGATGAGCATCATCGCCGACACTGCGGCCACCGCCAGTCCGACGATCCTCGTGCTGTACAGGTGCGCGGCGATCGCCCAGAAGGGAAACCCGAGCACCGACCCGACGCCTGAGCTCAAGATGAGAAAGTAGGCATTGCGGAACAGCGGCAGCGACAGGTGGTCGCGAAGCCGGCGCCAGCCCTTCGGATCCCGTCCGCCGGTCATCGGTCGTCGCTGAGGTTACCCCTACGTAGTGCCAAACCAGGGCTTGCTCAAAACGGCCGCAACGGATCATTCACCGTTGACCCGCGATAAGCGGCCTGCACCAACCCGTGGCTCAGCGAGGTGCCTCACCCACAGAAGAGCACGAGCGCCACACAGCCGAGACACACGCCCCTAGTGGCCGTTCCGCCACAGGTCACCTTCGATTCTCCCAATCGAATGGCCCGCCAACACGGACCGACACCAGACTTCAGCCGACCAGAAGCGAATCTTCAGGGCACCGCGAGCGGCGCTCATTGCTCGGGCGAACTCACCTTCAGGAATCGTGAGCGCGTCTCTGAGCAAGCCGTCGGCAAGAAAGCTCGGGTCAGCGTCCTGCTCGATCCAATCGTCGGCATCGAACGCCATACCGTAGATCTTTGGCCGATAAGCCACAGACCAGGGAAGCACCCGGCGAGCGACGTCGCGGAGAATGCCCTTGCTCCACGGTCCCACCCTCGCCTCGAGTGGGAGATTGAGCACCAGCTTGACTACCTCAGGCTCGAGAAACGGAACACGAGCCTCGACGGAGACTTGCATCACGTTCTTGTCCATGCGGTTCAGCAAGAAAGACAGCGTGTAATCCATGCGACTGAGAAGCGCCGCCTCGAGGGCACGCCGCTGTCCGTCATGGTGGGCGTAGGCGGTCATTGACTCAGCGAATGCGTCATGGACGCCGTCCGGACTCGTCTGAGCCGTCCAGCCGGTGTCCCCGTAACGGCCGAAGCGCCTGATGAGACCTCCCAGCAATCGGAGCACGCGTAGCGGATCTCCCAGCAGCGCCGGCTCGGCACGATGGAGAATGCGCTGCCGCCAAGGAAGGAAGGCCGCCATTTCGGCATTGTGGAGGCTGTCGTACCCGCCGAATAGCTCATCTGCGCCCTCGCCCGTCAGCAGCACCTTGACGCCTCGTCGGTGAGCGCGCTCCGCGAGTTCCGCGATCGTGACCGAGCTCGCGTTCGCGATCGGACTGCCGAAATGGACTGTGGCCGGTACGAACCCGCGCCTCCAGTCCGACGGCGTCACATTGACCATTTCGATGTCGATGCCGAGCGCATCGGCCACGCGCCGGGCCGCTGGTCCTTCGTCCAACACTCCATCGCCGGCGGAGCTTGCCCCGAAGGCGACGATGTCCGGTTTCGCCTCTACTGCCAAAGCGGTAATGAGGCTCGAATCGAGGCCGCCGGAGCACAGCGTTCCGACCACGGCGTCTGCCATCAGGCAGCCGTGGACAGCGGTGCGAAGCGTGCGTTCCAGCTCGGACGTGAGCTTCGAGCGCGACCGATCCCTCAGACGCGCTTCGCTGGCCGGGTCAACATCGCTGGCACGGATGTGCCAGCGCCAGCTCGAGAGCTGGGTGTCATCCAGCGAAATTGCCGTCCACGACCCGGGCGCGACTCGCGTGATGCCCTCGAGCAGCGTCGCCTCACCCTCGAAATATGTCCCGTCGGTGATGGCCCGCCAGGCATTCTCAATCGGTCTGGCGCATGCTCCAGCCGCGATCAGTGCGGCCGGTTCGCTGGCGAACCACACACCGTCATCGGATCGGGCCATATAGAGAGGCTTCTGGCCGAACCGATCACGTGCGAGCAGCAAGCGCCCGTCTCGGAGATCAAGGGCGGCGATGGCAAATTGACCATCCAGCCGAGACAGCACCGGTGGACCCCACCGCTCGAGCGCCCACAGCAGGGTCTCGGTGTCACTGTGGCCGACAAAGGTCGCACCATCGAGCTCCTGTCGCAGCGTGAGGTGGTTGTAGATCTCCCCGTTGAAGGAGAGCAGCCAGTCCCCGCCCGGGTGACGCATCGGCTGATGTCCGCGAGCGGTCAGATCGACGATCGCCAACCGCGTATGGACGAGCCCCACGTTATCGACGATCTCCAACCCCGAGTCGTCAGGTCCGCGATGGGCGAGTGCATCGCGCAGCGCCATCAAGCGAGCCGTCGACGGCACGGCGCCAGGCTGGAGCACACAGCCCCCAATTCCGCACATCGAACGAGCGTACTGCATGACAATGTCACCACCCCACCCAGCGCTGACTGCTGGACGCGCCCGGGGATCGCACAGCTGGGGCCGCGCGGCAACAGTCACCACGCGGCCCCGATGCTTGCGTCAACTAATGTTAACTAACCTTGCCTACAGCCCGATGCACACCGACTTGGTCTCGGTGTACTCGTGGATAGCCTCTTCGCCCATCTCGCGCCCCCAGCCCGACTGCTTGTAGCCACCGAAGGGCAGCGCGGCGTCGAAGATGTTGTAGGTGTTGACCCACACGGTGCCGGCCCGCAGCTGCGGGATCAGGCGGTGAGCCTTGGTCAGGTCGTTGGTCCAGATGCCGGCCGCGAGACCGTAGATGGTCTCGTTCGCCGCCGCGCCAACCTCGCTCACGTCCTTGAACGGCAGCGTGGTCACGACGGGGCCAAAGATCTCCTCGTCGTAGACCTTGTTGCCGGGGCTCGCACCGTCGAGCACGGTGGGCGCGACGAAGTAGCCGCGGTCGCCGACCTGCTTGCCGCCGGTGACCGTGCGCACGCCCTCGCGCTCGCCGGAATCGAGGAATCCCTTGACCCGGTCGAGCTGCTCGGCCGAGACGAGCGGACCCATCTCGGTGTCGGGGTCGAGCCCGCGCCCGAGCTTGATCTTCCCTGCGTGGTCCGACACGCCCTGGAGCACCTCGTCATAGATCTTCTGCTCGATGTACAGCCGCGAGCCGGCGCAGCAGCACTGGCCGTGATTGAAGAAGATCGCGTTCGCCGCTCCGGGGATCGCGGTCTCGAGGTCTGCGTCGGCGAAAACGACGTTGGGCGACTTGCCCCCGAGCTCGAGCGTCACCCGTTTGAGGTCGTTCGACGCCGCCTGGACGATCAGCTTGCCGACCTCGGTCGAGCCGGTGAACGCGACCTTGTCGACTCCCGGGTGGGCGGCGACCGCGGCGCCGGCGGTCTCTCCGAGACCGGTGACGATGTTGAGGACGCCGTCCGGCAGCCCGGCCTCCTGCGTCAGCTCACCGAGGCGGATCGCGCTCAGCGGGGTCTGCTCGGCTGGCTTGAGCACGATCGTGCACCCCGTCGCGAGCGCCGGGCAGACCTTCCACGCGGCCATCAGCAGCGGGAAGTTCCAGGGGATGATCTGGCCCACCACCCCGATCGGCTCCTTCAGCGTATAGGCGTGGAACTGCGCCCCCGGCGCGTAGAGCACCGAGATCGGGAACGTCTGCCCGTAGATCTTGGTCGCGAATCCGGCCATGTAATGGAACATGTCCGCCGCCAGCTCGACGTCGGCGACGCGCGCGATCCCCACCGGCTTGCCGTTGTCGATCGACTCGATCTCGGCCAGCTCGTCCGCGTGCTCGAGGATGACGTCGCCGATCCGCCAGATGACCCGCCCGCGGTCCGACGCGGTCATCCGGCTCCACTCGGAGTCCTCGAATGCCCGGCGGGCCGCGGCAACCGCGAGGTCGACGTCTTCGGCGTCGCCACCGGGGACGTGCGCGATGACCTCGCCAAGCGCCGGGTCGAAAACCTCAAACGTGCTGCCGTTGCGGGCTTCGACCCAGTCACCGTCGACGAGCATCCGCTTAGGCTGCTCGAGGAACCGGGCTGCAGGTGATTCTGCCTCAGCCGTAACTGCCATGTGAGCTCTCCCTCTTGAGGCGTGCGTGATATAGGACGGCGTAAGGATAAGCCGAGGGGGGTTGCAGCGCTGTTGCAGTCAACGGCAGGCGATTACAATCAGGGAGAGGACCAACACCCTTGCCACCGCGAAACCCTTGGGTTGCCGTCGAAGCGGGCGCCGATCTCGTCGCTCGCCAGCGACTGTTGCGCCGCGTCCACAAAGCGTTCTTCAGCGGCGCTGGCGGCGGTAAGGACGAGTCTGCCTCCACACGGTCGGTGATCGCCGCGTCGTGGCGGCGCTCCCGGCGCGCCGGCGTCGAACCCGAAGCCGCGGATGGGTGCGCGCCACACGAGCTCGACCCAGATTCGCTCGCCGAGCGGCGCGAGCAGAGCGGCTTGCAGCCCGCGCTGCCCGTGTTGCGTCAGCTCCTCGGCGCGCATGCCCGAGATGCCCATCACCTCCTGATCGTCACCGATGCCGCCGGGCACCTGCTCTGGGTCGAGGGCGACCGGGCGACGCGCGGCTTGGCCGAGAGCGTCGATCTCGTCGCGGGTTCGCTGTGGAGCGAGGCCGCGGCGGGCACCAACGCGATGGGGACCGCCCTGGCCGTGGATCACGCCGTGCAGGTGTTCTCCGCCGAGCACGTGCGTGCCGCGGTGCACGGCTGGACGTGCTCGGCGGCTCCGCTCCACGACCCGCGCACGGGCAGGTTGCTGGGATGCGTCGATCTCACCGGCCCTGCCAACACCGTTCATCCGCACTCGCTGGCTCTGGTCACCGCCGCAGCGCAGGCGGTCGGGGGCCTGCTCGTGCCGCCGACGAGCGCGGATCCGGGCTCGACGATCCGGATCGAGGCCCTCGGCGCGGACAATGCGCTGATCCAGCTGAAGGACCGTACGCTCAAGCTCAGCCATCGACACTCGGAGATCGTTGTGCTGCTCGCGGCGCGCGAACGCGGGCTCTCGGCGGAGCAGCTCGCGTTCGAGCTGTTCGGTGAGCGCGGCAAGCCGGTCAGCGCCCGCGCCGAGCTCTCGCGCCTGCGGCGCCTGCTCGGCAACACCCTCGGGGCGGACCCCTACCGCCTGACCGGCCCGGTCGAGGCGGACTTCCTCGAGGTGGCGCGCAGCATCGAGGAAGGTCGCGGACGGTCGGCGCTCGAGCACTATCCGGGCTCGCTGCTGCCACGGTCGGATGCCCCCGGCATCGCCGAGCTCCGGCGCGGACTCGACGCCGGTGTCCGAAGCACCGTGATCAGCAGCAGTGACGACACGCTGCTGAAGCGCTGGCTCGAGTCGCCGGCCGGTCGAGACGACCTCCCGGGGCTCGAGCTCCTCCTCCGGCGCCGCCCGGGCGATCCGACGCTCGCGATGCTCGGCCACCATGCCGCACGACTGCGTTTTGAGGCGAGGAGCCCGACTGCGCGCGCCTGACCCGGAAGCGACGCGGCACGGCGCGAAGTGACGTCGCCGGCTCGGCTTCACACCCCGAAAGCGCCCGCTCAGGCGTGGTCGTACACGGCAGTGATCCCCGTCCGCAGGAACTCCTCGATCGCCAAGACCCCGGCGTAATCGGCCGCCCACCCGACGAGCGCGAACACGTACGTCCGGGTGCCGTGGCGCGCGTCGATCTCGGTCCCCGGCGGGTAGTGCAAGAAGATGCTCTCCACGCCGGGCTCGAGCTTCAGTTGGTCGAGGCCGTCGATCGCCGTCAGGCGGCGGGCAGACGACGGCGGCTGATAGAAGAAGCGGTAGGCGACTCCGGAGGTGGCCGGAAGGTCAGCGATCTCGGTCGCCCAGCCGAGCGCCGCCCGCATCGTCAACGTGACGATGTCGATCCCGGCTGCGAGACGCAGCATCTCGGGAACGCCGCCTCCGATCCGCCCGTTCACTTCGATGACCCGTGGCCCCTCGGCCGTGAGCTTGATCTCGGTGTGGGCGGCGCCGGTCTCGACGCCGAGCGCACGCAGCGTCTGGCCGGCCAGGTCGACCACCGCGGCGCGCTGATCGAGCGAGAGGGTGGCCGGGATGAAGAAGCCGGTCTCGCGGAACGGAGGTGCGGGCGGGAACCGCCCGGTGATTCCCAGATGGGTCATCCGCCCCGCCACCGCCACCGTCTCCACCGAGACGTAGTCGGCCTCGAAGCCCTGGGGCATTGGGGGTCCGTCGGACAGGTACTCCTCGACGATCCGATCTTCTGGCTCACCCGCCGCCAGTTCGTCCCAGCGCTCGCCGAGCTCGTTCAGACTGGCAATCGGGAAGGTGTGCCAGCTGCCTGACGCCTTGCGCGGCTTCAGCACGGCGGGATAGCTGATCGCCGAGCCGATCCGCTCGACTGCTGCCCGGTCGGCGCCGGCCGGGAGGGCCACAGCTCCGGGAGTGGGCAATCCGGCGGAGCGCAGAGCCTCGCGCTGATAGAGCTTGTCCTCGAGACGGCGGGCCGCCTCCACAGATTGAAAGGGCAGACCGAGCTCCGTGGCGATGGCCGCCACGTGCTCCATCCCGGTGTCGTAGAAGATCGCGAGCCCATCGGGCGAGTGCGCTCGCAAGGCCCCGGCCGCGTCCTGCGCAGACGATCGGAGGGCGTCGACAACGACACCGAATCGCTCCAGCAGCGGCCGCACCGCGGCCGCCGATGGATCCTCGCCGTCCACGAGCCACACGAGATCGCACCATCCCCGCGCCGCGTCGCGAATCTGCATCGCGTCGAGGGAGCGGTGCCCATACACGACCACGAGCCGAGGACGAGCCTCAGCGGTCGGGGCAGGAGAATCCACTGAACGAGTAGCCTAGCGTCCAGCGCCCGACTTGGTACGCTCGATCTGTGGCGCACCGGCCCGTCGCGGTCCGGTTCGTCGCACCTCCAGACGCCAATGACAGCTCCCGAAGCTCTAGCGACCGACCTTCCACCGGTCACGGTCGCGCTGGTGAACAACATGCCGGACGCGGCCTTCGTCGATACGGAGCAGCAGTTCCGCCGCGCGATGGCGGCGGATCCGAGCAGCGGCCCGGTCGACCTGCAGCTGTACACGATCGCTGAGCTGCCTCGGTCGGAGGCGATCGCTGAGGTGATCCGCTCCCAGTACTGCGATCTCGACCAGCTGTGGGCGCACCCCCCGGACGCCCTGATCGTCACGGGAACCGAGCCGGCGCAGGCCCAGCTGCCCTACGAGCCCTACTGGCCCTTTCTGGCGCGGCTTCTCGAGTGGGCCGCGAGCTCGGTCCCCACGACGTTGCTGTCCTGCCTGGCCTCCCACGCGAGCATCTTGCTCTTCGACGGGATCGAGCGGGTTCCCCGGTCGACGAAGTGCAGCGGTGTGTTCGCCGGCACCGTCGAGGACCGAACTGACCCGCTAGCCGCGGGGCTGCCGGAGCTCGTGCCTGTCCCCCACTCGCGGATCAACGACGTGCCGGAGGCTGCGCTGATCGACGTCGGCTATCGCATCGTCATCGGCTCCGGTCCCGCCGGCGCCGGGTGGGCAGTGGCAACGCGCAAGCACCGCGAGGGACTGTTCCTCCTGTGCCAGGGCCACCCCGAGTACAGCACCCTCAGCCTGCTCCGGGAATACCGGCGCGACGTGCGCCGTTCCCTGTTCGGCCGGGGAGCCGTGCCCTATCCTCCTGCCCCCGAGGGGTATCTCGCCCCGGAGGGGACGGCCATCTTGGAGGAGTTTGCCGAGCGCGCGGCCGCCCCGGGAGCCGACCCGCGCGAGCTGTGGGCGAGCTTCCCCTTCGACGAGACCGCGGCCACCGTCGAGAACAGCTGGGCTGCGCCGTCGGCTACGTTGTACGCCAACTGGCTCGGCCTCGCAAGGGCGGCGTTGCCCGCCCATCCAGCGGCTCAGGCCTGACCTCCTATGCGTGACGAGACCTTGGCGATCCACGGCGGCTACACCGCCGATTCGACCCGGGCGGTGGCCGTCCCGATCTACCAGACGGTCGCCCACGACTTCACCGATGCCGACCACGCGGGGAAGGTCTTCGATCTCGAGGTTCCGGGCTTCCACTACAACCGGATCAACAACCCCACGGTCGATGTGCTCGAGCAGCGTCTCGCGGCCTTGGAGGGCGGCGTGGCGGGGATGGCCCTGAGCTCGGGCGCGGCGGCGGTCAGCACGTCGGTGCTCAACCTGCTCGGCGCCGGCGATAATTTCGTGTCCGCCCCCCAGCTCTACGGCGCCACCTACACCTACTTCGCCCACGTGCTGCCCAAGCTCGGGATCGAGGTTCGCTTCCCACCGGATGACCAGGCTGACTCGATCGAGGCTTTGATCGACGATCGAACCAAGGCAGTGTTCTGCGAGACGGTCGGTAACCCCGCGGGGAACGTGATCGATCTCGAGCGCGTGGCGGAGGTCGCGCACCGCCACGGGGTGCCGCTGATCGTCGATAACACGGTGCCGACCCCGCTGCTGCTGAAGCCCATCCGCCACGGCGCGGACGTGGTCATCCACTCGTTGACCAAGTTCATCGGCGGTCACGGCACGACCATGGGCGGGATGATCATTGATGGGGGGACCTTCCCCTGGGCGGAGCATCCGGAGCGCTTCCCGATGATGAACGAGCCCGAGCTGGCGTTCCACGGCGTGCGGTACACGACGCAGTTTCCCGACGCCCCCTACATCACGCGCTGCCGGACCGTCGGTCTGCGGAATACCGGGTCCTGCTTATCGCCGTTCAATGCCTTTCTCCATCTGCAGGGCCTCGAGTCCTTGGCTGTGCGGCTGGTGCGCCACGAGGCGAACGCTCGGATCGTCGCCGATTACCTGGCCCACGACGCTCGGATCGCGTGGGTGAGCTTCCTCGGGTTCCCCGACAATCCCTACCACGAGCTCGCCCGCCGATACCTCGGGGAGCGCTGCCCGTCGATCATCACCTTCGGGGTCCGGGGCGGCTATGACGCCGGGATCGCCGTGTTCAACCGCGTCCAGCTGTTCAAGCGCCTGGTCAACATGGGCGACGCGAAGTCCCTGATCGCTCACCCGGCTTCGACCACCCACCGGCAGCTCACGCCCTCGGATCTGGCGCTTGTCGGGGTGACGCCGGATATGGTGCGCCTGTCGATCGGCCTCGAGCACCCCGACGACCTGATCGAAGACCTCGATCAGGCCCTCTCATCCCAGGATCTCGGCCACGCAGGCCCCGATGTCCTGAAAGGCCCGGATCCGGCTTTTCGGTGACGGGATGTAGTGGGTGAAGTGCCGGACGCCCTCGGTGAGCACCCCGAACATCCAGACCCGCTTCTGAGGACGACCGTCGATGTCGATCGGATGGGCGTCAGAAGTCAGGTCGACGCTGCCGACGTTCACTGCTCCGTAACGGAACTGGCTCACCCGGCCACGGTCGTACAGGCGCGAGAGCAGCACAGAAGCCGAACCCTCAATCCGAGGTTCGTCGAGGTGACCGCGGACCACCACGTCCACGTCGCCGGCGTGGGCCTCATGCAGGGCCGTCGAGCTGATCCGCGTCCGGGTCAGATCGGGATCGTCCTGGCCGAGCGCGGCTCCGAGCGCGGGGGCGGGTCCGTAGGGGACCCGCAGCACGCCGGCGTCCATCAGCGCGAGGAGCTGCCGGGATCGCAGCGCGGGTGGGCCCGCCACCAGGCGGTGGATCCGGCTGCGAATATCGGCGTTGAAGTCGAGGTAGGAATCGAGTGACAGGCCGCCGTCCTCCACCACGGACCGCATCGGGTCACGGAAGATGCGGAAGACCTCAGCCGCTGATTTCACCGGACTGGCGCCGTCGGGCACCTCGGCTTCCCGGAGGTCATCGGCCAGCATGTCGTAGACGAAGCGCTCGTAGTCCTCGCTGCAGCGATATCTCGGCTGATGGCCGAAGAACAGCGCCTCGGCGTCGAAGGGACCAAAGCGGGCGGCCTGGCTGGCCACCTCGTCGTCAAAGCGATTCTCTTCCCATGCGACCTGCAGCTGCTGGCGTACCGCCGCGCCACCGGCCGCTGCCCCGGTCTGGAAGGCCACCTGGGCGTAGTAGCGGGCGCACATCTCGGCGAACAGGAGGGGCAGCAGCTCCGTGCGCACATCGACCTGGCGCCGCGAGCCGTTGGACCGGCCACTGAGCTGGTCGAACGCCTCGGGGGTGCAGATGATCGGCTTGTACACGTCCGAGCGGTCGACTCCTGTGACCGACTTGGCCGTGTAGGGGAGACCGCTGCGCGAAAACAGCTGGATCAGCGGCTCCCGTCCGCTGGGTCGGTAGCGCAGCCCTTGGCCGTGATCGACGAATTCGCCGCCCCGACCGACGCTCAGGGCCGTCGCGACGTCGAGGGCCACCAGTCCCATCCCCGCCACGCCCACGGTCGCGTCGGCCGGCAGGCTGTCGACGTACCGCGTGACCGGGTATGGGCTCAGCTGGCGGGGGTGAGACGCGAGCTGACCGTCATCCGCGTTGGCGGTGTGACCGGAGGTCACGATCACGTGGTCGACCCTCAGCGTGAGGTCGTCCGCCAGAACTACCTCCTCGCTCCCGTCGGGCCTCTCGACGAGATCGACCGCAGCCGTAGGATGATGGACGATGTGGACCGCGCTTGGGGCCTCGGCCACCAGCGCCAGATAGAACCACTGGAGGTACTCGCCCATCAGGCGCCGGGGCAGGAAGTCGTGGGGCTCGATCGGACGCCCCGAAGGGTCGACGGCGCAGACACCCCCGACCCAGCGGTAGCCGGCGCTGACCGCCCATTCGTGGAGTCCGATGCCGTAGCCAGGCTGGTCCGCCTCGCTGGCGAATGGGTACAGCGAGATCTGGCTGCACGCGTTGTTCATCAGCAGATAGTCGGGCTGGGTCACGTCGTAGACCCCGGACCCGGGGGTTCCGGGCTCGATCACGTGAACCTCGAGCTCGAGTCCCGGCCGGAGGCCGTGACGAGCTGTGGTGACGACCCGCTCCAGGGCACAAATGCCCCATGGGCCAAGTCCGACGATCGCGATGCGCAACATAGAGTGCCCCTGAATAGATCAGTGTACGTCGAGTGTCGAACCGATGCTGGGAAGAGGCATCCTGAAACTGCGTCGGCTGCCGGTCATGCGGGCGAGCTCGGCGCGCTTACGGGGAACGGGATCGACGTGCCGCGCCGGGGGTGGGTCGCGGCAGTCCGTGGTCAATCCACCATAGCGCGCGGTCGGGGCGGGGTTGGCCGGCGGATCAGATCGGCTACGTTGCGGGTTATCGCCACGGTCGCTTACATAACCGTTCGCCCTGCGCCGGCCCGTGGTCCACTCGGGACGCGCGCGTCTCGTTAGGCCGTGGCCGAGGACGGCGGACAGAGCCTCTCCCGGCGGGCCGCGCACGCGGCCGCCACGGCGCTCGCCACCGGCCTGCGCTGGAGCGGCCGGCGCGTACAGGCGCGTGCGGTCTACGCCGTCGGCGGGCCGGCCCGGGCGCGCGTCATCTTCCTCTTCGGCGGCGTCCTCGCGCTGGCGAGCGCCGACGCGTCGACGATCGGGGCGGTCGCTCCCCAGCTCGAGTCCTCGCTCCACATCGGCAACACCGAGGTCGGACTGCTCAGCTCGGTCACGCTGCTGATCGGAGCAGTGGCCGTGATCCCAGTCGGGCTCCTGGTGGACAAGATCAACCGCGTCCACATGCTCTCGATCAGCATCGTCCTGTGGAGCGCCGCGATGCTGGCGAGCGGCGCTGCGGGGTCATATTCGTCGCTGCTGATCACGCGGTTGGGGCTGGGCGCCGTGTCGGCCACCGCGGGACCGGCGATCGCGTCGCTCACCGGTGACTACTTCTACGCTCGCGAGCGAGGTCGCGTGTACGGCTACATCCTCGGTGGCGAGATCGCGGGGACCGCGGTGGGCTTCATCGTCAGCGGCTTGGTCGCCAGCGTGCTGTCGTGGCGGTTCGCCTTCTGGGTGATCGCGATCCCCGGCTTCTTCCTTGCCAGGGAACTGTGGCGTACCCTGCCCGAGCCACGCCGCGGCGGCAAGAGCCGGCTCGAGCACGGCACTGTCGATCTGTTCGCGGCCGCGCGGGGCCAGAGCGGACCCGACCGGCCCGGCGAGGACCCCGATCAGCCGATCCGCGAGGACGACCTCGCGCTCGACGCGGTGCGCAGCCACGGGATCGAGGCAGATCTCGCGCTCGTGCTGACCGAGGACCCGGCGCAGATGCCGCTCAAGCGAGCCGTGCGCTACGTGCTGAGCATCCAGTCGAACGTCACGATGATCATTGCCTCGGCGCTCGGCTACTTCTTCTTCGCCGGGCTGCAGACGTTCGCCGTCCTCTTCGTTCGCGGCCATTACCACACCGATCAGGCGACGGCCACAGGGGTCCTGGGACTGCTCGTCCTCGGCGCACTCGCAGGCGTGCTGATCAGCGGCCGGCTGACCGACCACCTGCTCCGCCGGGGCGTGCTCAACGCGCGCGTGTGGGTGCCGGCGGTCTCCTACATCGCCGCCGCTGTCCTGCTCGTGCCGGGGCTGCTCGAAACCAAGCTGACGCCCGCGATCTGGTTCGACGTCGCCGGCGCAGCGCTGCTGTCGGCGGCCAACCCGCCGCTTGACGCTGCCCGACTCGACATCATGCCCGCGGGTCTGTGGGGGCGGGCGGAGAGCATCCGGACGCTCCTGCGCACCCTGGGTCAGGCTCTCGCGCCGCTGCTCTTCGGTGCCGTCGCCGACCTGGTCGCAGGCTTCACGCCGCACCAGTCGCCGATCGGCACCAAGCCGCACGGGACGATCCAACAGGGGACGGCTCGCGGGCTCGAATACAGCTTTCTCCTGATGCTGATCGCCTTGGGCGCAGCCGGCGTGATCCTGCTCCGAGCCCGCTACACCTACCCCCGCGACGTGGCGACCGCCGCCGCCTCGTCGACGGCATCCACGTCGGCCGACGCCGAGGCCGCGCCGCCCGTGGCCTCGGGGGGGCCGCCCGAGGCGTCGCGGACGCCGCCCGGGGCGTCTGCGGAGTCGCCGGAGGCGCCGGCAGGGCCGCCGGAGGCGCCGGGGACCGCCGGCTGACCGTGCACCTGGGCGAAGGTCGCTCAAACGAATTCTCGATGCCGCCAGGGCACCGACTGACCCTAAGCCCCGAGGATTGCGCCGCCGTCGTAGAGCTTGATCACGCGCACGCTGCCCGGCGGCGCGACGTTCAGGCACAGCTGACAGAGAACGCACTCATCGAGGTTCTCGCGCACGATCTCGACCCCATGCTCCGCCGCGCGAAAGATGTCGACCGGGCATACCTCGGCGAGCTTGGCGGCGAGCTGGGGATCGTGCGCGACCGACTCGTCGACCTGGACGTCGATGAACAGCGCATCGCTCATCACGCCGTCGCGCTCCGCGCAGCGATCTTCTCGGACACGATCGCGGGGATCTCTGAGATCTCCTCGGCGACGACGATCCCGGCCTCGGCGAGCCGGACGATCTTCTCCGCGGCGGTGTCCTCCTTGCCCTCGACGATCGTCCCCGCGTGGCCGAAGCTCATGCCCGGCATCTCATCCATGAAGCGTCCCGCCATGAAGGCGACGATCGGCAAGCGCGAGTCGTTCTCGGTCACCCAGCGCGCGAGCTCGGCTTCCATCCGGCCTCCGGGCTCTGTGTAGATGACGATGGCCGAGGTCTGGGGATCGGCCTCGAACAGTGGCATCAGCTCGGCGTAGCTCGAGCCGATGATCGCATCGCCGCCGATCGAGACGGCGGTCGACTGGCCGAGGCCGGCCGCCGTGAGCGTGGAGGACATCTCGGTCGTCATGCCGCCGCTGCGCGAGATCACACCGACGGGACCGGGGGAGTAGGACTTCGCCGCATCGCGCGCTGGGCCGCCGATCCCGCCCATCTTGATCACGTCGGGAACGATGATCCCGAGGCAGTTGGGCCCGATGATCCTCGCCTCGCGCTCGCGCGCCAACTCGACCATCTGCGCGACATCGCCGCGCGGGATCCGCTCGGTCACGATCACGATGAGCTTGATCGCGTTCTCGAGCGCCTCGAAGACGGCGTCCTTGGTAAACGCGGGGGGGACCGTCACGACCGATCCGTCGATCGGCCCGCCGTGATGCTCGACCGCCTGCCCGACGGTGTCGAACACCGGCACGCCGTGAACGTCGCGCCCCAGGCGACCGGGGGTCACGCCGCCGACGATCTTCGCGCCCGTCCCGTAGTCGATGCACTCTCGCGTCAGGTTGACCGCCTCGCGCCCGGTGATCCCCTGGACGATGAAGGTCGTGGTCTCGTCGACGAGGATCGACATCAGGCGCTCATTCCGCCTCACCCGCACCGATTTTCTCGACCGCCCGCTTCGCCGCCGCGTCGAGCGAGACCGAGCGGTCGGCGTAATCGACCCCGTACTTCTCGAGGATCTTGAAGCCCTCTTCCTCCCACGCGCCGGGGATACGGAAGATCGCGATCTTCTCGGCCGGGTCGTAGCCGAGCTCGACGCACGCCTTGATCACGCCGCGCGCGACAATGTCCACACGGGTGTTGGAGACGATCGACATCATCACCGCGATCCGCTCGACACCCGGCTTCTGGAGCACGAGCTTCGCCAGGCCGCAGGCTTTGCGGACCGAGGGGTTGCCGCCGATCTCGCAGTAGTTGGCCGGCTCGCCGCCGTGTGCGCGAACGGCGTCGAACAGGGTCAAAGAGCCGCCCCCCGCGCCGATCACCAGCCCGAGGTTGCCGTCGAACTCGGTCACGTTGCCGGCGACGCCGCGGTGATCCTGGGCGTCGATCGCCTCGCCGGCGAGCTCGAACGGCGTCGCCTCCCGCGCCTGCCGCGTCTCCTCGGCGCTGATGCCGAGCTCGTGCAGGATCTCCTGCTGGCGTGGGCGGGCCTCGTTCTCCATCTCCATGTGGGCGTCGAGGGCGACGAACGCGCCGTCCTCGAGCTCTCCGAGCGGGTTGATCTCCGCGAGCGTCATGTCGTAGCGCAGGAACAGGCGCGCGAGCTTGGCGAGGATCGGAGTGAGGCGATTGAGCGCCGAGCCGGAGATCCCGAGCGACGCGATCACCTGCTTGGCCTGCCAGTCCGCGAACGGCCGGATGGTCGAGAAGTGGGCTCGGGCGACGCGGTCGGGGTGCTGCTCGGCCACCTCCTCGATGTCGATCCCGCCCATGTCCGAGAACAGCATCACCGGCTGCTTGCGGATGCCGTCCCAGACGACGCCGGCGTAATACTCGTGCTTGACCGACGCGCGCAAGTCGACGAGCACGCCACGTGGCATGTGTCCGCCGATCTCCAGATCGAGCACATGCTCGGCGTGGTCGGCCGCTTCGTCGGGCGTCTGCGCGAACTGCACGCCGCCGGCCTTCATCCGTCCGCCGGTCAGTACCTGGGACTTGATCACGACCGGGCCGGCGATCTCCTCGGCGATCGCGCGAGCCTCGAGGACGGTCGTCGCGAAGCCGTGCCTGGTGACCGGGATTCCGGCCTTGGCAACGATCGCCCGCGATTCGTACTCGAAGAAGCGCATGGCGCGCCGGAACCCTACAAGAGCGTGCGCGCAAAGGGCTGCTCACGCGCCCACCGAAGTGAATCAGGCACCGCCGCGTGCGGTGCTCAGCGGGTGACCCAGGCCTCGGGGTCCTCGGCGAGCCTGCGGACGTGCGCCGGAAGGTTGTCGGCCGCGAGGTCGGCCAGCGAGACCTGCTCGAGCACCCCGCGCAGGCTGGCGCGCACGGCGATCCAGACGTTGGTCAGCGGCTCGGCGGCCCCGGTGTAGGAGACATTCTCGGGGGGACCGCCGCGCACGCTCGCAAGCGGACCGTCGACGGCCCTGATCACGTCCGCGATCGTCACCTCGGTGGCCGGACGTGCGAGGCGGAAGCCGCCTTCCGCTCCGCGCTGGCTGCGGACGATGCCGGCGTGCCGGAGCTCGCCGAGAATGTTCTCGAGGAAGTTGAGGGGGATCTCCTGCGCGGTCGCGAGGCGCTCGGCCTTGACCGGCTTGTCCCCGGTGGCCGCCGCGAGCTCCACCGCAGCCCGCACCGCGTACTCCGCCTTGGCCGAGATCCGCACGCGTCGCCGCCTACGCGACCGGGGCTGGTTCGAACCCGTACGCCGCCGCCAACTCGGGATCCTTGCGGGCAAGCATCTCGGCGAGGGAGAGCATCACCTGGCACTGCTTGTAGGTTGCATCGTCCTGCATCTTGCCGTCGATCATGTGGACGCCCCGGCCGTCCGGAATCGCCTCGATCACCTTCTTGGCGAACCTGACCTCTTCCGGATCGGGGCTGAACACCTTCTTGGCGATTTCGATCTGCACCGGGTGCAGCGACCACGCCCCGACGCAGCCGAGCAGGAACGTTGCGCGGAACTGGGTCTCGCATCCCTCGACATCGCGGATGTCGCCGTAGGGGCCATAGAAGGGGAGGATGCCCGCGGAGGTGCAGGCGTCGACCATGCGGGCAATCGAGTAGTGCCACGGATCCTGCTGAGCCGTGGGCCGCGGTGCGTCCGGATTGTCAGGATCGGGGTCGCTGATCACCCGGTAGCCGGGATGGCCACCGCCGACGCGCGTCGTCTTCATGCGTCGCGACGCGGCCAGGTCCGCCGGTCCGAAGCTCATCCCCTGCATCCGCGGGCTCGCCGTCGCGATCTCCTCGAGGTTGACCACGCCGAGCCCGGTCTCGAGAATCGCGTGGACCAGGATCGGGCGATCGAGCCGGGCCTTGGCCTCGAGCTGGGCCAGCAGACGGTCGACGTAGTGGATGTCCCACGGCCCTTGCACCTTGGGAACCATGATCACCTCGAGCTTGTCGCCGATCTCACTCACGAGCGCGATCAAGTCGTCGAGCACCCAGGGGGATTCGAGGCTGTTCACACGCGTCCACAGGGCGGTCTCGCCGAGATCGATCTCCCCGGCGATCCGGACCAGGCCCTCGCGCGCCGCCACCTTGCGATCGACCGAGACCCCGTCCTCGAGGTTGCCCAGCAGGATGTCCGACTTCGCCGCCAGGTCGGGCAGCTTGGCGACCATTTTCTCGTTGCTCGGATCGAAGAAGTGGATCATCCGGGAGGGCTTGAAGGGGATCTCCAAGATCGGCTCTGGGGCGCCGAGGGCGAGGGGCTTTCCGAAATCGCGGGGGTTGCGCAAGGATCGACTCCTGTTCGGGGGATGCCAGGGCAATCGTACCCGCGCGGCCCTGACGTGCCGCCCGGGCGCCACGAAGCGCTGTGGCCGGTGCGGGCGTCCGGTCGCTGCGCGGCAGCCACGGGCGACGACGGTGCGCGGCTGTCATCCTTCCCGTCCTTCGAACAGCCCAGGAGAGCCAATGACGCACGTCGATACCGACCAGGCAGCACGCGAAGCGAGCGGAGCGCATCCGTACGGGCGCTACCTCGAGGAATTCGAGGTGGGTGCGATCTACAAGCACTGGCCCGCCAAGACCGTCACGGAGGGCGACGACCACCTGTTCTGCCTGATCACGATGAACCACCACCCGCTGCATCTCAACGACGTCTACGCGAAGCAGTCCCAACAGGGCAAGAACGTCGTCGTTGGGCCGCTCGTGTACTCACTCGCGCTCGGCATGAGCGTCTCGGACGTCAGCGGTAAGGCGATCGCCAACCTCGCGACCGAGGAGCTCAAGCACCCCGCGCCCGTATTCCACGGCGACACGCTGTTCTGCGAGTCCGAGGTTCTCGAAGTGCGCGAGTCGCGGTCCAAGCCCGACCGGGGCACGGTTCGCGTGCATACGCGCGTGCTCAACCAAGACGGGGTCCTCGTCGCCGAGTTCAAGCGGCTCGTACTCGTGCCGCGCAAGCACGTGACCGAGGATCTCGAGCGCGCCGAGGGGAACGTCGACTAGCCTCGCCCGAGGGGAACGTCGACTAGCCTCGGTCAGACGGCGCGGAATGCGAGGTAGGCTTCGCCCGGCCACCGAGTACAAAAAAAGGAGTGTCGACACAGCCCATGACGTACACAGAAGCGCAGCACCAAGCCAGCACCGACAACGTCCGCCTCCAGGCCTGGGTGGCGGAAGTAGCCGAACTGACCCAGCCGGACGACATCCACTGGTGCGACGGGTCAGAAGAGGAGTACGAGCGGCTTGCGCGCACGCTGATCGACGCTGGTACCTTCGAGCGACTCTCGGGTACCAGGCGGCCCAACTCCTTCCTGGCGCGCTCGGACCCCGCCGATGTCGCGCGCGTCGAGGATCGGACGTTCATCTGCTCCGAGCACGAGTCGGACGCCGGCCCGACGAACAATTGGTGTGACCCTGACGAGATGCGCGCGCGGCTGACGGGACTGTTCACGGGCTCGATGCGCGGCCGCACCATGTACGTGGTGCCGTTCTCGATGGGTCCGATCGGTTCGCCGATCTCCTACATCGGCGTTCAACTGACGGACTCCGCCTACGTAGCGGCGTCGATGCGGATCATGACCCGCATGGGCCAACCCGCCCTCGACGCGCTTGGCGGCGACGGCGCTTTCGTTCCCTGTCTGCACTCGGTCGGAATGCCGCTCAGCGACGACGTCGAGGATGTTCCGTGGCCGTGCAACGCGGAGAACAAGTACATCGTGCATTTCCCGGAGACGCGCGAGATCTGGTCGTTTGGCTCCGGCTACGGCGGTAACGCGCTCCTCGGCAAGAAGTGCTTCGCGCTGCGGATCGCCTCCGCGATGGCCCGCGACGAGGGCTGGATGGCCGAGCACATGCTGATCCTCAAGCTCACCTCCCCCGAAGGCGTGGTCAAGTACGTCACGGCGGCCTTCCCGAGCGCGTGTGGCAAGACGAACCTCGCGATGCTCATCCCGACACTGGCGGACTGGAAGGTCGAGACCATCGGCGATGACATCGCGTGGATGAAGTTCGGCGCCGACGGCCGGCTGTACGCCGTCAATCCCGAGGCCGGGTTCTTCGGCGTCGCTCCGGGGACGGGCGAGCTGACGAACCCCAACGCGATCAAGATGATGGCGAAGAACTCGGTGTTCACCAACTGTGCGAAGACCGACGACGGCGACGTGTGGTGGGAAGGGATGACCCCCGAGCCGCCGGCGCACGCGATCGACTGGCACGGTAAGGACTGGACGCCGGCCTCAGGGAAGCCCGCCGCCCATCCGAACTCCCGGTTCACCACGCCCGCCTCGCAGTGCCCGTCGATCGCGCCCGAATGGCAGGACCCCGCCGGGGTGCCGATCGACGCGATGCTCTTCGGGGGTCGGCGCGCGACGGTCGTTCCGCTCGTGCACGAGGCTCGCGATTGGGGCCACGGGGTGTTCCTCGGCTCGATCATGTCCTCCGAGACGACGGCGGCTCAGGCAGGGGCGGTCGGGAAGCTTCGCTTCGACCCGATGGCGATGCTTCCCTTCTGCGGCTACCACATGGCCGACTACTTCCAGCACTGGCTGACGCTCGGTCAGCGCGACGGCGCCAAGCTGCCGAAGATCTTCTACGTCAACTGGTTCCGCAAGGACGATCAGGGCACGTTCCTGTGGCCGGGCTTTGGGGAGAACTCCCGTGTCCTGGCGTGGATCTTCCGGCGCTGCGAGGGCAGCGCCGAGGCCGAGGAAACGCCGATCGGTCTCGTGCCGAGCACCGATTCCGCCGCCGGCGGGATCGATACCCGGGGGCTGAAGATCTCGGACGCCGCGCTGGCCAGGCTGCTCGCGGTCGACCCCGAGGAGTGGAAGCAGCAGCTGCCGCAGCTGAGGGAGCACTTCGAGCGTTTCGGGGATCGGCTTCCGCCCGCGCTGTGGGCACAGCTGAAGGCGCTCGAGCAGCGGCTCGGGTAGCGCCGGCGGGGCGGGGTCAGTGCACGCCCGGGGGCGGGATCACGCCCGCGTGCAGCGCCGGGGAGCCGCTGAGCCTCGCGTGGATCAGCCGCCGGTGTGAGAGCGGCGCCCGGAGATGAACCTGCAGGTCGCGGACGAGCAGGAACTGCGGGCACGCGGCCACGCCGCCGCCGCTGAAGGATTGAAGGAGTTCGATCGTGACCGACTTCTGCTTCTGGGTGACGCGCACCCGGCTAGCGCCCCAGCAGTCGCCCTCGGTGTAGGTGATCGCGAGCACACGACCGTGGTCACGGACCGCTCGGAGCGTCCACGGCCGGCTCAGGAGAAGCTCGGTCGCCACGGCGGTCCGCGGCGCCGTCGCGACGGCCCGCGAACTGTGGCCTCCTCCTGATGCCGCGATCGCGACGCCCACACCCACCGCCGCCAGCACACACGCGACTCCGATAGAGGCCGCCAGCCGTCTCATGTCGACACTACGTTATCCGGTATCAGCTCATCACAACGCATCTGCAGGCCCGCGAGTGGGTTGTGCGTAACCTGAGGGCACGTGGCCCTGCCATTCATCGCCTCCGATGCGTGCATGCTCGCCGTCCAGGCCGGGATCGTGGCCGCTCCGCGCGCCGAACCGCCCGGACTGCAGTGGTTGCGCCAGCTCGGCGGGCGGTGGTGGTCGCTCGTTCCCCTGGGCTCGATCGTGGTCGTCATCTTCGCGATCCGGGGCGTCTCGCAGACGGCGACGGGGCTGACCTATCTGGCCCTCGTCGCGGTCCCGATCCTCGCGGCGCTCGCCCTTGGCTGGGGGATGCGCGGCGGCCGGCCCGCGGTGGCCCTGGCCGCCCCGGTCCTGTTCGCGGTCGCCTGGATCTGGCGCACCTCGCTCTCCGGCGAGGGCGCAGCACTGATCCTCTCCGCTCTCAGCTGCGTCACGCTCGGGATCCTGCTCGCGGCGCTGACGCCCGCGAGCTGGCTGAAGGTGGGAATCGTCCTGATGGCCATCGGCGACAGCTACCTCGTGGCCACCAACCTCCTCCAAGCCCCAAACAGTGTCCTCACCCTCGCCCACCCGGCCGCCGGTCTCCCACAGCTCCAGAGCGAGCTCTTCGGCACCGTCCAGATGGGCTACGGGGACCTCTTCATCGCCGCCGTGCTCGGCGCCGTCCTCGCCGGCCAACGAAACCGCCAGCGCCAAGCAGCAGCACTCACGCTCATCTTCGCCGCCGCCTTCGACCTCCTCTTCTTCATCCTCAACGACCTCCCCGCCACCGTCCCCGTCGCCCTCGCTCTCATCGCCACCGAGCTCTACCACCGCCACCACAGCCGCTCAACGACCCCGGAGACCGCGGACCGCACGGAGACCGCGGAACGCTCGAGCCCGGCCCGCGGCTCACCCCGCTCCGAAGCGGCCCCGGGCGTGGGTTCCGCGCCAATTGCCTAAGCCGTCCGTCCCGGCACCCACGTCCCGAACGTTGTTTTGGCGCGGGCCCCACGCGCGGGGCCGCCACCAACTTGGCGCGGACCCCACGCCCGGGGCAGCCACACACCCCCGGGGCCCCCCAATATCTAGTGTTCGCCGCCGCCCGTCGACGCGGGCGGGCGCGATTCCTCCGCCAGCGACGTGATGGAGAGGGCGCCGCGAGCCGATCCCTCGAGCACCGCCGTCGCCTCCTCCGCCGAGCGTGCGTAGAGCTCCACGAGCAGGTGCACGACGATCTGATCCTCGTCGTGCTTGTGGAAGCGCACGTGGGTGAAGAACTCGCGGGTGCCGTAGTCGCCGAAGGCCGCATAGGAGAGCGCGTCGCCCGCCTCGGGGCCGGAGCAGGTCTCGACGTCCTCGGCGTCGACGGTGACCGTGCACGACGCAACCCACGGCGTGCCCGCGATCATCCTCTCCCAGCGATCCTCGATCGGCTCGACGCGGCCGTTGTGGAAACCCAGGTGCGGCTGGTCATGCATGCAGTCCAGACACTGGACCACTGCCTCCTGCATCTCGTCCACGACTTCGGCTCGTTCTCCGGTTTCGGGATCGATCCGGTGGATTCCCTCGTAGTGCACCTGCACTTCGAGGTTTTGCGACCAGCAGCGATAGCAGCGTAGCCAGCTCCGGACTTCGGTGGAGCCCTCCATGCCCTTGATTCTATGCTGCGCTCGCGCGCACGCTGCCGCCGGTGGTCGCGCTGCCGCGAAAGAAGCCCTCAGAGGAGGCGCAATGCGCACGACGATCTGCCACACCGCTACGCGATGCGAAGCTCCCAGCCTCCGGTCGGAGTGATCCTCGCCGGCGGGCTCGGCCGCCGGCTGGGCGGCGCCAAGGCGACGGCGCAACTGCACGGGCGCCCCCTGATCTGCTACCCGCTGGGGGTTCTCGGCTCCGCTCTCGCCGATCTGGCGATCGTGGCCAAGCGAGACACGGAGCTGCCGAGCCACCCCGGCGTCGCGGTATGGATCGAGCCCACGACACCGCGGCATCCGCTCGTCGGCATCGTCCATGCGCTCGGCCTCGCGGATGGGCGAGGAGTGCTCGTCTGCGCAGCGGACATGCCGTTCGTGACCGCGGAGCTCGTGACCCGGATCGCCACGACCGATCCGGAGGAAGCACCGGCGGTCGTCCCGATCTGCGACGGCGAGCTCCAACCCCTGCTTGCGCTCTATCTACCCTCCGCGGCCGCGGCGCTCGGGCGGGGCGCGCTCGATGCCACCCGCCCGCTGCGCGAGGAGGTCGCCGGGCTCCGGCCACGCCTGCTGGAGATCGCGGACCGCGACGCGTTCTTCAACGTCAACACCCCCGATGATCTGCGGCGAGCCGAGGCGATCCTCGAACCCCTGTGAGAGCGACCGTGGCGACCGTCGCGTCGGCGTGCGTCGACCTGAGGCGGCTAGCCGAATGTGAAGTCGTACGCCTGTACGCCGGGGGGCAGCTGGACGGTCAGCAGGTGCTGCTCGTCCGTCGGCAGGGAGACAAGGTTGTACAGACGCTGGCCCAGCGCGGTCACCACACCGTCGTGCACATCGGTGCCGGCGTCGGCGGCGGGAATCGAGCGGCCGTCGAGCCGCACCTCGACGCTCCGGGGGACGTTGCCGACCGACGTCAACACGAGGTAGACCTTGGCCGCCTGGAAGTCGAGCGAGATCTCTCCGGAGGAGGACACCGGCGTCGCATATTGCGCGGTGAGCTTCCAGATGCCCTTGAGCGCAGCCTGGTTGAGCTGCAGGCCTCCATCCCCCTGATAGCCGTGGACGCCTGTCTTGACCGCAGGCAGGAAGTCCTCGTCCACCGCCCGCTCGGCGCCGAGATAGGTCTCGGGCGTCGCCAGTCCGCTCGACGCCGTCGGGATCTTGACCGTGATCGGCGGTGGCAGGTGCTTCACTCCGGCCTGGAACAGCAGCTCGCGCACGGCGGCCTCGCTCTGCTTGTAGTCGCCCTCGCCGAACTGCGTGTGCCTGACCTCGCCGGTTGCGTCGATCAGGTAGTCGGCCGGCCAGTACTCGTTCTGGTAGGCGTTCCAGGTTCCGTAGTCGTTGTCCTGGACGACCGGGTAGCGGATTCCGTCGGACTGGATCGCCTGCTCGACGTTGCTCGCCTCCTGCTCGAAGGTGAACTCCGGTGTCTCGACGCCGACGACCTCGAGGCCGTAGCGATGGTAGTCGGCGTACAGCGCCTTCAGGAACGGCAACGTCCGGATGCAGTTGATGCAGGTATAGGTCCAGAAGTCGACGAGCACGACATGGCCGCGGAGGCCCGACATCGTCAGGGGCTTGTCGCCGGGGGTGTTGAACCAGTCCTGATTGTCGGTGAAGTTCGGTGCGGCTCCGAGGTCGTGCAGTGCCGGGGTGCTGACGCCGGGAATCGCGACGCCGGCCGCCGCTGCGCTGTTCGGGCGCGCGAGGTCAGCAGGGGTCGTGCCGGCATCAGCCAGCTGCTGGCGAATGGCAAAGCGGGATTGCGGGCGCAGCGAGGCGAGGCGATCCTGCACCGCCTTGGAGTTCTCAAGCGAGTGGGTCGGATCGACGAAGAACGCCAGTACCCCCGAGCAGTGGCCGTTGGCGCAGCTTGTGGCCTTCGCCAGCGCGTCCTCGAAGCGCACGTCCAGGTTGGTGGCGATCACCAGGGCGGTCACCAGCAGGATGGCCCCGAGCGTGCGCTCGACGACGTGGCCGCGGGCCTTGCGGCGTACCACGTCCATCACCCTTCGGCCGCCGATCGAATAGAGCATCAGCACGAGGCTCAGGCCGACGACATAGGAGATCGCGACCCCGACCGAGCTCGCCGAGGTCTTACCTGAATTGGCGACCGCGATGACGGCCGCGAGGATCGGGCCGGCGCAGGGCGCGCACACGAAACCGAGCGCGCTGCCCACGCCGAGGCCGGACCAGAATCCGCTCCCGCGCGTACGGGGCCCGAACCGTGCCAGGCGCGAGAGGGGTGCCTGCACACGCTCGGCGAGCGCCGGAACGAGCATCACCAGTCCGAAGGCGATCAGGATCACCACCGCGACGGTGCGCGCCGCGCCGCTACCCAGCCCGACGCCCTTCTCGATCTGGGAGAGGGCGACGATCGAGATCGTGAACGTCAGCGCCAGACCGAGCACGATCCCGAACGGTCGGCGGCGTCCTCCCACCGCGCTCGCCGAGAGGAGCGCGGGTAGCACCGGCAGCACGCAAGGAGTGATCGCCGTGCCCGCACCGGCAATCAGGGCGAACAGCATCAGCAGGAGCATCTGGGGGGATGATGCGGGCGCAGTCTTGCGCGTCTATTAACTGCCGCCGATGCCCATGTCCAGGGGCCCGCGTCTGCCGGTGTCCGGAGCATCGATCAGCAGCTCGAGCATGCGGCGCCAGGCGGTCGGCTCGACCTGCTTGGCGGCTCGCGTGGCGGCGAACAGGAGGCGCAGATCGAGCGGCGTGGCGTCGCTGCGCAAGCGACCCTCGACCCGCGTGTCGATGAGCAGCTGGTCGAGGGACGTGACTGCGCGATCGGTCGCGGCGATCACTGCCGGGTGCTCCGAGACGGCGCGCATCGCCTCGCCGAAGAAGTCGTCGCACGATTGGCGCTCGACGAGCCTCCACAACATCTCGGTCAGCGCCGACCAACGGTCGCCCGCACGGCCGCTCGCGAGGCGGGCGCCCTCGGCGATCTGGTCAAGCCGATCGACGACGAGCTCGGCGATCAGCTCGTGCTTGGAGGGAAACTGGCGATAGACGCTGCCGACCCCTGCGCCCGCCGCGGCGGCGATGACGGGCATCGGGGTGTCGAGGCCCTCCCTCGCGAACACCTCACCCGCGACCCGCAGCAGTCGTGCGCGCTTGGCATCGCGACCGAGTAGCGCCCATCCGGGCTCCTCATCAACCGCCGGAATGCTCATTCCGCTATAGTAGCCGACGGACCGCGTGGAGCGTTGAATGCGGTCCTGTCATGTCGCGGCCAGCGGCCCTCTCTCGCCGAAATCACAGTGACCGAGCCAGCACCCAAGCGCGTCCATCCGAATGTTACGCTGGCCGTGCTCTCGCTCGCCGGCCTCGTCTACGCCGCGCTCAGCGCCACCGTCGTTCCGGCGCTTCCCTCGATCCGGCACAGCCTACACGCGAGCGAAAACGGCGTGACTTGGCTGCTTACCGGCTACCTACTCTCGGCCTCGGTGGGCACGTCGATCCTCGGGCGCCTGGGGGATATGTACGGCAAGGAGAAGGTGCTGCTCTGGACCCTCGTCATCCTCGTCGGAGGCACGCTCCTCGGCGCTCTGGCGACGTCGCTGCCGGTGATGATCACCGCGCGCGTGATCCAAGGAGCCGGGGGCGGGATATTCCCGCTCGCGTTCGGGATCGTCCGCGATGAGTTCCCTCGCGAGAGGGTGGCGGGCAGCATCGGGCTGCTGTCTTCGATCCTCGGCGTGGGCGGCGGGGTGGGCATCGTCATGGCGGGTGTCATCATCCAGCATCTCAGCTATCACTGGCTCTACTGGACGCCGCTGATGCTGATCGTCGTGGCCGCCGCGGCCACCTGGTGGTTCGTGCCCGAGTCCCCGGTGCGCGTCCCTGGACGCGTCAACTGGCTCGCGGCCGCTTTGATGAGCACCGGCATATCTGTGATCCTGATCGGGGTCAGCGAGACCACCGTGTGGGGTTGGGGATCGGCGAGGACGATCGGCGTGCTTGCCGTTGGCGCGCTGATCTGCGCGGCGTGGGTGCGAGTCGAGGTTCGCAGCCGCGAGCCGCTGATCGACATGACGATGATGCGCGTCCGTGGCGTGTGGACCACGAACGCGGCGGCATTCCTGCTCGGCGCGGGGTTGTACGCCTCCTTCATCGTGTTCCCACAGTTCGCGCAACTGCCCAAGCGCACGGGCTTCGGATTCGGGGCGTCGGTGCTCGTGTCTGGGCTCTACCTGCTCCCGGCGACGCTCGGGATGATCCTCCTCGGCACTGTCGCCGGAACGATCTCGCGCCGCTGGGGCTCGAAGGTGGCGCTCCTGATCGGCACCGGGTTCACCACCGCCTCGTTCGCGCTGCTCGCGGTCGCCCACGCCCACCCCTATAACCTGTTGATCGCTGCCGCGCTGCTCGGGATCGGCATGGGTCTTGCGTTCGCCGCGCTCGGCAACCTGATCGTGCAAGCGGTGCCGGCTCATCAAACGGGCGTAGCAAGCGGCATGAACACCGTCATGCGCACCCTCGGAGGCGCGCTCGGCGGTCAGCTCTCGGCGACGTTCATCGCCCACAACGTCGCCCACGGCCTGCCGACGGTCACCGGCTTCACGGACACGTTCGTGATGGCGACCGGCTTCCTCGTCGCCTGTCTGCTCGCCGGACTTCTGGTCCCCGGGACGGCTAGCCTCCGATCGCGGACATCGACCGCGCAGGCCGGACGAACCCTGCCTCACCCACATGATGCTTGAGCTCCTTGCGCCAGACGGCGTCGCGGATGATCTGCTCGAGCTCGGCGTCGTCGGCGCCGCTGCGCAGCGGCGTCCGTAGGTCGGTCTCGTTGAGCGAGAAGAGGCACGTTCTGAGCCTCCCCTCGGCGGTCACGCGGATCCTGTTGCAATCGCCGCAGAACGGCTCGGAGACGGGATTGATGAAGCCGATCCGCCCGATGCCGTCGGCGAAGCGATAGACGCGCGCGGTCGCGCTCGGCTCTCTGCGCTCGGGCTCGAGCGGATACACCGCCTCGATCGCCGCGCGAATCTCCGCGCCGGTCAGTACCCGGTCGGGCGTCCACTCCTGATCCGCGTCGAGCGGCATGAACTCGATGAAGCGGATCTCATAGGGGCTCTGGCGCGCGAGCTCGGCGAACGGCAGCACCTCGTCCTCGGTGAAGTCCCGGATCGCGACGGCGTTGATCTTGATCGGGTGCGCCTCCGGGAACGACGCCAGGCGCTCGAGACCGCGCAGGACCTGGGGCAGAGCGTCGCGCCGGGTGAGCTCGAAGAAGCGATCCTGCTGGAGCGAGTCGATCGAGACGTTGAAGCGGTTGATCCCGGCCGCGACCAACGCCTCCGCGTCGCGTTCGAGCAGGAACCCGTTGGTCGTCACCGATAGATCCTCGACACCGGGGATCGCGGCGATCATGGCCGCCAGCTTCGGAAATCCCTTGCGCACGAGCGGTTCGCCACCGGTGAGCCGCACGTCCCCGACCCCCATCGATGCGAGCAGGCCGACGACCCGGACGACCTCCTCGAAGGTCAGGATCTCGTCGCGCTCGAGCCACGGCAAGCCCTCCGCGGGCATGCAGTACTGGCAGCGGAAGTTGCAGCGATCGGTCACCGAGATGCGTACGTCGCCGATCAGCCGGCCGTGGCCGTCTTGGAGCAGCTCCCGAGTCATCGGCTCACGGCACCCGCGCAACGCACGTCAGAGTCATAGAGCCCGTGCCATGAACCCGCGGTGTGGATCTACAAGTCATCCTTTCACCTTACCCATCCCACCCCGTCGGCCAGCCGGAGGGGCCGGATGATCGCGGTTCAGCCGTCGAGCTCGCCCGGGAGCAGGCCGAAGGCGATCATGTCCAGCGGCGCTCCGTGGTGCAGGTGATAGGAGCGCAGGATTGTCTCGCGCGTGAACCCCGCGCGCTCGGCGACCCGCTGGGAGGGGGCGTTGCCTGTCGCGGCCAGCAGCTCGATCCGCTCGAGCTCGAGGGCGGCGAAGCCCCACGCGCAGATCAGCCGGACGGCGCGGGTCGCATGACCGTGGCCGCGTGCCTCACGCGACAGGAGGTACCCGACCTCGCCGCGCGCGTCCTCCCAGCTGAAGCGCATCAGCGAGATCGAGCCGAGCAGCTCGCCGCCCGTGGCGGCGACGATCGCGAACGGCGCCGAGATCCGGTCACGGACGAGGGCGCGACTCTCGGCGATCCACGCGCTCGCGGCGGTGATGCCGTAGACGGTGGGCACCCGCGTCCAGCGCGTGATCTCCTCGTCCTGGCAGATCGCGACGAGCTCCGCGACATCGGACTCCCTCCAGGGACGGAGGATGGTGGTGCCGGCGCTGAGGGGCTCGACGGGCAGAGTGATCGTCGTGCTCGGCTCGGGCATGATCTAAGAGCCGGTCGCCGCCCGCGCCGCGAGCGCGCGCGCGAGCGCCGCCACGTCGAGCCCGGGAGGCTGCTCTTCGAGCCAACGCTCGGCCGCACGGCGACCGCCGAGCCCGCGCAGCCCGCGCTCGCCATGCTCGGCGGTGAAGTCGGCAAGCGCATGCAGACGACGGGCGCGGAGCCGTCGTGCGGGCAGGTCGATGGCGGCGCGGTGGGCGTCGAGCGTGTCCACGAGCTCGCTGATCCCGGTGGGCGGCCCGACCGAAGACACGGCGAGGACGGGGATCTCGCGTGCGCCGAGCGAGCGCAGCGCAGATCTGAGATCGGCCAGCGCGCGCATCGCGACGCGTCCGAGGTCGGCCTTCGTGACCACGAGCACGTCGGGGATCTCCATGATCCCCGACTTCAGGAACTGGAGCACGTCGCCTGAGCCCGGTTGGACGACCACGACGACGGTATCCGCCACGTCGGCGACCTCGGTCTCGGACTGGCCGACGCCGACGGTCTCGATCACGACGACGTCAAACGCCGCGGCGAGCGCGCTCGCTGCTGCTCGCGTGGCGGGCGCGAGGCCTCCGAGGCGCTCGCCGACCGCGGTCGATCGAATGTAGACGTCGCGGTCGGCGGGATCGACCTCGATCCGCGCCCGGTCGCCGAGCAGCGATCCGCCCGACCGCCGCGATGAGGGATCAACCGCGAGCACGGCGACCGAGCGACCCCGCGCCCGCCACTGCGACACAAGCCGCGAGAGTAGCGACGACTTCCCCACCCCCGGTGGCCCGGTGACGCCGACGACGTGCGCGGCCGGCTCGCGCCCGAGCGCGGACGGGGAGACCGCGGCGAGCAGCTCCTCTGTCTCGGACCGCGCCGCCGGGGATTGGTTCTCGACCAGGTTGAGCACAGCGGGGGCAGCGCTGAGGTCGCCGCTGCGCAAGCGCTCGGCAAGGTCCGTGCCCTCGGGCATCACCGACCCGCGTCGGCGATCAAGCGCGGACGCCGGCCTGGACGCGCTGGCGCTCGGCCACGAGCTCGACGATCTCGTGCATGATCCGGTTGAGGTCGAAGTCCTTCGGCGTGTACACAGCCGCCACGCCCGCCTCTCGCAGCTGGGCGGCGTCGCCGTCGGGAATGATCCCGCCGACGATGACCGGGACGTCGCCGACGCCCGCCTCGCCGAGCGCCTCGATCACCGACGGAATCAGCTGGGCGTGCGAGCCCGACAAGATCGAGAGGCCGACCACGTGGACGCCCTCCTGCGCGGCCGAGGTCGCGATCTCGCTGGGCGTCAACCGGATGCCCTGATACACGACGTCCATCCCGACGTCGCGCGCGCGCACGGCGATCTGCTCGGCGCCGTTGGAATGGCCGTCGAGTCCGGGCTTGCCGACGAGGATCTTCAGCCGCCGCCCGAGCGATTCGCTGACGCGCTCGACCTCGTCGCGGAGCTCGGTGAGATCCCCGCTGGGCACTGACGTCGCCTCGCCCACGCCGGTCGGAGCCCGGTAGCCGCCGAACTCCGAACGCAACGTCTGCGACCACTCGCCGGTCGTGGCGCCCGCGCGCGCCGCGGCGATCGTCGCGGTCATGATGTTCTCGGAGTCATCATGCGCCGCGCGGGCCAAGTTCGCCAACGCGTCGTCCACGGTCGCCTGATCGCGGGTGGAGCGCCAGTGCGCGACGGCGGCTCGGCGCTCGGCCTCGACCTCGGGGTCGACCACGAGGATCCCGCCCTCCGCGTCGGCGGTCAGCGGTGAGGGCGCGGTCTCGGTGTAGCGGTTGACGCCGACCACCACGAGCTCACCCGATTCGATCTTGTTGATGCGCTCGCGGTGGGACTCGACCAGCGCGGCCTTCATGTAGGCGACCGCCTCGACCGCGCCGCCCAGCTCCTGGACGCGCTGCATCTCCTCGCGTGCGCCCTCGAGCAGCTCGGCGACGAGCCCGTCCATCACCTTCGATCCCTCGAAGATGTCGGGGTACTCCAGCAGATCGGTCTCGTACGCGAGCACCTGCTGGAGGCGCAGCGACCACTGCTGGTCCCAGGGCCGGGGCAGGCCGAGTGCTTCGTTCCACGCCGGCAGCTGAATGGCCCTGGCGCGCGCGCTGCGTCCAAGCGTGACGGCGAGCGCCTCGAGCGCGATCCGGTAGGCGTTGTTTTCGGGCTGGGCCTCGGTTAGGCCGAGCGAGTTCACCTGGACGCCGTAGCGGAACCGCCGGCCGCGCTCGTCCTCCACGCCGTAGCGCTCGAGCCCGAGCTCGTCCCACAGGACGGACATCGCGCGCAGCTTCGCGTGCTCCTCGACGAACCTGACGCCGGCGTTGACGAAGAACGAGATCCGGCCAAACACCGCTCCCATAAGGTCCCGATCGACCCGACGAGAGACGGCGTCGAGCACCGCGATGGCGTTGCACATCGCGTAGGCGATCTCCTGGACCGGTGTCGCGCCCGCCTCCTGCAGGTGGTACGAGCAGATGTTGATCGGATTCCACTTCGGCACGTGCTCCACGGTGTAGGCGATCGTGTCCGCGATCAGGCGCATGCTCGGGCCGGGCGGGAAAGCGTAGGTGCCGCGGCTCAGGTACTCCTTGAGGATGTCGTTCTGGGTCGTCCCCTGGAGCGCGTCCTGCGCCACGCCCTGCTCCTCGGCGGCGACGATGTAGAGCGCGAGCAGCCACGCAGCTGTGGCGTTGATCGTCATCGAGGTGTTCATCTGATCGAGCGGGATCCCGTCGAGCAGCGCCCGCATGTCGTCGAGGTCGGCGATCGACACCCCGACCTTGCCCACCTCGCCGCGGGCGAGCTCGTGGTCGGGGTCGTAGCCGGTCTGAGTGGGCAGGTCGAAGGCCACCGAGAGGCCGGTCTGGCCCTTGGCGAGGTTGCCCCGATACAGCTCGTTGGAGCGCCGGGCATCCGAGTGCCCGGCGTATGTGCGCATCATCCAGGGCGCGTCGCGCTCGGGCAGGCGCGGCGAAGACGTCTCGGGCCGGCTCGGCGCCGGCGTGTCGGCCATGAGCTCCATTGTATGAAGGGGCTGCTTCCGGGAAGGATTCGATGTTCGAAGCGAGAAACGGATGGGAAGCCTGTTCCCATGCCCGATCAGCACACCGCAGCCACCGAGCACTCGCTCATCACGAAAATCGCCGAGCCGCTCAGCGAGCTGCCGGATGATCCGCTCGGCGCCATTCCCGCGGACTTTCCCGTTGCTCTGCGCGGGTACGACCGCCTCGCGGTGGACACGTACGTCGAGCGCACCGCCGAGCTGATTGCCGAGCTCCAGTCCACGCGCTCGCCCGACGGCGCAGTCCGCCGCGCGCTCGAGCGCGTCGGTGAGGAGGTCGCGGGCATCCTCCAGCGTGCCCACGACACGGCGGATGAGATCACCTCGAGGTCGCGCTCCGAGGCCGAAGAGCGGCTCGAGAGAGCCCGGCAGGAAGCCGCCGAGCTGACGGCCCAGGGTGAGCGCCGAGTCAAGGAGCTCGACGCGGAGACGGACCGCATCTGGGAGGAGCGTGACCGCATCGTCACTGATGCCCGCGAGCTTGCGGACCGCCTCACCGTGCTCGCCGAGGCGGCGCTCGAGCGCTTCCCGGCCGCCTCGCCACCACGCGAAGCGCTCACCACGGCGGAGGCGCCGGTGACTGCGCATCCCTTTGACGGCGGCGTTGACCCGACCGACTCGCCGCTCGAGCCCGCCAAACATGAATCGACGGAAGCCCACCCCACGGTCGACCAGCCGACTGTTGCGATGCCACCGATCGAGCCGTGGGAGGCCGACGCAGGCGGAACGGACGCGGGCGAGGCCTGACCGAGCACGATAGCTTCGTCTAGGTTTCTCGGATGCGAATCATCGACGCCTTGCATCTCGAGGACGCCGCCGGACAGCTCGCGGAGGTCGGTCGCCGGCTCGATGAGTGGGCGGAGCTCGCCCGAAACGGCGATCGGGAGGCCTTCCTCGAGCGCGTCGCGGCGGACATCGCGGCCGCCGCCGATCCCGAGACCGCCGCCGTGTACACGCAGGCGGCGCCGCCGGATCAGCTGTACGCCGGCCTCGCGCGCTACTGGCGCAAGCGGGCCGAGGCGGCAAGCGCGACGCTATCCTGACGGCCATGCCGCAGACGGTGGAACTGCCCCGCGTCGGCGGCCCCGGCAGTGGTCTCGGCGGCCATTGGCGGGTCATCGTCCTCAACGACGACCACAATACGTTCGACCACGTCGCCGAGTCGCTCGCGCGCATCGTTCCCGGCGTGACCCTCGCCGATGGCTACCGCTTCGCCGACAAGATCCACAGCGCCGGTCGCGCGATCGTCTGGAGTGGCGGTCGCGAGGATGCCGAGAGCTACTGGCAGCAGCTCGACGGCGCGGGACTGACGATGGCGCCGCTCGAGTCCGCTTAGCTACCGGTCCGCTCCGGCCGCGACGCCGGCGCTGATCGCCGCCGAGGCGCCGGCAACCACGATCGTCGCGGGAGCCGATCCCGCCGGAAGACCCCGACGCGCCGCGGTCGTGGCGACGATGTCGGCGAGGTCGCCGGCCATGCTCCCCGCCAGGAAGGGTCGGACGGGTCCACCGCGCAACGCACTTACGAGCGCCATGACGTGCAGCACGATCTCACGGGCGCCGAGGCCGCGAAGCGCGACGACAGTGGGTTCGCTGAGGGGCCCGAGCCAGCGTCTGGTCAGTCGTGTCGGATCGACGACGAGACCGACGCCGTAGACGATCCGAGCCAGGAGGATGCTGACGAGAGCGATGCGAGAGCGGCAGAACCGGGAGCCAAGCGAGGACATCTCGAGCGCGCCGGCAACCCCTAAACGGTGGGCACCGGTTCCTCCGCCGATACGAGCGCGCCGGCGGTCAACTCGTCATGCCACACATACACCACCGGGATCTGGTAGAGCCCGGAGTGGGACGCTCGGAACTCGATCACCTCCGGTCCGTCCCAATACGTGTACCAGTCGGCCTTGGATTCGAACCAGGCGAGTTGGAGGATCTTGTAGCGGTCATCACGCGAGCGATGGACGGAATAGCGGGAAGCGCCGTAGCGCAGCGCGATCGGCGCGATCTCGGCGACCGCCTCGGCGAACGCGTCGAGGCGTGCGACCGTCGCGTACCAGGGGATATGCACGACGCCGGCCATGATCAGGCGCCAACCTCAGCGCGAATCGCGCCGGGCCCGTCGGCTGTCCTGCCCTGTCCTTCCTCGCTGGCGCCGACGAGGATCGCGATCTTGCCCAGGTGCTTGTTGTCCCTGAGCAGCTGATGAGCCTCGCCGACCCGCTCGAATCCCATCGTCTTCCAGAGCACGGGTCGAATCTTCGACTGCTCGATCAGCTCGTTGGCCTTGTTCGCCTCCCAGGCATTGGCGAAGTGGGAACCGAGGATCTCCTTCTGGCGCATCCACAGATACCTTACGTCGAAGTCGAGCTGATAGCCAGACGTGGCGCCGCAAATCACGACCTTGCCGAACGGCTTGACGATGAGGACGGAGGTGGGGAACGTCGCCTTGCCGACGTGCTCGAAGACGATGTCCGGCGGTCCGCCGAGGATCTTCTCGACAGCCTTGCCAAAGCGCCGCGATTCCTTGAAGCGGACCTTCTCCTCCGCCGCTGACTCGCCGCCGAGCCGCATCATGCCGTCGTACTCGCCGCGATGGATGTATCCGGTCGCGCCGAGCTGCTCGATCAGCTTGCCCTTGGCGTCGCTCGAGACGACGCCGACGGACTCGGCCCCAGTCAGCCGGCAGAGCTGGGTGGCGAACACCCCGAGGCCGCCGGCGGCCCCCCAGATGAGCACCCGTTGGCCGGCCTGGAGCTTGCAACGATCGATCAGCATCCGGTAGGCAGTGAAGTAGGTCAGCCCGTAGGCCGCCGCCTCCTCCCAGGCGAGGTGGCTGGGCTTGGGCAGTAGCTGCTGAGCCTGAACCTTGCAGAACTGGGCGAACGAGCCCCAGCTCGTCTCATAGCCCCAGATCCTCTGCGAGGGAGCCGCGAGCGGATCAAGGCCATGGACCTCCGGGTCCTCGTAGGACGCCTGGTTGCAGTGGACCACGACCTCGTCGCCGGGCTTCCACCGTGTCACTCCGTCGCCGACCTTCCAGACGACGCCCGACGCGTCAGAGCCGCCGATATGGTGATCCTCGGCGGGGTGGTAGCGGAACACCGAGACCGGCTCGCCCAGCGCGGCCCAGACGTTGTTGAAGTTCACGCCTGCGGCCATCACACGCACGATCACCTCGAATGCGCCCGGCTCGGGCACCTCGATCTCCTCGAGCTGGAAGGCGTCCGTCGGCTCGCCAAATCGCTCTTCGCGAATGACCCATGCCGCCATCGTCGGGGGCAGCTCACCCGGCTCGGCTTCGACGTTCGCGACTTGGCTCAGATCGACGGCCACGCACTACCCCTTCCTGCTTGGGTTCGAGATCTCAGAGCGGAGATCGTACGGGGTCGAGGTCGATCAGGCGGCGGCGATCTCGGCCGTCGCTTGCTCGGCGGCGACGGGCGATGCGCCGGCGGTGGCGGGTGATGCGCCAGTCACGGCTGCGGTGGGGTCTTCGGCGCCGGTCGGTGCGCGCTGGATGAGGGCCCATGCGGCGACCGCGCCGATCAGTGTGACGCCCGTGCCGATCAGCAGACCGGTTCCGAGCGCGGACACGAAGGCCGCTCGCACGGCGGCGAGGACCTGCGGCGAGGAGTGCTGGCCGGGGAGGCCCCCGCTGCCCAGGGAGTTGGCAATCGCCGACCGGGTCGTTGCCGGGAGCTGGGGCAACCGCTCGTTGATCTTCGTGCGGCCGATCGCGGCGACGAGTGCGCCCATCACAGCTACCCCGAATGTACCGCCGACCATACGGCTCATCGAGAGCACGCCGGAGGCGACCCCGGCCTTGGTCCGATCGACGGCGTTCATCCCCGCGGTGCTCATCGGTGACATCACGAGCCCCATGCCGAAGCCCATGAGCAGGAAACCGGGCAGGAGCAGCCCATAGCCGCTGTGGACGGTGATATGCGATTGGATGAACAGCGACGCGGCGACCACGATCATGCCGAGCGTGATCAGCGGACGCGGACCCACACGGTCGGTCAGGCGCCCGGCGAGTGGACCCATGACGATGATCACGAGCGTCGTGGGCAGGAACCGGACGCCGGTCTGAAGCGGCGAGTAACCGAGGACGTTCTGCATGTACAGCGAGATGAAGAAGAACATCGCGAGCATTGCGAACGAGACGAGGAACGCGACCACGTTCGACCCCAGAAACGAGCGCGAGCGGAAGAACGCGAAGTCCACCATCGGCGCTCGAGAGCGCAGCTCGATCGCCACGAAGGCGACGAGCGCGACCGCCGCCGTTGCCAGCAGGGCGACGGTACGGGTCGAGCCCCAGTGCCACTCGTTGCCCTCGACGAGGGCGAGGACAATCGCGGTCAGCCCCACCGTGATCGCTCCGATCCCAGGGAGGTCGACCGAGCGTGAAACGCTCTCGTCGCGCGACTCACGCGCCGCGAACAGCGTGACCGCGACGGCCACGGCGGCGATCGGAGGGTTGATGAAGAAGATCGCGCGCCAGCTGACCTGCTGGGTGAGGAAGCCGCCGAGCACGGGACCGATCGCGAGCGCCAGCGCGCTCACGCCGGCCCACGTTCCGATTGCCGTGCCGCGCTCGTGTGCCGGGAACGCCTGGGTGATGATCGACAGGGTCGCGGGCATCATGAAGGCGGCGCCAATCCCTTGGACGGCGCGGAAGATGATCAGCGTCGTGTCGTCAGGGGCGAAACCGATCGCGAGGCTCGAGATCCCGAACACGACGACGCCGAAGAGGAACATCCGCCGCCGCCCGAAGATGTCGCCGAGGCGTCCGCCGGTGACCATCAGCACCGCAAACGTGAGCGTGTACGCGTTGACGGTCCACTCGAGCGAGGACAGCGAGGCGTGCAGATCGCGCTGGATCGAGGGCAGCGCGACGTTGACCACCGTGTTGTCGAGCATGATCATGAACAGCGCGAAGCACATCGCGCCGAGCGTCCACCAGCGGCTGTTGCCGTCGTTGATCAGGCGGTGGCGGTGGGCGAGGATTCGTCCCGTCACCGGTCTGGTCCCTCTGGTCGGCACGCGGCGACATCGGGCCGCTCGAGCAGGGTGCTCAGCGCCGCGGCGAAACGGCCGCGTTCGGTATCGGTCAAGCCCCGCGCGAACTCCTGCAGGCCGTGCAGGCGAGCTGCGTTGAGCCGGCGGATGACCGCGCGGGCGGCGTCGGTGGCCCGCACTCGCTTCATCCGGCGGTCCTCGAGATCCTCGTAGCGGTCGACGAATCCGCGGCGGACAAGGTCGTCAACCATCCTGCTGGCGCCTGGAAGCGAGACGTGCACGAGCTCGGCCGCATGCTTGAGCGTCAACGCCGCAGGGGCGTCGTCGAGGTGGTGCAGCAGCTTGATCTGTGTCAGCGTCAGCTCGAGCGCGGCCACCGCCTCGAAAAGGTCGGCGTTGCAGTGCTTGTGCAGGTAAACGATGACGGCGAACAGATCGCCCGCGAGGTCCTCGGTCGCGTGTGAACCAGTGCCCGCGAGGTCCGCGGTCGCGTGTGGACTCGGGTCCGGTGCTTGCGTGGCCGGAGGTATTACTTGCACGCAAGCAAGTATTTCACAAAAGCTCTGATTGCGCAAGAACAAGTGTGCGAAGGGCGGCGCGACGGAGCCCGCTTTCGGCCGACTGATCGGCGTCATACGCCTCCGAGAGAGGAGCGCATGAGACGCTGCGGTCGGCTACGGCTCGCGAGGACGACGCCCGCGCGACCGCGACGGGCTCATCGGTCGGCGCTGCGCTCCAGCGCTTGCGCTCGGGCGCTCGCGCTTCGGTCCGGCGCTCAGCGCCGCGCCTCCAGTCGACGCAGCTCGAGCTGGAGCTGGTCCCAACTCAGGCTCTCAACGAGCTCATACTCTTCCGCGCTGAGGTCGCGCAAGCCATTGCTGTAAGCGGCCCAGGCCTCACGCCTGGCCTCGTCGAGCTGACGTAGCTTCTCCGTGTCGACGGCGATCGTGGTCATCGCGCGCCTCCTTCCTTGGTGTCTTGACTCGAGCGTCGATCGTACCCCGCGCTCCGGTCGCCCAAGGGCGCTGCGTTCGCTGCAAGCATCTGTGCACGACGTCCGGCGCGGGGCGTATCACCGCGGGATGGACCTGCTCGCGCACCCTCTCGGGACGGCGGAGCTCCTGGTCGTCGACACCGAGACGAACGGGCTGAGTGGCGAGCTGTGCGAGGTGACCGAGGTGGGTGCGGTGCTCGTCGGGGGCGGCGAGCTCCACGACAGGTGGTCCTCGCTCGTGTGTGGGGTGGCGCCGCTGCGCCGCGGGATCCAGCGGTTCACGGGGATCACGCAGGCGATGGTCGATGCGGCGCCGGCCGCCGAGTCGGTGATGCGTGAGCTGGCGAGCCGACTCGTTGGACGAGTGCTCGTCGCCCACAATGCACCATTCGACAAGCGAGTGCTGCGGCAGGCATTTGATCGTGGGGGCCTGCAATGGCCGGACCCGCCGGTTCTGTGCACGGCCTCGCTGGCGCGGGCGCTGCTACCGCTCCAGCGCGAGCGGCGGCTCTCCGCGCTGGCCGACGCGCTCGGGATCGACGTCGAGGTGTCCCACCGAGCGCTGCCCGACGCCGAGACGTGCGCGCGCGTGCTCTGCGCCCTGTTCCCGCGACTGTGCGCGAACGCTGCCACGGTCGCGGATGCAATCGCCCTGCTGGCACCCAAGCGCCCACGGGCTGTGCCCCGTCCGCGCTGTCGGTCCGGTGTCTCACCGCGTCTGCCGGCGGTCGATTTCGCCCAGCTGCCCCGCGACCCCGGGGTGTACCTGTTCAGGGATGCTCGGGGGGCTGCGCTGTACGTGGGCAAATCGGTCTCGATCCGCAACCGTGCCCGCGCCCATTTCGCGCCGGCGGCGGGCGACGCCGAGTGGACCGCGCATGCCGCGATCGTCGACTATCGCTCCACGCAGTCCGAGCTCGGGGCGCTCGTGCTCGAGAACCGCCTGATCAAGGAGCTCGGGCCGCCCGGCAACGTCCGCCTGACGCGTCGCGACGACCGGCTCGTCTATCTCCGCTGCCGCCTCGATATTCCGTTCCCGATTCTCGAGGTCGCGCGCGAGCCGGCCGCCGGTCACGCGGTCACGATCGGCCCCCTGCGCGGTCGCCGGCTCGCGCTCGAGCTCGCCGAGCAGCTCGACTCGCTGTTCGGCCTGCGCCACTGCGGGCGGCGACTGCCGCGCCGCGAGCACCCTTCGGCGTACGGGCAGATGGGGCGGTGCCTGTCGCCGTGCCTGGGCGATCTCGATCCGAACCTGTATCGGCGACGACTCGACGACGCGCTCGGTCTGTTCGTCGGCGATGTGAACGGCGCCCGGCGCCTGCTCGAGCACGTCGAGGGCCAGATGCGCGAGGCGGCAGCGGAGCGACGCTACGAGCGGGCTGCGTGGCTGCGACGGCGACTAGGCCGTCTCGAGGTCGTGCTCGGCCGGCTCGGCGGAGTGCTCCAAGCCACGCACGCTGAGCCACGGCTGATCCTGGCGGCGCATCCCACCGATCGCCGCTTCGATGCCTTCTGGCTCGTCGCCGGACGCGTCGCCGACTGGGCCGGAATGCCGGATCACGACGAACTCGAGCGCCGCACCGTCGCCGCCCTCGCCGGCCTGGGCGGACCGCGCGGACCGCGCGGACCGCGCGGGGTCGGTACGCACGTCCCGCCGGGCGAGGTCGACGAGGTGCGGATCGTGGCCGGGTGGCTCGCCTCGCACCCCGAGACCCCGGCGCTCGTGCTCGATCCCCCGCCCGATCGCGCCGAGCTCGAGCGCTTTGTGGTGGGGGCGGCGTCCGGGCCCCCGGCGGCGTCCAGGCCCCGGGAGCCTCGATCGCCGCCCGTCCGCCAGGCGCGCCCGGCCCCCCTCCGCCCTAGCGGAACGGCACCCCAACAACCTCGGCGCTGAGCCCGTTCTCGCCGACCGACACGACGGCACCGTTCTCCGCCTCGCGCCTGACGAGCGCGAGCGCGATTGGGCCGAAGCGGGGGGAGACCGTGACGCTGCCGAGACGCCCTACCGAGCGCTCGCCGAGCGTCAGCGCGTCACCCGCTCGCGCGGGCGCGGACAGCGCGAGACCGCGCAGCGAACGGTTCGGCTTGCCGCGGTAGTGGAGCCGGGCGACCGTCTCCTGACCGACGTAGCAGCCCTTCGTGAACGAGACGGCGCGCTCGTTCAGGCCCGCCTCCTGCGGGATCACCGTGTCGTTGAGGTCGATCCCGTAACGGGGCCGGCAACGCTCGATGCGCAGGCACTCGGCGGCGGCCTCGGAGACAATGACGGCGCCGGCGTCGCGCAGCGCCGCGCCGACCGCGCCGACCGTGTCGACGTCCTCGATCAGCAGGTCGACACCGACGTCGGTGCGGATCGCGCGGACAGGCACGCCCGCCAGCTCGGTGGCGCGGTGGGCGTGCTCCTCGCCGGGGAGGTCGACGGCGCCGGCGAGCGCGGGCGCGTCGGGGCCGATCAGCGACAGCAGGCCCCGCTGGAGCGTGCGCTTGTGGAGCTCGACCTCGTAGCCGACGGAGAAGCGCCGAGCCATGTTGAAGAGCTCCTGGAGCGCGACTCGCTCGGTGTCGAGCAGTAGCTCGTCGTACCCGGCGAGGATCCGCACATCGCCGAGCATCTTGCCCTTCGGGGTGAGGAAGGCGGCATAGCAGCCCTCGCCGGGCTCCAGCGCCTCTACATCGTTCGTGACCTGGCCCTGGAGGAACTCCGCGGCGCCGGCGCCGGTGAGTGCGAGCTTGCCTCGCTCTGAGTTGTCGAACAGGCCGCAGGCCTCGGTGATCGCGCGGTACTCGGCGGCAAGCAAATCGGTGACGACGGACATCTCCAAGCAGGATACGCGACCGAGATTTGTCTCGATCTGACGAAATCAAGGTTAAGGTGTGCCATAATTCGCCTCGTGGCAGCCCAGGAAATGCTCGGCCGGTCTCCCGCGGTGCAGGATTACGCGAAGGCGATCTATGCGCTGCAGCAGCGCGACGACGGCGCCGTGACCACGAACGCGCTCGCCGATCGGCTCGGCGTGACGCCGGCGTCGGCGTCGGGCATGGTGAAGCGGATGGGCGAGCTCGGCCTCGTCGAGCATGCGCCCTACCACGGCGTGTCGTTGACTGACGCCGGTCGCCGCGTAGCGCTCGAGGTGATCCGCCATCACCGCTTGCTCGAGCTCTACCTCGCGAAGAGCCTCGGGGTCCCCTGGGACCGCGTGCACGCCGAGGCGGAGGTGCTCGAGCATCACCTCTCCGAGGAGCTCGAGGAGCTGATCGCGGCCAAGCTCGGGAATCCGACGCTCGACCCGCACGGCGATCCGATCCCGACGCGCGAGCTGACGATCGAAGAGGGTGAGACCGAGAGCCTGAGCGCCCTCGTGCCCGGCACGCGTGGCACGTTCACGCGCGTATCGGACTCCGATCCCGAGATGCTCCGGTACCTGAGCGGGCGCGGCATCGCACCAGGCGACACGCTGGAAGTCGTCGAGAAGCAGCCGTTCGATGGTCCGCTGTTCGTCCGCTTCGGCGATCACGTCCACGTTCTCGGTGGCGCGCTCGCGCGTGCGATGCGGGTGGAGCTGACCCCTTGACGCGCGGGTGGAGCTGAGGTCCTGACGCCGCCCGTGACTCCGCTGCTCGAAGGCGCGATCGTCACCGACGGGACGATCGGGCTACCGCGACCGCTGACGGCGGAGGACGCAGCGCGCTCGAAGGATCGCGTCCGAGTGCACGACGCCCGCCAGCGTGATCGGCGTTGGTTCCTCGTGTGGCTGCTCGTCGGCCCGGGGATCCTGGCGATGCTCGGCGAGAACGACGGGCCGAGCATGATCTCGTACGCGACGAGCGGCGCGACGTACGGGCTCGGGTTCTTCCTTCCCTTCATCGTCGTCACCTTTGCCATGGCCGTGGTCTGTCAGGAGATGGCGATGCGCGTCGGAGCGGTCACCCATCGAGGCTACGGACAGCTCGTGCTCGAGCGCTTCGGTCGGCTGTGGGGCTGGTTCAGCGCCGCCGACCTGATCGTGACAAACCTCGTGACGCTGATCGCGGAGTTCGTCGCGATCCGCATCGGCCTGTCGTTCTTTCACCTCGGGGCGGGCGTGGCGGCGTTGCTCGGCGTCGTGCTTGTCCTGTTCACGCTGAGCGGGGGCCGCTACTGGCGGTGGGAGCGGATCGTCCTCGGGATGGCGATCTTCAACGGTCTGTTCCTCGTCGCGGCGATCATGGTTAAGCCGCACTGGGGCGCGGTCGGGCACTCGCTGCTCACGGCCTCGCCCTTCCCCGGCGGCAGCTTCAACACGCTGCTCCTCCTCGTCGCATCGACGATCGGCGCCACCGTGACGCCATGGATGATCTTCTTCCAGCAGAGCGCGTCGGCGGACAAGGGCCTGACGCCGCGCGACCTGCGTTTCGGTCGCATCGACACGGTCGTGGGTGGGACGCTCGCGGCGGTGTTCGGGTGCGGCGCGCTGATCGCGGGTGCGGCGCTCTTCGACCATGGGGGATCGAGCATCCAGGGGCTGGCCGGCGCAGGTTTCCCTGGCGCGCTGAAGCTCGTGTCGGGCAAGGCCGTTGCGACGGTGTTCGCACTCGGCCTGATCGAAGCCGGAGCGGTCGCGATCCTGACGATCTCGGCGAGCACGGGGTACGCCGTCGGTGAGTGCATCGGCGTCGCGCACAGCTTCAACAACTCGACGCGTAAGGCCACCGTGTTCTACGGGGCCAACGTCGGCGGCGCGGTGATTGCGGCGGCGATCATCCTCATCCCGGGGGCCCCGCTGCTCTCGATCGCCCTCAACGCCAACGTGCTCGCCACGGTTCTGCTCCCGGTGGCGCTCGTGTTCTTGATCATCCTCGCCAACGACCGTGAGCTGATGGGCAGATGGGTGAACAAGGCCTCCACCAACTGGATTGGGCTCGCGATCGTCGGCTTCATCTCGATTTGCGGGGCGACCTACGGGGTCGACTCCTTCCTCCGAGCAGTCCACGTCATCTGATGCTCGACACAGAGGAGGAGCTCACCGCGGAGGAGGAGCTCGGCACGGAGGAAGAGCTCACCACGGAGGAGGAGCTGACCACCGAGCAGGAGCTCACCACGGAGGAGGAGCTCACCACAGAGCAGGACCTCACCACAGAGGAGGAGCTCGTGATGTTCCTCGAGCCCGATCAGCTCGTCGGAGACAAGTCCCGTCCGGTGCAGCGAATGCACTTCAGCCGGCGTGTGAACGCGGCGCTGTGGGCGCTGCGCGTATTCGTGATCGTGGTCAGCGCGATGGTGATCTACACCTTCGTGTCTCAGCTCGGGCACTGATCGCTAGGCTGCGTGACGATGCCGCTCGCCGATGCCTTCCAGGAGGTCGTGGAGTCGCTGTCCGACGACTGGACCGATCTCGAGCTCGATCTGCGGATCCTCGAGGAGCGCCGATATGTCGAGGCGGCGGTCTTCCTCGTTACCTGCAACGCTCAGCCCTACTCCAAGCACGACTGGCACTGGCGGCTGCTCGTCGCGCACAGGTTCGGCCACGCCGCCTCGGCATCGGCCGTGCACACGGCGCTGAAGCTCCTCGACGACGCCGGCATCGCGGGTGAGCTCGCGCTGCGCGAAGTGCGTACCGGGCGGGTCGAGGTCACGCAGATGTGGGGCCGCACCGAATCGGTGCGCGAGGAGCAGCGCCTGCTCCGCGCGCAGTAGCGCCGCGGGGGGCTAAGAGCCCACGACGAAATTATTGACGGCTTGTCCGGCCACACCCCGGCGGCGCTGGACGCCGCCCGCGATGCGCAACCTGCCAGAGGCACGCCTGCGCTCGCGTGCGACCCCCAGCATCCACGGGTCGACCGTCCAATTCCGGCACTAATTTCGTCGCGAACCCTAGCGCTCGGCGAGCGAGAGGAACCGCGGGTCGAACATCCGCGCCACATCGGGCGGGTGGCTGACGATCCGGAAACGGGCCTCCCACCGGGCCCAGGCGCGCAGCACCGGCAGGTCGAGCTCGCCGACCTGGCCATCGGTTCCCGTGAAGATCGGGAGCTCGACGGTCAGCTCCTCGGAGACGAGCCTGGGATCGAGTCCCGGCACGAGCCGCTCGAGGTCGGCGGCGCCGGCCTTCGGGTTCGACACGGTGAATCTGTAGCCGCGCACGAGCGCCCTGACGACGTCGCCGGCGAGCGCAGGATCGTGACGAAGCGTCGAGCCCGTGGCGCACAGCACGAGCTCCGGGTAGGACGGCGCGCCGTAGTCGTAGACCTGGAAGACGTGAAATCCCGGGCGCGCATGCGTCAGTGCGACGCCCTCGTCGTTCCAGAATGCCGTCGCCGCCGCGACCCGTCCGGAGAGGAGGGCGGGGACCGCGTTGAAGCCGATCGTGATCTCATGCAGCTTGCGGGGGTTGCCGCCCGCGCCTGCGACGACCGAGTCGAGCACCGCGTAGTCGCTCGGGTCGCCGGTGACGCCGACGGTCCTGCCGTCGAGCTGGCGCGGACTCCGGATGCCGGGCTGCGCGATCACCGCCGCGAGCGGACGCTCGACGATCGCCATGATCCCGACGATGTTCTCGCCGCGCTCGCGGGCAATCGCCAGGTCGTGGATGTCGAGGATGGCGAAGCTGACTCGGCCCGTCTCGAGCAGCTGGATCGCGTCGGTCGAGGCGGCCGGAGCGATCACGTGCAGGCGGACGCCTGCGTCGACGTCGTAGGAGCGCGCCAGCGCCGAGTAGATGCCCGTGTGCACGGCGTTCGGGGTGAAGTCGAGGATCAGCGTCGCGTGCCTCAGCGAGCGTGATTCCCGTGTGGCCGAGGACCCGCAGCCCGCGAGCGCGAAGATCGTGGCGGCCAGCAGGGCGAAAGCGCGAAGCCGCATGGCGGCGGAGCATAGGCGCCCAGGGTCACGCGGAGCGCCGCTGTGCCCCGGACCCGCCAGAGAGCGCGGAATCACCACCAAACACGCGGCGCAGCCGCCCATCGAAAAGCCGGCCGTCGGCCCCGCGTAGAATCCTCAACGCGCATGCGCCGCCGGGTCACGTTCAGCAGGAACATCACGCTCTCGCTGTCACGCACCTGCCGGTGCTACTGCAAGTACTGCGCCTTCGCGACCCACCAGCCGCACCTGCATGCGCCAGACGAGGTCGAGCAGATCCTCGACCGCGCCGCGCGCCGCAACGTCAAGGAGCTGCTCGTCCTCACCGGCGAGAAGCCCGAACACAACGTCGCCGTGGCCGCGCGCCTGCGCGATTACGGCCACGAGGACTTCACCGCGTACGTGTCCTGGGCGTGCGAGCGCGCGCTCGAGCGCGGGATCCTGCCGCACACCAACCTCGGGGTACTCGACGGGCAGGACCTGGCGCGGCTGCGCGAGGTGACCGCCTCCCAGGGGTTGATGCTCGAGTCGATCTCCGAGCGTCTGATGGAGACGGTGCATGCCGGCTCGCCGACCAAGCACCCGTCGCGCCGACTCGCGACGATCCGCGCGGCCGGGGAGCTGCGGATCCCGTTCACCAGCGGAATCCTCGTCGGGATCGGGGAAACCGAGGAGGAGCGGATGGCCTCGCTGCAGGCGCTCGCCGACGTGCACGCCGAGTACGGCCACATTCAGGAGCTGATCCTCCAGAACTTCGTTCCCCACCAGAGCTACTACGGCCGCGAGCCGGCCGAGATCGCGACGGCGGTGGCCGAGGAGTATTGGCGGACCGGCGTCGCGAGTGGACCCGAGCTGGACGCGCCGCCGTGGGCGTGCGAGGTGACGATCGAGGACATGAAGCGGTTGATCGCGGAGGCGCGGAGGCTGCTGCCGGGGGTGGGGATTCAGGTGCCGCCCAACCTGTCTGACTGGTGGATCGAGCTCGTGCGCGGCGGTGCCACCGACCTCGGCGGCCTGAGCGCGAACGGCGACCACATCTCGCCCGAGCACCCGTTTCCGAGCCCGCACCAGGCACGCAAGCTGCTCCAGAGCGAGGGATTCGCGCTGACCGAGCGCCTGTGCGTGTACCCCGAGTACATCGACCCCGAATGGGTCGCGCAGGGCGTCCTCGACGTGATCAAGACGAGCTACTGGTCGTTCATCCCGCGTCGGGGCTCGGGGCGCCGCCAGGAGCTGAGCGTGGCCGACGACGTCGCGCCGCGGGCGATCGAGCGTGGTCGCGACGGCGCCGCACTGACCCCTGAGGAGCTGACGGCGCTGTTCTCCGAGCGCCGCCCCGCTGTGATCGAGGAGATGCGCGCCGCCGCCGACGAGCTCCGCTCGGAGCTCGCGGGAGAGACGGTCACGTTCGTCGTCAACCGCAACATCAACGTCTCGAACATCTGCATCGTCGGCTGCGCGTTCTGCGGCTTCGGCCAGGGCAAGCGCTCGCCCGACGCGTACGAGCACCCAGAGCAGGAGTTCGTGCGCCGCGTGCAGGAGGCCGTCGATTTCGGCGCCACCGAGATCTGCATGCAATCGGGAATCCATCCCGACTGGGGCCTCGAGGATTACGAGAAGTGGCTGCGGCTGGCGCATGTGACGGCGCCGCACATCCATCTGCACGCGTACTCGCCGATGGAGGTCGCGCACATGTGCGACGTCAGCGGGCTGGCGCCGCGGGCCGTGTTCGAGCGCCTGCGTGCCGCCGGCCTTGGCTCGACGCCGGGGACCGCCGCCGAAGTGCTGCACGACGGCGTGCGCGAGCGAATCTCGCCGAACAAGCTTCCCGTGGCCCGGTGGGTGGAGGTGATCGAGGCGTGCCATGCCGAGGGCATCCGCTCGACGGTCACCGTCATGTTCGGCCACATCGAGGAGCCGTGGGAGCTTGCTGAGCACATGCGCGTCGTGCGCGAACTGCAGGAGCGCACGGCCGGCTTCACCGAGTTCGTGCCGCTCTCGTTCATCCCCTTCCACACGCTGCTCGGACGCACGCACGGGGTCGAGGAGATCTCCAGCGAGGACAACCTCAAGCACACCGCGGCGTTCCGGCTCGCTCTCGGCCGCACCGTCCGCAACCTCCAGGCCAGCTGGGTCAAGATGGGCCTCGACGCCGCCACCGAGTCGCTGCGCTGGGGCGTCAACGATCTCGGCGGGACGCTGATGGAGGAGAGCATCAGCCGACTCGCGGGCTCCTACCACGGCGTCAAGCTCGACCCCGAGGATCTGGTGGCGGCAGCGCACCGCGCCGGCCGGCCTGCGGCCGAGCGAACGACGCTGTACGAGATCCGCCGGCGGTACGAGCTGCCGGCACACGTCTAGCGGCTATGTCCGCTGCACCGGACGCCCGGGCACCCGCGACTGAGGTCCGCCCCCGCGCGCTGTTCGCGGGCGTCGAGCCGATCGAGGTGTTCGTCGATCTTCTCGCGCGCGTCGAGACGGAGACGACGGCGACCGATTTCTACGATCGCATCTGCGAGGCGATCTGTCGCTTGACGACGATGCGGCGGGCGGTGATCTTCCTCGCCGACCTGGGCCGTCGCCGGGTCCGTGCCGTCGGCGCCCACGGCTTGTCGTTCTCCCAGCTCGCCGCGCTCCGCCCGACGCTGGTGGACACCCCGATCGCCCAGCAGGCGCTGCTCGAGGACAACGTCGTCGTCGTCTCGGAGCGGATCGAGGAGGCGGTCCCGCCCGAGTATGCGCGGCTGCTCGGGATCACCACGCTCGTGTGCACGCCGCTCAGCGCCGCGGGTCGGGCCTATGGGGTGATCTGCGCCGATCGCGGCGGCGGGCAGTTCGAAATCGCCGACGGCGAGCGACACCTCCTGTGGACGCTCGGGAAGACCGCGGCGCTCGTCGCGACGGCGCGGAACGCAACGCGGCAGCAGGAACGTGCACGCCGCCTCGGCGAGCGGTTGGACCTCGCCCGCGAGGTGCACGAGCGTGTCATGCAACGACTGTTCGGGGTCTCGCTCGCGCTCAGTGCGGGGGAGCCCCTGTCGGCCGCGGAGCGGGAGCGGTGCCGGGTCGAGATGGTCGAGGCGCTCGCCGATCTGCGGCGAGCCCTCGAGCGCCCGCTCGCGCCGCTGCCGCGCGAGACCGGGACGACGCTGGCCGCGGAGCTCGAGCGCCTCGTGGCCGCGCCAGGAACGCCGGTCCAGCTCGCCTGGCCGGCGGGACTGGTGGTGCCGCCGGACCTCGAGCCGCTGACGCAGTCCGTGCTCGCGGAGGCGCTGCGCAACGTCCACAAGCACGCGCTCGCTTCGAAGGTGGACGTGGCGGTCGGCCGTGACGACGACACGTTCACGCTCGAGGTACGCAACGACGGCGTGGGCGACAGGGACCGGCGGGCGACGGGCGCCGGCGGGATGGGTCTGCGTCTGGCCGCGTTCGAGGCGCTCCAGCTCGGCGGCGTGGTCGAGTTCGGGTCGCCGGGGGACGGAGAATGGCGGGTGCGGCTGGTCGTGCCGGTGGAGCAGCCGGCGTGATCGAGACGCGCTCCCAGCCCGATGAGCGACGCCTGCGGGTCCTCGTGGTCGACGATCACGACGTCGTCCACTGGGGCTTCCGCGTCCTCCTGAGCAAGCAGCCGTGGGTCCAGGGCTGCCTCGCCGCGCGGACAGGGGCCGAGGCGCTCGAGCTCACCCGGCGCCACCGGCCCGATGTCGCACTCGTCGACCTGTTCCTCGCCGGCGAGTCGGGCGCCGACGTATGCAAGTCGATCCGCGAGGCGTCCTCGACCACGCGAGTGTTGCTGATCTCGGGCGCGGGGAGGATCTCGCCCTACGCCGCACGCGCGGCCGGCGCGTCCGGGTTCGTGTCCAAGGACTGGGATGCGCACGACGTCGCCATGGCCGTGCGCATGGTCGGTCTGGGCATGACGATGTTCCCGCCGCGCTCCGAGCAGCCGGCGTCGCTGTTGACCGACCGCGAGCGCGAGGTCCTCGACCTGATCGCCGCCGGCTCGACGAATCGCGAGATCGCCGAACAGCTCTTCCTCTCGCCGCACACGGTCAAGGAGCACACGAGCACGCTGTATAAGAAGCTCAGGGTGCGCAACCGGGCCGAGGCCGTGCAGCGTGCGCAGCGGATCGGGCTACTCGGCTAATCGGTACCACGGACCCGCTCTGAGCCTCCGGCCTCGGCGGCGGTTCAGAGCGACCTCGTGCTACTCGGCGTCGACGATCTCCGCCGAGGCCGCGTGCTCCTTGACGCCCTCGGCGGCGTGCTTCGCGCTCGCATGTGAGGAGAAGCTCTCGCCCGAGCTGGCGGTCTCTTGACCGTTCGGCGCCACCAGCTTCCAGCGGTAGTGCCCACCCTTGTCCGCGTAGACGACAAACCTTGCGTTAGCCACGTTTTCCTCCTGCTCGGATGACGGCGCGAGGCTATCCGATCGGGCCGGGGGTTGCGAAGCGGGTCGTGGCGTTCACGGCCCGATCGCGCATCACCCGCGATCTCGAGCGCGCTCCCGGCGACGGCGTTTGACGCATCCCCCGCGATGACGGCCTGCTCCCCCCGAACGGGGGGTAGGAGCAGGCGACCCCGTATCCGTGGCGAAGCCCGGGCGTAGGTGAATCGACGATGACCACCACCGCGATTCTCTTCCCCGGCCAGGGGAGCCAGACACCCGGAATGCGCGACGACGTCGAGCGCGTTCGGCCCGACCTGCTCGCGCTCGCGATCGAATGTGTCGGCGCGGACCCGTTCTCGCTCGTGCAGGAGGGCACGCGGTTCGCCCAGCCTGCGATCTTCTGCGCGAGCCTCGCGGGCTGGGAGGCGCTCGGACGCCCGACGGCGGACCTGATGTCGGGACACTCATTGGGCGAGCTCGCGGCGCTCGTCGCCGCCGGGATCATGAGCGAGCGCGCCGGGCTCGAGCTCGTTGCGCTGCGCGGGCGGCTGATGCAGGAGGCCGGCGAGCAAGCCGGGGACGGTGGGATGCTCGCCCTGCTCGGAGCCGGTGCGGCTGAGCACGCCGGCGAGATCGCCGCTGCCCACGGGCTCGCGGTCGCGAACGACAATTCGCCCCAGCAGGTCGTGCTCTCAGGCTCGCGGGACGCGTTCGACGCGGCCAGCGAGGCAGCCCGCGAGCTCGGGTTGCGCCCGATGGAGCTGCCGGTCGCGGGAGCGTTCCACTCGCCGATGATGGCCGGCGCCGTGCCCGAGTTCGCGGCGGCGCTCGCGAGCACCGAGCTCGCTTCTCGCCCGGAGCCCGGTGCCACGGTCATCTCAGCGGTCACCGCGCAGCCGTTCGACGACGTTCGCCGCCGGCTGGCCGAGGCGCTGACGATGCCGGTGCGCTGGCGCGAGACGATCCTGGCGATGCACGACCTCGGCGCGCGGCGCTTCATCGAAGTCGGTCCGGGACGGGTGCTCACGGGCCTGGTCAAGCGGACTCTTCGCGACGTGGAGCTGATCAGTGCTTGATCCGCTGCTTGCGGCCAAGCCGCTGCTGACGCCGCGACCCGCGAGTCCCCGCGACGCGGCGATCCTCTCGGTTGCCGTCGAGCTCCCGGAAGGCGTGCTGACGACCGCTGAGCTCGCCGAGCGGCTCGGCCTGAGCGAGGAATGGATCATGTCGCGGACGGGGATCCGTGAGCGGCGCCGCGCCGCGCCCGAGGATCGCCTCTCCGACTACGCATCACGAGCAGGTGCTGGGGCGCTCGCGCGCGCTCATGTGGACGCCGCCGACCTCGACCTCGTCGTTGTAGCGACGATGACCCAGGACGAGCTGACGCCGAACACGGCGCCGCTCGTCGCGCAGGCGCTCGGAGCTCATCGCGCGGGCGCCTTCGACGTCGGCGCCGCGTGCACCGCCTGGCTGACGGGGCTCGGGCTCGGCGCCGCGCAGATCGAATCCGGGCGCGCCGATCTCGTCCTGCTCGTCGGCGCCGACTTCATCACCCGGATCACCGACTACGACGACAAGAAGACGGCCCCGCTGTTCGCCGACGCGGCCGGCGCAGTCGTGCTCGGCACCGCGGGCGAGACGGGGGCGGGGCGGATCGGGCCGGTCGTCCTGCGCAGCGACGGCTCGCACGGAGAATCGATCATCGCCACGCACGAGGATCGCGTGCTGCGGATGGACGGGCCCGAGGTCTACCGGCACGCGGTGACACGGATGACCGAGGTCACGCGGGACGCGATCGCCCGAGCCGGGCTGACCCTCGACGATATCGACCTGTTCGTCTACCACCAGGCCAACGCCCGGATCACGCGCGCACTCGCCGACCGGCTCGGGCTCGCGCCCGAGCGGGTGGTCGACTGCATCGAGTACCTGGGCAACGCATCCGCGGCAACGATCCCTGTCGCGCTGCTCGCGGCCGAGGAAGACGGACGGCTCGCCCCCGGCGCGCGCGTGCTCGTGAGCGCGTTCGGCGCCGGCTTCACCTGGGGCGGCGGCGTGATCGAATGGAGCGCAGCGCGAGATGGCTGAGCTGAGCGCCAGGCCCGAGGGCTGCGCGCTGGTCACCGGCGCCTCGCGCGGGATCGGCGCCGCGATCGCCAGGTCGCTGGCGCGGGACGGCTGGCCCGTTGCGGTCAATTACCGCAGCGACGGCGACGCAGCAGCCGGCGTGGTCGCGGACATCGAGCAGGCCGACGGCCGCGCCGTCGCGCTCGCCGCTGACGTCGCCGGTCCCGCCGCCGCCGACGAGCTGTTCGCGGGGGCGGAGTCGCATTTCGGGGTCCCCGTGCTCGCGCTCGTCAACAACGCGGGCATCAGCGCCGACAATCTCATTTCGCTGCTCGGGGACGAGGAGTGGCAGAACGTGCTCGATACCAACCTCACCGGCGCCTTCCGCCTCACCCGTCGCGCGCTGAAGTCGATGCTCCGCGCTCGCTTCGGGCGGATCGTCAACATCTCCTCGGTCGTCGGGCTCCGAGCCAACCCGGGACAGGCGAACTACGCTGCGGCGAAGGCCGGGTTGATCGCGATGACCAAGACCGTCGCGGTCGAGGTCGCCCGTCGCGGCATCACCGCCAACGCGGTCGCGCCCGGCTGGATCGACACCGACATGACCTCCGGGGTCGAGAGTGGGCTGATCGTCAACATCCCCGCCCGCCGGCCCGGGACCCCGGAGGAGGTCGCGGCCTGCGTCAGCTTCCTCGTCTCCGACGCCGCCGGTTACGTCAACGGAGCGGTCCTCAGCGTCGACGGCGGCCTCGCGGCCTAGCGGCCGAGAACTCTTATCAGCGAACCATTCGACAGCAAACGACAGGAGCAGCACATGTCAGCCACCACCGAACAGGTCGAGAGCCGCGTCATCGAGACGCTCGCGAGCTTCGGCCCCGACATCAGCCTCATCACCCGCGACGCCACCTTCGAGGAGCTCGACATCGACTCGCTCGATCTCGTCGAGCTCGCCCAGGTCGTCGAGGACGACTACGGGGTGATCCTCAAGGGCGAGGACATGAAGGAGCTCAAGAAGGTCGGCGACGCGATCGATCTGATCGTCAGCCGGGCGGAATAGTGGCGTCCAGCGCGGCAACGGATCGGCGTGATCTCCCGATGAGGCGCCGCGTCGTCGTGACGGGCGTCGGTGCCGTCACGCCGCTGGGCGTCGGCGCCCGCGAGCTGAATGAGCGCTGGGCGGCCGGCGAGTGCGGGATCGTGGACGGGGCCGGCGCGTGCGTCGGGTTCGACCCGAAGGAGTTCCTCTCGATCAAGGAGATCCGCCGCACCGACCGCTTCTCCCAGCTGGCGCTCGTCGCCAGTGGCGAGGCGCTCGAGCAGGCGGGGTGGGACGGCGACCACGCCTCCTACGACCCGATGCGGGTCGGGTGCGTGCTGGCGACCGGGATCGGCGGCATCCACACCGTCGAAAGCAACCACGACGTGATGCGTGACAGGGGCTCGAGGTCGGTTTCGCCGCTCGGGGTGCCGTCGTACATGCCGAACGCCGGAGTCGCGGCGGTCGCGATGAAATACGGCATCCACGGTCAGACGTACGGCGTCGTGTCGGCGTGCTCGAGCGGCGCGCACGCGATCGGTTCGGCGCTGCGGATGATCCAGTACGGCGACGCGGACGCGGTCATCGCCGGTGGCTCGGAAGCCACCCTGACCGAGTTCGGCTTCGCGTGCTTCAACGCGCTCCAGGCGCTGTCGCTGGAGGGAATCTCGAGGCCGTTCGACGCTCGCCGGGACGGCTTCGTGATGGGCGAAGGCGCCGGCGTGCTCGTGCTCGAGGAAGAGGAAGCTGCGCGCGCGCGGGGCGCGACGATCCTCGGCGAGGTGCTCGGCTACGCCGCCACCTCCGACGCCTACCACCTCACCGCGCCCGATCCCACCGGTGGCCCGGCGTCGAGCGCGATCTCCCTGGCCCTGAGGGATGCCGGCAAGACCCCCGAGGAGATCGACTACGTCAACGCGCATGGCACGTCGACGCCGCTCAACGATGCCGTCGAGACGAAGGCACTCAAGCGTGCGCTCGGCGAGGAGCGCGCCAGGCAGATCCCGGTGTCCTCGACCAAGTCGGCGATCGGCCACCTGCTCGGGGCTGCGGGCGCCGTCGAGGCGGTCGCGACGCTCGGGGCGCTGCGCGCGCGGATGATCCCGCCGACGCTCGGCTACGAGGTCCCAGACCCCGAGCTCGACCTCGACTACGTGCCGGGCGACGCGCGCCCGCTGATCATGTCCAACGGTCACCCGCCGGTCGCGATCTCGAACTCGTTCGCGTTCGGCGGCCACAACGTCACACTGGTCCTGGGCGGAGGGGACTGAGGCGATGAGTGCCACCGCGACCCGGTCCACGGTGCAGCGGCTCGGCCCGCGCGAGCGCCTCGAGGCCCTGTGCGACTCCGGAAGCGTGCAGGTGCTGCGCTCCGGTGTGACCTCCGCGCGGCTCGGGTCACGCGCCCAGCCCGGTGACGGGGTCGTTGGCGCGACCGGCACCGTCGACGGGCGCCCGATCGCCTGCTACGCCCAGGACGGCAGCTACCTCGGCGGTTCGCTCGGCGAGCGCCACGCCGACACCGTGGTGCGCGTGCTCGAGACGGCGCGCAAGGCGCGGATCCCCGTGGTCGCGTTTGTCGAGTCCGGCGGCGCCCGGATGCAGGAAGGATCGGCGGCGCTCGGCGGCTATGGGAGGGTGTTCCGCCACACGGTGGCCCTGGGTGGCGTCGTGCCACAGATCTCGGTCGTGTCGGGCAGCTCGGCCGGCGGCGGGGCATACTCGCCGGCGCTCACCGACCTTATCCTGATGACCGAGGACGCCTCGATGTTCCTGACCGGTCCGGGGATCGTGCGCGAGGCGCTCGGCGAAGACGTCGACGCCACGACGCTTGGCGGGCACCGCGTGCACGAGCGCAACGGCGTGTGTCACCTCGTCGAGCGCGACGAGGCGGCCGCCGCGGCGCGCGTGCGGTCGTTGCTCGGCTATCTCCCCTCGGCGGCGGGCGAGCCGCCGCCGCGCGCTGTCCCGCGAGACCCGGCGGCGTCGGATCCCAGCTTCGCGGTGCCCGTCGAGCAGCGGTGCGTCTACGACGTCCGCGAAGCCCTGGACGGGATCATCGACTCAGACTCGCTGCTCGAGCTGTGCCCGCGTTGGGCGCGGAACATGGTCACCGGGCTGGCCCGGATCGAGGGTCGCCCGGTCGGTGTGGTCGCCAACCAGCCGCGGTACCTCGGCGGCGTGATCGACGCCGTCGCGGCGGAGAAGGCGGCGCGGTTCGTCGGCTTCTGCGACGCGTTCGGCCTGCCCCTGATCGTCATCGTCGACACGCCGGGCTTCATGCCCGGAACGCGTCAGGAGCGAGCCGGGGTGATCCGTCACGGGGCATCGCTGTTGCGTGCCTTCGCGGCCGCGAGCGTTCCCAAGCTGACCGTCGTCCTGCGCAAGGCCTACGGCGGCGCGTACATCACGATGAACTCCCGCGACCTCGGCGCCGACATGGTGCTCGCGTGGCCGAACGCCGAGCTCGGGATCATGAGCGCGCGCGCCGCGGTCGGGATCGTCCACCGCCGCGAGCTAGCGCTCGCTGACGATGCCGAGACCGAGCATGCGCGCCTCGCCGAGCGCTACGCGGGCGAGCACCTGAGCGCCGCGGCCGCCGCGGCCGCGGGACACGTCGACGAGATCGTCGAGCCGTCGCAGACGCGCGCGCGGCTGGCGTGGGCGTTGCGCACGCTGGCGGGGTCCCGTCAGTGATCCTGGCGGGGAAGCGCCTGCTCATCACCGGCGTCATCACCAAGGACTCGATCGCCTTTCACGCCGCTGAGCAGGCGCAGCGCGAGGGCGCGGAGGTGATCCTGACGAGCTTCGGACGCGTGCGGCGGATGACCGAGCGCGCGGCGGCGAAGCTCGCCGATCCGGTCGACGTGCTCGAGCTCGACGTCAACAGCACGGCGGATCTCGAGGCGTTGACCGGGACGTTGCGCGAGCGCTGGGGACGCGTCGACGGCGCGCTGCATGCGATCGCCTTCGCGCCGGAGGATGCGCTCGGCGGGCGCTTCATGACGACGCCTCCGGAGAGCGCGGCGAAGGCGTTCACGACCAGCGCGTTCTCGCTGAAGGCTCTCGCCGCCGCGCTGGCGCCGCTGATGCCGGCCGGTTCGAGCATCGTCGGCCTCGACTTCGACGCGACCGTCGCGTGGCCGGTGTACGACTGGATGGGAGTGGCGAAGGCCGCGCTCGAGTCGGTGTCGCGATATCTGGCGCGCGACCTCGGACCGAGCGGGATCCGGGTGAACCTGGTCGCGGCCGGCCCGTTGGGAACCGTCGCCGCGCGGGGGATTCCCGGCTTCGAGCAGCTCGCCGAGCTCTGGCGCGCCCAGTCGCCGCTCGCGTGGGACGTCGAGGATCCTGCCCCGGTCGCGAGCGCGATCTGCTTCCTCCTGTCCGATTACTCGCGCGCGATCACCGGTGAGATTCTGCACGTTGACGGGGGCTTTCACGCGCTCGGCGCGCCGACGGACCCCGTGCCCCTCACCTGAACAGATCGTCGGCTTCGGGGCGGATCAGCGCGACCGCACCGGGACCGTCCTCATCGGTCACGTAGCGAACGGCTCCGCGCACCAGCACCACCGGCTGTCCGCCGTCCTTGGTCCGCACCAAGTCCGCCGCGGCGGCGAGCTCGTCAGCGGTGGCGAGGATCGTCGCGTGCAGCTCGCGCCCAGCGCGATCCTTACGGCCGCGCCAGTCGTCGAGCGCCGCGATGCCGGCGCACCCGATCGCGACGTCGCACTGGCCATGGCGCCACGCGCGGCCGAACGAGTCGGTGATCACGACGCCGGGCCGGACGCCGGTCAGCGCGTGCAACCGCGCTCGTAGCGTCCGTGCCGAGGCGTCGGGGTCCCGCGGCAGCATGATCAGGGTGTCAGCGGTCGCAGCGTTCGAGGCGTCGACACCGGCGTTGGCGCAGATGAAGCCGTGATGGGTGACACAGATGAGGACGCCGCGAGCGGCGCGGAGAACTTCGCGCGACTCGTCGAGGATAACCTGCACGTGGCGCGGATCCCTGCCCTGCTCGAGCGCGAGTTGCTCCGCGCGCTCGCCGGGCAGCACGTCCGCCAGCGCCCGGACTCGGCCCTCGGCCTTGGACACCATCTTGTGTGCGATCACGAGCACGTCTCCGGCCTCGAGCCGGTTCTCCCCGTCTGCGCGCTCGGCGATCAAGGTCGCGAGGTCGGCTCCGCGCTCGATCTCGGGTAGCCCGGGGAGCGGCGCAGCGGTCAGCATCGGGCTCTCGGTTCAGCTTCGGCTGCGGAGCATCTGACTGAGCATGCCGCGGGTATGCGCCGCGCCCCCGTGCATCGTCTCGAGCGTCCGGCGGAGCATGTCGAGGTCCTCGGGGGTATCGATGTCGAGCTCGAGCGAGGCGAAACGGACGACCTCGGGTGTCGTCCCGGCGACCTCGGCGTTGGCGACGTGTCGCTCGCAGCTGCCGGGTCCGAACGCCGGGGCCAGCGCGTCGGGTGGCGTCAGCAGCAGCGCGTTCGTGCCGGCGCCGTGTCGATCGGACACGATCAGCGCCGACGGCCCCGGGGCCGGCAGCTCGATCAGCGCGTTGAGCTCGCGTGGGTCGAGCACGGGGCAGTCGCCGGGTACGAGGAGCACGCGCTCGTAGCCGTGCTCGAGCGCGTAGCGCACGCCGAGCAGGGCCGCGGGGTTGTGTCCGTGCTCCTCGTCATCGAGCACGAGCGCGCCGTGGCCGCCGGCAATCTGCTGCGCTCCGTGGTCGCGCGTGACGACGAGGATGTCCTCCACCGCGCTCGAACGCCGCAGCGCGGTCAGCACATCGGAGAACATCGCCTCCGCGAGCGCTCGCCGCGGTCCGGGCGTGAGCGCGGTCTCGAGCCGCTGCTTGGCGTCAGTGAAGTTCTTGATCGGGAGGACTGCGAGCGTGCGCATCGGATCAGTAACGCTAGCCGAGCGCCTGTGCGAAGCGCAGCGCCTCCTCGGCGACACGGCGTCTGCCGGCGCCGTCCGCCATCAGCACGTCGGTCTCGAGCACGGGGATTCGGTCGGTCCGCTCGTCGGCGATCAGGCCGTCGATGACGCCGTCGTAGCCGATCGCGATCCCTTCCGCGTTCGGCGGCATCTCGGCGAAGGCCATAAACTCCTTCGTCGGACCCTTGAGCACCGCGCCGTGCACGAACGGGCTGACCGCCACGACGGGGGCCGAGCTGGCGCTCAAGGCGGCGCGGACCCCTCGCAACGCGAGGATCGGTCCAATCGACACGACCGGGTTCGAGGGGCCGATCACGATCGCAGCAGCGCCGGCGATCGCCTCGAGCACCTCGTCTGTGGGGGGCGACGCGCGCGCCCCGCGAAGGTCGACGTCCTCGATTGGTCCCTCCCCGCCGCCGCGGATCATGAACTCCTGGAACGGCGAGACGCGGCCGCGTGCGCGCACCCATGTGCGTACGGGCTTGTCGCTCATCGGCAGGACCCGTGCGCGGACGCCGAGGGCGGTTGCGATCGCGGCGTGCGCTTCGGTCAGGCGCTCGCCGTCGTCGAGGCGGCGGGCACGCTCGACGCCGATCGCGAGGTCCCGGTCGCCGAGGTTGAACCACACGTCGACTCCGAGCTCGCGCAGGCCGGCCATCACTGCGAACGTGTCGCCGACGAGCCCCCAGCCACGCTCGTCGATCCGGTCGGCGAGCCAGAACGTCACCAGGTCAGGGTCCGGAGAGACATAGGCGCCGTAGATCTCGATGTCGTCGCCCGTGTTGGCGATCACCACGAGATCGTCGCCGACGACGTCGAGCAGGCCCCGCGCCAGCTTGGCGCCGCCCGTGCCGCCGGCGAGGACGACGACCGGGCCGCTCACGGATGGGCGGGCGGGCGCTCGCGGTCGACGGTGCCGAACCCAGTCTCACCGGAGAGGCCGGTGACCTTGATCCCGGCGCGCGTCTTGTGGCGGATGTTGATCGAGATCAGCAATGGGGTCAGCTGCTCGACGATCCGGGCCATCTCGAGGCGACCGCAGTCGACAGTGCGCAGCCCGGGGATTCGCTGCACGAGCTCGGCGACGCGCGCCTTGTCCTCGCGCCGATCGCCGCACACGAGTACGTCCTCGTCGAGCTGGTGACCGAGTTCGGTCAGCAGTGACGCGCTGACGGTGTGGAGCGCGGAGACGACGCGGACGCCGTCCGGGACCATCTCCTGTGCCTGCTGCGCGGCCGAGCCCTGCCAGACCCCGAGCGTCCTGGTCGCCTTGCCGCCGACGGCGGCGGCCAGTGGGACCGTCGTGTCGAGCAGAAGCTGGCCCTCGCGGAGGGCTCCCTTGAGGTTCGTCAGCGTCTCGGACTGGCTGCGAAAGGGGACCGAGAGGATGGCGATCTCAGCGCCGGGTGTCGCCTCGGAGTTGTGCAGGCCGGTGAACGATCCGTCGGGGACGAGGTCTCGCGCCCGCTTCGCCGCCTCCTGCGCCCGGCCGGCATCGCGCGAGCCGATCACCACCTCAGTGCCGGCCTGGCCGAGTCGGAGCGCGAGGCCGAAGCCGAGCGCACCGGTTCCCCCGATGATGCAGACTGGCGTCGGCACGGCGGGGGAGTGTATTCGGACCCAGGGCCGCGGCGGTCCGCGCCCAGGGCGGGCGGTGCTCGTGCCCGTACCGCAGGAGGGCAGAGCGAGCGACATACCAGACGCGTCTCGCGCCGGTGACGCGGTGAAGAATTTCCCATGGAAGCGCAGGGATGATGCTGAAAGGGAGTACAGTCGATTGAGGGCCTTCATCGGCAGTTACCGCAGCCGCTGACGAAGCTCTCGGACCGGCGGACCGGTGTAAACCGCGCGCGCCAAGCTCACGACTGTGCTCGTCCGGGGGGCAAAATGCGGCAGAGAGGCAGGGCCATGGGTTCGTTCACCACGGTCCTCACGACAAGGCGAGTCATCGACATTGTGCAGGATCCCCCGCGGATACCCGACCCCACCCAGGCGGGCAGGGATAAGTGCGGTCCAGGCGCTGCGCCGGACGACCCGTGCGGGGAGGAGCACCTCGTCGAGTTCTACGAGAGTGAGCCCTTCCTGCACGCCACGGTTGCCGGCTTCGTCGTCTCGGCGCTCCGGGAACACGATGCTGCGATCGTGGTCGCGAGCGCCGAGCACCGCGAGGCGTTCGCGTTGGCGATTCGCGCCGGCGGAATCGACCTCGATGCAGCGGTCGAGGAGGGGCGCTATCTGGCTCTCGATGCCGCCGAAACGCTCGCGAAGCTGATGGTCGGCGGGGCGCCCGATCCGACGCGGTTCGCTGAGGTCCTCGGAAGCGCGATGGACTTCGCGGCCGACAACGGACGCGAGGTCAGGGTCTACGGCGAGATGGTGGCGCTGCTGTGGGCCGACGGAGACGTCTCCTCGACGATTGCCCTGGAGAAACTATGGAACGACCTCGCCGCCGTGCGCCGATTCTCGCTGCTCTGCGCCTACCCGATGCATGGTTTCGACGAGGACGCCGGCGCCGTGTTCAAGCAGATCTGCGCCCTCCACAGCACGGTGATCCCGGCCGAGAGCTATACCCCGTTTATCGACGCCGACGAGCAGCAGCGGTTGATCGCCGAGCTTCAGCAGAAAAGGATCGAGCTGGACAGGCTCCGCCAGAAGTACGACCGCCTGCTCGAGTCGTCCTGCGTCGATTCCTTAACCGGACTTGCGAATCGCGGCACTTTCGACCTCCATCTGGAGCGGGAATGGGGTCTGGCCCACCGGGAGGGCATCGACTCGTTCGTGGTCTTCGCCGACCTCGACGGCTTCAAGGAGCTCAACGACAGCCGGGGACATGCCGTTGGAGACGACGCTCTGTGCGAGTTCGCGAAGTCCCTGCGAATCGCCGCCCGCGGCACCGACATCCAGGCCCGCATCGGCGGTGACGAATTCGGCGCCCTGATGATCCGATGCGACGAGCGGGCGGTCCACGCCTTCGCCTCTCGCCTGCGGGAAGCCATGACGGCTCCGATCAGTGCCGTGCTCGGGTCGCTGCGCGTCAGTATCGGCCACGCGTCGCTCCTGCGAGCGACCTCGGCCGCGAAGGCGCTCGAGGCCGCGGATCTCGCGATGCTCGGCGAGAAGCGATCAACCCGTCGGCGGGGAGCGCCGGGTTAGGGGTTCGTGGGCCCTTAGCACTTCGAGGGCGCGCACCGGCGCGCCAGGGCTGCGGCGGTGGTTACATTGCCTCCCGTGCTCTGGCGCACTATCGCGGGGATGGTCGGGGCGGCGGTTCTCGTTGGCGTGCTCGCGACGACCACTGTCGCGACCGGCGCCGCGACCCGCGCTCCCGAGGCGATCCGCATCCACTCCGCGTCGCTCACTCAGGACGGTCAGCAGCTCGTCTGGCGCGTCGTCACCGACGACCCCTTCACGCCGTCCTCGCTCGCCACTCGGCGGGTGACGCTGTGCCTGATCGTCGCCCGCCCCAAGCCATTCGCGTCCATGGGGGAGCTGTGTGTCGGGGGCTCGCGCCACGGCGCGCATACCGTGGTCTTCGATCGCCAGATCAAGCGCTCTGGCGCGACCACCGCCGCCCGCGCGATCCCCGCGACCGTGACCCGCACGAACGGGGAGGAGCTGACCGCGAGCTTCTTGCCCGCGAGCATCGGGCTTGGCTACCGGTCGCTGCGCTGGCAGGCTCTCAGCACGTCCACGGCCTCGAGCTGCTCGCCCGCGGTCGCAGGGTGCAGCGACCGCCGGCCCATCCCGCCGGCGCTCGCGAAGCTGCACACGCCGCAGCTCGTCGGTTGCATCGCCTCCGGTCCGAACTGGGTCTTCCGGGGCCCGAGCAATGTCCATGCTGTCGCGCTCACGTTCGACGACGGGCCGTGGTACCAGACGCCTCAGTTCTTGGATGTTCTCGAGCGCGAGCATGTCCCGGCGACGTTCTTCGAGATCGGCGACCAGATCTCAGCCTACGGCGAGGGCGGCGCGATCGAGCGGAGGATGCTCGCCGACGGCGACATGATCGGCGACCACACCTGGAACCATCACGACGTCGCGGGAGCCGGCATGTACGCACGGGGCGAGATCGCTGAGGCGGCGGCGGCGATCAGCAAGGCGACGGGCGGCTTCGAGCCGTGCCTGTTCCGCGCGCCATACGGCGACGTCAGCCCCGCCCTGCTGACGCTGGCGCGCAGCATGGGCTTCACGACGATCCAGTGGAACGTCGATCCCCGCGACTGGGCCCTTCCCGGCGTCGCCGAGATCGAGGACAACATCATCGACAACGCCCGCAACGGCGCGATCATCGAGGAGCACGATGGCGGCGGCAACCGCTCGGAGACGATCGCCGCGCTGCCCGATGTGATTGCCACGCTGAGGGCCCGCGGCTACACGTTCGAGACCCTCACCCAGATGCTCGGCTACCAGCTGATCTACCACTGAGCGTGGGCCCGCCGGAAAAGAAAATTGCCGCACTGCGAGCAGATCTGCGAAGGTCACACCACGTAGGCGTATGAGAACTCCGTTGGGCCGATACCGTGCCGGGGGCCAAACAGGGGCAAAGATCGAGCGGGGAAAGGAAATTCACATGCGAGACCCATCCGCCAATCGGGTGCGCACAGGGTGGCGGCTCAGCCGGCGCGTCTTCTTGGCCGCAGCCATTGCCACGGTCGTGCTGGCCGGCAGCGCCTATGGCGCGTTCGTGGGGCTGCCGCTCGGCGGCGCGCAGGTGAACAACGATCCCCCGACGATCGACCCGGCGCAGAACGTCAACGTCAGCGACCTGACCGCCGGTTCGCTCACGGGCGCCGCCCGGGTTCCGTGGGCGGCGTTCGCCCAGGCGCAGGCTGGGTCTTCCGCGGTGAACATCGTGGTGCGCGCGTTCAAGGGCGGCGTGTGGCAGACCGAGGGGTTCCCGGAGTCGCTCAACCACGACTCCACGCAGGCCGCAGCGTCGCCGTCGATCGACTTCACGGGTGCCAGTCGCACGGTGCCGTGGGTCGCCTGGGATGAGCCCGTGACCGCACTCGGCAGCGTTCCGGAGATCTTTGCAAGTCGCTTTGCTTCGCAAGCTGCGCCGGCGCAGAACGGCGGTCAGTGGGTCCCCGAGGGCCAGACGCGTGCGTCGAGCGTGCAGTCGCTGAACATCAACACGAGCCGCGAGGCGCTCGACCCCGCCCTGATCGGCGGCACGACAACCGCCGGCGCGAACCCAGCGCCGTGGATCGCGTGGGAGGAGGCCGACAATGGCACCGAGTCAGCGCCGACGGGCAGCCCCGGAAGCCCCAACGTCTCGGGCGACTCGCGCTTCCAGATCTTCGTCTCGCACGCGGTGGCGGACACGGGCGGCGCCTGCCCGGCGGGTACGGAGCCGAGCAGTGGCGGCACCGGTACCAGCCCAGGCAAGTTCTGCTTCCAGGACGTCGGCATCCCGCGTGTCGCCGGCCCTGCCGTAGGGCAGCTCGACCCATCGCTGAACGTCGACCCAACGCGCGACGGGATCCAGGCCGACATCGCCTTCACCGGCGCGAACGACAGCGTGCCGTGGGTCGTCTGGTACGAAAACTCGGACAACGGCACGACGACCGATGGGCTGCTCAACGCTGACATGGTGTTCGCCGCTCGCGCGGTCGCGGACGTGAACGGCGATGGCGGCTTCCACTGGCAGGTAGTCGGGCTGGGGACCGCCGGCAAGATCGCGACCGATGACGTGCTCGACGCCGGCCAGAGCGGCCACGGCCCCTTGGGCGAGTGCGCTCAGAGCGCCGCGGCCGAGCAGGCCTGCTCGCTCGACGTATTCCCGGGAGCAGGTTTGACCGACGGCAATGGCGCCGAGAACCCGCAGGTCACGGCCGGCACGCTCGTTCCGGGCAAGCCGACGACGCCGTGGGTCACGTGGGACGAAAGCTCGACCAACGGTGGCCTGCACAGCGTGTTCGTCGCACGCCTCGATGCGGCCGGCGACCACTTCGACCTGCTCAACAACGGCCAGCCGATCTCGCACTCGGGGCTCGACTCGACGCGCCCCGACATCGCGTTCGCGGGCAACACACCCTATGTCTCGTGGCATGAGACGAATGCTCTCGGCCAGACGGTGACGATCGCCGGTCACTTCGAGGGTAATCCGACCGATCCGGTGTTTCACATCGATACGCCGAGCATCGCGACCACGCCGCAGGGCACCGGCGACGACGACACGACCGACGTTCGCTCACCGATCGCCTCGACGTGCACCGACGACCCGTTCACGTCGGACGGTTCGGCGTGCCCGGGCGGGGCGATCGGAACGCCGTTCTTCGCCTACACCGACAACGCGTCGGGTCCCCAGGCGCTGTTCGCGCAGGGCTACACGCCCGGTGCGACGACGACCGGACCGCCCTCTGCGGTCACCACGACGACCGCCACGGTGGCGGGCTCGGTCAGCACCGATGGCGCGCGGACGCTGGTCCACTTCGACTACGGCACGAGCACGGCTTACGGCGCGAGCACGGCGCCGCAGCTGCTGGCTCCCGCCTCCGGCGTCTCGACTCCGGTGGACGCGGTGCTCGCAGCGCTCCCGACCGGAACCGTGATCCACTATCGGGTCGTCGCCCAGACTGACTTCGGCACGGCCGACGGACAGGACGCGACGTTCAAGACGGGCGTGCTCGGCAAGCCGAGCGCGACGCGCGCATCGCTGAGCGGTGTGGCCAAGGGCAAACCGAAGCTCGTCTTCTCGCTCGGGGCAGGCAGGAACGCGCCCGCGATCAAGACGATCTCGGTCAGCCTCCCGAACGGACTCGGCTTCTCGCACAAGAACAAGAGCCTCACCAAGGGGATCACGGTCACGGGCTCCGGCGGCAAGCATCTCAAGCTCCGTCTCGGGGTGAGCCACGGCACGCTCAAGATCACGCTCAAGTCTCCGGCGACCAGCGTCCGCGTCACCATCAGCGGGCCCGCGATCACGGTCACCAAGAAACTCGCTCGTGCGGCCAAGCACAAGAAGGTCAAGCGGCTGACCGTGGTCGTGAAGGTGACCAACGTGAGCAACGCGACGACACGATTCAGCCTGCGGCTCAAGCTGAGCTGACACAGACTGGGGCGCTCTCCCTCGTCCCCACCGACGAGGGGGGCGCCCCAGGGCTGAGTCGACCACCTAGCATCCGCTCGGTGAGCGAGCTCCCGGCGCAGGTCCGAATCCGCGAAGTCGGCCCACGCGACGGCTTCCAGAACGAGCCCGAGGTGATCCCGACGGCCGACAAGGTAGCCCTGATCGAAGCCCTGGCCCACGCCGGCCTGCGCCGGATCGAGCTCACCAGCTTCGTTCGTGCCGACGTGATCCCGCAGCTCGCGGACGCCGCCGAAGTGCTCGACGCGGTCCGGCTTCCGGAGGAGGTGTCCGCCAGCGTTCTCGTCCCGAACGAGCGCGGCCTCGAGCGTGCGCTCGAGCACCGCGCGAAGTTCCAAGAGATCAACGGCTTCCTGTCGGCATCCGAGACCCACAACGCCAAGAACGTCGGGCGCTCGATCGAGGAGTCGCTCAGCGGGCTGGGGCGCACGTTCGCGCGGGCGCGCACGGAGGGCCTGCGCTGCGAGGGCGTGATCTCGACCGCGTTCGGGTGTCCCTACGAGGGTCGCGTGCCGCCGGAGCGGGTGCTAGGGATCGCCCAGCGCCTGGCGGACGCCGGCGCGGTGGAGATCGGCTTCGGCGACACGACCGGGATGGCCAACCCGCTCCAGGTCCGCGACTTCTTCGCGGCGGCCCGCGCCGGCCTGCCCGACGTCGAGCTGACCGCTCACTTCCACAACACCCGCGGCCAGGGCCTGGCCAACGTGCTCGCCGCACTGGAGGTCGGGGTCGAGAGCTTCGAGTCGAGCTTCGGCGAGCTCGGCGGCTGTCCGGTGCCCGTCGGCGCGACCGGCAATATCGCGACCGAGGATCTCGTCTCGATGCTGCACGAGATGGGGATCGCGACCGGCATCGACCTCGTCACCCTGATTGACGCCTCGTGCCAGGTCGAGCGATTGCTCGGACGCCGGCTCGGGAGCCACGTCCTCACGGCGGGGCCCGTGCAGTGGAGCCATCGCGATCAAGCGGAGCCGGCGACCACGTGACCGAGCTCGACGACGCCATCGCCCGCGCGCTCGAAGGCGGTCCCGAGCGCCACCGCGAGAAGGCCGCCGGGCAGGGCAAGCTTCCCGTCCGCGAGCGGGTCGCGCTCCTGCTCGACCCCGGCTCGTTCGCCGAGGAGGGATTGCTCGCGGGCTGGGAGCAGGACGGCCTCGGCGCCGAGGGAGTCCTCACGGGACTCGGGACCGTGAGCGGACGTCCGGTCGCGGTGATGGCCAATGACCCAACGGTCAAGGCGGGCTCGTGGGCGCCGAAGACGGTGACGAAGATCCTCCGGATCCAGGAGCGGGCGATGACGCTGATGGTGCCGATCGTCTACCTGGTCGACTCGGCGGGGGCGCGGATCAACGAGCAGGTCCAGATGTTCCCCGGCCGCGCGCATGCGGGCCGGATCTTCTTCAACCAGGTGCGCCTGTCGGGGGTCGTGCCCCAGGTGTGCGTGCTGTTCGGCCCGAGCGCGGCCGGCGGCGCGTACATTCCGGCCTTCTGCGACGTCGTGATCATGCGCGACGGGAACGCGTCGATGTACCTTGGCTCGCCCCGGATGGCGGAGATGGTGATCGGCGAGAAGGTCACGCTCGAGGAGATGGGCGGCGCCCGAATGCACACGTCGCGCAGCGGCTGCGGGCACATCCTCGTCGCGAGCGACGAGGAGGGCATCGACGTCGCCAAGCGTTACCTCTCGTTCTTCCCGACGAGCTGGAAAGAGGTCCCACCCACGCCGCCCGCGGCCGGCGGCGCGCCGGCTTCGGACCGTCCGATTCGCGAGATCATTCCGGCCGATGAGAACAAGCCTTTCGACATGCGCGAGCTGCTCGACAGCCTCCTCGACGCGGAGTCGCTGCTCGAGCTCCACGAGCGCTGGGCGAAGGAGGTGATCGTCGGCTTCGCACGCCTGAGCGGGCGCGCGATCGGCGTCGTTGCGAGCCAGCCCAAGGTCAAGGGCGGCGTTCTCTTCGTGGATTCCTCGGACAAGTGTGCCCGCTTCATCTGGACGTGCAACGCGTTCAACATCCCGCTGCTCTTCCTCGCCGACGTCCCCGGGTTCATGATCGGCACGCAGGTGGAGCGCCAGGGAATCATCCGCCACGGAGCGAAGATGATCAGCGCCGTGTCCGAGGCGACAGTGCCCAAGCTCTCGGTCATCGTCCGCAAGGCCTATGGCGCGGGTCTCTACGCGATGGCCGGACCGGCATTCGATCCCGACTGCTGCATCGCGCTGCCGACTGCCTCGATCGCGGTGATGGGCCCCCAGGCCGCGATCAACGCCGTGTACTACAACCAGCTCCAGGCGATCGCGGATCCCGATGAGCGCGCCGCCCGGACGGAGGAGCTGAGGCACGCGTACGCGGAGGACATCGACATCCTGCACCTCGCGTCCGAGCTCGTCGTCGACGCGGTCATCGAGCCCGAGGACCTCCGCTCGGAGCTCGTACGGAGGTTCGCATTCGCCGCCCGCACACGACGCGATTGGCCGGCGAAACGCAACCCCGTTACACCGGTGTGAGCCGCGGCGCTGCCCGTTCGGGCTCGTGCGCGTCGCTGCCGGGATCTCACGCTCGCATGAACCACGTTACCCTGCCCTCGGCGATGACCGAACCCGAGGAGGACGCGCTCCTGGCCGTCGCGCTGGAGGCCGCCGAGCGAGCAGGAGCCGAGCTCCGATCCCGGTTCGGCCACCGGCACCAGGGCGTGCGCGCGAAGAGCGGACCGACCGACCTCGTGTCGGACGCCGATCTGGCTGCGGAGGCAGCGATTCGCGCCGTGCTGAGCTCCCACCGCCCGGACGACGCGATCCTCGCCGAGGAGGGGGGCGCGACCGCGGGTGGCGCGCTGCGATGGATCGTCGATCCCCTCGACGGCACCACCAACTTTCTCTTCGGGGTCCCGGCATGGGCAGTCAGCATTGCCTGCGAGGATGGGGAGGGGGCGCTCGTCGGGGTGGTACTCGACCCGATGCGCGGCGAGTGCTTCGCGGCTACGCGGTCGGGCGCCGCGACCCTCGACGGCGAGCCGATTCACGCCCGCGGCGCCGGGGAGCTCGCGACCGCGCTCGTGGCTACCGGGTTCTCCTACCACTCGGCGGTCAGGGCCCGCGAGGCCAAGGTCCTCATGCGTGTGCTCCCGCGCGTGCGCGACATCCGCCGGATGGGCGCCGCCGCGATCGATCTCTGCTGGACCGCCTGCGGCCGCTTCGATGCCTACTACGAGCGAGGGCTGCAGCCGTGGGATCTCGCCGCCGGCGCACTGATCGCGGCGCGTGCGGGGCTCGAAGTGCGGCGGCTCGATGAGGTGGGGGAGATGCCGGCCGGCGTGGTCGTGACCCGCGCGGAGCTGGTGGAAGAGCTCGTCGAGCTGGTGGCGTGAGCCGCGGGGTGAGATGGCGTTTCTGCACCGAGGCCGGCTCTACACTGTGAGCCCACGCGGCGGTGATGGAACGGTAGACATGATGTGCTCAAAACGCATTGTCCCTCGGGACGTGTGGGTTCGAATCCCACCCGCCGCATAGGGCCGCTCCCTCGGGGCTCGCTCCGCCGGCGCTGCTGGGCCCAGGCGACACGGCGCGGAACCTACAATCCGTTCGGCTGCGCGCTGGAGCTTCCGCGGGCGTGGCGGAATTGGTAGACGCGCCGGCCTTAGGAGCCGGTGGGCCCAGGCCCTTGGGGGTTCAAGTCCCTCCGCCCGCATCCGTCGTGCTGCCCCACCCGGCCCGCCAGGATCATGCCCACACCCAAGCTCGACATCGGACTCTCCCCGGCCGCGCTGGCGCCGCGTCGGTTCGAGCCGACCGCCGAGCCAGTTCCCGCACCCGCCCGTGTTAGGGAACCCTAATGAGGGTGCCCTAAGTGTGATACGGTGCCCCGCGCATGGCCGCCGCAAGCGACTCTCGGTCTTCCGCTCGACCTGGCAGAAGCATCGCCATGTACGTCTGGACGGCCCTGATACTCGCGATCGGTGTGACCGTCGTCGTGCTGTCCTGGCACGCGAAGGGGGGCACCACGGATCCCACGGCGCTGCCGCCCGGTCATCGCCTGAGCCACACGACGGTCGTGATCAACAGCGCGATCCTGGTGCTCCGTGAGGGCCTCGAGACGATCCTCGTGCTCGCCGCGGTGACGGCGAGCTTCCTCGGTGGAAACCGGGTCTATCGCAAGCCGGTCGCCGCCGGTGGCGGGCTCGCGATCGTGGCGGGGATCGGTACCTGGTTCTTCGTTGTGTGGCTGATCGGCCGGTTCCACGGTGGCGAGTTCGACGTCCAGGCCGCGACCGGACTGCCGTCACTGATCGTCCTGCTGATCGTCATGAACTGGTTCTTCCACAAGGTCTACTGGACCGGCTGGATCGCCCACCATCACAAGCGTCGGCGCGGGCTGCTCGCAGCCGGCGGCGAGGGGAGCATGCGGGCGATGATGATCGGGCTCCTGCTGCTCGGCTTCACCTCCGTCTACCGCGAATGCTTCGAGATCGTCATCTTCCTGCAGAACCTCCGCGAGCTGTACGGATCGAGCGTCGTGCTCGAGGGCGTGGTTCTCGGGGCGATGTTCACGGCTGCCGCCGGGGTGCTCACGTTCGCGCTGCATCAGAAGCTCCCCTACAAGCGCTTGCTCATCATCACCGGAGTGATGCTGCTGTTCGTGCTCATCGTCTCGGTCGGCGAGGAGGTCAACGAGATGCAGCTGGCGGGCTGGATCAGCACGACCAACGTCGCCGGCCTGCACTTCCCCGGCTGGATGGGCACCTGGTTCTCACTCTTCAGCAACTGGGAGACGGTCATCGGCCAGTTGCTCGCGCTGACGCTCGTCCTCGGCTCCTACGTCGCGGCCCAGTACCTGCGCGTGTGGCGTCCCCGCCGCCGCGGCCAGCGGGCTGCCGTCGCCGCCGAGGCCCCACCGGAGCGGCCGGCCGACATCGCCACCGCGCCGAGGCTGACAGGGGGCGCTCAGCCGGTGGTGCTGGGGTAGCTCCCGTACTCGAGCTGGCGGAGGCGGGTCCTGACGCTAGCGGAGGCGGCGGTCCTGACCTCGCGGTCCGTGTTTCCGCTGGCCGTCAGCTCGACGACGGAGTGAACATCCTCCAACGGGCGAATTCGAGGTATCTGAATAGAACGTACGTTCGACGTCGGACGGAACGGAGGCGCGAGCGGCGAAGCGGGGCAGCCAGGACTCGAACCTGGGACCTCCGGTTTTGGAGACCGGCGCTACCACCAAACTGAGCTACTGCCCCATGGGTATCGGACGACGATCCTAGCCTACCGTCAGGACCCGCGGGACGCCCACGCTGCAGGCTGGTCGCGCTCCGCGCGAGCCGAGCCGCCGCCGCGCGGTCTTCAAACTACTCAGCACCGGTGAGTCACGCGGGGCCGCCGCGAAAGTACGATCCACCCGGTGAAGTCCCACACGGTCTACCGAACCTTTCGTACCGCCAAGCGCCGCGAGTTTGTGCGCATTACCGAGGATGTCGAAGAGGCCGTTCGCGACGCCGGGATCACCGAGGGAATGGTGCTCGTCTCGGCGATGCACATCACCGCCGGTGTATGGATCAACGACGACGAGCCGGGCATCCAGGCCGACGCGCTCGAATGGCTCGACAAGCTCGCGCCGCCGAGCTGGCAGGAGCCCGACAACGAGGTCGCGCGCGAGCTCCTTCCCGATCCCGGTGACTACAGGCACCACCGAGGCGGCGAGGACAATGGCGACGCCCACCTGAAGAATCTCCTCGTCCACCATCAGGTGATCGTGCCGGTGACCGAAGGCAGGCTCGATCTCGGCCCATGGCAGCAGGTGTTCTATTGCGAGTTCGACGGCGCCAGGCCGAAGCGCCTCGTGATCAAGGTATTGGGCGAGTAGCGCGGTCGGGGGTTCTTCGATCGGCGGTCGCGCCCGATGGTCCGCTCGACGACGGGACCGGCCCCAGGCCGCCCGACGGGCTCCAGCGCGAGGGCGCGACTCCGGAGGGAAGTGAGTCCGCTGGTCTGACGTGCCCGGGTACCATCCGGACCAGTCCCGCGGGCGAAGTGTTGTGGTTGCACAGGAGCCTTCCAAGCTCCGAGGGCGGGTTCGATTCCCGTCGCCCGCTTTCGTCCCGCTTCGCCGCGCGCGGTCGTGGCTGACACCGCCCACGCGCCCTCGCACATGCCACAGCTGCGGGGCGGACGGACCGTGGGTATGATCGACCGACCACGGGGAGTGGCGCAGTCTGGTAGCGCACCCGGCTGGGGGCCGGGCGGTCGCAGGTTCAAATCCTGTCTCCCCGATCAGGCGAAAGCCCCGCTCAGGCGGGGTTTTTGTTTGGGCAAGTGAGCGGGCTGTCGGCCTGGACTTGTACCGTCTGTGTACTGTTCTCCGGATCGGAATGTCGGGACGTCTACTTTCGGTGGTCACGCCATCTTCCGGCCGGCAAGGTCGTGTGTGTGCGCCGCGACTTCACGCGGGCCTCGTTCAGTGGAAGAGTTCGCGCGCTGGGACCTCGTGGGTGGATCCGATCGTGCGTCCTCGTGGCGATTGGCGCCCACGTCGACGAGTGCTCCGTCGCCAAGCAGGCGTCCGGGTAGACGCGCTAATCGCCGAAGGCGGGGCTGCCAGCGAGGCATCCAGGATCGTGCAGCTGCCTATGCGGAAGGCGTCGCCCCGGTCGGGTACTGAGACCCAGGGCAACCCTCCGGAACCGGTGAACTCCCTGCGCGATCCACGTTTCCCCAACGCGGTCGTAGGCTGGAGGCTCGCGCCGCGACGGAAGCGATTGTGTAGAGGTCGACGCCTATCTCCACCGCGCCTGAGGCGGCCGGTGTCACATCACACGCGTTGGCGATCGACTCGCCCGAGTCGAGCGCATAGCAACTCTCTTGATCGAGTCCGGCGAGGAATGCTGGTCCCGTCTGTAGACGGCTGCGTCGCCGAGGTCATGTGACCGTTCGGGACGTAACCACGGTTCTCATCCCGATCCTCGTCCGCGTAGCGGCGCCAAGCCGAGCCGAAGGAGCAATCTTCCTTGCAAGCAGGGCCCTGGCTGCCTGGCGGCCACCGGCACCGCCGCACCCGGGGCCGACCATGCGCCAGGTTCAGCGACCAGGCCGAGGGCCGACGTACCCTGAGAGGACGATGCTCGGACTGAAACGTAGGAACAGGGAGCGGAGAACATGCCTCGCGGCGTGACGACGGTGGCTGAGACGCGTGAAGAGGCGATGCGGCAGGCGACGGAGGGTTTCGCTGGCTTCCGTGCGATCGACGCGCGGCAGATCGCGCTCGATGACCTACCGCCTCTCGCGAGTGGGCCTCTGCCGACCCACTGGGCTGTGGTGGTGGAACACGAGGATCTGGAGGAGGAGGCAAAGCTTCCCCAAGACTCAGACCCGATCGACAAATGCGAGCGCGAGACGCGTCTTCGGTACCTGACGCTGTCGGTCGACCCCCAACTGCTCGTCACCGGAACCCACGAAGAGTTCCCGTGTCCGGAATGCGGGAAGCTGATCACGCTCGACCTGCCGGCACCCAGGGACACGCGGTATCCGCAGAACGTGCAGTGTCCTAACTGCCGCGTGCCTCTCACGCGTTCGCGCAATGAACTGAAGTGGGCTGTGATCCCACGGGCCCCGAAGCAGTCGGGAGCAGCCTGCATCTTCTGCGGCGCACCGGCAGACAGCAAGGAGCACGTCGTCCCGAGCTGGATCTCCGGGCGGCTCGGCATCAAGACCTTCCTGACACAGACGAGCACCGGTGGGCGCGTGGTTCCACAGCGCCAGCCAATCTCGTTCGCGAGCCACCGGAAGCGGATCTTCTGCACCAGCTGTAACACGCACTTCAAGCACCTCGAGGATGCGGTCATTCCACTGCTCGTGCCGATGGCGAGGGGCTTTCATCTTGCACTTGACCCTGAAAGTCAGCAGCTGCTGGCGCTCTGGGCGACCAAGACCGCCATGGCGCTGATCGCCGCCACCGATGGGCTCGGAGATGCGGTGCCGATCGGGCATCGCCAAGCGGTGCGAGAGAACGCCGAGGTTCCGGACGGCGTCTGGGTGGGGTTCTTCTCGTGGCGGGGTGAGCCAACAATCGCCACGGGCCGATTCGTGTCGGCTGATGCGGCTCGGACGAGCGCGTACGGCGCCGTCCTTGCGTTTGCAGGTATCGGTCTCTCGGTCAAGGGGTTCGAACGTCCGGAGCCCGCCGAGACACTGGACGGCGAGGTACCGCCCTTCCGTCAGCTCTGGCCGCCGCGCAATCGGCTGATCCAGTGGCCAAGCCCAGTCACAGCGGACCGCACGCTGTTGCCCGTGCTCATGAACTTCCCACCTGCGCGCCGGCCGTGAACCAGAGCGGCGTTCTCGGATGCCAACGATCGCAGCAGCGTCCGGCTGACTCTGGTCCCAGGCACAGGGGCAGCGTCGCTACCCGGCGTCGGACCTCGCGCGGCGACCGAACAGTCCACGCCTTATGCGCCCTCCTGGATGCTCCGGCGGTCCCGTGTCGGGTGGTGTCGGAGAAGGGGGCTCGGCTCGCTCGCTCTCGCGTTCAGCGGTGGGCGTGTCACCGAGCACTGCTTTGCGAATGGCCCCCCAGTTCGATGCAAGCCACCAGTCCAGCAGCTGGAGGGTCGGCAGCACCACAGTGGTGAGCGCGGCGACGAACTCCGGACGCGTGTACACCGATGTGCTCCGCTCATCGGGCGGCAGTCGGTACTGGTGGTTCACGATCAGCACGCCCTCCTCCACCGGATCGTGGGGACGTAGCTGCGGCCACGTTCGCAGATGGGTCTCAAGCTGACGCACGAGCGTCTCTGCGGCGCTACCGCTCGCGGACTTCACCTCGATCAGCCGCCGCTTGCTGGCCAGCGACACGAGCAGATCGGCCGAGCTGGTGTCACCGAGCAGTTCGTCTACCTTCACGACGTTCATGCCAGCCGCTTCGAGGACTGCGGCGACGGCGTTCTCCAGGTCGGCCCCCGTCCCGTACAGCAGACCATTGCGGATCGGCTCCGCATCGGCAGTGGCTTGCGCCAGCTGGCTCTCAAGCTCATGGCGCTGCTCAACGAAGGTTGCGTCCAGTTCCCCGAGCCCCCGCCTCGCGGCGGCCTCGGCCGGGGTCTGCAGCCGCGGATCGAGCGCCAAAGGCGAGCGTGAGCGACGCAGCGCGCCCGGCACGTGCTGTGGCAGCGCCCGCTGCACGAGCCAGTCGAGAATGCTGTGCCAGTCGCAGGCGTCGGGAACGATGTACCAACGCTGGCTACCGTCGGGGGGTGTCCAGGCTGCGAGCACCGGCTGCGCGAGGCCGTCGATCAGGATCGGTTGCAGCTTCCCGCTCGGCTCGTAGCGCGTGGGCGGTCCGCCTGAGCCTGGCCAGGATTCGGTGCCGCTGAGCGTCAAGCTCCACCACGGTCCGTCTGCTGCTCGCTCGTTTCGCAGGCGCAGCGCCAGATCCCGATCGGTGGCGTCTAATCCGTCGGCCAGCGAGATCGTCGCTCCGGCCGGAACCCGGGCCCCGCTGATGTAGGTCCCCAGGCCCGGCAGCGAGATGCTCGCGTCCGCAGTTGCCCCGAGCCGGCGGGGGCTGGGATCGTTCACGTTGCCCATCGTGGTGATCAGCAGCGCAAGCTCGTCGCGGGCTCGCGCACCGGCAAGGAACCTCTCCAGCTCGTCGATCCCGCGGCCGTGGTAGATGCTCGGATCGAGCGCCCCCGCGCAATCGCTGCTCTCCATCCCGAGCCACCGCGGCTCGAGATCGTGCTCCGTCCACCCGAACGCCGGATCCTCCAGGGGCGAGACGCGACGATCCCGACCGATCATCGACGACCGCCGCGGTGGTGCAGACGCCTCCGGTTCGTCAGGCTGTCGTGGCGCCGGCAGCCCGACGTGGACTGGAATCAGCGTCCGCGAGTGGGAGCCCGTCTCGACCATGCCCGTAAACCGTAGCCCGCAGGGCGGGTGCTCAGCGGCGCCAATCGATCGAAGTCAGCGCGGCAGCCATACGTTCGAGGAACCTCCGCCGTCGTCCACTACCAGGGAACGGGATGCGCTCGTCGACGACGTCCAGGCCCGCGCAGCGGCTGCTGCGAGAGCTCTCACACATTGGTCTTGATCGTGATCACGTGGTGCGGCCGAAGCCCGACCGCCCTGACGACAAGGTCGGGCAAGTACGCCTCGAGCGTCCCGAGCTCCGAAGCCCCAGCGTCGTCGGGACCGGTCGGCCAACATCACGGTTGATCCGCATGGGCGGGAGGGGTAGCGCCGGGGCTAACGCTGCCCTCTCACACCACCCTTCGTTGGTGGTACGAGCGGGGCAGGACGCGGCCGCGCCGACCCGGAACCACCTGGGTAGATCCGGGCCGGCGAGCTCAAGGCTGGGTGGGACCTGCCCGTTGGGGGAGTGGATGGACGTGCTGAACCTCGCGGACGAGCGCGTCGGCAATATCGGCGGCCTTTACGCGTTGGGCGTGCCTGTCGACGACCAGGACGATCCGAACTACGTGGATCAGCCACCGAAGCCGAGCACCGCGAACATCAGCGAGAGCAGGGCGCCGAACCACAGGACCGGAATGCCGATGGCCCAGCGCAAGGTGCTGACGCCGAACAACTTCGCCGATTTGGACACGCTGGAGCGGACGCTGCTGGCGTTCGGCCGTCGCTACGAGCAGATCGCCCGACCGTTTGAGTGGAAGTTCACCCGCAAAGACCTACAGAAGGTGCTCGACCGTCTCGACCAGCGCCAACCCGAGCTTCAGCTCGCAGCATGAACGAACGACACCGACACGTAATTAGGAAGACGACCACTAAGACGGCCCCCGCCGTGGTCCCCCATCCACTGCGCGCCGCACATGCCGGCTACGCCTACCAGGACCTTGTGGCCGCGCTGGCGTGCTGCGACGTCCTGGCGGAAGGAAGCGGCGAGGTTCTAGTCGAGACCAGCCGGTTCGAGGGCGACAGATTCGACGACATCGTCGTCGGTGGCGATCCCGGCGTTCGCATTCAGGTCAAGCACCGCGACGGGAGGCCCGAGCTTTCGGACAGGGACTTCTCACGCTCGACGCGCACGCTGCCGATCGAGCACATGATCACGACCATCGACGGTGACGCGAAGCAGCTCCGCGTGATCTCGACCTGGACGACACCAACGACACGACCGGCATGGCTCGTCGAGTCAGGACTGGACCCCATCTTCCCGGGTCTGCGATCAACGGTGTGGAGGCTCGACGGCAACGTGATCTGGCCCGCCGACGGCGACCCCATCTGGCACGAGCTCAAAAAGGCCAGCCGCGACGATCTGATCAGCTTCTGCGAGAGGTTCGCGATCGAGCTCGACTGCGCTGAGATGTCGACGCGACTCGACGACCCTGGCACGGCGGAGCTGACGCTGCTGTCAGCGCTCAGCGACCGGGTTGGGGTTGACCGGGCACCCAACAATCGGCTAGCCGCCGACGTGGCGGGGCGCCTGATCGCAGTGTGCGAGATGGCCCGCGGTCGAGAGAGCCGAGAGCTGCCGTTCGGCGCGATCGCGAGCGAGCTTGGACTGCGGATCGACCGAGGTCGCATCGCACAGGCCTATCCGCTCAACCCGGACCGGGTCGTCGATCGCACCGACATTCAGGAGTTCCTGCAGCAGCAGGCGCGTAACTCTAGGCGCACGGCCCTGGTTGGACCTCCCGGGGCGGGGAAGTCCTGGCAGCTCGAACTTCTCGCCGAGGCCCTCCAACCAGACGCTGTGGTCGCCCGCCATTATTGCTTCCTCGAGCCGGGAGACCCAGACGCTCAGGCACGGGTCGCGCTGCGCACTATGTCGGGCAACCTCATCTCGGAGCTGCTGGACGACGAGGAGCTGACCGAGTGCGCACTGGGCCTGGGCGGCGACTTGAACGATCTTCAACGGCTGCTGCGCGACGCCTCGTCCACTCTTTCCGACGGCTCGAACCGGCCACTAGTCCTGATCGTCGATGGTCTCGATCACGTCGCCCGGGTGGACGTGGACACCAGTTCGCCGCGCGACACCCCGAGCGATTTCGTGGCCGCGCTCGACGCGCTCGATCTGCCCGATGGATGCTCGTTGATCGTCGGCTCCCAGCCCGGCGATCACCTCAATCCTCTGTTCGAAGCCGACGCAGTCCTGGCCGAGATCCCGCCTTTCAATGAGTCCGAGACCGAGCAGCAGATGCGTCAGGCCGGGATCGCTGAACTGCTGACCGAGCTGCAGACCGGCGAGTCGTTCAGCGAGCTCGCCGCTGCGGTTCACGCCCAGACGGCGGGCAACCCGCTCTACTGCGGCTTTCTGATCACGCAGGTAAGCGAGGATGGCTTCGGGGACGAGCACGCGTCGATCGCCGCGGCGATCGGTGAGATCGCCAGGCCGTCCGGTGATCTGGACGCCTACTACGACTACCTGCTCGGGTCGGAGGACACATCCGTGGCGGGAGTTATCGCCGAGCACCTTGCTGTCGTCGATTTCGCCGTCACGCTCGACGAACTCTCCGAGATCCTCCCCACGTACGGCACTGCTCGTCTGGCGGAAGCGCTGACGCGATTGCGCCCAGTGCTGACCTCCGTGTCAACGCAGGGTGGCCTGCGCGTCTACCACGAGAGCCTTCGCCGCCACATGATCGCCAAACGCGGCCCGGATCCGCGGATCGGCGTGCTACTTGAGCCGGTAATCCGATGGCTCGGCGATCGGGACTTCTTCACGGACGCGCGCGCCTATCGTCACCTTCTGCCGTCGCTGAGGCGCGCGGGGGATCTAGAGGCCATCCGCGAGCGCGTCGGCGTCGAGTTCGTGTCCCAGAGCGTGGTGCATTTTCAGCCGCATCGGGCGGTCGAAGCGAACCTGGCCGTCGCTGCCAGCCTCGCGGCGGAACGGCGAGATTTCGCGTTCCTTGCTCGTCTGTCGGAGCTTCGCCGCGCGTCGGACACGGCCTACGCCGAGAAGTTGCATCAACTCCGGCCGTACGCCCAGGCGTTCATCGAGCTGTTCGGCGCTCAGGCGCTGGCTGACCAGCTTCTGTACGACGGTCGGCCGGCGTTCTCGCGGCGTGACGGGCTGACTTTCTGCGACCTGATCGACCGCGCGGGGCAGTCCGCGCCATGGCGCGAATACATGGCGGCCGGTGACGAGCGGAGCTACGTCCACGACCCGGACGCTGACCTTGACGAGAACCTCGCCGAACTTCGAGCGATGGTCCGGCTCGACGACCCGTCGGACTTCATCAACCGGGCCCAGCAATTTCTCAGCGGTGAGGACGACCCTGATCTCCGGTACCTCGACGCTCTCGCGCAGGCCGCGTTTGACTGCGCCGGCACTGAAGGGCTTCAGACCATCCTCGACCAAGCGAACGAAGTCCCGCCCCTGCGGCTCGTGCCGTTCGTGCTGTTGCTGATCGAGGCCGTCCACCTCGAGCAGCCGGCCCGAGCGACCGAATTCGCCGGGCGGCTCGGGGAACAGCCGCTGTCCTCTCGGCAGCTCACCCGGCTCAATGCTGCGATTGTCCTGCCGGATCCCGCCTCCCGTTTCGGCGACCCGCAGGCGATCGCTGGAGCCGTGGTCGGGCAGGACTACGTCGACAGTGCCGGTCCTGTGCGTCGCCTGCGGGCGGGGCTCCCAGTTTGGGCCGAGGCGGGTGTCGACCTCGACCCGGTACGCGAGTTGTTCGCAGGGGTCGGCTGGTACCGCGGCTGGCTGCGCTTCCTGGTCGACCTGGCCCAGGCGAGCACCAGCGCACAGGTCCTGGAAGCGCTGCGGCACACGGCGGATGACATCGACCCGTTCGCCGGGCAAATCCGTGCCAGCGACGTCTATCACGTCCGCGACGAGATCTCCGCCACCTACGCCGAGGCGCTCTCACGTCTTGACGCCGCGGACTTACCGGCTGCGGTGGACTTTCTGCTCTTGGTCTCGCGCGGCACGACCGTGGCGATGTCCCGGCATTCCCACGGTCCGCTCGCGCTCGACGTGCTCCTCACGCTGCTAACCGAGCATGCAACCAGCACCCCTCTGGACATCCTGGAGGCGGAGATCCGCGACGACGCGGGCAACGAGCTCTACGAGGCCCACGCCGAGGCACACCTGCTCTTCGCCATCCTCTGCGCGCGGGCCGGTGAACCTGTCCGGGCTCGGGCGGCCTGGAGGGACGCGGGCCGGTGCCTCGCTGCCTATGGATTTCGCAAGGACATCACCCTGTACGGTCCGATCGACGCCCTCGAATCCTGCCCGGACCCGTTGGATCCTCGGGTTGTTGACAGGCTGCGGCGCCTGCAGCCATTGCCGAACGTGGTCGTGTCGCACACTGACGGCAGCGAGACAAGTCACCTTCCTCTGCGATGGTTCTCCGCGTTCGCGCGCAGCAGCCCCGGCAGCGCTGCCGAAATGCTCGCAACTGGGATCCGCCAGCACTCCCCCGTCGGGTACTGGATCCACGAGGACGCGCTTGAACGAATCGCCGAACACTCACACGGCCACCTGCCGCCCGAGCTGGAACACCTGCTATGGAGGTGCATCTCCGCACGCGGCGAGCCATCGCTGCGGCTGAGACCCGTGGCTGACATGCTCGCGGCCGGAAGCTCGCGGGCCACGGAGGCGTACTGGCAGGCGGTGGCAGCGATCGACGGCGACACCGAGCATCCCTTGCCCGAGTTCTACGACGAACTGCGAGCGTTCGCCACGGAGCACGGCCTGCCAGGCCCAGACGCGGGCACCGTCCCCGAAACACGTCAGGCCCCCGATCACGGCAGCTCGATCACCGACCGCGAACACCAGTCCGCGGACGCCGGCCCATTCCTCGGCGACGTCACGCGCCTGGGCCAGGTCTACGCCTGGGCCAACGAGTTCGATCTGGACCGTCGCGACCCGCCGCTCGACGCGGACCGGCTCGTCGCGGAGCTCGAAGCCAAGCTGGACGAGCTCGGGGCGTCCGACGAGCAGGCAGTCACCGTGGTGCGTTCGTTGAGCCGCAGGTCGTCGATCAGCTACCGCGCTCACATCCTGATCAAGCTCGCCAGGCGATTCCAGGAGCGAGGATCGGCGGTCGCGGCGGATCTGCTGGTGCTTGCCTGGTGCGCGGGGCGCACCGGGATGATTGAGCCATTCGGCGGCTTTGCCCAGCGGGATTTGCTCCAAGCAGCCAAGTCCTGCGATGAGCAGCGCGCCCGCTCTACGCTCGCTCTAGAAATCGCCCATCTGGTTGAGGCCCAATACGGGTCGCCGCTGACTCGGCAGATCTTCGACGCGTTGGTCGCGCTCGATGACCTCGATGGGGCGTTCGCGATCTGGGACGCAGCGGTCGAAGTCATCGAATGGCGACTGCCTGAGTTTGGGAACGAACTCACGTCGTTCCTTGAGGCAGGCCCCGATCTCGACAGCGACGGGACGCGGTTTGCATTCGCACACCTTCTGGTAGTCGGCGTTCGCCATCCCGATCTGGACCGGCGTGCTGCGGCGTTCGCCGGCCTTGCCGAGGCGGTGGCCGAATGGCGGCAGGAAGCGGCGGCGATGATTGAGTTCATCGCTGACGCCGACAGCGCCTTCACCGACCTGCTCGCAGCCCTTCAGATCGCCGCCGCTAGCGGTCAGGCCGGGCGCAGCGCGCTCGCCCAGTCCCAAGACCTGGTGAGTTCCTGCGCCAGGGCATCCGGGTTTGCGTTGTCGTTCATCGCGGGCCGGCTGGCCGAGCAGCTCGGACTCGACGTCAATCCTCCCCTCCCAGAGCAAGCCGCCCGACTGCCAACCACCGCCGCTCAGACCCAGCAGGCGCTCAGGCAGGACTACGCAGACCGGGCGGAGTTCCTCGCGCAGAGGTGGTACGCCTTCCCGAGAAGAGTCGCCGAACACTTCCAGGCGATATGGCGTGGAGGGCTGGCGAGAAACACGCGCATTGAACGGGAGCAGACTGAACTGCAGTATTCGCGCGCGCGTAGCTGGGTTCCGCCGCAGGTTCTGCATCTCTGGCGCAACGAGCTATACGAGATCGCCCTCCAGGACGGGCTTGACGACCTCTGCCAGCACCTCATGATCAGCGGCGAATGGCGCATCAACACCCGCCCCGCGCTTCATGACATCACCGCACCTGACGCACCCGGCGCCGCGGCACGCGGCCGCAGCCGGATCACACGACCGTCATCTCTTAGTCGTCCTGACCAGGTTGAACCCGGTGCCGGACCGCCGCCAATGATCAGCTCCGGCCCCTTCGCTGGATGGACCGTCCTCGGATACCACGAACGCCAGCTCGTCGAGGTCGACTACTCACACGGGCAGTCGACCATCGTTTACGCCGGCCTGACTAGCGGAGACCGGGACCCGGACTCCCTCCCCTGGGCATCCGGAAGGGGGGACTTTCGCTGGCACCGTCAGCAGGCCAACCGCGACACCACTTCGGCGGTCGCTGCCGGACCGCTACTGCAGTGGTGGGTCCAGCACGACGCGTTCGCGTTTGACCGAGGGCTGACGTTGCGCGCCGATGTTCGGACCCGCCTGGGTCTGGTGGCTGCGCCATTGCCCGCCGCCTACGACCTGATCGACGCCGACGGCGAGACAATGATCGTCTGGAGGCGCTGGTGGATGCGACCCCACAACTATGATTACGGGCCGCGCACCCCGTGGTTCTGCGGCGGTGCCCTACTCGCCGGGCCCGCGGCACTCGAGGCAATCGCAGGGCTCGTCAGCACCGAGGCGACCTTCCATCAGCAGGTCGAGATCAACGACCTCGCCGGACCGGGGTAAGCCCGGATTTCCCGCCCGTTGCGGTGGCGTAGTCACAAAACGATCGCCGTCCCGGATCGCGCGAGCACGTGTCTTGCCGCGATACCGATCGACCAGCGTCAACCGAGCTCGCGCCAGCTTTGCTGCGATTCCGATCATCAGCCGCCGGTCGGCTCGGACGATTGCTCCGCCGGGAAGGGATCGTTGGCCTCGCCGACCGGCCCGCACGATCCCTATGACGACATTCCGATCGCTTGGTCGGTCGGCGGCCCTGGATCAAAGGCATTCGTCGGCCTCAAGACGAGGTGGCACGGCGGCCGCGCACAAAAGTTGGGCTTTACAGGTCCGGAACGATGGCTATAGGGTCGTGACCGCGATGCCTGCGCAGATTGATGTGCCGGTCGGGGCGGTGCCGGAGGGGTGGGGACACGCCCGGTTGATGCCGACGTTCGGGGTCCGCAATCAACAGGAACAGGAGAAGCGCGCGACTTCCTGTCTGCTCGCTGTCATGCATGGTGTGCCCGAGTTCGGCTACGCCCTTCTGAAGGAGCTCGATGCACCCAAAGCGCCGGTGATCGAGACGTTTGCGGAGGTGCGGTTCAAGGATGCCGACGGCAAGACGGTGATCCCTGATGGTGCGATCGTCTGCCGGCGGGGCAAGAAGACGTGGACCTGTTTGGTTGAGGTCAAGACGGGATCGGCTCGTCTCAAGGACGGCCAGGTCAACGCCTACCTCGATGTCGCGAAGACCAACGGGTTTGATGGCGTGCTCACTATCTCCACCGAGATCACGGGTAACTCCTCGGAGTCTCCGGTCTCGATCGACCGGCGCAAGCTTCGGAGTGGAATGGGGTTGTGGCATTTCTCGTGGTGGCGGGTGCTGACCGAGGCGATCGTTCAGCAACGCTACCGCGGCATCTCGGACCCCGACCAGGAATGGATTCTGCGCGAACTGATCCACTACCTCAGCAGCGAGGCATCCGGCGCCGTGGGCTTTGAGGACATGGGTGAGAAGTGGGTCGGGGTCCGCAACGCGGCACGGGACGGCTCGCTGCGCAAAGGAGACGCCGCCGCGCGTGACGTCGCCGAGCGCTGGGAGCAGTTCACTAACTACCTCAGTCTCAGCCTGTCGCAGGAGCTCGGCGCGCACGTCGTCGTCGACAGGGCTCGCAACCAGACGACCGCGGCGCGCCTGGATGAGCTCGTCGGAGGTCTTGAGACCCGCGGCGAGCTTTCCTCGATGTTGCGCGTCCCAGATGCGGTTGGGCCGCTCACGATCCGATCCGACCTACGATCACGCCAGACGTTCGTCAGCGTGGCCATCGATGCTCCCCGTGAAGGCCGGGCGAAGGGGCGGTTCAACTGGCTGATCCGCCAGCTCAAACAGGCGCCCGACGACCTGCTGATCGAAGCCAGCTTCCCCAACGCCCGCACCACGACCGTCGCGAAACTCTCCGACGTGCGCGATCAGCCCGCGCCGCTTCACTACACAGCGGACCCCAAGCGTGAACCACGAGGCTTCCTGCTCACTCAGTCAAAGCCAATGGGCCAAAAGCGCGGGCGTGACGAAGGCTCATTCGTCCGCGAAACCAGTGCGCAGACAGTCGCGTTCTATCGCGACATCGTGCAGAACCTCAAGGCCTGGTACCCGCCGGCTCCCAAGCTACGTCCCGAGCCTGACGAGCCAGCCGACGCGACCGAACCTCCGCCCGCAGTGCCACCCGTGTGGGCCACGACCGAGGCACTGACGTCGGCAACGGAATAACGAACCTCCCCGGGGTTGCGTAGGCAAATCGGGACCATCCGATCCGGACACGCCGGCCCTGCCTACGGGCGACCAGGAGGGCTCGGCGACGGTGCGCTGGTGGCTGCTTTCGGAATGCTGACATCTTCTGCGTGAACCCATAGCCCAGCGGAGTTGCTTGGGGCCTTGTCCGGTGTCTACAACCCCACGGCAGCAACGCCTGCAAGACCGGTCATGGCACTACTCGCTATGGACGCCTCTGTGGATAACAAGTCCACGCCGTCCGCCCGCCCCGCCTGGGCTTGAGCCCGCGCCCGGCCGCTGACCCCGCCCCCACATCGTGTGTGACCGGGGTCAGCGGCCGGGCACGTTAGGTTCGAGGCGGGGCGGGCGGACGGCGGGGCTGTCGAGTCCGGGCGGGGAGAGGGCTGGTGGACGGCGGGGCGGATCAAAGCCGAGACATCAAAGAGAACCACCAACGGGACTCCGAGGCGGCGACGCAATACCTGAGATGCGACGGCTACACGATCTCGGGAGGTCCAATGACGCAGGGCGTAGTGAGTTCCAGGATGCCGGAGCTGCCGGTGGTTCATCTCGCACAGCTGGTCGAGACGGGAGCGTGGTTCGCCATCGGCGGGGTGGTCGGAGGGGCGCTGGTTGCATTGCTGATCCGCTTGCGCGGGTGGTCGTGGACGTGCGCGCTGCCGCTGCTCGTTGGGGTTCCCGACGCGACGTTGCTCAACTGGCGTGCTGAGCTCTGCGCCGACGCGTTCGCAGTCGCAGCTGTTGGCATCGGCGCGTGGCGCCACCTGGCCGATCTGCGCGCCGGCGGTGACCTGGCGCAGCGAGCACGGGATCGGATCGGCCCGATGGCGCCGATCCGACGGTGGTACGGATGGCGGAAGCTGCGCACGGGGCAGTGGGTGACGTCGCAGGGCGTCGTGATCGGCTTTTCGCGGCAGGGGGAGCTGGTACGCGTCCCGATTGCCGGCTACCGGCCGGTCATGTCGCTGCTCCTGGGCGCGACCGGATCGGGCAAGACGGTTGTGCAGGTCCTGCTGGCGCTCGCCGCGATCAGGCGCAACTTCGGGGTCATCTACATCGATCCCAAGGGAGACGATTTCGTGCGCGAGGAGCTGCGCGCCGCGGCGACCCGCGCAGGCCGGCAGTTCCGCGAGTGGGATCCACAGGGCAAGACGATCTACAACCCCTACGACCGGGGCACGAACACCGAGATCGCCGACAAGCTGCTCGCAGCCGAGGTGTTCACCGAGCCCCACTACCAGCGGCTCGCTCAGCGCTACATCGGCCACGTCATCCGGGCGTTGCGACTTGCCGGCGTGCCGGTCAGCCTTGCGACCGTGGTCGAGCACATGCACAGCGGACACCTGGCGTCCTTGACCCGCAAGATGAGTCCCACCGACGCTCGCCCGCTGCTCGCTTACCTCGAGTCTTTGACGCCGCAGCAGGAGCGAGATATCGCAGGCGCCCGCGACCGGCTTGCGATCCTCGCCGAGTCAGACGTCGGTCATCTTCTCGAGCCGGCAACCGGTGGCGAGCAACTCGATCTCCGCGAATCGCTCGATCGCGGCGATGTCGTCCTCTTCCGGCTCGAGGCCGATCGGCGACCGCTCGCGGCAGAGATGCTCGGCGCCGCGATCGTCCAGGATCTCGTCGCGATCAGCCAAGAACGCCAGCACGGTGAGCAACGACCCGCGCTCGTGATCATCGACGAGTTCTCCGCGTTCGGCGCACCGCAGACACAGCGCCTGTTCGGCCGCGGCCGCGGCGCCTGGCTCAGCCAGGTACTGGGCACCCAGGAGGTAGCCGATCTCGGACCGAACGACACGAAGGTGCTCAGCGGGGGCGGCGGGATCCTGGCCCAGGTAGCCGGCAACATAGAAGTACTCCTATGCGGCCGACAGAACATGCCCGCCTCGGCGGAGCTGGTTGCCGCGATTGCCGGGACGCGTGGAGCATGGATCACCACCGAGCAGACGCATGCTCCGGCCGCCGGTCTGCTGACCGGACTGGGCTCACGATCGCGAGGCCGGGAGTACGTAGTCCATCCCGACACGATCAAGAGGCTCGACGTCGGCGAGTTCGTTGTCATCGAACCCCGCCTCGGGCGGGCCGTGATCGTCCGCGTCTTCCATCCCGACGAGCTGCGACGCCATGGTGTCGAATGCTGACCGAACGCGACATGACGATCACCGAGTGGATCGGACGCCAAGGCGCCGTCCGCGCCGAACACGTGATGACCCGGTTCTCGATCGGCCGGACCGCGACCTACCGGCGTCTGCACGAACTCGCGGAGTTCGGACTGGTGCGACGCCACCGACTCCTTTACAACGACGGCGGCTTGCTCACAGCAACCGCCGAGGGCCTGCGATGCGCCGGCCTCGATCGGCTGACTCCGGCGCGGCTCAGTCTCGCGCTGGTGCCCCACATGATCGCGTCGGCGGCGCTCGCTGCGGAGCTCGAACCACAGCTCGCCGACGAGACGCTCCTCAGTGACCGCGAACACCGTGCGGCGGAGAACGCCGCCGGCCAACCGATCGCGTCAGCGATCACCGGAAGTCAACGGGATGGGTGGCGAGGACTCCACAGACCCGACTTCGCGCTCGTCCGACGCGGCGGCGACGAGGTCATCGCCGTCGAGGTCGAGCTGAGCCTGAAGAACCGGACGCGGCTCGAGCGCATCCTGCGCGGCTACCTGCGAAACCAGAACGTAGCAGTGGTGCGCTACCACGCGGCCCCACCGATCGCTGATGCAGTGCAGCGTGCAGCTCGCGCCGTCGGCGCGGATGCCATCCTCGACCTGGCGCCGCTCCCGTCCACATCGGCCTCGATGACGCGGAGGCGGCCGTGAGCGAGGCGATCGTCCCACTCGATCACCAGCTGTTGACGGCCGAGGAGGTCGCGGAGCTGCTGCGCCTGCCGGTGTCGACGATCTACGACCTTGCCCGAACCGGACGGCTTCCCCACCTCAAGATCGGGAGGGCCTTGCGATTCAGCCGGAGCGATCTCGAGGTGCACCTTGCTGAGCGCTGCCGCGCCCAGGTCGCGGCTCGGGTCTGAGTCGGCTGCGTAGCCTCCTCGGCCCGCCGGCGCGGACCCAGGGGGTGTCCCGGAGCCGCTAGGATTGGGGAGGCGCAAGGAACTGCTCGCGCCCATCCTCGTCGACCACTACGACCGTTCGGCCTTCGCGTTGATACCGACGCACGAGCTCGTCTCGATTGGGCGCGTCCGCCGCGACGATCGCGGCTCCCGTCGGCACTCGCGCGGCTGCTGCGCGCTCGGCATCGAGCGCCTCGAAGAACAGGTCCCAGGCGCGGGCGTCGGCGGTTCCGCCCGATGATGCGTGCGGCCGTGTCATGGCTCGATGATGCCGAGTTCGCGGCGGAGCAGGTCGAGAAACGCACGCGGTGTGAGGACGGGCGGACGCTGGTCGGCCAGTTCGAGGAGATGGTGATCTCCGGAGACCAGATAATCGACTCCGGCGGCGCGCGCGAGCGCTACCACGAAATCATCGTTGGGATCTGCCGTGATGCCGGGCTCAGGAGGTGGGTCCTCGACGATGGTCGCGTCGCTGCGGATGCTGTCCACGAACACGTTCGCCTCCTCTTCGGTGAGCCAGCGCCGAAGTCGCTTTCGGCCGAGCACGTCTTGAAGCTCGTCCAGCAACTGCGGGGACACGATCATCTCAATGTTCTGTTCGGTCCAGGCACCGAGCAGGCTTGCTGAAGGACCCTGCGGCGCGAGTCGCGCCGAAATCAGCACGTTGGAGTCGAATACGACCCGCACCACGCCTATGAGCGCGAGCGCCGCTCGCGTCGATAAGCGTGAACCTCCTCGGTCGCGAGCTTGAGAGCCTCGTCCTCGCTCAGGCCGTCGCCGGCTTCAGCCCAGCGATCGAGCATTGCTCGCACACGCTCGCGACCACCGGCAAGCTGGAGGTATCGCTGATAGGAGAGAACTACAGCCTCCGGGCGGCGGTGGGCTCCGATCACGATCGGTTCGGCGTCGGCGCCGGCTTCGCGGAAGTGCTCGAGCATAGCCGGCAGCTGGGCTCGTGCCTCGCGCGTGGCGAGGACTTCATGAGGGTTTTTCGCCATGGGCAAAGCGTAGCACGCATGTGTACACAATCATGTGCACGTTAGCGGAAGGCACGGTCGACCGCGTCGGCCTCTTGGTCGCTCGGCTGGTAGTGCGCGTAGATCTGCGTCGTCTTTGAGTCCGCGTGGCCCATCCAGTGCTGGAGCGTGCGCATCGGCGTCCCAGCGGCTGCCATCCGCGTCCCGAACGTGTGGCGCAGCTCGTGGAATGTGATCCGGTGGACGCCGGCGCGGTCGAGTGCCTGTTTGAACCTACGCACCAGCTTCGAGCGGTCGAGTGGCTTCCCGGTCTCGGGATGGCAGAAGACGAGATCGCGATCGTGGGCGTAGCAGGAACCCTCGCGGAGCTCACCGAGCGCGATCGCGACGCGTTCGGCCATCGGCACCGACCGGCCCGACCCGGCCGACTTCGGGTCGCCGAACTCGCCGCGAACGAAGGGGGAGACCACACGGATCTTGCGAGCGTCGAGGTCGACGTCGCGCCAGCGCAGTCCGAGCAGCTCGCCCTGCCGCAGCCCGGTCATCGCGGCGGTCACGTACAAGGTTGGCTCGATCCTGCCGAACGCGTCGTCGGGGTACGAAGAAGCGAGCAGCTGCTCGAGCTCGGCCTGATCCAGGAACTGGATCCGCGTCTCGGTCTTGTTGAGCGTTGGCCGGTCCGCTTGCTTGACCGGATTGACCCGGCACCATCCCTTGCGCAGCCCGAGGTCGAAGATCGAGTGCATGGTGTTAACGTGATTGCGGATTGTCTTCACGGCGAGGGTCTTGCGTTTGGCCGCGACGTAGCGCTCGATGTCCTCGGGCCTGATGCGATCGAGCGTCTTGCCGGCGAAGAACGGAGCGATGTGGTTTCGGAGGTCCGATGCCACGGTCAGGCGGTGTGACTTTCGCCGGCCCTTGAGCTCCAGGCGCTGGCAGAAGTCGTTTCCGGCGCGCTCCATCGTCACGCGCTCGCTCGGGGTTGGGCTGGGTCGGTCGAGCTCTCGCATCTGGCGCAGCGCCCGTTCGGCCTGCGCCTTGGTCAGACCGTCGGCCCTGCTCTCGGCGCGCACGCTGCCGACCTTGCGGCGCACACGCCGGCCGTCAGGCCCGTACCAGGAGCCGATCCACGAGCGCCCGACGACCTGGAGCGTGCCCGTGCCGTATGCCCGACGCGCGCTCATCGGGCTGAGCGTCCCCGCCGGAGAGCGAACGGAACACAGATAGAACACAGATCCGGCCATCGACGATGAAAAGCCGGGCGGTTGGCTCCCATGTACCGTTCATGTACCATTTTGACCGGATCGTACCTGATCCAGCCGACAGAAAAGCCCAGTAAATCAGCCTAATCTGACCCAGTCAGATCGCACCGATTCCGGCTGGGGGCCGGGCGGCCGCAGGTTCAAATCCTGTCTCCCCGACTACAGAAGTGCCTGCTAAGAGCCCTATTTGCCCGTTGGCGTCGCCCGGCAGAAAGCTCAGAGGGCATCAAAAGCGCATCAAGCTCTGTCTACGGCGCGCGATGAATGGGCGCTCCTTTCCTTGGTCCATCGGGCGTCGTGGGCGACAAGATTTTCGCAGAGCCTCAGACAATCGCGGCAGATGCTCACGCCCGCGTCGCTCGTGTGCTCGGGGTGCAGACCGGCCCCCGGCCGGCCCAGCGCGTGGACCATCGCATCAGTCTCATCCCGCCGCCGGCCGCACAAGCTGCAGCGGGCCTTGGCGTCCGCGAGGCCGAGGGGGACGAGCGTCGTCAGGTCATTCGCTCGGCAGTCGTCTGCGACGTCTGCTTGGCGGGCGAGGTCGATGCAGCGATCGCAGATGAAGACACCTGGTCCCGCGATCAGCTTGCGCACCTGTGTCCCAGCGGCGCCGCAGAACGCGCAGGTCAGGTTCGCGTTCCGGCTCGGCTCGCCAGCCGGGGTAGGCCGTGTCACGCGGCGCGGCTTCACGGCAGCCTTTCCCGTCGAGACGTCGACGATCTGATGCACGCGTTGGAAGCTCAATCCAAGCGCGCCGGCGATCTCGCGCATCGAGCCGCCAGCGGCGTACAACCGCCGAATCGCATGTTGATAAGCGACCTGAGCCTGCTCCGCCTCGTGTTGCAACTCGAGCAGTCCGTCCCTCGACCGCTGAGCATCGCGGAGTAGTTGTTCGTCGAGCATTGGTCGTCTACGATGGTAGACGCACGTTCAAATCGAGTCTCCCCGATTGAGCATTGTTCCTGCAGATGGCACGTTCTCTGAGCGGTATCGGTCGATGGCGAGGCTGCCGCGGGGAACAAATGGGGAACAACTTTTGGGCTTGAGCGTCACCCCTAGTGGGGCTGTGGATCGGGCTGCTGTCGAAGTGTGGATCCGCGCGCACGTTGGACCGGTCAGCGCCATCGAGACCGTCCGCGAGCGACCATGGGCGACGGTGCTGCGCGTGCGGCTGATGGACCGGGCTTGCTGGTTCAAAGCGTGCGCGCCGGTGCAGGCATTCGAGCCCCGCCTGACCGCGGAGCTCTTCGCTCGATGGCCCGACCGGATCGCGCAGGTGATCGGCCACGACGAGGAGCGGGCCTGGCTTCTCCTTGCCGACGCGGGAACGCCGGTGCGCGTCTTCGGGAACCCGCCGGAGCTGTGGCTCGACGCGTTGCCGATCTATGCGGAGCTTCAGCGCGGCGAAGTTCAGCACGCGCAGGAGCACCTGGCACACGGTGTGCCGGACTTACGAGTGGCTGGGCTGCCGGCGCGTTACGTGGATCTCCTGAAGCAGGATTTGCCGCTTCGCTGCGAGGAGATCCGGCTGGTGCGCGCGTTCGCGCCGCGGTTTGCCGAGCTGTGCGGCGAGCTCGCCGCACACGACGTACCGGAGACGGTTCAGCACGACGACCTCCAGCACGCAAACCTCTATGCAGAGGGCGAGCGCCTGCGCGTGCTCGACTGGGGCGACGCGTCGATCTCGCACCCGTTCGCCTCGCTCGTCGTCACGTTCCGGTTCCTCGAGGAGATCAACAAGCTCCCGCCGTCAGATCCGTGGTTCGTGCGGCTGCGGGACGCATATCTCGAGCCGTGGGGTACCGATCGCGCCGCCACCTTCGAGCTCGCGATCCGCGTCGGCTCGTTCGCCCATGCGATCGCCTGGGCCCGGCACCGTCACGACCTGCCTGAGCACGCACGCCACGAGTTCGATACGTGGTACCGGGTGGTGCTGCAGCGCGCGGTTGCTCAGACGTTCGAGTAGAGCCGCACGACCTCCTCCGCGCCATTGGTGAACCAGGGTGTCCGTGTGACGCCGCGAGTGAGATTCTTCGACGGACGATGTGTCTGCGACACGCGGTTCCCGAGGGGGCTCAGCGAGCGGCGCGCGTGAGCCGGGAGGCCAGGGCGCGCAGATGCTCGATCAGCTCGGGCGGCTCGTGTACTTCGAACTCGACGCCGAGCATCGCGATGCGCCACGCGAGCCATCTGAGGTCCTCGTCGCCCGTCGTGTACTTGCAGGTGTGGGCGTCGATCGCTTCGATTGGGCCCCAGTGGGCGGGGACGCGGTTTGTGAGCTCGTCCGCGGGGGCGTGCAGAGTGACGATCGCTTGGAATCGGTTCGGCGCTGTGGTGATGCTCTGCTTGACGTACGCGGCCGCGTCTTTCGCCGGCAGCTTGCGCGGGACGAATCGCACGCCGGTCGACGCCGGTTTCGTCACGCGGTCAAGCCGGAAGGTTCGCCAGTCGTAGCGGTGGCGGTCCCAAGCGATGAGATACCAGCGGCGGCCGTGGTTCACGAGCGAGTGGGGATCGACCTCGCGGTGGCTGTCGATGTGATCGCGGCTTCGGTAGCCGAAGCGGATGGATTCGGAGTCGCGACACGCCGTGGCGATCACGGTCAGGTGTTGGGGGTCGATGGTGGGACCGGGGACCGGAAGCGTCAACGTGACCGAGCCGAGGGCCCTGACGCGGCGGCGCAGGCGCGCCGGGAGAACCTGCTCGAGCTTGACGAGGGCGCGTACCGCGGCTTCCTCGATGCCGGTCACGGATGCGCCGGCCGCGGTGCGAAGCCCGACCGCGATCGCTAGCGCCTCCTCGTCGTCAAGGAGCAGCGGGGGCATCGCGGTCCCGGCGCGAAGCCGGTATCCACCAGCGGGGCCAGTGAGCGATTGCACCGGATAGCCGAGTTGGCGCAGCCGCTCGATGTCGCGTCGGATCGTCCGGCCGGACACCTCGAGTCGATCGGCGAGCTCATTGCCCCGCCAATCCCGGCGTCCCTGAAGGAGGGACAGCAGTCCGAGAAGTCGGCTCGAGGTATCGCTCATCCCAGTTTCATCGTCCTGTTTGTTGCGGACAGATACTGTCCTAAATAGTCCCTAGGGTCCGTCGCGATGTCAACAAACGGGAAGGGAGCACCAATGCTCGAGCGAGATGGATACATGCCCGGCGTCCCATGCTGGGTGGACACCAGTCAGCCCGATCCGGAGGCCGCAGTCGCGTTCTACAGCGGCCTCTTCGGATGGGACTTCGAGGACGTAATGCCGCCGGACTCACCGGGCAAGTACTTCATCGCTCGCCTCCGCGGTGGCGATGTCGCCGCCGTTGGGTCGCAACCCGAAGGCGGCCCACCGACGGCGGCATGGAACACGTACATCTGGGTTGAGAGTGCCGACGAGACTGCCTCGAAGGTGCTCGATGCCGGCGGCCGCGTCATCATGGACCCCTTCGAGGTCATCGATGCGGGCCGGATGGCGGCGTGCATGGATCCCGAAGGGGCCGTGTTCTACCTGTGGCAGGCGAAGCAGCACAAGGGCGCCCGGATCGTGAACCAACCCGGCTCGTTGAACTTCAACGGCCTGAACACCCGGCACGCAGAAGCCGCGAAGTCGTTTTATGGCTCAGTGTTCGGATGGGAGACGCTCAGCGCCGGAGGCGGGGCTGAGATGTGGCGGTTGCCGGGCTATGGCGACTTCCTTGAGCAACGGGATCCCGGCCTCCGCGAGCGGATGGCGGAGACCGCCGGCGCCCCGGAGGGCTTCGAGGACGTGGTCGCGGCGTTCAACCCGATCACAAACAACCAACCCGAGGTCCCCGCAAACTGGAGCGTGACGTTCGCGGTCGACGACGCCGACGCGACCGCCGAAAGGGCAGCAAGTCTCGGCGGCCAGGTCCTCGTCCCGCCGCTCGATGCCCCCTGGGTCAGGATGACCGTCATCACCGATCCGCAAGGCGCGACGTTCACCGCGAGCAAGTTCGTCCCCGAGAACAGGGACCTCGGAAGCCATGCCGATACGACCCGCACGGCCGCATAGCAAATGTCTCCCGGATTGTCGATCCGCCCGTCTGCGGGCATCGTTAGTCGTATTCGACGTCGTCCTCGTGGGCGAGCCGCGGCAGCCGGTCGAACCATGGATCGACTCCGGGCTTGCCGATGTTGACTACGAGGATTGTCTTCCATGAGCGGCCGCCGAAGAACTCCATATCGATCCCGGGCCCGTCGAAGCCGAGCATCAGCCCGGCGGCCAGTCCGGCGGCGCGGACAGCGAGGATGAAGTAGCCGGCCTGGAGTGCCCCGTTGAACGTCGCGAGGCGTTCGCGATTGTCCGCATCGGCGACGAAGTTGTCCCGCAGTTCGGGCCGAAACGGAAACAGCTCGGGGATCTTGTCGTGGAAGTCGGTGTCGACGGAGAGCACGGCGACGGCGGGCGCTGAAACGGTCTTGGCGCGGTTGCCCTCGCTCATCAGCGATCGCGTCCCTGTCTCGAGCGGAGCATCGCTCGGGTCATGTGCCACGGAGGTCGTCCACCGGCCGAAGGACCGAGTCGCGCTCTCCGCGAACGAGATCAAGAACATGCGCTAGGCCATGGACCGAACCGGCGGGCGACATCGGTAGTAGCAGGGTTCTGATCCCCATGTTCGCGGCGCTACCGTCGGCGACCGGGTGATCCCCGACCATGAGCGTCTGCGCTGCTGTCGCTCCGACGCACGTCAGCGCGAGTGCGAACAGCGCGGGGTCAGGCTTTGTGAGCCCATGCTCAAATGAGAGCGTCGCGCGCTCGGCCAACGGTCTCACACCATGGCCAACGAGGATCGCGCGGAGGTCGAATCCGACGTTGCTGATCAGCCCCACCCGAACACGAGCACGCCAGAGCGCGCGCAGAACCGCAAGCGTGTCCAGGTACGGGACCCAGCCCTCCGGCCGCAGCGCCTGCTGATACAGAGCCTCCGCGAATCCGTCGCTCGGACCGGGGACCGTCGATAGCAGCGCCACATACGCGGCACGGTGCTGCTCAGGACCGAGGTCACGCTCGGCGTAGAGCGACTCAAGCTCTCCCGGGATCGACGCGGGATACGGACCGCCCGGCAACCCGGCCCGCGCATAGCTCTCGGCCAAGTCTCTCGCATCGCGATCATCGAGCCCTACTCCAAGTTGCTCCGCAGCGTCCGCGACCCTTTCCGCGGGGTCGCGGGGCGCGAACAACGTGCCAGCGAAATCAAACAGGACGGCGCGCGGTGCGGCCACGTCCTCAGGCTCTCATATCGCCGTAGCGAACCTGAGCGCAGCGTGCAGTAGGCCGACATACCCTACGGTGGGAAGTCCCTGGCCGGCGGGAAGAGTTCGCGGACACGCTATCTTCCGGGTCGCGATCGATGCCCACCCGAGCCTGCATCGTCGGAGTGATCTCGGCCACGTTGGCATTGCTGGTTGTCTCGGGTAGCGGCGCTGTGCTGGTTCCGGGATACAGCGCGAGCCCGGACTGGTCAGGCTACGTCGCCGGGGAGAAGGGCGTCCGGATGGACCAGGTTTCCGCGGGGTGGACCGTTCCCCGCGCGAGTTGCACTACCGCGGCGACGGCGTTCTCGGAAGCGTCGGCGTGGGTCGGGCTCGGTGACTCGACAGCGATCGAGCAGATCGGCACCGACACCAGCTGCGACACGGATAAGCACAAAGCCGCCTTCGGAAGCGCGTGGTGGGAGCTCTACCCTTCGCCGAGCCACGTGGTCGACCACCCGGTAGCCCCGGGCGACCGCATCCAGGCGTCCGTCAGCGTGACCGGTCACCTGGTCAGGCTGACCCTGACAGACGCCACCGAGCACTGGTCGTTCGTCAAGCGAACCAGTGCCAGATCAGTCGACGAGAGCTCCGCCGATTGGATCGTCGAGGATCCAGCGCTCAACTGCTGCCAATCGTTCCCCTTCGCGGACTTCTCACCGGTCAGCTTCACCGACGCGCAGGCGCGTTCGAGGACCGGGCACTCGGGAACGATCTCGGACAACGCCTGGGCGGCGAGCAAGTTCGGGTTGGTCAGCGGCAAGCCACGGCGCCTGCTCGCGTGGCCATCGCCGCTGCACACCGCCGGCAGCGCCTTCACGGTGTCACGTACCGATCGCTCGCCGCCGCCCGAGCCGCCGCCGCCGCCGGTCTAGCCAATCGCGCGGGTCCCGTCGCGCACCAGACCGAGAGCAGCTGAGGGCGGCCGCACCGGGCGCCTCAGGACCCCGCCTGACTATCGGGCGGCCGTGACGACCCGGAAGGCGAGCGTCGCGTTGTGCCGCACGTCGTCTCGTTAGAGGTCGGCGAGGTGGTCGTTGACCGCTGATTGGGATTGCGACCAAGCGCGTGAGAAGATCGACCGATGATGCTGATCGACCCGGCCGTCGCCTGAGTGCACACCACCCGAGGAGCAATCGACATGCAGATCACACGCACCAGCATCGAAACGGTGAAAGGGCCGGCCGACTGGTTCACCGGCGACGTCTACGTCGACGCGGTCGCGGCGCCCTCAGAACCCTCTCGCCTTGGCGCCGCCAGCGTTCACTTCACCCCCGGCGCGCGGACCGCCTGGCACACCCACCCCTTCGGGCAGACGATCTTCGTCACCGAGGGCGTCGGGCTCTGCCGGCGCCGCGGCGGCCCCGTCGAGGTCATCCGTCCCGGCGACCGCGTGTTCTTCGAGCCGAGTGAGGAACACTGGCACGGGGCCGCCCCCAACCGCTTCATGACCCACATCGCCATGCAGGAGGCCGACGACTCCGGCAGCCCCGTCACCTGGGGCGACCACGTCACCGACGAGGAATACAGCACGGCACCCGTGGCGTAGATCGGACGGCCCCGCGACCGCCCGCTGAGTCACGGGAGCTTCTGCAGCCCGGCCCCGGACAGCGGTCTCCTCCGCACGCAGCGTCCGGGGCTTGCCACGACGCAGCACTCTCGGGCCACATCCGTCAAAATGCTGAGTTCGACTCGCCGGTGTTGTCAGGTCGACTGCAGAGGGGTCGTGATGCGTCGATCGCCGGGTTTGGGAGGTTGCTTGTCGTGCATCCCGAGAGAAAGCTGCTCAATTTGCCGGAAACTGGCGGAAAACGAGTAGACTTCGTATCCGGGCTGATTGACCGCGCCTGCCGAACGATTCGCGCAGACGATCGCATATTGATGACCTCACCGCTCGTTTCTTCGGGCGATAGAACGCGTCAAATGAAAAGGACTTCCGTTTTGAGTGGCAGCGCCGGCACCGTGGCACGGACGCAAGATGGGATGCAGAGCTATGGCTCTTAGGATCCACGAAGCCGAGACCGAAAACCGAGGTCCCGCGCGGCGCGCACCCAACCGGCTATTCCAGGCGCCTGGACGCCGTCGGATCGTCGCGGGGGCTCTACTTGCCGTCGCGGCTGTGCTGCTGCTCATGGTCGGCCTGGGGTCGTTCTCGAGCGGCCGTGTGAGGGTGCCTGTGGTCGCCAAGGCCACGCACGTCCCCGCGACGCCGATTCAGGTGCCGGCGCAGGATCAGCTGGTCTCGGTCGACCGGGTCCTGATCGATCCGCCGACCGCGTCCGGCGCTGAACTGACCGGTGTCGGAACGAAGGCGAAGCTCAGCTTCACGCTGACCGCCGGCAAGGGTGCGGCCGCGATCGAGACCCTCATCGTCACGTTGCCGAGAGGGATGACATTCTCGAGGTCGAAGCAGCAACTGGCCAGGTGGATCGCCGTCGAGGCGAGCGGGAGACCGTTGAGGTTGACGAGCAAGGTCAGCGATGGCAAGCTCGCGATCAGGCTCCATGTCCCCGCACACCGAGTTCAGGTCACGATCGTACGACCTGCGATCAAAACCAGCACAGCGCTTGCCCACAAGATCAAGATGCGCCGGGTCACGACGCTCCAGATCCCGGTCACGGCGATCGATATGCGTCACGACGCCACACACATCACGCTGAGCCTCGGAGCGACGCAAAACACTCGCCTCCGCGCCGCTCCGGCGCGGAAGCGATAGCCGGGGAGCGATAGCCGGGGAGCGATAGGCGCGGAGCGATAGCCGGGGAGCGATAGGTCTTATTCACGTGAGCCGGCTCGCCGAGTCGGGTATCACTCAGTGCACCGGGATCTCGCCCGCCAGAGCGAACGGGGGGACCAGTTCCAGGCGATCGCCGCTCCAAAACCGCCCAGGGTCATACCAGCTCGCCGGTCGATCACTCGGGAGCAGGCCCATGTGCTGGTAGGTCGTGGCGACGAGCTCCGCGCAGTAGATCGTCTCCAGCGACGACGTGCGCCGCAGGCGGCCCTTGACCCACGCCCTGATGAGCCCGGGGATGGTGGGGAATGCCCGACCGTCGAACCGGTCGATGACCTCCATCATCCGGTCCTCGTGGTGACGCTCGATCGTGCCGTGGAGCTGGCGGACCCACGCCCGTTGGCTGTAGCGCTCGTTCCACGTTGTGACGACCTCGGAAAGGTGGTGCAGCTGAACCCCTCTTTGCCGCTGCCCCGTCCACACGTCCGGAAGCGAGCGACCGAGCTCCGCGTGCCACAGCAGGGCAGGCAGGTCGTCAATGGCGACGACCATGCCGACATGATTGACGGGACTGTTGGTGACGGCGCGAATCGCGAGGTCGGCGGCCGACCTGCCGCGAAACAGCCAGACATCGCCGGTCGAGGCGATCGCGACGGCTTCGTCGAGCGCCAGCGTCGAGTCGTTCACCGGGGCTAACCTACCCAACCGATGCGACCGTCATGGAAGATCATCGGTCTCGCCGGTGTCGCGGGTGTCGCGGCCACGGGCGTCATCGCCGCTCGACAGCGCCGCGGGCATCGCGAGTACGACCCCGACGAGCTGCGAGAGCAACTCCACCGCCGCCTGGCCGCGGCCTCCAGGGGCGACGACGGCGCAGCTGCTCCGGCGGGCGAGGACGATCGTCTCACGATGTCCTGGCGTGTGAGCGTGGCGTCGTCTATTCGAAGGCGGGCGGCGTGGACCAGGGGAAGAGTTCTGGGAGCCCGTCGCTGACGCGGTCGGGGAACCTGGCGGGTCGCTTCTCGAGGAAGGACGCGATGCCTTCGCGAGCGTCGGAGGACTGACCGCGAGCGAACATCCCTCGCGAGTCGGCGCGGTGGGCGAGCATTGGGTGCCCGGCGCCGAGCATCCTCCACAGCATCCGGCGGGCGAGGGCGACGGAGACGGGAGCGGTGTTGTCGGCGATTTCGTGAGCGAGGACATAGGCCGCGTCGAGTAGCTCGCCGGATGGGTGCAGGCTGCGCACGAGGCCGGCCTCGAGCGCCTCCTGCGCAGGGAAGACTCGGCCGGTGGCGACCCATTCGATCGCACGGCTGATCCCGACGACGCGCGGCAGGAACCAGCTCGAGCACGCCTCTGGCACGATCCCGCGGCGCGCGAACACGAATCCGATGCGAGCGTCATCGGCGGCGAGACGGATATCCATCGGCAGGGTCATCGTCGCTCCGACACCAACCGCAGGCCCGTTGATCGCGGCGATCACCGGCTTCGTGGACTCGAACACCCGCAGTGTGAACTGCCCCCCGTTGTCACGCGGCACTGCGCCCTCGCGCTCGCGCGCGCGCCAGTCGAAGGTCTCCCCGCCGGCGGCGAGGTCGGCGCCCGCGCAGAAGCCGCGCCCAGCGCCGGTCACGACGACGACGCGTACCTCGTCATCCGCGTCGGCACGGTCGAAGGCTGCGATCAGCTCACGTCCCATCGTCGCGGTCCATGCATTGAGCCGATCGGGACGATTCAGGGTGATCGTGAGCACGCGATCTTTGACGTCGCTGCGGATCTGCTCAAACTCCATGCTGGCGTGTCCTTCCTGGTCGGGGCGATCGTTCTCGGTCAGCGCCGGCGGCCAGTGCCCGTGGGCGGCCGTTGCGGGTCAGCGGTGCGTTAGCTGCTCGGGGTGTTGGCGTCGAGGTCTGAGAGAAACGTTTCGAGTCGGGCGGTGAAGACGTCGTTGTCGTCGCCGGCGACCATGTGGCCTGCCGCTGGGACATCGACGCTATGCGCGTGGGGAATCAATCGCAGCATGTCGGACAGGCCTGCGTCGTTGACCACGTCGGACTGCGCTCCTCGCACCACCAGTGTCGGGATCGTGAGACGCGAAGCGGCAGCGCGGAGTCGTTCGGGGTCGATGCGTCGCTGCGGCTCGTCGTCGATGCGCATGAACGCCGGGTCCCAGTGCCAGTACCAGCGGCCGTCCGCGCGCTGGCGCACGTTCTTGCGCAGGCCGTCGAGGTTGCGAGGACGCCGCCGCAACGGGTTATACGACGCGACCGCGTCTGCCACCGCTTCCAGTGAAGCGAAGCCGTCGGGATCCGCTGTCATGAAATCGCGAATCCTCGCGACGCCCTCAGGCTGTACGCGCACGACCACGTCGACGAGCACGAGACCGCGGGCGAGACCCGGGTTCTCGCCCGCGGCAACGAGCGCGGTGATGCCGCCGAGCGATGCGCCCACGAGAACGGGTGGGTGCTCCAGCGTGCGCACAAAAGCGATCAGGTCGCCGAGGAACCCGTCGAGGGTGTAGTCTTGCGCCGGGTGCCACTCGCTGTCCCCATGCCCGCGGGCGTCGAGCACGACAGCGGTCCGTCCTCCCTCCGCCAAGCGCTCCGCGGTCCGCGCCCATGAGTGGCGCGTCTGCCCGCCCCCGTGCAGTAGCAGCACGACCGAACCCTTATCGCCACCAGCCCAGCGATCCCCGGCCAGCCGCACGCCTGCACCTTGGTAGCGAAACGAGTGCGGAGCCACGACCACCATGAAGCGAAACTACAGCAGAGCGCCGAGTGCAACCCTGACCTGCGCGACCGGCGGCTTCCAGTGCCGAGCGGTGCCCGGAACCGACTGACCCGCTATACGGACCATATAGTCCGAATACGGTAGAGTGCTCAATCATCTTGTGGCGCACCCCCATACATCTCCAGCGATCTCTGGAGGCTGCATGGATGTCCACGTTCGCGGACATCCTCCTTCGCGACAAGCCAGGCGCCGCGATCCGGCCCACACGCTAGCTGCTGTTCGGGGGATCGATGGCGGAGCGTCGAGACATCGATTTCAGTTACACGTTGACCGACCGGGTCATCCGGCTCGCGCTGGGTGAGCTCGCGGACTTCAGTGGAGCCAAGTACGACGGCGACTTCTCGTTGAGTCTCGAGCAGGCGCAGCGGCGCAAGCACGAGTACGTGGCCGAGCAGATCGGGATCCGGCGCGGCGCGCGCGTCCTCGACCTGGGCTGTGGCTGGGGCGGGCTGCTGAACTACGTCCGCGGCGTGGGCGCGGCGGGCGTCGGGGTGACGCTGTCATCGGCACAGCTCGCTGCCTGCCGTCGCCATGGACTCGAGGTTCATCTCCACGACGCTCGGCAGGTGACCCGCGACACGTTCGGCCCCTTCGATGCGGTCGCGAGCCTCGGCGCGTTGGAGCACTTCTGCTCGCCGGAGGATTACCACGCCGGACGGCAGGACGATGTGTACCGCGAGCTCTTCGCTCACGTCGCGAGCGTGCTGCCCGAGAAGGGGCGGTTCTATCTGCAGACGATGCTCTTCGGGCGCAACATGATCCCGGTCGAGCAGGTTGACCGGAACGCGCCGCGGGACTCCGACGCGTGGTACCTGGCGATGATGGGCGCCGCCTTCCCAGGCTCCTGGCCTCCGTCGGGCACCGAGCAGCTGATCCGCTGCGCCGAGCCGCAGTTTCGCCTCGTGTCGAGCATCAGCGGCCGGCTGGACTACATCGAGACGATCCGCCAGTGGGACAAGCGAACCGAGGCGTTGAACCCCCGCATGGCTCTGCTCAAGCTGAGCCTTCTCCCTCGCTGGCTCACAAGCCCCGACTTCCGATTCGCCTACACGTCCGGCGTGAGCTCCAACCTGGTGTGCTTCGAACGCGAGTTGCTCGACCATTACCGGCTCGTGTTCGAGAAGACGTGAGCCTGGGTGGCGGATCCTGAGCGGTCCTGAGCGCTGGAGGACTACGATCCCGAGAACAGCGCACAGCGGGTGAAAGGATCGTTAGATGGGATTCGGCGACAAGTTCAAGGATCTTGCCAAGCAGGCGCAGGACGCCGTGGCAGAGCGCAAGGACCAGATTGCCGAGGCGGTCGATCGCGCGACTGTCGTGGCCGACAAGCGCACCGGCGGCAAGTACACGGACAAGATCGCCAAGGTCGGCCAGAAGGCGACAGTGGTCGTCGAGAAGCTCGGCAGCAGCGACGAGGAACCTGCCCGGCCGCCGGCCTCCGGGCCGGAGACCGAGACCGAGGCGCAGCAGCCCTTCGTCGGCCAGGCTCCTGGCGCCGCCGCGGAGCCGCCCTCCGCCGCCGCGGAGCCGCCCTCCGCCGCCGCGGAGCCGCCCGCCGCCGCCGCGGAGCCGCCGGGCGCCGCCGCTCAGCCGCCCGCCGCCGATGAGCCGCCCGCCCCCGCTACCGAGCCGCCCGCCTTCGCCTGAGACCGCCGAGGAGTGCTCCGACCGCTCTCATCCACCGTCAGGATTGCGCCACCTCCTCGGCCGACGGCACGACGATTGGTCCGTCCGGAGGCTGGGTGAAGCGGATCGGGTTCCCGAAGGGATCGCGCAGCGCGCAGTCGGTTCCGTAGAAGCGGTCCGTCGGCTCCTGCGTGAACTCGACTCCCGCCGCCCGCAGGCTGTCGTAGGTCTCGCGACAGTTGTCGGTCACCAGGATCACGCCGCCCCCCGCGGCTCCCTTCGCCATGAGCTCGCGGATCTGCGCGGCCGTGCCGTCGTCGTAAGCGGGCGGTCCTGGGACCATCAGGACCAGCTCGACGTCGGGCTGATCGTGGAAGTTCACGGTGAGAAAGCGCATCACGCCGAGGTCGGCGTCGGTGTGAACGACCATCCCGAGCTTGCCGACGTAGAAGTCGAGCGCCTCATCCTGGTCCAGAACGTGGATGAACGTGTGGCTGATTCGTTTGAGCATGGCCGCGACGCTATACGGCGTCGTCACGGCGCGCTTCTCCAAATCTGCTCTCTACCCCGTCGGGCGCATCCACGCCATCGCCCAGCAGGCGATCACGCGGCGCGGCGGCCGACAGGGAGTGACGGCGCGGCAGCCTACAGGGTGTGACCACAGACCGATTCGTGATCTATCTCCCCGACGCAGCTCGGGGCGCCGGCGGGCCGAGCAGCGTCGCGGCGATGTCCGCCACGGGAGGTTCAATATCCCCCCATTGGGTCTCGACCATTCGACCGTGAAGGAGTTCACTTGCCGCTCACCCAGACACAACTCGTCACTGCTCTCGCCGACCGTGCCGACATCAGCAAAACGGAGGCGAAGCGGGTGCTCGGGATACTCGAGGAGATCGTGCTCGACGAGCTCGGAAATGCGCAGAAGGTGCGCATCGGCGGTCTCGTCCAGCTCACCGTCCGTGTCAAGCCGGCGCAGAAGAAGCGTCAGGGCCGAAACCCGGCTACCGGCGAGGAGATCACAATCGCCGCCAAGCCCGCGAGCGTCGACCTTCGCGCGCGACCGCTCGCCCGCGCCAAGGCCGCGCTGCCATCGGTCCAGAAGGCGCGCCGACGACTCGCCGCTTGATACGCGATCGCACCTCACTGGGCGGGACCGATGACCCGGGGCCGGCTCTGCGGGTGGGCCCGCTTCCCGTAGGTCAGCCCTTACCATCAGGCAATGTCGGCGGAAAGTGCCGTTGGTTCGGCCGAGCCCTCTGCGCCGCTTCCAGCGCGGGGACGGAGCTTTCGCAGCCGTCGGGCCTGGGCGAGGCTCGTCATCGGCATGGTCGCCCTGGGCGCCCTGATCTCGGCTACTCGGGCAAGTGCGTTCGGTCCCGAGAACTTCTCGATTCCCTCCTCCGCGCGACAGCTGATTGTCGTCTCGAGCGCCACGTATCACCCGCCCGGTTACCTGGCGACGTTCCGGACCTTCCAGCGCGCGAACCCCTCCTCGCCGTGGAAGCCGGTGTTCGCAGATTGGCGGGCCGAGATCGGCTCTGGCGACCTCGTCAACGTCCGCCACTTCGGTGACCACGCGACGCCGACGGGCGTCTTCACGATCGGCGCGAGGATGTACGGCAACGAGCCAAGACCAAGGGGGCTTGACTACCCATATCACCGGTTGGTGTGCGGCGACTGGTGGGATGAGGATCCCTACAGCCCCCAATACGACCAATTCGTCCACGTGCCCTGCGGGACCAGACCATCCTTCGCCCCCTGGTCCGAAGCGCTGTGGACCGAGATCCGCGCCTACCCCTACTTCGCCGTGCTCGAGACCAACAACAATCCGACGATCAGTGGCCCGAACGCGCCTGGTGCGGGAATCTTTCTCCATCACTGGATGGACGCTCCTACCGAGGGGTGCGTTGCGCTGCCGCTCGCGGACCTCGTGAGCGTGCTCCGCTGGCTCGACCCCACTGAGCACCCAGTGATCGAGATCGGTACCGCCGCCGAGGTCGGCCGGCTACCGTCCACGGAGGCCGGCGTTCGGCGCGATCACGTTCAGTAGGGTCGTGTTGCGGATGACGATCAGGCTGACGATCTTCCCGTCGCGGACGGTGAAGTAGTTCGTGAGGATCAGCTCGTCGGGCAGGTTGCTCTTATCGAATACGCCGTCGTAGTAGCCGCGGACGATCGTCTCGCCGTAGTGGTCGATCACCTCGGTGACGTCGATCGTGATCTTGTCGCCCGGTCGCTATCGTGCCCGCGGTGGCGCGATCTTCAGTCGGCGAGGTTCTGGACGGCCTGTGGCGTTTCGAGGCGCTGCATCCTGAGTGGAACGAAGAGGAAGGTGGCGACGAGGGTTGGGAGCAAAGCGTCGCCTGGTGGGCGGTAGCTTCGTCGCACGGGGTCGTGTTGGTCGATCCGCTCGTCGTTGATTGGGCTGGTCTCGATCGGCTGGTCGGTGAAGGTGGCGGCTGCGCGGGGGTGCTGCGGACCTGTCACTGGCACGAGCGGAGCGTTGCCCGAGCGGCGGCCCGATACCGTGCGCAGGTGTGGGCGAAGCCGCCACCAAGCGGTGCTCCGCTCCATCCGTTCGATCATGCGGTGACCAACCGCGAGCGTCTCTTCGGCGGGTTGCTCGCGCTTGACGTCGAACGTGCCGATGAGATCGCGCTCTGGCTGCCGGCTCAGGCCGCGCTCCTGTTCGGCGATGCGATGCTGCGGGGTGACGCCGGCGAGCTTCACGTGTGTCCGGATTCGTGGCTGCAGCCCGACGGTGGGCGTGCTCGCCTCCGGGCGGTGCTGAGCAGCCTCACCGAGTTTCCCGTCGAGCACATCCTCGTGTCGCACGGCCCGCTCGTCTTGGGTGACGGTCTGTCGTCCTTCGAAGCGGCAGTTCGCCACTCGTAGAGGCCGTTTGCGCGCGGGCGAGATGAGCAGGAGCACGCTCGTGAGGTCCGTGCGGAGCTCGATGAGGGTGCCGAAGCGATGCTGCGCGGCTCGATGAGCGCGGCCGAGTAGGATCAGATCTAGTGGACGAGTCGCCGATCGCCCAGTTGCTCGGTGGCGTCGATGAGCTCGATGTCGACGCTGCGGCGGCGATGTTCGCGGGCGACGGTCGGCTTCTGACGGTCGACGGTCGTCGCGCGCAGGGCAGAGAGGCCGTCCGCGACCTGCTGCGCGACTTTCTCGCCGCGCTGCGCTCGAGCACGCACCGGATCACCGCCCAGTGGCAGCACGAGAACGTGTGGATCGCCGAGGTCGAGGCGACGTACGAGCTGCGAGACTGGCGGCAGCTGACGGCGCTCCCGCGGGCCTTCGTTCTGCGCGACGGACCAGCCGGCATCGCCGACCTGCGCGTGTACGGCTCGCACGAGCGGCCGCTCGGCGAAACCCCCAAGGGCGAGAAAGGGACGTGGATCGGCGAGCGATGGATGCCGCCGCTCTGAGCTCGGCGCGCGCCGGTAGGCGACGGCGAGGCGCGCGCCGTAGGCGATGGGCGAGGCCGCCGGTGGCTGGGCACGACACTTTGAGCGTAGGATCTCCGGAATGAGTGACGAGACCATTGCCGCTCGGATCGAGCGGCTCGTAACAGAAGAGCACGAACTACGCAGCCAAGAGCAGGCCGACAGCCCCGACGCGGATGCCCTCGAGAAGGACAGGGAGAGGCTACGTGCCGTGGAGGTCGAGCTCGACCGGTGCTGGGACCTGCTGCGTCAGCGCCGAGCATTCCGGGACGCCGGAACCGATCCTGAGCAAGCGAAGGCGCGCGACGCCAACACCGTCGAGCGATACCTGCAGTAGCCGACGCGATCTCTCGGCGCGCGCGCGTGGGTCGCGCCGGTTTCACGAGCGCGGTGAAGGTGAACGTGTTGGTTGTTACACACCAGGACGGCCACACCTCATGCAATTGCAGTCCGCGCACATGACAAGTCTGAGCGTCGGGATCCTCCACGTGGACTCCGCTCTGATCCTTGTCCGACGACGCGTTTCGATCGCGACGCTCAGGGCGTCGTTCCGCTAGCGAGGGTCCGGTGTCGATCGGAGCTCTCACGACCATCGCCGCTGTTCGCGACGAGCGCGCGCCTGCCAAGGGGGACGCCGGAAAGGCGAAGCAGGACTCGCCGAGAGTGCCCGCGAGCATGACCGATCTGCTCGTGACGCAGGTTCCGACCGAGCTCGTCGCGCCTTACACGGCCGTGACGGCCGGGATGGTCGGCGCCATCACGAAGGTGACGAAGACGAACCCCCACCCCGATCAGCTCACTAGCTGGCGCTGGATCGCGTTCGCCATTCTGTTCATCGGAACGGCCGGTCTCACCTGGGAGGGGAAGGTGCGAAAGGCGCACGGTGGTGCGTTCCCGCTGCTTGAAATCACAGGCGCTTTGATCGCCGCGACCGGTTGGGCGTTCGCTCTGCCCGCTTCTCCTGTTTCTCCCTATCTCCACGGAACGGCGGCCCAGACAGCGACGCCTCTGTTGATCGCATTTGCCGCAATCGTCGCATCGTCGATCACCGCTGGTGCACTTCAGAGCCCACGAAACTCGGCGCCGGATGCCCCGCAACCAACTGCGGCACCGGCGCACGTAGCGACCGGCGGATAGCCTCGAGCTGCCGATCTCATGTGCGGTGTCGTCCGGCTGCCGTTGTCAGTCGTGCCGGCGTCGGTGGTTGACACTGCTGATGCCGGGGTTGATAGTACCGGCGTCAAGGGTTGACAGTGCCGGGTGTCAGGGGTTGACAGTGGCGGTGTCAGGGGTTGACAGTGGCGGTGTCAGGGGTTGACAGCGCCACTGTCGAAGGGCTGGCCCGGCCGGCGGATGGACGTGAAGCGTCCCTCCGACCAGCGACTCGATCAGGATCCTCCATGCGAACACCGTGATGACGGCGCCGAGCTGAGCGAGGACCAGCGGCCCGAGCCCCGCGCCGAGGTCGGCGAGGAGCCCCGCTCCGAGGCCGGCACCCCTGCGGCGCCGAGGCCGGCACCGAGCAACGCGCGATCCAAGGCTCGAGGATCGCAGTAGGGCGGGGACGGATCCCGTACCGGCCGCACCACCTCCCCGGCGCCGGTTCGTCGCCGCGAGCCGTTCTTGCCTGGCCCGGTTTTCGATCCTCCTTCAGCGAAGGATTGAGCCGGCCGATGTTAAGCGTGTGCAGCCGCGTGCGGATGAGGATCCTGACCTCGGACGGCGTCACTGGCCGAGGCTCGGACGGGTGTGGTCAGGGCCGGCGTCCGTCGGCGGGCTGTTCGTGCGGACCCAGGGGCGCCGCCATCGCTTGAGCAGACGCCAGCAGAGCGAGCTGATGCGGCGTGCGCAGGACTCGGTGAGCAGCGCCGTCAGTCTGATCGACGTGCGAGACCGCGACCAGCCGCTCGTATACGTCAACCCGGCTTTCGAGCGCCTCACTGGCTATCCGGCCGGTGAGGTGCTCGGTCGCAGCTGGAGGCTGAGCGAGGGCGCAGAGACCGATCCCAAGACTGCGGCGAGGCTGCACGACGCGGTTGACCGCGGCGTGGAGATTCGCGTCCGGATGCGCTACCACCGACGCGACGACACGGTTTACTGGGGTGAGACGCTGATGGTGCCCATACCCGCCGAGAACGGCGCGGCGACGCACTACATGTCGATGCAGAAGGACGTCACCGAGAACGCCGAGGCGGTCCAGCGTGCGGCGCACATGGCCTATCACGACGCGCTGACGGGACTTCCCAACCGCGCGCAGCTCCTCGAGCATCTGGCGCTAGCGCTGGCGCGCGCGGAGCGCAAGGAGTCCGCGTTCGCCGTGGTGTTCTTGGACCTCAACCTCTTCAAGCAGGTCAATGACCGACACGGCCACGAGGCCGGCGACCGACTACTCGAGGACATTGCCGGTCGCTGGGGCTCGATTGCTCGAGACGGCGACTTGCTCGCGCGCTACGGTGGCGATGAGTTCGTTCTGCTGATCACGGACGTGCCGCGTGACTCCGTGCGCGGCACCGCGACGGCCGCCGCTGCGCGCTACGCAGACTCGCTCAAGCGTCCCTTCGACGTACAGGGCACACCGGTCCAGGTGATGGAGATCGGCGTCAGCGCCGGCATCGCCCTATACCCCGAGGACGCGACCACGCCGGCGGCGCTGCTCCTCGCTGCCGACGCAGATATGTATGCCCGCAAGCGTGCTCGAAGCGCCAGCCCCGACTCGCGAGTCATCGGCTTCGAGGCCTAGTTGTTCGGCGCGCGGCGCAAGCCGACTACATCGAGGGCATGATCCAAGGTCCATGGCGGGCATGAGCGCGCTTCGCACGGCCGACGTGATCGTCGTCGGATTGGGCGCGATGGGCAGCGCCACGTGCTTTCAGCTGGCTGCCCGCGGCGTGTCGGTCATCGGCGTCGATCGACATGAGCCCCCTCACGCCTATGGCTCCACCCATGGCGATACCAGGATCACTCGCTTGGCCATTGGGGAGGGGACGGAATACGTACCCCTGGTTCGCCGCTCGCACGACCTCTGGCGCGAGATCGAGGAGCAGGCTGGCGTGCAGCTGCTGACCCGATCGGGCGGACTCGTTCTTGCCCACGCCGCCAGTCCGTTTCTCGAGCAGACGCGGGCGTCCGCCCGTCGGTACGGGATCGCGCACGAGAACCTCTCCAGCGCCGAGCTCGTTGAGCGCTTCCCGATGTTCCTGGTCGATGAGCAGACTGAGGCGTACTACGAGCCCGAGGCCGGCTACGTCCGCCCCGAGGCGGCCGTCCGCGCGCAGCTCGAGCTGGCCCGTCACCACGGTGCCCAGCTGCGGCTCGGCGAGCACGTCGAGGAATGGTCGGCCTCAGCCGATGGCGTGATCGTCCGCACCGACCGCGAGACCTACGCGGCTCAGCAGCTGGTGCTGTGCGCGGGCGCCTGGATCCCGCAGCTCTTCCCGGAGGGCAGCGATATCTTCGCCATCCACCGCCAGCTCCTCTACTGGTTTCCGATCCGCGAGGGGTATCGGCAGTTTCGCGATATGCCCACGTTCATCTGGGATTTCGGCGGCGAGAAGCACGGCTTCGTGCACTTGCTGGGCTTCTACGGCTTCCCCGCCGTCGATGGCCCCAGAGGCGGCGTGAAGGTGGCCACGGAGTCCTACGAGCACACGACTACGCCCGACGGCCGGCAGCACCCCGCGACCCGCCGCGAGATCGATGACATGTACCGCCGGTACGTCGCACCCCACGTCCCGTGGCTCGCCGGGGAGCCGCTACGGACGAGCTCGTGTCTCTACACGAGCACGCGGGGGAGCCGGTTCGTCATCGATCGTCACCCCGAGCACGACGAGGTCTTGATCGTATCTCCCTGCTCCGGGCACGGGTTCAAGCACTCAACTGCCATCGGCGAGGCGGTCGCCCAGTGGGTGACCGGTGGCGCAAGCGATATCGACCTCAGCGCCTTCGGCCTCGCGCAGGCACGGCGGTAGGACCTTGGGGTTCGGCCGTTTGCTCAGTACGCGCCGAGGGTGTCGGTGACGACCTGCCGGCGCGTGGCGGAATCTGCTGCCTCCGCCCACGCAAGCAGCCACAGAGCGCTCAGCTGCTCGCTCGGTAGCACCAGGGTGTTGATGTAGTCCTCGATGTCACCGAACGACTCACCCCGGTCGATCATCGCTTTGACCGTGTAGTGCTCATTGGTCAGCCTCATGACTCCGTCTCTTTCTCGTCCATTAGCGCCGGGCGCTGGCGGGAAGCTCGGCGTCGGCGCGTTTGATCAGCTCGGCGGCGCTGTCCTCTGCCGTGAGCGAGGCGAATCCGACCTTGATCTCGCACCGATCGGGGTCGGTCGCGAGCGCGATTTGGATCGCACCGAAGCGCTCACGGGCATCCTTGATCGTCGCGCCTGACATCACGCACAGAAACTCGTCGCCGCCGATGCGAACGATCAAGTCATAGGAGCGCAGATGAGCGCGGATCGCCTTCACTGCGCGCTGGAGCAGCGCGTCTCCAGCGCCATGACCGTGCGCGTCGTTGACCGCCTTGAGGCCGACGACATCGACGTAGGCGATCACGAGCGGGCCCATCGCTCTGCGGGCACGAGCGATCTCGTGATCAAAATCCTCGAGGCCCGTCGCGCGCGATCGCGTCCCGGTCAGCCCATCGGTCTCAGCGGCCGCCAGCTGTCGCAGCAGCGCGTCGCGTTCTACATGGGCCTGCGTCACGTCACGGCTAGCCTGCTCGCGGTCTCGGGCCGCCTGCTCTCGGTCTGCCGCAGCCCGGACTCGACCCTCAGCCGCCAGGGCGCGGTGATCTGCGGCACTCGTGCGGTTCTCCGCCGCGCGGAGGCTGATCTCCGAGCCCTCACCTTCCAGGCCAGGCTCGTGCGTCGCCAGCTCGCGATCACGCAGCTCGGCGGCGTGGTCGCGCGCCGACGCCGCCAGATCGCGAGCGCGGGCAACCTGATCGCGAGCGCTTGCCGTCTCGCCACGCCCGCGGGCGCTGTACTGGCGCCTCTGAGCGCTGCGACTGCGCACTTCACGCGAAGAGCCGTGTGCTTCGGGGTCGCCGCCGCGCAGGAGGTCGCGATCGCTGGCCGCCTGATCGCTATCGGCAGCTGCCTGCTCTCGATCGGCCGCGGTCTGGTCGCTTTCAGACCCTGTCTGGTCAAAATCCGACAGGGTCTGCTCACGATCGACAAGCGTCTGATCGTGATCAAGGGTGATCGGCACGTCAATCCGCGGCCGTGGCACGGTCAGGCTTCCCAGCGACTCGCCATGGAGTCACTAACGGTCAGGGTTTGGAACATGACGACCTCCGGATTCAGGGAATCTCAGAAGTCACGTTGCGCTGCCCACCCGCTGCCGGGCGACATCACAATGGATGCCCTCCACCAGCAACGCTACTGCGCACGTCAAGTGCGCGAACAACAGTTCCCCCAACCGGTGCTTCGCGCCACCGGCCGAGTCGCGTGCCGGGCGCCGCGGAACGGCGGGTCGACCCGCCCGGTCCGCGGGGAAGGACGAACCCGAGACGCCCAGCGTCGGAGTGCGTATTGTCGAGCACGACGCTATGGCACAAGGACTCCAGGTTCCCTTCGAGCACGAGCTCGTCATCGTCCGCCCTGGGCCGCGAAGCGGTTACCGGTTCATCATCGCCATTCATTCCAGCCGCGCGGCGCAGCCGCCGGGCAGAGCCGCCGGGGGCTGCCGACTGGCCCGTTACGTCGATCCGCTCGACGGCCTCTATGACGCTCTGCGCCTATCCCAAGGGATGTCGCGCAAGGCCGCGATCGCGGGAACCCGCACCGGCGGTGCGAAGTGCGTGATCGCCGCGCCCGCCGATGAATCTTTGTGGCCATTGACGGGCGAGCGGCGCAAGGATGTCCTGCGTGACCTGGCCGAGCTCGTCGACGAGCTTGACGGCCGCTACCTGACGGGGCCCGACGTCGGCACCACCGCCGCGGACATGCAGTGGGTATATCGCCTCACCCCGTATGCCGCGGGCTTTGCCGGTGGCGGCACGACCGATGGCACCGCGGTGGGCGTCCACGCCTGCATCAGCACGGCCGCCGAGCATGTGTTCGGTCGTCGTGACCTGGCCGGCCTGCGGGTCACGATCGTTGGACTCGGCGGCGTGGGTGAGCGTCTCGCCCGTCATCTCGTCCACGCCGGCGCGGAGCTGACCGTGACCGATATCGACCTCGAGCGTCAGGCGCTTGCCACGGAGATCGGCGCGCAATGGATCGACGCGGACGGGGCCCAGCGCCACGACTGCGACATCCTCGCCCCCTGCGCCTTGGGCGCCACGCTGACCGCTGAAGAGGTCCGAGGCATGACATGCCGGCTCGTCGTGGGCGCCGCCAACAATCAGCTCGCGAGCGACGACGTCGCCGATGTCCTCACCGAGCAGGGCATCACCTGGGTGCCGGACTTCGTCGCCAATGCCGGCGGTCTGCTCTACGCCGTCAGCATCGCGAGAGACCATCTCTCCGAGCCCGATAGCCTTGCCGTCGTGCGGCGTCTCGGCGACACGGCAGGGGAGGTCCTCCGCCGCGCCGAGCGTGAACGCACCTCGACGCTCCAATCCGCGATCCGCATCGCCGACCAGCGACTCGACCTCGCCGATTAGCCGCGGTTCAGCTCGCGGCCCAGCGCGCGCGCGGCGGCGTGGACGGCCGGGGCGGCCTGGGCGGGCGTCAGCGTCCCGCCCGCCGGCATCGAGACCGACAGCGCGGCCCGGGCGTTGCCGCTCGCGGTGAGCACCGGTGCGGCCACGCACGTCAGTCCGGGCGATGCTTCCTCACGATCGTAGGCAAGTCCGATCCGACGGACGTCGTGGAGCTCGCGCTGCAGTCGGTCGGGTTCGATGAGGGTCCGCGACGTGCGGCGCGCCAGCGGCGCGTTGTCCTTCAGCCACGCGCTCCCCACGTCATCGGAGAAGGCCAGGAGCGCCTTTCCGAGGGCGGTGCAATGCGCCGGCAGGCGCCCACCGCGCCGCGACGGCGTGGGGACCTTGCGATGCCCGGAGATGATCTCGACGTAGAGCACTTCTCCGCCTTCGAGCACGGCCAGCTGGACCGTCTCGCGGGTGGCTTCGTACAGGTCCTCCATGTAGGCGAGCGCCACATCGCGCAGACGCTGCTGTCGGGGCACGATCTGCCCGAGCTCGAACAGCCCCACGCCGAGCCGCCAGCCGCGCCGCGAGCGCTCGAGCGCGCCTTGCTCAGCGAGCTGTCCCGCCAGCCGGTGCGCGGTCGAACGCGCGAGGCCGCTGCGCGTGGCGAGCTCGTCGAGGGTGAGCTCCGACGGCCCGGATCGAAACGCCCCGAGGAGGCGGAAGGCCCGGCTGATCACGGCATCGCCATCGGAGCTTCGCATCACGGTTGATTCCGCTGAGTGGGATGCACCATTGTCGCACGGCTTCCGGGACGCCACGATCAGCCGATGCTTGACAGTCGCCTTGCCGCCGATGAGCTCGATCGCCGAGCGCTTGCGCTGGGCACCGCGCGCGAACAGCGTCGCCCGATCGACCCGCTCACCGATGCGCTCCCGGAGCTCGCGATCGACGACGCGTACGCGATCGCCCAGCGCGGCGTCACCGCGCGGATCGCCGGCGGCGCGAGGCTCGTGGGCCATAAGATCGGCCTCACGTCGGTCGCCGTCCAGCAGCAGCTCGGCGTGACCGAACCTGACTATGGCGCGCTGCTCGACGTGATGGAGATCGACAGCGGTGCCACGATCGAGGCCACCGACTTCATCGCGCCACGGGTCGAGCTCGAGCTCGCCTTCCATCTCGCCGATCGCCTCACGGGGCCGGAGGTCACCGCGGCCGACGTGCGCCGCTGCACGGACTCGGTGCAGCCGGCGATCGAGCTGGTCGACAGCCGCGTCGCGGACTGGCGCATTCGCTTGGCCGACACCGTCGCGGACAACGCGTCATCAGCCGGGTTCGTGCTCGGCGGACGGCGCCGCCCGCTCGGCGAGCTGGACGTGAGCGCCGTCGTGGTCGAGTTGTGGCGCGGAGGCGAGGTCGTCGAGCGCGGCACCTCGAGCGCGGTGCTCGGCGACCCGTGCGCCGCGGTCGCGTGGTTGGCCAACGCGCTGGCGCCGTTCGGCGCGGCGCTCGAGGCCGGCCAGGTCGTCCTCTCGGGGGCGTGTACGCGGATGGTCGCGGTGTTGCCGGGGGACGACTTCCGCGGTACGTTTGGCGGCCTCGGCGAGGTTCGCCTGACCGTCGCGGGGCCGGACCGGTGAGCGCGCTGAGCGCAGCGATCGTCGGGTCGGGCAACATCGGCACCGACCTGATGGTCAAGCTGCTGCGTTCAGACTGGGTGCAACCGCGCTGGATGGTCGGCATCGACCCGCGCAGCAGCGGCCTGGCGCGCGCCCGCGACGCCGGCCTCGAGACGAGCGCCGACGGGATCGAGTGGCTGCTGAGCCGCGACGAGCTGCCCGAACTCGTGCTCGAGGCGACCTCCGCGCAGGTCCACGCCGCCAACGCCCCGCGCTACGAGGAGGCCGGCATCGTCGCACTCGACCTCACGCCGGCGGCGGTCGGTCCCTACGTCGTGCCGCCCGTGAACCTCGGGGCTCATCTGAACGTGACGAACTTGAACATGGTCACCTGCGGTGGCCAGGCCACCGTGCCGATCGTGCATGCGGTCAGTCGCGTCGCCGAGGTCCGCTACGCCGAGATCGTCGCCTCGATCGCGTCCCGCTCGGCCGGCCCCGGAACCCGGGCGAACATCGACGAGTTCACCGAGACGACGGCGCGCGCGCTCGCCGAGGTCGGAGGCGCCGCCCGGGGCAAGGCGATCATCATCCTCAATCCGGCCGAGCCCCCGCTGATGATGCGCGACACCGTGATCTGCTCGCTCGAGCGCGACGCCGACCGCGACGCGATCGAGGCGTCGGTCGAGCGGATGGTCGAGGAGGTTGCGACCTACGTGCCGGGCTACCGCCTCCGCGTCCCGCCGCAGTTCGGCGAGGCCCGCGTGTCGATCTTCGTGGAGGTCGAGGGACGCGGGGACTTCCTCCCGTCCTACGCGGGCAACCTGGACATCATGACCGCCGCCGCGGTGCGCGTCGCCGAGGAGCTCGCCCGAGCTCGAGCCACCTCACCGGCGGCCGTGGTGCGGTGATGGCCGATTCTGGCCGCCTGGAGGTGCGGGTGACCGACACCTGCCTGCGCGACGGCTCGCACGCGGTTCGCCACCAGCTGAGCACCGGACAGGTTCGCGATGTGGTGAGCGCGCTCGACCGCGCCGGTGTCCCGGTGCTGGAGGTCGCACACGGCGACGGTCTCGGCGGGAGCTCGTTCACCTACGGCTTCTCGCGGACACCCGAGCGCGAGCTCATCCAGACGGCGGTGCAGGTGGCCGAGCGCGCCCGTATCGCCGCGCTGCTGCTCCCGGGGATCGGGACGACCGAGGACCTCCGCGCGGTGGCCGACATCGGCGTCGCGATCATCCGCATCGCCACCCATTGCAGCGAGGCCGACATCGCGATCCAGCACTTCGGCGTCGCCCGCGAGCTGGGCCTCGAGTCAGTCGGATTCCTGATGATGTCGCACTCCCAGCCCGCGACGGTGCTCGCCGAGCAGGCGCGGATCATGGCCGATGCCGGCTGCCAGTGCGTCTACGTCGTCGACTCCGCCGGGGCGTTGGTGCCGCCGGCGGTGGCCGAGCGCGTCGCCGCGTTGGCGGGGGCGCTCGACGGCGCCGCGCAGGTCGGCTTCCACGGGCACGAGAACCTCGCCTGCGGCGTGGCGAACACGCTGGCGGCGATCGAGGCCGGCGCCGTGCAGGTCGACGCGAGCACGCGGCGCATGGGCGCCGGCGCCGGGAACACGCCGACCGAGGCGCTCGCGGCGGTGCTGGAGAAGCTCGGGGTCGTCACCGGGATCGACGTGGCCGCCGTCGCCGACGCCGCCGAGGACGTTGTCCGTCCGATCATGAGCCGCGAGTGCGTGCTCGACCGGATGGCATTGACGATGGGTTACGCGGGCGTCTACTCGAGCTTCCTCGAGCACGCCCGCCAAGCGGCCGACGCGTACGGCGTGTCCGGCCCGGACATCGTGCGGGCGTGCGGCGCGCGCGGGCTGATCGGCGGGCAGGAGGATCTGATCGCCGAGATCGCCTGTGAGCTAAGCGAGCGAGCGAGCAGCATGATCTGATCGGCGGCGCGCCGAGTCGGTTCCGGGGCGAGGAAGCAAGAACGGATCGTGGGGTTGCTCGCAACCACCTGGTATGCTAGTATTTCTTTAAGGAGAGTGGAGTGTTAGGAACGGTTGGCAAAGCGAGCCGCGTGCTGGACCTATTCACCAGCCAGCGGCCGGAATGGGGCGTGACGGAGACGTCGCTGGAGCTGGAGATTCCACGCTCCTCGGCGCACGACCTGCTGGCGACGCTCGCCGAGACGGGACTCTTACGGCACGCAGAGGGCAACCGGTACCGGCTCGGCTGGAAGCTCCTGGCTATGAGCAGCACCGTGCTCGACACATCCGACGTGCGCATACACGCGCGGCCGGTGATGCGCGCCCTGATGACGAAGCTCGGAGCAACCGTCCACCTGGCGATCCTCGACGAGGGCCAGGTGATGTACATCGACAAGCTCACCGCCGCGGCCGGACTGCCGGTGCCGCTGTCGGCGGTCGGGAAGCGCCTGCCCCCCCATTGCAGCGCCGTGGGCAAGGTGCTGCTGGCGCACGAGTCGCGCGGCACAGTGAGCGACGCGCTCGAGCGGTGCGGGATGTGTCAGTACACCGAGAAGACGATCTGCTCGGCCGACCGGCTCGGCTTCGAGCTCGCCGGCATCCGGCGGGCCGGAACCGCCCGGGACACGGAGGGCGCGGTCGACGGCGTGTGCTGCCACGCCGCCCCGATCGTCGACGCCGGCCGGGTCGTCGCGGCGATCAGCGTCAGCGTCTCGAGCACCGCGGACCGGCGCTTCGCCAACCGCTACGACGAGGTGGTGAGGGCCGCGGGCGTGAGGATCTCGCGCGGCCTCGCCGGCGCCCACCGCGAGCCGATGCGACATGCCGTCGCGGGCTGATCGAACCGGCTCCGCTCACAGGACGGGCTGGCCGCTTGCCGGACGGCACGCGCTCGTGACGGCCGCCTCGAGCGGCATCGGCCGCGCCGTCGCCTCCCAGCTGCGGGCGCGGGGCGCCGAGGTGTTCATCACCGGGACCAGCACTCGCACCGCCGAGGCGGCGCGGGAGATCGGCGCCGCCGGGTATGCGATCGCCGACTTCACGCAGCCGGCGGCGGGCGCGGAGGCGGTGAGCGCGGCGCTCGCGGCGCTCGGTGCCGTCGACATCCTGGTGGCCAACACCGGCGGGCCGAAGCCGTCCGCGTTCGCCGATCTGGGCGCCGAGGACTGGACGGCGGCCTACCACCTGATCCTCGGCAGCGCGCTCGCGTTGACCCGCGCAGCGCTGCCGGGGATGGTCGAGGCCGGCTGGGGGCGAATCGTCTACCTGACCTCGACCGCCGGACTCGTCCGTCCCCTCCCGGGACTGCACCTGTCAAACGTGATGCGCGCGGGGGTGGCCGCCCTGGCGCAGTCGATCGTGACCGAGATCGGCCCGCACGGGATCACCGCCAACGTGGTCGCGCCGGGGCCGACCGACACCCCCCGCCGGCGCCAGATCATGGAGTTCCAGGCCCGCGCGGCCGGCGTCGGCATCGCCGAGTTCGAGCGCCGTGAGCTGGCCGGCATTCCGATCCGCCGGTTCGGACGCGCGGACGAGGTTGCGAGCCTGGTGGCCTTCCTGTGCTCCGAGGAGGTCGGGTCGATCACCGGCGCGATCCACATCATCGACGGCGGGACGGCGGTGGTGTGAGCGCCTTCGAGGCATGGCTGGAGAGCGCCTGGCGGATGAAGCACTTCCGCCCGGGGGAGGCGATGCCGGATGCGCTGGTGAGCAGGTCCGCTGACGCGCACTGGCTCGATCCGGCGATGACCGGGAACCCGAGCCGGATCGGGGTGCTGCCGGAGGTGCCGAGCCGCACGATGGAGTTCTACGTCCAGGAGCTGCCGACGGGAACCGCCGGCGACCTGCAGCGCCATCGCCACGAGTCGGTGCACTACGTGGTCGGCGGCCAGGGCCACTCGGAGATCGGCCCGCGGACGGTGAGCTGGACGCGCGGGGATCTGATCTACACGCCGCCGTGGGTGTGGCATCGCCACTACAACGACGGCTCAGAAACGGTGCGGATGCTCCTGGTGGAGAACTCGCGACTGCTCGAGTCGCTCGGAATCAACGAGCGTGAGAGCGCCGGCGAGGTGTCGTATGACGAGTTCGTCACACGCCAGCGCTGACCCGCATCCGAGATCCTCGGATGATCGTTGTTGGGTGCTCGCGCCACCCGTAGCGTGAGCGTCATGATCAACCGGCTGAGCCACGTCGAGCTGGCGGTCACCGACCTCGACGCCGCCAAGCGCTTCTACTGTGAGGCGCTCGGCTTCCTCACCTCCACCGAGTCCGACCGGGCGCTCTGGCTGCGGGCGCCCGACGAGTTTGACGTGTGGTCGCTGAAGCTGACCCTCGATCATGAGCCGGGCCTGCTCGCCTTCGGCTTCCGGGTCGACCGCGAGGACAGCCTGGACGCGCTCGCCGCGCTGCACCACTCACTGGCGCTCCCGTTGCGCTGGCTGGCGGCGGGCGAGGAGCCCGGCCGCGGGCGGATGCTGCGCGTCCGCGCACCGGGCGGGCACGTCGTCAACTTCGAGCACGCGATCGACGAGGTGTCGATGCGCGGGCCGAACGGCCCGCACCTCCCGATGCGCCACACCCACCGGCGGGGAGGCGTCGCGCCGACGCGGCTGGACCACGTCAACGTCCGGGTCGCAGACCTCGAGGCGGCGCTCGGCTACTGGCAGGGGGCGCTGGCGTTCGCGGCGTCCGAGATCCAGGTCGACGCCGACGGCCACACCCAGCGCGCGTGGTTGCGTCGGGCGCCGTTCAGCCACGACATCGCGGTGGGCCGCGGCCGCACGGCGGGCTTTCACCACGTGGCCTACGCGATGCGCGACTCCGGCGCGCTGATCGGCGCCGCCGATCTGCTGTCCGACGCCGGCTGGGCCGTGATCGAGTACGGGCCGGGGCGGCACGGGATCACCGATGCCCAGTTCCTCTACATCCGTGATCCAGACGGGAACCGGATCGAGCTCTACGCCGGCGACTACGTGCGCGACCTCGATCGTCCGCCCCTGACCTGGACGATCGACGAGTATCAGTCGCGCGGCCTGCTTTGGTGGGGCCAGGCGCCGCCCGTCTCGTTCCTCGACGCCGGAGCCGTTCTTGACCGCGCGCTGGTAAGCCCAGCGCCAGACATGGAGGAGGTCGTCTCGCCGTGAGCATTTCCGATTCACCACGTTCTGTCAGCCGGACACCAGTGGCCGGTGCGGTAGCTCGCGGGCTCGATCGTCAGCCCGCCGTCGGGCTGACCGGCCTGAGCGTTGCCGTCGCGGTGTTCGCGATCCTCGGCGTGGTGATCGCCCCGCTGCGCTCGCTCGAGATCCTCGGTGCGCTCACCACGTTCTCGCTCCCGGCGCTCATCGCGAGCGCGCTGTGGTGGCACGGCTGGCCCGCGCGAGGGCTCTCCCGCCCCGTGGCAGGGATCGTGAACACGGCGCTGATCGTCTCGCTGGCACTGGCGCTGACGGCGCTCGCGCAGATCATCGTGGGGCGCGGAGACCTCGGGCACCTGCTCGACACCACGGCCGCCGCACCGTCCCACGCGCCGGGCCGGCCGGCCTTTCCCAGCTACCCGTGGACCCTTCCGCTGGCTGGGCTGATCTTCCTCACGATGATCCTGCTCACGTTCGTGTGCGACCGCTGGCCGCTGCGCAAGCTTGGTGATGTGGCCTCCGGCTTCGTCGCAATCGCCGTGTCCTGGGCCGTCGGCTTGCTGGCGTATTTCACCCTGGCCAACTGGAATCCGATCGTGCCCGCACCGGTCCAGAAGGTGCTGGGGCTGAGCAACCCGGGTGGACCGGTCAGTGCCTTCGACCTGCTCGCCTGGGCGCTGTGCGTCGCCGTCTGGGCGGTGGTGGTGTTCATCCCCCTCCGCGGCAAGCCGCTGGCGCCGATCCGCTCGACGCCGGTTCGGGTCCTCGCCGGGAACGTGGCCGTGATCGCGCTCGGATGGGTGACCTTCCGGCTGCTTCTGAACACCGCAGGTCTCGACGTTCCCGAGATCGCGGCGATCTGCGGTTCGACGATCGCCGCATCGATCATCGTGGCGCTCGTGTTCGAGGCCTGGCCAGCCCGCCTGGCTCGTTCGGACGGAGGGATCGTGGCCGGGATCCTGGCGAGTATCGCGGCGCTCGCGATCGTCATGTACGTCGTCTTGAGGGCGATCGGAAATGCTCGTGCTACCTGGACGCCGGCCAATCCTGTGGACCTCTGGGTCACCGTGTGCACGCTCAACTTCCTCGCCGCCGGGAGCATCCTCTGGTACGGCGTGTGGCGGCGCTGGCCGGCCTCGCCGGTCACCGAACCGCCGGCGAGCGGTGAGTGAGCATGAGCGCGCTGAGAAGTTCCCCCTCGCCTCACGGCGGCCAAGCTATGATCCTAGTATCTCAGAGTGTGGAAAGGGCAGCTACGTCTGCGTCGGATGACGCTGCGCGAGCGACTTCACTGACGCTGGTGGAGTTCGGGCGCCGCCAGCCCGTCGGCACGAAGGCCGACGCGGTCTTCTTCGCGCTCCGGGAGCAGCTGATCGCGGGGGAGCGACCGTACGGCGAGACTCTGAGCACCAACGAGCTCGCCCAGGAGTTCGGGGTCAGCCGGCGGCCCGTGATGGACGCGATGATGCGCCTGGAGGTCGCCGGGTTCATCGAGATCATCCGGCAGGTCGGATGCCGGGTGGTCGTGCCCGAGCGGAGGATGGTCCGCGAGCACTTCTACGCGGCCGGCGTGCTCGACGGCGCCGCCGCGCGGCTCGCCGCCTCCCGAGCTTCCGAGGCGGAGCGGGAGCTCTTGCGGCAAGCGCTGAGAGGCAGCCGCTCCGCCGCCCGGGCGTTCGACAAGCCCCGCTTCGAGGTCGCCAACAAGCGCTTCCACACGGCGCTTCTCACCGCCGGTGGCAACCGCCGTCTCGCCGACCTCGCGCACAGCTCGTGGGACCTCAGCGACTTCTATCTGCAGCGGCGCACGCCCGATGACCTGCGCCGCTCGCACCGTGAGCACGAGGCGATCGCCGAAGCGATCGCGCGGCGCGACCCGGAAGGGGCGCGGGACGCCGCGGAAGCTCACCTCGCCCGCTTCGGCGAGGCGCCGATCCTCCCTGACGACGACCCGGAAAGCTGAGCTGAGATGTCGCCCGAATTGATCGAGGTGCAACCCCACGTGAGCATCTGGTCCGACCTGTCCGGGATCGACCTGCGGCAACGGATGGTGCAGGCCGGCGGGGTACGCACGCGGGTGCTCGAGGCCGGCGAGGGCCCGGGGCTGGTGATGGTGCACGGCACCGGCGGCCACCTCGAGGCCTACGCCCGCAACGTCCGTGAGCTCTCGCAGCACTTCCGGCTGGTGCTCTACGACATGCTCGGGCACGGCTACACCGAGAAGCCCGACCGGCCGTACACGATCGACGTGCTGAGCGCCCATCTGCTTGACGTCATGGATGCGCTCGGGATCGCGCGCGCGCACCTCTCGGGCGAGTCGCTCGGCGGTTGGGTCGCGGCGTGGACCGCGGCCCACAGCCCACAGCGAGTCGACCGCCTCATTCTCAACACCCCCGGCAACATCACCAACAAGCCCGAGGTGATGGCGACGGTCAAGAGCTCCAGCCTGCAGGCGGTCCGCGGCGCCAGCCCCGAGTCGGTTCGCAAGCGCGTCGAGTGGCTGTTCCACGACACGACGCTGGTCACCGACGAGCTGGTCCGTCTGCGCTTGGCGATCTACACCCAGCCCGGGTTCGAGCGCGCGATGGAGAACATCGTCGCCGTCCAGGATTGGGAGTACCGCGCGCCGTTCGTGTGGTCGCCCGACTGGTGCGGCCGGATCGAGGCGCCCACGCTGCTGCTGTGGACCGACCACGATCCGACGGGCGGCCTGGACGAGGCCGATCTGCTCGAGCAATGGATCCCGGACACCCGGCTCGAGGTCATCGAGGGAGCCGGCCACTGGCCGCAATGGGAGAAGCCGACCGAGTTCCACCTGGCGCACGAGCGCTTTCTCAACGCTGCGGTCTGACAAGGGAGGGAACGTGGGAATCACGCAATGTGCATACGCGGAGCTGGCCGTGGAGGACCTCGAGGCGTCCCTCCACTTCCACCGGGACGTCGTCGGCATGGTCGAGCTCGGACGCGAGAACGGGACCGTCAGTCTCGGCTGCGGGGTCGATCACCGCTGCGACCTGGTCCTGCGAAACGGGGGCACCGGCGTCCGGCTGGTCGCTCTCGAGGTCGAATCGAACGAGGACCTCGAGCGCTACGCGGGACGGCTCGCCGAGCGCAGTGTCGCCGTGCAGCGTCGGAGCGATCCGCGGGCCGGCGTGGCAGACGCCGTGTGCTTCGATTCGCCCAGCGGGTTGGCGATCGAGCTCGTGCTGACCAAGGAGGGCCCGGCCTACCTGAACCCCGGCCAGGGCGAGCGCCGCGGAGGGATCGCGCCGATTGACTTCGACCACATCACGCTGAAGGTGCCCGACACCGAGGCGATGGTCGAGTTCCTCACGGGCGTGCTCGGGTTCTCGGTGTCGGATGAGATGCGCCCCGCGCCGGACGTGCTGGTTGCAGCGTGGACCCGAGCCGGCAGCCAGCATCACGACATCGCGATGTTCAAGGGCCCGCCGACACAGACCCTCCACCACTACGCGCTTCGCCTGGAGTCCTTCGAGCACCTCAAGCAGGCGGCCGATCGGCTCGGCGCGGCCGGGGTAGCGGTCGAGACCGGTCCCGGGCGCCACAGCGTAGGCGGCAACGTCTACCTGTTCTTCTGGGAACCGGGAGGGAACCGCTGCGAGTTCTCCGCCGAGATGCCGCGCGTCGGGAAGGGCCCGACGAAGGTGTGGTCGGAGCTGCCGAAGGCCTTCAGCGCGTGGGGGGCAACCCCGCCCCCGACGTTCGCCGAAGGTTCATGACTCTAAGAGAGGAGTGGCCATGTCAGAGCAAGCAACCGCGGTGCCGCTGGAACAGCTCAGTCACGCGGAGTTGATCGAGAAAGCGCGTGAGCTGGGCGAGCTCGCCTGGGAGCACAACGCTCAGACCGAGGCTGCGCGGCGCCTGCCCGACGCTGTCGTCGACGCCCTGTTGGACTCCGGCCTGCTCCGGCTGGCCACCTCGCGGCGGATGGGCGGTCTCGAGGCGCACCCGTTGACGTTGGTCGAGGTGGGCCGCGAGCTCGCCCGCGGGTCCGCCGCTCTGGGCTGGCTCTACGGCCTGTCGACCGGTCATCAGTGGTACCTGTCGTTCACCTCTGAGCGTCTCCAGGAGGAGGTGCGCGACTCCGAGCCCGGCTTGATCGTCGATTCGCTGGTGCCCGCGGGACGGGCCGAGGTGGTTGACGGCGGCTACCTGCTCTCGGGCCGCTGGCGGTTCGTGAGCGGCGTCGAGTGGTGCTCGTGGGCGGGTCTCGCCTTCGTCCCGCCGGGTACCGACCCGCCCGCGCCGGTGGTCGCACTCGTACCGGCCAAGGAGCTGACAATCGAGGACACGTGGCACGTCGTCGGCCTGCGGGGAACCGCGAGCAACGAGGTGGTCGTCGAGCGAGTCTTCGTCCCCTCGTATCGGATCTTTGCACTGGCTCGCTTCGCGGCCGACAACCAGCCGCAGGGTGAGGTCGTGGAGGAGGGCACCGTATTCAAGCTCCCGTTCATGGGGATGGCGGCGATCCACCTGTGCTACACGGCGCTGGGCACGGCGCAACGGGCGATCGACGAGTTCTCGGCGTGGACCAAGAAGCGCGTCCGGGCCTACGAGCACACGGCCGCGCAGGAGGCTCCATACTCGCAACTCACCCTCGCCGACGCCGTGGCCAAGTGGGATGCGGCCCACGCGCTGATGCTCCAGTACGTGCGCGACATGTGGGAAGCGGCGGAGGCCGGGAGGGTGGTCCTGTCCCCCGAGACCCGTGCGCGCATGTTCGCGCAGCGTGCGTTCATCGCCCGCACGAGCGCGGAGCTGACCAACCAGCTGTTCCTCGACTCGGGCGCGATGTCTCTGTTCGAGACCTCGGCGATGCAGCAGCTGTGGCGGGACGCCAATGCCGCCTCGATGCACATGGTGCTCGGTCGGGGCGATGCGCTCACCAGCCTTGGACGCAATCTGATGGGCTTGCCCGGCCATCACTTCGCATGAGGAGAGCGAGATGCCCAACCTGTCCGCGATGACGCGCCCGGGCCCGTCCGGTGCGGCTCGACCGGATCCGCCGGATCAGCGACGCTTTCGCGATGCGCTCGGCACCTTCGCCACCGGCGTGACGATCGTCAGCACGCGATCGGGTGAGCAGGTGCACGGCATGACCGCCAACGGCTTCATGTCGGTATCGCTCGATCCGGCGCTGGTCGTCGTCTCCGTCGCGACCAAGGCGAGGATGCACGACCTGCTCCTCCAGGCTGGGCGTTACGGAGTCAGCGTCCTCGCCCGCGACCAGGAGCAGGTCAGCCGGCACTTCGCGGGCCGACCGCAGCAGGGCACGGAGATCGAGCTCCGCGAGATCGAGGGCGTGCCGCTGGTCGACCGAGCGCTCACCCACGTCGTCGCGGGACTGGTGGACGCCCACCGGGCCGGGGACCACACGCTGTTCATCGGGGAGGTGCTGCACTTCGAGCATCGTCCGGGCGAGCCGCTGATCTTCCACTCCGGCGCATACCGCAACCTGATGGCATCAGCGATCGATCCGACGCGGTCCGAGGAGTGGGCCGGCGAGCTTCACACCTGGGGGTTACGGCTCGACCGCCGTAGCTCTTGACCCGCGGAGGGCTCATCGCCGGGGCAGTGCAGTCCCGATGAGAGGCTCACGCGGTGCTCACGCGATAGAGCACCGCGCTGTCGGGTGGAACCCACGCGCTGATCCTGCCCGTGGTCGTGTCCGTAGCGTAGGTCCAGAGATTCTCGAACACGTAAGCGCCGGCGGGTGAGAGTCCGATCGCGTGGGCGTCGGTGCTGATCCGCAGGCCACGCCCGCCCCGGTTGAGCAGCGCGACGGCGCGGCTACCGTTGACGAGCGGCTTGACCCACACCTGCGCATGAGCGTCCTGTTGGATCGGCGTGCCTTGGATGCCGAGGGAATCCTGGTCGACTGCGATCACCTGCGGGTTCTCGAGCATGGTGATCGTCGCGGGCGACAAGGTGCGGGGGTCGCTGCCGAGGATCAGCGGCGCCGCGACGATCGCCCACATCGACAGCTGCGCTTGCGCTTGCGCGTTGGTCATGCCGAGCTCGGGCCCGAGGTAGTCCGGGTCATTCCAGTGTCCGGGACCCGCCGCGCGTGGATGGGCGGCGTCGGCATCGAGGTTCCTCAGTACATTGACGAACTGGATGTTCCCGGTGAAGCCGATGTCCGTGTCGGTGCGCCAGCTCTGTGCGATCCGCGGCGCCCACTGAACGTTGGCGTAGGCCGAGTCGGCGAACGACGGTCGCGTTCCGTTGATCTGGCCGGGGACCCAGAAGTTGCACACGTTCAGCAGCATGAACCGGCGGCTGGAGTTATTCGCCAGCGCCGTGGCGAACTGGTCGTATGCCGACTTGGGGTCCAGGCCCTCCTGCCCGGCGCCGCAGAAGTCCATCTTGACGGCGTCGAACCCCCAAGCCGCAAAGGCGTTGGCGTCCTCCTGGTAGTGGCCGACCGAGCCGACACCCTCGCCGTTGCAGCCGCTCGCGCCGGCGTCGGTGTAGATCCCCGCCAGCAGACCCCGCGCGTGCAGCCAAGCAGTCAGCCAGGCCAAGCCGTGCGGCCACTGTCGAGGGTTGACGATCAGCTCGCCGTGGCTGTCACGTCTCCCGCTCGCCCAACCGTAGTCCAGCCACACGATCCGGTAGCCGGCGCGGGCCAGACCCCGGTCGATCAGCGCCCGAGCAACGGAGATGATCGTCTTCTCATCGTAGACTCCGCCGACCCCGTAGTACGTGTTCCACCCCATATACGGGGTCGCCAGCTCCGAGCTAAGGCGCGTGTCAACGATCCACGCGGCGCGGGCCGGGCTTCGATCGGGGACGCCCGCGCTATTGACGGCGCGGACATCGAAGGTGTGGCGACCGTCGACCAACGCCGTGTAGGGCTCGGGGCTTGGGCACAGGACCCACGGCCCATCGTCAAGACGGCACTGGAATGTGCTTCCGGGAGCCGTCGAGCCGAACGCCAGCACCGCCGAAGAACGACCGACGACGCCCATAGGGGCAGCGGTGATGATCGTGTTCGGCATCGGCGAGCGCGCACGATGCCTGCCGCTTCCCGCGATCGTGATCGTCCCCACAGGGGTGCAGTCGATCCTCGCGACAAACGTCTGGATCTGGCTATCGACATCCAGGCACACAAGTGCCCTGTACGCGCCGGGCGCGATCACTGGGGATTGCATCCCGACCCCGGTGCTGAAGTGCACCGCCGCCGAAGCCCCGACCGCGAGCCCAGGAACCGAGAAGCCCGCAATACCGATGAGATCGCCGCCTGAGACGGGGCGCACGCTCAAGAACCCCAGCGTCGGCCGGACGTCCGCCGTTCCCGAGTTGACGATCGTCGCCGAACCGGCCACCCTCGGGCCGACCGCGGTCACGGTGGGCGCGCGAGCGACCAAAGGCAGCGTCGCGGCGGGCGCTTCGGGGCTCGCAGCGTCCGCGACCGTTCCCACCGCGCTCGTGAGCGCCGGCGCCAAGCACGCGAGGATCAATCCTCCGAGCACGATCAGCCGGCGAGCCATCACAGCGGTGCTGTCGCTAGGGGCCATAGCACAGCCTAGGTGTTGTGCTTCGGGTTGTTCCGAACGCGGCTGATGGGTGGCCGGTTTGAGAGTGAGCTGTGGTTGCGGGTGTAGTTGTAGTGCTTGAGCTAGAACGGGAGCGCTGCCGCGCGGGCGTCTGAGGTGCGG